>Ga0310833_100095_pt1 | contig 115834 bp, 97 predicted proteins | sample SM_ome_FD_201312 | JGI IMG/M metagenome (GOLD analysis project Ga0310833, IMG submission 201312) | Sorghum-adapted microbial communities enriched on stacked mutant (SM) sorghum from Joint BioEnergy Institute, Emeryville, California... ...
GAGCCATAACCATTCTCCTCCTTAGAGTGATGCTTAGACAACACCATTCTAACTGAGGGAATTGATTTATGGCTCCCTTTATTTTTTGGGAGACTATCAATTTACACAATTATACGGACTCAACTGTTCGTCAAAACCGAGACCTTTAAAGAAAGCTTCGGGCTCAAATACGAGCACAACGCGCTCGTGATTAAAGACGAGAGCGTTTCTGCGCTGCAATTGCGGGAGAGGATCTTCGACGCGTTCGGGGAACGGGCGGAAGAGATGTTCGGGCCCGAAGATTGGGTTACGGTCATTGGCGCGGTCTATACCGGCTCGTTCTCGGTCATCAACGCGCTGTTGATTCTGTCGATCGTGATTTCGGGCATCGGCATTGCGAATACGCTGCTCATGACGATTATGGAGCGGATTCGCGAGCTCGGCATGATGCGGGCCGTCGGCGTTACGCGCCGCCAGGTGCTGCGGATGGTGCTGCTTGAGGGCGCAGGCATCGGACTGGCCGCCGCCGTGGCCGGCTGCGCATTGGGCATATGGCTGATCTATCTCACTTCGACGTTTATGGAAATTCATTCGTTGACCTATGCGTTCGAAGTATCCTGGAAAATCGTGCTGCTGACCGGCGGCTTCGGCGTCGCGGTCAGTCTGGTTTCCAGTTTCGCGCCGGCCTCAAAGGCGGCAAAAACCCGGTTAAGCGAGGCGTTACGATATGAGTAAACGAATCTTGTTCCTTCTGCTCCTGACGATGCTGTTGTCGGCTTGCGGTTCCAATTCTTCATGGGAAGACGAGGCCGTATCGGAAGTGAGCGACCGCATTTTGGCGGACGATGTGGAAGCGGTCTGGACGCTTGAGCGCAATCAAGCGTCCGCAGCCGCAGCGGGAACGATGATCCGGCTGGAGATCAAGAAGAAGGACGGCGGACCGATCGACGCCTTCGACATCAATCACGAGAAGCTGCTGCATCTGATCGTGGTCAGCAAGGATTTATCCTATTTCAATCACATCCATCCCGAATACAAAGGAAACGGCGTATTCGAAATCGCGAACGATTTCCCTGCAGGGGGAGATTACCGGATGATTGCCGATTTTACGCCGACCGGCGGCGATTCGATGACGAAGATGGCATGGGTTCGGGTCGAAGGCGAGCAGGCGAAGCCGGTCCCCGTCGTCCCGGACGAAACGCTGGAAAAAACCGTGGACGGCAACCGGGTCAAGCTTGCGATCGATCCCCTCGCTTCGAAAAAAGAGCTGACGCTGAAGTTTACGATTGCCGATGAGAAGACCGGCAAACCGGTTACCGATCTAGAGCCTTATTTGGGCGCCATCGGACATGTGGTGATCTTGACGGAGGACGGCGAGCGATATTTGCACGTGCATGCCGATGAAGGGCAGGGTACGGGACCGGAGGCGGTCTTCGAAACGGCGTTTCCGAAGAGCGGGATTTATAAGATCTGGGGACAGTTCCAAAGAGAAAATAAAGTGTTTACGGCATCCTATGTCGTCCGTGTTCCATAAGGGGGGCGGCGGACCGTGATCATCATACGAATGTTATGAAACAGGCATTTTCGATTGACCGGTTTACGGGGAAGTAGTCAGAAATCGAGACGAGGATGGAGGTCCCATGAGACCGTTCTTGCCCTATGCGAGAAAAGAAATGACGCTCTACATTTGGGGATTCGCAGGAAGCCTGTTTCGTTTCCTGATCCCGCTGACGGTTCCGCTAATCCTGAAATATATTTTCGACGACTTGCTTCAGAACGAGGCTTTATCGAGTGCGGACAAATTGGCGAAGTTGCTCGTCATTGCCCTCATCGTGCTGGTTGTGTTCTTCGCCCTACGCGCGCCCATGGAATACGTCAGGCAATATTGTCTGCACAAAGCCAACAACAATGTGATCAAAGCCCTGCGCAAAGATGCATTTGCCAAAGTCCATTCTTTGGATGCGAAGTATTTTGCGGATCACAAGAGCGGAGAAATCGGAACGCGTTTCTTCGACGATATGGAGAAGGCAAGAGGCTACATGACCGCCGTATTCTCGAACATCTGGATGGAGATGATCGTCCTTATCTTTATCGTAGGCGTTCTGTTCACGATGAACCTGAGACTGACCTTGCTCGCGATGCTGATGGTCGGGTTCCAGTTTGTTCTCGCCCATTTTCTCTCGAAAACGTTTAAGAAATCGACCGCCAGCATGATGAATTATCGCTCGGTACTAAGCGGATTTATCTTCGAAAGCATTCAGGGCGCATTCATTTCCAAGCTGTTTGCTTCCGAGAACCGCGACAAGGAGGAACTGGATCGGCATTTGGACCGGTATGAGGGGTTGACGAACAAGCACGCGAAGCTGAACGCCGTCACGTTGGCTTCCGTGAATGTGCTGAGCGATGTGACGCCTTTTATGGTGGTCTTGGCCGGCAGCCTGTTCGTGATCGACGGCAGCTTGACACTCGGTAGTTTAATCGCGTTCTTCGCTTATGTCGACAAAATGAGAAGCCCGGTCGCCGCGCTCGTTCAAGCATTCCCGGCGATAACGGAAGGCAGCGTGGCGCTTAGGCGGATCTTCGATTTCCTTCGAATTCCTGCCGAAATCACCGAACAAGCGAACCCAAGAGAATTAAAGGCCTTTACGAATTCAATTACGTTCGAAAACGTGTCCTTTGCTTACAACAACCGCGATGCGGTCGTCCGGAATTTATCCTTCACCCTCGAAAAAGGAAAGACCTATGCGTTTGTGGGAGAGAGCGGCGGCGGCAAGAGCACCATCCTCCAGCTTTTAATGCGGATGTATGACGCAACGGAGGGCTCGATCCGGATCGACGGCGTGAATATCAAGGATTATTCCTTGTCCAGTCTGCGTGCGCATATGGGGGTTGTCACGCAAGACAACTTCTTGTACAGTTCGTCGATCAAGGATAACATCAAAATAGCCAAGCATGACGCTGCGGATGAAGAAGTGATCGCCGCCGCCCAAAAAGCGTTTGCGCACGGCTTTATCTCCTTGCTGCCGAACGGCTATGACACGGAAATCGGGGAAAGGGGAATCAAGCTCTCGGGCGGGCAGAAACAGCGGGTTGCGCTTGCTCGCGTATTTTTGAAAGATCCGCCGCTGATCCTTTTGGATGAGGCCACAAGCGCGCTCGATAACGAAAGCGAAAAGCTGGTACAGGAATCCATTCAACAGATCGGCAGGGATAAAACGGTCGTGATGATTGCTCACAGGCTTTCCACGGTGATGCATGCGGACTTGATTTTTGTAGTCAGGAACGGGGAAATCATCGAAAGCGGAAGCCATCAGGAATTGCTGAAATTAAACGGATATTATCAGGAGCTATTTTCACGGCAGCGTGCAGGGGATCTGTCTTTACGGAAGAGACCTCTCGTATCCTGAGTAATCCAAAAAACCGCCAAATATGGCGGTTTTTATTTTGCCGCAATATGAAGCTGCAGCGGAAAAGAGTTGAATATCCTTTACACAACTGTTATGATATGTCTTTAAATACAATTGTTACAAGATGATTTCGGCGTATGAGAACGATTGCTCGTTGGGATAATGGGTAATAGGATAATGGAGGTCGCACAACTGAACTTGTGCGACATATCGACATAATGCGACATATTGCAGCATAATTATGTAAATTCAGATATGAATATAACATGCAAAAGATTGGTTTTCAACGATTTTCAATCATATTTCACCTAGAAGTGCCCCGCATCGCTACAAATTTCGTCGGAAATTCGACGAATTTCTTGTTTTGGCGACAATTTCTCCCTCTTGCCGTGCGCGAGCGCCGATCCCCGAAACGCGTTCTAGAGCACTTCCTTCAGGCAGTCTTCAACGAAATCCGGAGCCGCTTTTTTGATCTGTTCTACCGTGTGAATATACTGTTGGGTCGTATTGATGTGCGAATGTCCCAATGTCTGTTGAACCTGTTGAAGAGACGCTCCGTTTAGCAAAGCCAGGGTCGCATTGGTGTGCCGCAACCAGTGAGGCGTGACTTTCTTGGATAAATTGGCCTTTTTCCGGGCGTTTTCGATGATCCGTTCCACCTGACGGGTGCTCAGCGGAAACACTTTGCCGCTGCTCCCCTGTTCCTTGCGGTATAAAAGGAGCTGGTTCCAGAGCATGTCGGGCACTTTCACTTCCCGCGCTTTCCGGCCTTTTCCGTTCATCACGGTCAACCAAATGGAAGTTCCCATGGGATCGGTATGAAAATCGTCCCATTCCATCGAAACCAATTCGGAAACTCTCAATCCAAGCAAAACCAACGTCAGGCCGATCGCATAATCGCGAAGCGTCGTTTGGTTTAATTGGTGCAATATTTTCGCGACTTCGTTCCGGGTTAGAAAATGACGGCTGCTGCTGTTCGACACCCTCGGCTTCTTGATGACGGCCGCCGGATTGTGGGGAAAACATTGAATGTTGGGACTGTTTCCCCACTTATAAAGGGAACGAAGAGGGGCCAGCAATACGGAGACCGTCGCCGCGGAATATTGGCGATTCTGTCGTTCATCCCTCTTGAGCAGACTCAGCTTATAAAGCTCGATATCCCTCCAAGTCACGTCTTTAAGCCTTTTTTCCCCGATAAAGCTTTGAAATCGTTCGATCGCATACTTGTAATTTCGCAAGGTGTAACGGGAATGGTGATGGGTGGCCAAAAACATGCTGACAATTTCTTCGTCCGTCAGTTCCTCCTGCGTTTTCTCGATTGGCTTCACAATACTCTGTTTCATCTGCGTCCCTCCTGTTGTCGAACAAGTTCAGTTGTGCGAAATGGCACGCTATGTAGACACGCTTAGTGCAGTACGTTACAAGGCAACGGGAGTCTTGTCAACCGGATCGCCTATCCGCATCGGCTTTTCTTGGTTGAGCGATTTCCTTGGGGGGGGAGACAGTGGACGTTTCACAGCAGGACCAGTACATCGTGATCGAGTTGGGCACCGAAAAATACGCCCTAAAGATTTCCGAAGTCTATGAAATTATCAAAATGCAAAAAATAACGGCAGTCCCGAACAGCAAAGCTTTTTTGGAGGGCGTTACGAACATTCGGGGGAAAATCGTGCCGATCGTCAGCCTGCGCAAAAGATTTCGGCTGGGCGAGACGTTAGTCGTTCACAAGACGAGAATCGTCGTGGTGAATCATCACGGGGAAATGATCGGCATCGTAGTAGACGGAGTGAATCGAGTGCTCAAATTTTCCGACATTCAGCCCTCGGCCGAAATCGTGTCCGGAGTGGACAGCAGTTATTTTCAAGGAATCGGCCAGTCGGAAGAAGGACTTATCGGCATCTTGAATCTAGAACACGTTCTTGCAGGGTGAGGGAGAGACCCAAATGAATCGCTCGGAAATGATGGGCGTCTTCCTGTCTGAAGCGGAAGAGCTGCTCCAACTGCTGGAGATCGAAATTCTGCATCTGGAACAGCAGGGCGAGTCTCCGCAGATCATCCAAAACATTTTTCGGATTGCGCATACGTTAAAGGGCTCGTCGGCTGCAATGGGTTTCGAGGACATGAAGCTGCTGACGCACGAAATGGAAAATATTTTTGACAAGATTCGAAATCAGCTTCTGCCGGTGACGCAGCAGGTGGTGGATGTCCTTTTTCAATGTCTGGATCACTTGAACGGGATGAAGAAGGAAATCGAACAGGAAGGCGCCACAAGAACCGATATCGATGCCATCGTTCATCGATTGCGGCAATTGGAAACAAGCGCGCAAGAGCAGCCCGAATGGGCGAACAAGCCGCTTGAAGATCAACAACGATTAAAAAAGTGGATATGCAAAATCCGTTTGTCCGAGCATTGCGAGATGAAGCTTCCGCGGGCCCATATCGTGTTCAACCATCTGAAGAAGTGGGGCGCCGTTCTCGCGACGGAACCGGAGTTGAACCGCGCGACCGAAGAAACGAACCTCCGTGAATTTTCCTATATCGTCGAGACGAACGCGGATTCCGATGCCCTCCGGCAGGCGCTCAGCCAGCTTATGGATATCGAGGAGGCCGAAGTGCTGCCTTTTGCCAATGACCGTTTGGATCATGTCCTCGTGCCCTTGACAGATGCGAATCGGGAAGCGGAGCCGGAGAAGCCGATCCCAAGCCAGGACAGAAAGGAAGAGAAGAAGACCGGACAAACGATTCGCGTCGATGTGGAGCAACTGGAGAGCCTGATGAACTTGGTCGGCGAACTGGTCATCGACCAGACCCGAATCGCCCAAATCGGCAATGTGCTGCGCGACCGGTACGCTTCGGATGAAATGATCGACGATCTGGAGCGGATTTCCAACCATTTCAGCCGCATCATCGGGGAGCTTCAGGAATCCGTGATGAAGACGCGGATGCTTCCCGTCGAGCGCTTGTTCAACCGGTTTCCAAGAATGGTTCGGGATTTGGCCCGGACGCTGAACAAGGATGTCAACCTGCTGCTGGAAGGGAAAGAAACCGAGCTGGACCGGACCGTCATTGAGGAAATTAGCGATCCGCTGATTCACCTGATCCGCAACGCCATAGACCACGGGCTGGAAGAAGCGGAGGTTAGAAGGAAACGGGGAAAACCGCTTAAAGGCACGATAAGGATTCGGGCTTCCCATCAAGAAAATCACGTGGTGATGACGGTAGAGGATGACGGGGCGGGCATTGACGCGGAGAAAGTAAAAGAATCCGCCATCCGCAAACAATTGATCGCGGCGAAAGACGCCGAGATGATGTCGGAGCAGGAATGGATTCAGCTTATTTTCCTTCCCGGTTTTTCAACGGCCCAAACGGTAAGCGACATATCGGGGCGCGGCGTCGGGATGGACATTGTCCGAAACCATATCGAAAAGTTGAACGGATTGATCGATGTCGAAACCCGTCTGGGCGAAGGAACGAAGTTCACGATCAAGTTGCCTTTGACTTTAGCCATTTTGCGGGGACTGCTGATCAAGTTCCAGGAAACTACGTATGCTTTGCCCATGAACAGCGTGATCGAAATCGTCCGGATATCGAAACAGGACATCCACACCGTGAAGGGACAAGCCGTGGTCAAAATCAGAGAAAAAATGATTCCGCTCATCGGTCTTCACGAATTGTTCCGAATGCCGAGCGTCAGAAGAACAACGCAAAATGTATTTATCGTGGTTCTCGGACTGGCGGAAAAGCGGCTCGGTCTGGTGGTCGATGAATTGATCGGCAGCCAGGAAATTGTCGTCAAATCCATCGGTTCCTATATCGGACAGATCGAAGGCGTCTCGGGGGCCACCATTCTGGGTGACGGGAGCGTAGCGCTGATCTTGGACGTCACCGGAATCTTCAAATTGGCAAACAGCCTGAAATCGTTCGACTCCGAAGTCATGGGCGATGCCGGCTAACCCGATCCATTTTGCACGGCGTAAGGGGGAATGAATCGTTGACATCGGACCAGCCGATCAGGCAGTTGGTTACCTTTCGAATCGAAACGGAAGAGCTCGGACTTCCCATTTCGGATGTTTATGAAATTATTTTTGTTCCTCAAGTCACATCGATTGCGAAAGCGCCCAAATCCATCGTCGGCGTGATCAATCTTCGCGGGGAAATCATACCGGTCGTCGATCTGCGGATTCAATTTTGGAAAGAACCGATCAAGTCCAAAAAACAGCGCATCGTAATCACCCGCTCCCAAGGCCGAGTGATCGGGCTGTTGGTCGACGAAGTGAAAGAAGTGCTGCGAATTGAGGAAAACAGCCTGGAGCCGGTTCCCGACACGATCGCGACGGCGCAAACGGCTTATATGAGAGCCATCTGTAAAATGGACCACCGTCTCATTATCTTGCTTGATCTGGACCGCTTGTTAAGCAAGCTGGAAATGGATTTCATCATCAATGAAGTGCAAACGAGGGAGGCAAACATACGATGAGCGCTTTGAAAAAAAACATGCTTCGAAATGCGATGAAGTTTGCAGGAGTTTCCCAATCCATTGAAGCGGCCATCACCGATTCCAAAAGCATGGAACAAAACTTGAAGGATCTTGCCGTCATTACGGAACAGATTTCTCACGGGACCAGAGAGCAGTCGTCGGCCCTTGAATCCGCATCCGGCATTGTTGTGGAGATATCGAAATCCATTGAAGGGGTAAGCCAAAACTCGGATCGTCTGACGGCTTCCGCAAGTGAGATCGCGGAAGCCGTCCAGGAGATGGCCGCTTCCGTTCAGCAGGTTGCCGGCAACAGCCAAAACACGGCAGGCTCCGTGGAGCAGATTTCCGCTTTCATTGAAGAAATGGGACAATCGATCAAAGGCGTAGCCGACAATGCGGCGAGCATGACCGCCTCGGCGGAAGAAGCGTCGAGCGCCATCCAGGAGATGGTGGTTTCCATTCAGCAGGTTGCCGGCAACAGCGAAAGTACGGCAAGTTCCGTGGAGCAAATTTCCGCTTCCATCGAAGAAATGGGGCATTCGATCAAGGGCGTAGCCGACAATGCGGAGAGTCTGACCGCCTCGGCGGAAGAAGCGTCGAGCGCCATCCAAGAGATGGTGGTTTCCATTCAGCAAGTGGCCGGAAATGCCGAAAGCACGGCCAGTTCCGTCGAACAGATCTCCGTGTCCATCGAGCAGATGGGCAAATCGATTCGCGGCATTGCCGTCAATGCGGACCAATTGCAGCAGATCGCCAGCGATACCTCGGCCTCGATTCAGCAAATCGCGGCTTCGATCGAACAGGTGGCCAAAAATACGCAAAATGTGAACTCGCTTACGGACCAGGTTCTGGCGGACGCCAAGGACGGCCAAAAGGCGGTCGGCCAGTCCCTGGCGGGAATGAAAGAAATTGCGGATGTCGTCAAACAGGCATCCGACGTCATGACCAATCTGGGAAAAAGCTCGGAAGAAATCGGAAGCATTATTGAAGTCATCGACGACATTGCCGAGCAAACCAACCTTTTGGCGCTGAACGCCGCGATTGAAGCCGCAAGGGCGGGCGAACACGGCAAAGGGTTCGCCGTCGTGGCCGACGAAGTGAGAAAGCTCGCCGAAAGAAGCGCCAAAGCGACCAAAGAAATCGCCCAATTAATCAAAGGCATTCAAAGCGAAACCACCGATGCGATCAAAGCGATCGAGACCGGAATGGAAAAAGTCGAGCAAGGAAACAAACTGGCCGATGAAACCGGGGTTGCCATCGAGAAAATCGTCACCGGAGTCGAAAACATCACGAGTGAAATCAGGCAGATCACTTCCGCGACCGTTGAACAGGCGAAGGGAAGCGAACAGATCGTCAAAGCCGTCGGCACCTTGTCCAATCAAGCCGAGATGGTGACGCAGGCGACGAAGGAACAGGCGCTTGCCGTCGAGGAAGTCGTGAGGGGCGTCGTGAATGCCCGCGAACAGGTGCGCCAGATTACCGTTGCAACGGTCGAACAAGCGACACAAGGCGAAAATATCGTAAGAGCGGTCGAGAATGTAACGAAGCAAGCCGCTATGGTGACGCAGGCGACGAAGGAACAGGCGCTTGCCGTCGAGGAAGTCGTAAAGGGCGTCGTAAATGCCCGCGAACAGGTGCTTCAGATTACCCTTGCAACCGGCGAACAAGCGAAGCAAGGCGAAAATATCGTAAGAGCGGTCGAAAATGTAACGAAGCAGTCCGCCATGGTGGCCCAGGCGACGAAGGAGCAGGCCGCCGGCGTCGAAGAAGTCGTCAAGGGAGTAGCCAATACCCGCGAGCAGGTGCGTCAGATTTCGGCAGCTACGGAGGAGCAGGCCAAACACGGAAAAAATATTGCCAAAGCCGCCGAAAATGTGGCCCAACAAGCAGCCGAAGTCACGGAAGCGGCCAAATGGCAAGTGAATGAAGTGGACAAACTCGAAAAGGCGATATTCGATACGGAACGGGTTGTTCGGCAGAACATGCAAGACGTGGAAAGGATGGTTGTGGTTGCACGAGCGTTGGCAGACCGATCCGCGACAATTCAAAGTTCGATTCGAGTATTGCAAGTCTAACATCCTGCCGCCGGCAAGCGCCGGTTCCGATCCGGGCTTAAAAGAATTGGGCCAAATGATTTACGATTACTGCGGACTCCATTACTTGGACAATCTTTCCTCGCTTGCGTCCAAAGTGCTGAAGCGGCTATCCGTGCTGGATATGACATACCGGGAGTACAACGAATTTTTAAAACGCAATCCGCAGGAATGGGATCATCTTGTCGAACTTGTAACCAACAACGAGACCTATTTTTTTCGGGAAGAGAATCAGCTTAACGAATTATGCCATGCGGTTCTTCCCCAGTTTCGGAACCAGCCGTGCATCCGGATCTGGAGCGCCGCTTGCTCCACGGGCGAAGAACCGTACAGCCTGGCGATGACCATTGCGGAATCAGGGGTTGTGCCGTTGGAATCCGTACATATCCTGGCCACCGACATCAATAAAAAAGTTCTGCAAATCGCAAGCCGCGGGTGGTACCACGAACATTCCTTATGCTTCCGCAGGACGCCGAAGGAGATGCTGGACAAGTACTTTTTCCGGCAAGATGAAGGCTTTCAAATCAAGCGTTTCATCAAAGACAGGATCGAATTCCGGAATTTGAATCTGTTGAATAACGAGGATGTGGCGGAGGTCGGAAAAGTCGATATCATTTTTTGCCGGAATGTGCTGATTTATTTCGACGCCGCTGCAACCCGCCGGGTTATCGCGAAATTTTACAATCGTCTGAACGCCGGCGGATTTTTATTTCTGGGACATGCCGAAACGCTAACGGGAATGAACACGCATTTCGAAACCATAAACGCCCGCACGACATTTTATTACCGCAAAGGAGGACGTTGAGCGTTCGCCATTAGACGAAGACGGCTTTCTGAACGTTGCAAGAAGGAGGCAAAGCCAATTGAGCCGGTACGGTGTACTGATCGTCGATGATTCTGCATTCATGAGAAGGGCTGTCAGCCTCTTGTTTGAGAAGGACCCGGATTTTTTTATCGTGGGGATGGCCCGCACCGGCGCGGAGGCCATCGAAAAGATCAAGCGTTTCAAGCCGGATGTCGTGACGATGGATGTGGAAATGCCGGAGATGGACGGAATTGCCGCCTTGGAACACATCATGAAGGATCATCCGGTACCCGTCGTCATGCTGAGCACGGTAACAAGCGAAGGAGCGGAAGCTACCCTAACGGCCTTGCAATTGGGGGCCGTCGATTTCTTTCCCAAAAGCTCCTTGATCAAGGATCCTGCGGAACCGAAAACCATCGGCGATTTCCTAATGAGGGTGAAGTCCGCCGCCCAAGCAAGATTACCCTTAAGGAACAAGGCTGCGTCTGTGAGCGAAACGGCGGAAGCCAAAACGAAATCAAGCCCGGCTTCCGTCGATCTGCTCATTATCGGATGCTCCACAGGCGGCCCTTCCGCCATACAATCCATTCTTCCCCGATTTACGCCGGACTTTCCGGCCGGCATTGTCGTTGTGCAGCATATGCCGCCCGGCTTTACCAAGCCTTTGGCCGACCGCTTCGATACCCTTTGCCAACTGAAAGTGAAAGAAGCGGAAGAGGGCGATATCGTGATGCCGGGGATCATTTATATTGCGCCGGCGGGGTATCAAACGTTATTCCGGAAAACAAGCGACGGAAAGACCAGACTAAACATCGTGGCGGACGAAAGCAAATGGTACAAGCCATCCGTTGATGTGACGATTCATTCCGCATCTTCGATTTACCGCGACCGATTATTGGCCGTTATTCTGACGGGAATGGGGACGGACGGGGTCTTGGGCTGCCAAGAAGTCAAGCGGCATCGCGGACATGTGATCGTCGAAGCCGAAGAATCGTGCATCGTATACGGCATGCCTAAAGCGGTCTATGAGGCGGGATATGCCGATCGGCAAGTCGCTTTGCCCCATATCTATCGGGAGATCCTATCCTACGTATGAAGATCAGCCGGGAACATCCGGCTGATTTTTTTTGTTTTCGCTGTGTCGGCTTCCAGGTCTCCCGTTCAAATTCAGTTCATATTTCCCCGTTATTTTAGGTTCCGTGGCTCGAACATACCAAGATAACGGGACGGAGGGCAAACGTATGGATTCGATCATTCGGGTCAATCATTTGGTCAAACGGTACAAAAAATCGGAACGGCCGGCCGTTGACGGCATCAGCTTCGATGTAAAGGAAGGGGAGTTCTTCGCTTTCCTCGGACCCAACGGAGCGGGGAAAACGACAACGATCTCCATCTTGACGACAACGCTGGCGATGACGGGCGGATCGGTCGAGATCGCCGGTTACGATTTGGAGAAGGAGGCCAAGCAGGTCCGCCGCCAGGTGGGCATCATTTTCCAAAACCCGAGCCTGGACCTGGAGCTTACGGCCGAAGAGAATATCCGGCTTCATGTCAGCATTTACGGGCTGTACGGCTATCGCCCGTTCTACCGGATGATGCCGGCGGCTTACAAACGAAGAATCGAAGAGCTGGCGGAGATCGTCGGCATTCACGATAATCTGTTCAAGCGGGTCAAGACCTTCTCCGGCGGCATGAAGCGCAAGCTCGAAATTATCCGCAGCCTGATGCACAAGCCCAAGATTCTGTTTCTGGACGAACCGACGCAAGGGCTGGACGCTTCGGCGCGGCGCTCGCTGTGGGATTATCTGCAAAAGGTTCGAAAGGAAGAGAACATTACCATTTTCCTTACGACGCACTATCTGGACGAAGCGGAGGGCGCGGATCGGGTATGCATGATTCATCGCGGCAAAGTCGCCCTGCTCGGCACGCCGGAAGAGATTAAAACCCGCCTGCTCGGCGAGAAATTCATGCTGCTCGACGCCGAAGACCGTCAAGGGCTGAAAGCGGAACTTTCCGCGCTTCAGGTCCCGTATACGGAAACGGAAGAACATCTGAAGGTGGTCTACCGGGAACGGACGCCGCAGAGACTGCTGTCCGGGCTGACGATTCCGCTGAAGAAGCTGGACGTCCATCAGCCGACGCTGGAAGAAGCGTATTTGAACCTGGTGGAAAAAGGGGAGGACGCAAGATGAATTCGGTTGCGGCAAAAGAAATCAATGCGGTATTGGCCATTACGGCCAGGGAAATTACGAAAGCGGTCAAAAGTCCGGTTCTTCTCATCGTGAGCATTATTTTTCCGGTGATCTTTATCGGGCTCATGGGCGGTAGCCTGTCGCAGAACATGGCGGGCAATCTCGGCTTCAACTATTTGCAGTTCGTCATGATCGGCATGATCGTCAACAACATGTTTACGGGCACGGTTGCGGGGATGAGCGCGTTGATCGAAGAGAGGGACAAAAATCTGACGCAGGAGCTGTACGTGTCCCCGATTTCGCGGTATTCGATTATACTGGGCAAAATGATCGGCTCCAGCTTTACCAGTCTCGTCGGTCTTCTGGGCATCTTGCTCGTGTCGCTTGCGATGCGGATTCCGCTCGGGGGCATGCATATCGTCTGGCTGTTTCTGACGACGCCGCTCTACTGCCTGGTCGGCGCATCGCTCGGCATTTTCTTTATCGGCTTCGTTCAGGACAGCAAAGCAGCGGATGTGGGTTCCATGCTGATCGTCATGCCCCAGATGTTTCTGTCGGGCGCGATCATTCCGATCTTCCACTCGACCGGCATTCTCGGGTTTCTGGCCCATCTCATGCCGATGACCTACGCCATCGATCTGGCCCGGGCGGTTTTCTATAAGGGCACTCCGGTCTACAATCAGGTCGTCTTATACAATCCTTGGCTGGATCTGCTGGTCATGGCGGGATTTTTCCTTGTATTCTCTATTATAGGGACCATCATGTTTACGCGGTCGGAACGGAACAGGTAAAGAGGGTGCGTGGGATTGACGCAAATCTTGATCGTCGACGACGATCCGCATATTCGCGAGCTGATGGAGCATCTGCTGAAGCAGGAAGGCTACCAGGTTTGCGCCGCGGAGAACGGCCTGCAGGCGCTCGAAGCGCTGCGCAGCGTCAAAGCGGATCTTGTGATTCTGGATATTATGATGCCGGGCATGGACGGCTGGGAGCTGTGCAAGGAGCTTCGCGAGCAATACGATATCCCGATGCTCATGCTGACGGCCAAAGGCGAGACTGCCCAGAAGGTCAAGGGATTCGAGCTCGGCACGGACGATTATATGGTCAAGCCGTTCGATCCGCCGGAGCTGCTCGCCCGGGTCAAGGCGCTGCTCAAGCGATACCGGATCGCCGCTTCGCAGCAGGTGCACGTGGGGGAGCTTTTTCTGGACCGCAAAACCTATGAATGCCGGGTTGGCCGGGAATCGCTGACGCTGCCGCTCAAAGAGTTCGAACTGCTGTTCATGCTGGCCAGCTATCCGGGCAGGACGCTTCTGCGCGATCAGATCATCGAACAAATCTGGGGCTACGATTACGAGGGGGACGAGCGGACGGTGGACGTGCATATCAAAAGACTGAGGGAACGGTTCCCGGAAGATCGGCATGCCTTCCGCATCCGCACCATTCGCGGATTGGGCTACCGGCTTGAGGTGACGGAATGAGCGAGGAGAGCAAGCGGTCTTTCGGCCGGAACCGAAAGCCGGGCAATCCCAAGCCTGCCGGCGGCAGGCTCCCGGCGGACAGGTTCACGGCGCTCAGAGTCGTTCTGTCCATACTGCTGGTCCTCATCGTGCTCATTCTTTGCTGGTGCGTCGCCTTCTGGGCGGCGGAAGCCGTCTATCGCCGATTCGGCTGGCAGCCCGGCCTGCTGGCCCGGCAGCTCATCGTTTCCGTGTCGGGGTTCCTGCTGTTCGGCACCGGGATGTCCATCGTATCGAGATTGGTGCAAAGAAAGCAGATGGATTATTTTCAAATTCTGATCGACGCCTTCAGGCGCATTTCCAGCGGGGATTTTCACATTCGGCTCAATCCGCCGGGAAGAATCGGGCATCCCTTCAACCAGCTTGTCCGGAGCATCAACGAAATGGCCGAAAATTTGAAGAACATGGAAGAAATGCGCCAGGAGTTCATCTCGAACATATCCCACGAGATTCAGTCGCCACTGACTTCGATCGGCGGATTCGCCAAAGTGCTGAAAAATGACGCGATCAGCCGGGAGCAGGCGCTCCATTATCTGGACATCATCGAGCGGGAGAGCGCACGGCTGTCCAAACTGAGCGACAACATGCTGCGGCTCGCTTCGCTCGATTCGGACCGCCACCCTTTCCGCCCCGAAGCCTTCCGCCTCGACAAGCAGATCCGATTGCTCATTCTGGCTTGCGAGCCGCAATGGACGGAGAAGGAGCTTGAGTTGAACGCGGACCTTGAGCCGGTCGTCATCGAAGCCGACCAGGATCTGCTCAGCCAGGTTTGGGTCAACCTGCTCCATAACGCGATCAAGTTTACGCCGGCCGGAGGATCGATCGATGTCGGCATTCGCAGGGAGGGCGACGCCGTCGAGGTCACCGTGTCCGATACCGGCATCGGGATCACGGAGGAAGACAAGCTTCATATGTTCGAACGCTTCTACAAAGCGGACAAATCGCGGACGGCGGCCGCCGGCGGCAGCGGGCTGGGGCTTACGATCGCCAGCAAAATCGTCAGCATGCACCGGGGAAGCATCGAGGCGTCGGGCAAGCCGGGAGAAGGCACGGTCATGCGCGTGAAATTGCCGCTTAAGCAAGCGTAGAAGCGGGAACGCGCCGCTTGACGCCTCTACCGTGACGGCGAAGGCGCCCGGTTCGGCCCTATGGGAATCAGCCTGCCAGAAGGCTGTCCCATAGGCTTTGCGGTCGCAACGAACGGCCGGTTCAGAGAACGGCGGGACGCTGCAATTGCAGGTGATCCGCCAGCGCCTGCTGCAGCGTTCTTTTCGTGATGGCCTTGTTTTCGAAGGACAGGCCCGATCGGATCATCCATTTGACGATCTCCGGCCTCAGCCCCGTAATCACGGTTTGGCATCCCATCATTTTGATCCCGTCGATAATGTTGAACAGCTGGCCGATGACCTCGGATTCCATCTCCACCACGCCGGAAAGGTCGATGATCAGCATTTCGATGCGGTTGTTGCCGATTTGCGTGACGACTTTGTCCACGATGGTGTTCGAGCGAAACAGATCGACGTTGCCGATCAAGGGCAGGATGGACGTTGTCGCCGTTAACGGAATGATCGGGACGGAGAGATTTTCCACCATCTCCCGCTGCGCGCGGATCAGATCGTCCTTGAACTGGGAGTAGCTCGTAAAGAGATGGCTGATAAACAGGTCCATCAGTTCGTTAATGCGTTTTTCCAGGATGTAAAATTGCTCCTTGCTGGTGAGATAGTCGTTCATCTGGTCGTAGTTGTACAGAAAATCCCACAGCACGCGCCGAACGGCCTGAACCCATTCCAGCTTGACGGCCAAAGTCAGGGAGTGCCTTGCCCAGTTGACCCCTTCCGTCCTGGCGAAGGAAATGACTTCATGCTCCCGGCCTTCGACGACAAAAAGCACCAGCCTGTGAGCGTTTTCCAACAAATTGATATTGCAAACCTCCAAAATCTCGTCGATCTTCTCCTGCACGTTCACCGCTTCCGTCAGCAGACGTTCTTCGAACGCATTCCGGTTGTGGAGAAAGAAATCGATCAGGTTGTCCGTTGCGGACTTTTCGAGATTCAACCGGTTCACCTCTGTTCTCTTGCTGTTGCTTAAATCTTTCGGAAACGTGATCGTGAAGGTGGTTCCAACCCGTTCTTCGCTCTCCACCTTGATGACCCCGTTGTGCTGGTAAATGACCGAAAAGACGAAGGCCAGTCCCATGCCGGTTCCGTTTTCTTTGGTCGTGAAAAAAGGAGTGCCCAGCATATTCAGCTTCTCCTTCGGAATGCCGCATCCGCTGTCCTGTATGTATATGGTCACTTCGTTCTCCGTAGCCGATTGCCCGATGATAATCGTGCCTTCTTCCGGAATGGCTTCGAAGGCGTTTTTGAGCAGGTTGAACAGCGCTTTCTTTAACTGGTTTCGTTTGCCGACGATGAAGCTGCCCGGGTCCCGGTAGTTTTTGATGACCGCCACCCGGTAGAACTGATCCTGAAACAACTGCATCAGCGATTCCAATTCCACCGTCAGATCGATGGACACAAGCGGCTCGTTTTCCAGATCCGGCTTGGACATCTGAAGCAGATTTTGCAAAACGGCGATCGCATTTTCCAATTCCGACTGGGCGATTTCGATATATTTTTTTTCGTTTCGTTCCTTCAACAATTGCAAAAAGCCTTTGACGGCCGTCAGCGGATTTTTGACCTCATGGGCAATTCCCGCCGCGATCTGGCCGACCGAAGCCAACTGGCTCAGGTGGACATCGCTTTTGATTTCTTGTTGCGCAATTTCGCTTTTGACCATCATACGCTCCTCCGATCCGTTCCGAATTTCCAATCAAACGGCGTAATGACAACGAAACAGCTTGTTTAAAAAATTCAAAACAATTCTAATTATACATGAACTCAAAAAGAAATTTGTGCCAATTATTGTCTATAATATGGATATTTTACCGCTCTAACGGACCTGCTTTCCGCCCCGCTATTCGGTTTTGTCGGGAACGCCTTGCGCCAAAATTGTCTTATGTTTAAATAGCGATCCCGATGGAGGCCGACTATAATGGAAACTGCAAATGAAAGAATCTCCGGCCGGAATCCTTCTTTCATTTTTACAAGCGTTTTCATCGATTGCCGAAGAGGGGGATCTGGAGTGAAAAGGAAGTTTTCGCCGTTATCGGCCGTATCGATCGTCATGGTCTGCGTCATGCTCGCGCTCAGCGCTTGCTCCTCGTCTTCGAATTCGCCGGGTCAAGCTTCAGCGCCGTCTGCAAGCGCTGCCACGACACCCGCGGGCGGAACCGCCTCGGGGGCGACGTCCGAAGCGCCGTTCGAAGGATGGGTCGAAGGGCTGCCGAAGATCGAAGCGCCCGCAGGATTTAACTGGCGGCAGTTCGAAGGAACGAAGCTGAACTTCATCTCCGAGAATACGCCGCCATCCTCCGCCCTTGCCGCCAACATTCGTATTTTTGAAGACGCGACGGGCATCGAGGTGAACATCGAGCAGAGCAACCTCGATCTGGTAGCCGAGAAGGTCGGGCTCGACTTCAATGCGAAAAACGCCAACTATCAGATCATCTACGCCGACCCGTACCAGATTTTGACCAAGCATTCCCGCAACCTGGTGGACCTGAACACGTTCAACAACGATCCGTCGCTGCCCCATATTCCCGGCGGAACGGAGGACTTCATCGAAAGCCAGCTTCAGGCCGACGGCTACATGGGCGACACCGAGCATCTCTATACGCTGCCCTACGACAGCCCGACGATGGTTCTGGCCTACCGCAAGGACGTATTCGACAAGTACAAAGATCAATTCATGAAGGAAAAAGGCTACGACTGGACGCCTTCCGCCAACCTGACCTGGGAGCAGTATTATGAAATCGCTTCGTGGATCAACGAAAAAGTCAAAGCCGGCGTCATCACCGAAGTAAAGTACGGTTCCGGCCACGAAGCGAAGCAGCACGACGCGCTGCAATGCGATTTCAGCAACGTGCTGGGGGCATACGGCGCCGATTATTTCGAAGGGGAGAATCTCGGCAGCGTAGGCGCGGCCAAACCGGGCAAATCGCTGCTAACGTCCCCCGAAGCGATCGAAGCGGCCAAAATGTACAAGAAACTGCTGGAAGTCGCGGCTCCGGGCAGCACGACGTGGGACTGGACGGGCGTCGCGGAAGCGTTCGCGGCGGGCGAGCTGGCGATGGCGCCGATCTTCCACGAGAACAACGCCATGTTCGAAGACGAGACGAAATCGAAAGTCGCGGGCAAGGTGGCATGGTCCGTTTTGCCGAAGGGACCGAAGCGCAGCGCCAACCTGTTCGGCGGAACGGGAATCGGCATCAGCAAGTACGCGAGCGAAAAGGAACAAAAAGCGGCTTGGCTGTTCCTCGTCTGGGCGACTTCTCCGCAAGCGCAATATATGATTTTGAAATCGAAAGAAGCCGGTTCGACGCCGACCCGCCATTCGGTCTACAACCTGCCCGACGTGCAAAAAGGGATGGAGCCGGGAACGGAAGAGTCGAAAGCGATGCCGAACCTGCTGCCGATGAAGGCGGTTCTGGAAGCGTGGAAGCTGGAGAACGTGTACATGCGTCCGAAAGTTCCGCAATGGCCGCAAGTGGACACGATCATCTACACCGAGCTGTCCAAGATGCTGTTTAACAAGCAATCGCCGGAAGACACGATGAAGACGATCGCCAAGAAGAGCGACGAAATTACGGGAGCTTAAACCGAGAGGTTGACAGGCTTCGGGCACAGGGCTTGCTGCAACAGGATGAAGAAACGGGGAGCGCTGTGCCCGAACGCCCGATGGGGAAAGGAGGCTGCCGATATGCCGCAATGGACGCGAACGATCGACCGGGAAAGCGCTGCGGCTGCGGCTGTTCGTCCGCACAAGCGGGCGAAATGGAACCGTACGGAGTTTTGGATGTTGCTGCCTTCCATGATCGTGCTGGCGCTCATCAGCATTTTTCCGTTTTTCTTTATGATTTACGCCAGCCTGATGGATTACAGTCTGTCCCTGGATGAGCCGGTGTTTGCCGGTTTGGACAATTGGCGCCGGATCTTGACGTCGGAAACCTTTTGGCATTCGTGGGGAAGAACGGCCGTCTTCGGCGTGTCCGGACTTGTGCTTCAACTTGCCGTCGGCGTGCTGGTGGCTTTGCTGATGTACTATATTCCGAAGGGACGCAACCTGATTTTGACGCTGTGGATGCTGCCGCTGTTCGTCGCGCCGGTAGTGGCGGGACTGCTGTGGAAGTATTTGCTGGACCCGACGTACGGACTGTACGACTGGGTGCTCAAGCAATTCGGCTTGAATACGCAAATTCTCGGGGATGTGTCTACGGCCATGCCCGCGATCATCCTCATGGATATATGGGAATGGACGCCGCTGATTACGCTGATCGTGCTGGCCGGACTGCAATCCGTGCCGACGGAGCCGCTGGAAGCCGCCGAAGTCGACGGGGCCAGCGGGTTGCAAAAAATCCGCTATATTTTGCTGCCGATGGTGCGGCGCATGATCGTGGTCAGCCTGCTGATCCGTTCCATGGACATTTTGCGCTATGTCGATACCATTACGATTACGACCGAGGGCGGCCCGGCCGATTCGACGAAGACGATCGGCTACTATCTGATGCAGGTGGCGTTCCGCTTCCAGGACATGGGAACCGCTGCCGCGCTCGGACTTACGATGCTGGTCGTCACCATCATCATGGGCAATTTCTTCGTGAAAATCATGAAGAAAGGAGAGGACTAACGTGGCGCTCAAGCGAAAAACACTGTATACCGCTCTCTACATTCTCATGCTTGCGGCCATGGTTTGGGCCCTCATGCCGATCGTGTGGATGGTGCTGTCGTCGGTCAAAACGCAGGTCAACATGTTCTCGATGCCGCCCAAATTTTTCTTTACGCCGACCTTTATTACGTACCGGGAGATGTTCGGGGAAGGCGGCAACTTCGGGGAGTTTCTCAGCAACAGCGTCATCGTGTCGCTGGCGACGACTGTATTGTCCGTCGTGCTGGGGCTGATGGGAGGCTTTGCGCTGGCCCGCGGCAATTTCAAACGCGAGAACAACATCTCGTCGTGGATTATCAGCACCCGGATGGCGCCGATTCCGGCCGTTATTTTGCCGCTGTATCTGATGTTTGCCAAGGCGGGGCTGATCGGCACGACGGTCGGGTTGATTTTCGCCTATACGACGTTCAACTTGCCGTTTGCGCTCTGGATGATGGCGACGTTCTTCAAGGATGTGCCGGTCGATCTGGAGGAAGCCGCCATGATCGACGGCTGCAGCAAATTCGAAGCGTTCCGCCGCATCGCCGTTCCCACCGCGGCGCCCGGCATTGTCGCGACGGCGATTCTGTGCCTGATGTTCTCGTGGAACGACTTCGCGTTTGCGTCGGTGTTCTCCGGACGGGGCACGCAAACGGTTCCCGTGGCGGCCTCGCTGCTCATTTCGCAGCACGGCATCCAATGGGGCCAGGCCATGGCGACGGGGACGATCATCATTATGCCGATGGTCATCTGCGGCTTGGCGGTGCGGAAGTATCTGGTCCGCGGTTTGTCGATGGGAGCGGTCAAATAATTCGCAAGGAGGAATTGGCATGTCCAGCAATACTTATGCGCAAGCGTTGCCCGATTTGCCGGACGTCATCCGGGCGGCCGTGCTGACGCGGCCGATGCAGGTGGAGATTCGGGAGGTTCCGATGCCCAAGCTGCGTCCCGACGAAGTGCTGGTCAAGGTGATGGCGGTCGGCGTTTGCGGCTCCGATGTGCATTATTACGAGCACGGCCGGATCGGGCCTTACGTGGTGAAGAAGCCGCTCATCCTCGGACACGAATGCTCGGGCATCGTCGCCGCCGTCGGTTCGGAAGCGACGCGGTTCAAGCCCGGCGACCGCGTGGCGATCGAACCGGGCGTCACGTGCGGCAAGTGCGACGCCTGCAAGGCGGGACGCTACAACCTGTGCCCGCACGTGCAGTTTTTGGCGACGCCGCCGGTGGACGGCGCATTCGTCCAATATATCGCGATGCGGGAGGACTTCCTGTTCCCGATTCCGGATTCGCTTTCCTTCGAGGAAGCGGCGATGAACGAGCCGTTCTCGGTCGGCATTCACGCGGCGAAGCGGGCCGGTCTGCAGCCCGGTTCCACCGTGGCGATCATGGGCATGGGCCCGGTCGGCCTGATGGCGGTCGTGGCGGCCAAAGCGTTCGGCGCCGCCAACATCATCGTCACCGACCTGGAGCCGATCCGGCTGGAAGCGGCGCTTCGCCTAGGCGCGGCGCATGCGATCAACATCCGCGAGGAAGATCCGCTGGAAGCGATCAAGCGGCTGACCGGCGGCGTCGGCGTGGATTACGCGTTTGAAACGGCGGGCAATCCGAAGGCGCTGCAGACCGCGCTCTTGTCGCTCCGCCGCGGCGGCAAGCTGACCATCGTCGGACTGCCGCAGCAGGACGGCATCGAGCTGAACGTGCCGTTTATCGCGGACAACGAGGTGGATATTTACGGCGTGTTCCGTTACGCCAACACGTATCCGCAGGGCATCGCCTTTCTGTCTTCGGGCATCGCCGACGTGCCCTCGCTGATTACCGACCGCTACCCGCTGGAGCAGGCGGGCGAAGCGCTGGAGAGGGCCAGAACGAACAAGAGCGGCAGCCTGAAAGTGATGGTGTACCCGAACGGGCAGCCCTGATATCGTAAGCGATCCGGCGTTTTTGCCGGTCGATCCCTACTGGTGAAGGAGGAATGCAAGATGAACGTAATGGAGCAGTTTCGGCTGGACGGCCGCGTGACCATCGTGACCGGCGCCGGCATGGGGCTTGGCCGGGCGATGGCGCTTGCGCTGGCGCAGGCGGGATCGCATATCGTCATCGCCGACATTCGGGCGGATGAGGCGCAGGAAGCGGCGAACGAAATCCGCTCCTGCGGCGTCGAAGCGACCGTCGTGCAGACGGACGTGACGGACGAAGCGCAGGTCGAGGCGCTGATCCGGCAAGTCGAGGAACAATACGGCCGCCTGGACGTGCTGGTCAACAATGCGGGGATCGTGCACAAGGATCGTGCGGAGGAATTGCCGTACGAAACGTGGAACCGCGTGATGAACGTCAATCTGAACAGCGTGTTTCTGATGTCGAAGGCGGCGGGGAAGGTCATGATCCGGCAAGGCAAAGGCTCGATCATCAACATCTCGTCCATGTCGGGCCTGATCGTCAATACGCCGCAGCCGCAGGCGGCCTACAATGTCTCCAAGGCGGGGGTCATTATGCTGACCAAGAGCCTGGCATCCGAATGGGCGCCGCACGGCGTGCGCGTCAACACGATTGCGCCCGGCTACATGAAGACGAAGCTGACGGAACCGTATTTCGCCGCCGGAGGCGAGATGATCGACAAGTGGCTGGCTATGACCCCGATGGGCCGGCCGGGCGTTCCGCACGAGCTGGGCGGCATTGCGGTCTACCTTGCTTCGGACGCTTCCTCCTTCGCCACGGGCGGCGTGTTCACGATTGACGGGGGCTATACGATTTGGTAGCGCAATGCCTGGCGGGAACGCCAGCAATCCGCAATTTTGCCAACTATTTTGAAGTCGGGTGACACCATGTACAAGCTCGGCCGATTGCTTAGTGCGATTGTCTCCCAGAATATTTCCGTATTGATCGTCGTGGGCATCTTCCGCGCCTTGTTTGGCGTGTACGGATGGTTCCCCGACGATCGTCTTCATCTTCTGGTCTGGCCGCTGCTCAATTGGTTTGTGCCGGTTTTGTTCGCGTATACCGGCGGACAGCTGATCGGCGGCAAACGGGGCGGCGTGGTGGCCGCGACGGTCATCTTCGGCATGTCGCTGGCTAGTTCGGTGACGATGATTTTCGTCGCGCTCGTGCTGGGACCGGCCATCGGCTGGCTGGTGAACCGGATCGACCGGGCGATGGAAAACCGGCTGCCGGCGGGGTTTGAGCTGTTGATGTCCAATTTCGTTCATGCCGCGATCGCCACGGCATTGGCGGCCGTTTCGTTTATTTATGTCGGCCAGAGCCTGTCGAGCCTGATCCGGGACCTCAACGAATGGCTCATTCATGCGGCCAACTCCGGCTGGCTTCCGGTGTCCGCGTTCGTGATCGAAACGGCCAAGGTGATGTTTCTGAACAATGTGGTCAATTACGGCATTATGGGACCGCTCGGCATTTCGCAAATCCACGATTTGAGCAAGTCGATTTTTTTCTTGCTGGAAGCCAATCCCGGACCGGCGATCGGCATGCTGCTGGCGTACTGGCTGAAATCGACCGGCGAGCGGCAAAAAAGCGCCCGGACCGCTTTGACCATCCATGCGTTGGGCGGCATTCAGGAGGTTTATTTCCCGTATGTGCTGATGAGGCCCGTTCTGATTGTTCCGCTCATTGTCGGAAGCATGGCCGGCATCGCCGTCTTTCAATATATGGATGCGGGGCTTGCCGCTATCGCTTCGCCGTCCAGCCTGTTTTTGATTGCCGCGCTTTCGCCGCGGGACGATCTGATTCCGATTATGGTCGGCATTGCGGTTTCGGCGGCGGCTTCGTTTGCGGCGGCGTACATGCTGGTGAATGCGAAATCGGAAATGCCCCACGAGGTGATGGACAACCGTGAAGCCAACGTCATTCAGCGTCTGCAGCACGTTCGGCAGTGGGACGATCTCAAGGCCGCGCCCCGTCCCGTATGGCGTCTCCGGTTAAGGCAGGGCCGGGACCGGCCAAGCCCGATCTCCGGCGGCGATGCGGCGAAAGCGGCGGCTAAAAGCGAGGATCGGCCGCCATCCGGTGAAACCGATGACAGGAAGCCGCAATCGCCGGCCGTCGTCCAAGCCTCCCGCCCGATCCGCATGATTTGCTTCGCCTGCGATGGGGGGCTGGGCTCGAGCGCGATGGGGGCGGCGATGCTGCGCAAGAAGCTGAAGGCCGAAGGCATGGACGAGACGGTCAAGGTCGTTCACGCCTCGCTGGACCATATCCCGAAGGCGGCCGATCTGGTGATCACGCATCGCTACTTGCTCGGCCGTGCCGTTGCCGCGGCGCCCGGCCGCGAGTATTTGGCGATGGATTCGTTTACGGATTCGTCGTTCCACGAGTCCATTCTCGACCGTCTGCATCAGCAGCAGACGTACGCCGTCCCGGAGGAGCGCGTCTATCTGGTCTGCGAAGCCGTTTCGTTGGCCGATGCGGCAAGACAAGCCGTCGCGCGGCTGGTCCGGCAAGGTCTCGCGTCCGAGGCCGCGCTGGACCGTTCGTCCGCCGGACGAATCCGGACGGAGCGGCTTCAGCAGGGAATCGCGCTGGCGATTGTAAGCGATTGCGGAACGGGAGCCGGAGCGAAGGGAGAAGCCGTTGTGCTGCAATTTCCGGAAGGCGTATCCGGCCCCGAAGGCAGGCTGTATGTGATGGTCGGCATCGCCGGCTCCGATCTGCCTTTCCGCAAATGGTTGGCTTCGGGAACCGAGACGGCGGGGCTGCGCGGCTTGGGCGCCATCCAGGCGCTGCGGACAGCCCGCAGCCCGAAGGAGCTGCTGGATGCGGTCCGAAGCGCCGGCGCCGCTGCCGCCGCCGGTCAGGGCGGACATTTTGCAATTCCCAATATAGGAGGCCCGGAATGAACATTCGACTCGGCATCAGCACCAACTTTGCCATCAAGCGATGGGCCGATCCCGAAGATTGGGTTCGGATTGTCGCGAAAGATCTGGGTCTTGAACAGATACAATTTTCGTTCGACCAGTTCGATCCCCGGAGCCGGCAGGACATTATGGCCGCCTATGCTTACCGGGTGCGCAACGCTTGCGAAAAGTACGGCGCCCGAATTCACTCCACCTTTACGGGACTGTCGATTTATCCGCACAATCTGCTGTATCATCCGTTAGCCGAAGGGCGGGAGGATGCCGTAGACTGGTTCGTCAAGGCGTTCGCCATGACCCGGGAGCTGGGCGCGGACGCGATCGGCGGACCGTACGGCGGAATGGACCTGGCGACGTTTCGGGACCCGGAACGGAGAGAGGAGATTGAGGCGTTGGCCGAGGAAGTGCTGGTGCGCTTGCTTTGGCTGGCGGAGGACTACGGCATCAAGACGTTTTATTGGGAGCAGACGCCGATTTTGCGGGAAGGTCCTGTCGGAATCGATTCGACACGCCGTCATCTGGAGCGCATCAACCGGTTGAGAGGCGGGAAGGGAGCGGAGTTTGCGCTTTGCCTGGACGTCGGTCACGCCATTAGCCCGGACGCCGGAGCGGAAGACCGCGATCCTTACCGCTGGCTGGAGTCGCTTGCTCCACAAGCGCCGATCATTCATTTGCAGCAAACCGACGGGCGGTACGACCGGCATTGGCCCTTCACGGCCGGGAGCAAAAGCCGCGGCATCATCGATGCGGACAAGGTGCTGCGCGCGATCCGAACATCCGGAGCGGCGGACACGCTGCTGCTGATCGAGGTCGGCCATCCGTTCGAGGAGCAGGACGATCGCGTATGGCAGGACGTAGCCGAGAGCGTCGAATACTGGCGCGAGGCGCTGAAGAACATCACATCGAACGAAGGAGCGCGATAAGGTTGGACCGAAAGTTCGATTGGCACGGTACAAGCCGAATCATGCTGGAGGAATTGTCCCGAAGCCTGACGGCGGTCAGGGAGCATGAGCTGGATGCGCTGACAAGCGAAATCGTCGGGGCGAAGCGGATATTTGTCTACGGCCTGGGACGGGAGCGGGCGATGCTGCTTGCTTTTGCCATGCGGCTGATGCATCTTGGGCTGCAGGTTCATGTCGTGGGAGACGTCACCACCCCGGCGATCGGACCGGGAGACTTGTGGATCACCAGCTCCGGAACGGGCAGGCTCGCCACGGTGGAAGCGCTGATGGGCATCGTCAAGCCGGCCGGCGCGCGCGTCGTCTTTTTCACCGCTTTTCCCGAAGCGCCATTGCCCCGCCAGGCGGACGTCGTCGTCCGCATTCCGGCGCAGACGATGCGGGAAGGAGCGGAGCACGTCCGTTCCGTGCAGCCGATGGGATCGCTTTTCGAACAGACGCAGCTTCTGCTTTTCGATTTGTGCGTGATCCGCCTTATCGACCTGCTTCAACCGGCGGCCGATGAAATGGAGAAGCGGCATACCAACCTGGAATAAGGTCCGAACTTCTTGATTCCAAGCCAACTTTAGGGACGTGATGCATAAGCGTGGAAAAGAAAACGGGAATCAAACTGAATTCCAGGCAACGGGATATTCTTCGCTTTTTTCTTGAAAGCGACGAGTACAGAACATTGGCTGAGCTGGCAAGGCATCTGAACGTCAGCGTGCGGACGCTGCAGCGCGAATTGAACGAACTGGAGCCGGTGGCGGAGCAGTGGGGAGTGCGTTTTCTCAAAAAATCCGGCGTCGGACTGATGCTGGAGGGCGAACCGGAGCGGAAGGACGAGCTTGCGGCGGAGCTGGCCCGGTACCCGGCATACAAAATCTACAGTCCCGAAGAGCGCCAATTGATCATGAAGCAAATGATTTTGTCGTGCAAAGAGCCGACCAAGCTGTATGCGTTCAGCCGCAAGCTGAACGTAACCGAATCGACGGTCAGCTGCGACCTGAACCGGATCGAGCCTTGGCTCGGCAAGTACGGCATTCGCCTTGAGCGCAAGCCCGGCTTGGGCATCTATATCGAAGGGAACGAGAAGCAGATTCGCGCGGCGATGGCGGATTTGCTTTACGAAACGGTCACGCACGAGCAGCTGATGGAACTGCTGCACCTGCAGTCCGGCAACAGGAGGGAGAATCTGGAGCTTTCGATCCGCAATCGGCTGCTGAACTTCATCGATCCGCAATGGCTGTTTCAAATCGAGCAGGTGATCCAGGTTTCCCAACGGAAATGGGAATACAACATGGCCGGCAGCGCGTATGTCGGCTTTGTCGTTCATCTGGCGCTGGCACTGCAGCGGATTCAGAAAAACGAGGAAATCGTCATCGAGCGAGACATTTTGCAGCGGCTGCGCGGGACGCCCGAATTCGAGCTGGCCGCGGAGCTGGCTGCCGACCTTTCCGACAAGCTGAACGTGACCATTCCGGAAAGCGAAATCGGCTATATTACGATGCACCTGCTTGGCGCCCGCTCGATCCATATGTTCCCGGAGAAAAGATCCCATTCCAACGTCGCGGCGTACGTCAGCCGCATGATTGCGATTGTGGAGCGGGAACTGAAGCTGAATCTGGAAAGCGATCTGTCGCTCATTGAAAATTTGACCGCCCATCTCGCTTCCGCCGTTCAGCGGATCGAACTGGGAATGGCGATCCGCAATCCGCTGCTCGAGCACGTCAAACAGGAGTATCCCGACATTTTCGAAGCGACGCGCGCCGCATCGCGTTATCTTGAACAGCAGCTGGGCGTTCCCGTGCCGGAAGAGGAAATCGGGTACTTGGCCATGCATTTTGGCACCGCGGTATTGCGCAAGCGCGAGAAAGGGATCGAACGCCGGAGAGTGCTTTTGGTCTGCGCAAGCGGAATCGGCGCTTCTCGTCTGCTGTCGACGCAATTGGAGCGGAAATTGCCGCAAATCCACATTATGGACACGATCTCGCTGTTCCATCTGGAAGAATGGCTGCGCACCCATCCGCCGGTCGATTTGATTATCTCCACGCTGTCCGTTCAGGTGGACGATGTCCGCGTCGCCGTCGTCAATCCGTTCCTGTCGGACGAGGACATCGAGCTGATCAAGCGGCAGCTCGATTTGATTCCTTCGCAGGACCATTTGCTCGCGGAGGAGCAGATCGACATCGACGGGACGGTTTCCAAAGTCGAGAACTTCGGCAAAGCGCTCCGCTGCCTGCTGCATGCCGTTTCGGTCACGGAAGAGCCGGCTCCCCGGAACAAGCGCGAGCTGATCGCCCGCGTGATCGAATACGTCAGCGAGCATTACGCGGTGGGCGATGCCGACAAGCTGCTGCGGGATTTGAACCAGCGCGAGGAATACGGGCCGGTCATGGTGGAAAAGGACAAAGTGGCCCTGCTGCATTGCCGCAGCGAAGGCATCGAAGAAATGTGCGTTTGCGTGGTCAGGCTCGGCGCGGACGTGAACTGGGCGACGGGCGGACAGCAGGTGCCGATTCGCACGGTCGTGACCGTGATGGGGCCGCTGCGCGTACCCGAAGAATACTACGAACTGGTCAGCGAAATTACGTTTGCCCTGATCGAAGAGGAATTTATCGCGCTGCTGAACGAAGGAACGCCTGAACAGATTAAGGAGGGCATCCGGCTGATTTTCAAAAAAGGCTATTTGAAGCTGGCCGGCGACATTTTGCGGTGACGCGGTTGCAACGAGGTCAACGGGGGAGGGTCCGCCATTACGCTTGAATCCGGATCAAGCGGTCCGTTCCGCGCAGCTCGCCGAGCGAGGCGGAGCCGATGCCGAACATGGCGGCGCGCAGCTCGCGCTCAAGGCGCTCGGCCAGAGCGAGCAGCGCTTCCTCCGAAGTGACGGCGGATCGGAGCAGCGACCGGCCGAACCCGGCGAGATGGGCGCCCAATGCCAGGCATTTCGCGGCATCGACGCCGCCCGTCAGGCCGCCGCTGGCGATCAGAACGGCGTCGGGACGGCGTTCCTTGACTTCCCGCAGGCAATCGGCCGTCGGAATGCCCCAATCGGCGAAAGCTTCCGCGGCGGCGCGCCCGACCGGGTCGGAAGACCGGAGCTTCTCCACCTGGCTCCAGGAGGTGCCGCCGGCGCCCGCGACATCGACGAAGGCGACCCCGGCTTCCAGAAGGCGGTCGGCGGTGTCGGCCCCGATCCCCCAGCCGACTTCCTTGACGCCGACCGGGACGGGCATGCGCGCGCAAAGTTCGCGAATCCGTTTCAGCAGCCCCCGGAAGTTCGTATTTCCCTCCGGCTGAAACACCTCCTGCAGGCTGTTCAGATGAAGCACCAGCGCATCCGCCCCGATCCGTTCGATTGCCCGCATGCACGCTTCGGCGCCGAAGCCGTAATTCAATTGAACCGCGCCCAGATTCGCCAGAATGGGAATATCCGGCGCGTATGCGCGGACCTGAAAGCTCCCGATCAGCTCGGGATGTTCGATCGCGGCGCGCATGGAGCCTACCCCCAACGCCCAGCCGCGCTGCTGCGCCATCACCGCCAGATTGCGGTTGATGTCAAGCGACGCTCCCATGCCGCCGGTCATCGAGCTGACGAGAAAAGGGACCTTGAGCTTGCGCCCCAGAAAAACCGTGTCCGTGCGGATCTCGGCATAATCGATCTCCGGCAGCGCCTGGTGGCGGAAACGGTAGCGTTCCAGTCCGGTCGTAAGCCGGCTTTCGACCCGCTCGTTCAGGCAAATGTCGAGATGCTGGCTTTTCCTGCGTTCGGTCAGGCGCTTGGCGTCCGCTTCGCTATGGTCTTTGCGCGGCAATTCCTGCATATCGCTCATGGCTGGGCACCTCGCTGTTGCCGGAATGGAAGAAGTCGTGTATCATTTTCGCAGCTTTGTATACCAGCATTTCAACCTGGTTCCCATTCTAAACGTATGCGGATATCGTTCCGCCCGCCGAGCTTGCGGGAGAGTGCGGGGGTCCCGTCCGTCAGTTTTGCCGGAGATCGGGCGTTACGTCCGCCGAGTTTGCCGGAGAGCGAAGTAGCGTCCGCCGCGCTTGTGGAGGTGCGAGCGTTTCGTTCGCCAAGCTTGCCGGAGAGCATGCGTTTCGTTCGCGGAGCTTGGCGAGGAGCGCGCGTTCCACACGCAGAGTAAGACGCAGACCGGGCGGGCGGATAAACCATACGCGGACCGGATTGCGCGCTTGCCGAGGGGGATGGACACATGCCGGCCGACGTGAAAACCATAAGTAGTCTGTGCCGCAGCGTTTTGAAATTGAAGGATGCGCGGCTGCCGCCGGAGTATTATTACCGCAGCTTGCCCCTCTGCGCGATCGACGCCGTGTTTTCGATCGGGGTGAAGTACGAAGGCGTGCGCAATGCCGTCAGGCGGTATGCGGAAGTATTCGGACTGGACATTTATAGACCAACCGAGGCTTACCCCGAACGCGGCGACCAGCAGTCCGTCGAAGATTTTCTGCGGAAGGCGGACGCGCTCGGCACCGGGTATTTGGCGGAATCCGTATTCAGGAACAGGCAGCGCACTTCCACAAGGAACGGCATTTTGAAGGCGGAAGCGGTGTATCGTTTTTGCCAGGTTCTCCGGCGGCACGGCGTGAATGTTTTTCAGGACCTGCAGCCGGCGCTGTCGAATCCCGCGTTGGAGGAAGCCGTCCGGGAAATTCCCGGCCAACGCAGCGGCATTTCCTTTATTTACTTCTGCATGCTGGCCGGCGAGGAACAAGGGATCAAGCCCGATCGCATGGTGATCCGGTTTCTCGAACAGGCGCTCGGACGCACCGTCAAAATCGGCGAAGCCCAACAACTGTTGACCGCCGTCTCCGAAACGCTGCGGGCCGAATATCCGCATTTGACGCCGAGACTGTTGGATTATGAGATCTGGAGCTATACGCGAAGCCAAGGGAAGAATAGGTAATCCGGGCATTGGCATACGAACATTGGCGGTTATCGGAACGCCTCCTGTACTCGCCGCAGAGCAGGGAGATGGCGGAGCCGGCAAATCTTTTATTTGCGTGCGCGGGAAAACGAAGAGGGCTCTTCTCACGAAAGCCCTCTTTTTTGTATGGCTGACCCATTCGCATCCCTTATCTGTGTTCCGTTAGTTTGATGGGTTATGCCCGGGATGGCTTCTGAACCGTCTTCGTTGGGCCCCTTCCGGCAAACGGGCGAACCGCCTTCAAATGGACGAACCCTCGTTGCCGTTTGGCTTGAAGACGGAAACAGACGGGAACTCCGCGCGTTGAAGCCGGTTTGCAACGGGAGTTCCGTTCGGAGGGGGCCGCCCCAGGCGCTTGGGTTACGTGCGGCGGTGTACACCTGCCAAAAAGTCCGTCCAGTACGCTACATTGCCTCCGTCTGCGGCGCTCCGCCGCCATGTAGTCCGTCCAGTACGCTACATTGCCCCCAGCCACGGTGCTCCGCCGCCATGTAGTCCGTCCAGTACGCTACATCGCCACCGTCTGCGGCGCTCCGCCGCCATGTAGTCCGTCCAGTACGCTACATCGCCACCGTCCGCGGCGCTCCGCCGCCATGTAGTCCGTCCAGTACCTCTCATGGCCTGAGCGGCTACATTGGATTTTGTGCAGGATACGAGCTCCTTTTGCCCCTTTCCGGAACGTATGTTGGATTTTCTCCACTGAAACGGCCCGAGAGCCGTGCAGATTCGGCTTCTGCGGGCCAAAAGACCGGATCTATCCAACATAGACCGGCTTCCGGCGCGTGAATGGTGAATTGGGTTGGATTTTTCCAATATAGACGCATAGCCGCGGTTGCTCATAGACTGCGGCAGCTCATCGGCTATGGTTACTCTTCAGCTACGGATGCTCATCAGCTACGGATGCTCATCGGCTACGGTGGCTGTATGGTTACGGTTGCGATAAATGGCCGAAGTTGCGGTATGGCCACAGTTGAGATTATAGCCGGAGTTTCGTTTATAGCCACGGTGACTATAGCAGCCGCGGTTGCGATTCACGAACGAACAGCCGCTGCGTCATCCTGGGCAACTTCGGTCTTTACCGGCTTGCCTTTCTCGATTTTCTTTTCGGGTACAACGCGATTCTTGGACAAGTGCATCATTAGGGCTCATCACAAGCGCGAAAGAGCGTTTGGAAATCCTTGTTCGTTAATGGTCAGTCGTCATATTATTTCGTATTCAAAACAACCAAAAAACTCTCCGCTTGGGCGCTCGGGCCGGACGCTTCTCATGGGCGCGGGAAGCGGGAGGCGCTTGCCGGGGGACCGACTCCCCATCCAGGCCGGCAGCGGTCTGCCGCATCGATTCGACCGCAGCGGCGACCTGTCGGATCATCTGGCGCAACTCTTCAAGCTCCAGCCGGTGCTGATAGATTTGGGCGGTCACGACTTCGTCGGCCTTCTGGTCCACTTTCCGCTCCAATTGCTGCAGGCGCAGCAGAAGCGATTCCGACGAGCTATCGGAGCCGCGGTTCTCGCCGGACCAGAGGCTCTCGCCGGGCGGAACCGGCGCGGGCTCAACGTGCCGGCCGGGCAGTTTGACGCTCTCGATCGGCAAGCCGCTCCGGACATCTTCTTTGATTTTTTCAAGCCACTCCATCTCTTTCTCGGTAAACATATAGTGTCCCAGCCGGTCCTTCGGAAACGCATCCGGAAAATGCGAGACCCAGCGCTTGAGCGTCGTTTGGCTTACGCCCAGCCTTTCGGCAGCTTCTCTGGTTCCCAAACTCACGATCATCACTCCTCGACCGGATTTTTTTATACGTATTCGCTATCCATTTTGCTATCCCTGTAAGGGCGACAAAGGTACTTAGCGTTCGGCAAAAGAAGTGTTCCTTCGTTGCGGAGCGGGCAGTCTGGCGAACGGCCCCGAAATCCGCCCAAAGCTCCGGCGGTGCGATCGGCTTTAGGGAAAAGTTGATCGGGCGGTTGCTTTTGCACTATCATACGTTATATGAACGATGTCTGGGGAGTTAAAGGAATCAATGGCAACCATAAACGATGTAGCCGAGCGGGCGGGCGTTTCGGTCACGACAGTATCGCGGGTTTTGAACAATCGAGGCTATATTAGCGAGAAAATGAGACAACGGGTTTACCGGGCGATGGAAGAGCTGAACTATCAGCCGAACGAAATCGCCCGGTCTTTGCTGCGCAAGCAGTCCAATCTCATCGGTCTGATCATCCCGAACGTCGCGCATCCGTTTTTCGGCGAATTTGCCAGTTCGGTCGAGTATTACGCTTACCAGAACGGCTGCAAGCTCCTCCTTTGCAATTCGCAGCTCGATCCGGTCAAGGAACGGGATTATATCGAAATGATGCGGCGACACCGGGTGGACGGCATCATTATGGGCAGCCACACGCTGGAAGTCGAAGAATACCGCAACCTGAACTATCCGATCGTAACCTTGGACCGGAAAATCGACGATTTGCCGTATGTTGCCTCAGACAACGAGCGCGGAGGCGAACTGGCCGCGCAGCTTCTGATTAGCAAGGGCTGTCGCAAGATCGCGCATATTTGCGGCAATCTGAAGCTGGAGATGCTGTCCAATCGGCGAACGATCGGATTCGAGCGCGTTGCGCGCCAGCATAACGTTGAGTTTATGACCATACAGACCAACATGGATGTGTTCGATCAACAGGAGTATGACCGCATCATATCCCGACTGATGGCCGAGTTTCCCGATATAGACGGCGTATTTGCTACAAGCGACATTATCGCCGCCTTCGTGATCAAATGGTGCCGCAAGTTCGGAAAACAAGTGCCGGGGCAAATCCGAATCGTCGGTTACGACGATGTGAACGCCGCTACGTGGATCAACCCGGGCATTACAACGATCCGTCAGCCGATTCGGGAGATGGGACGGCTGGCCGTGGAACTGATTCGCAGGCAAATGGACGGAGAAACGATTGAAAAAGAACATCTTCTTCCGGTTGAGCTGGTTGAGCGGGAAACGACATAACGAAAGTGAACGATAAAAGCAAAACGGGGCTCTTTTAAGGTCAAGCCAATGACCGAAGAGCCCCTGTTTCATTTGCGACGCAATTCTTTAACGCCTCTTTTTCGATATGTCAAACCATTGACATGTCAAACGTTTGACATATATAATAAAAGTCGCTGAAAGCGATTTCTTATATTTTCACAAATGGGGGATTGTCATCCATGCAGAAGAAAGCAAGTTTGTTGTGTCTCCTGATGGCCTTTAGTTTGCTTATCGCCGCTTGCGGCAGCGGAAATCGGACCGAATCGACCGATGCATCGTCTTCCGGAAGCGAGCAGACGGTGAAAATAACGCTGCTCAATTCGAAATCCGAAGTGCAGGAGCAGTTGGAGAAAGCGGTCAACGTTTTCCACCATGATCACCCGAATATCGAGATCGAAATTTTGACGACGGGCAACGGCCAGTCGCCTTTCGAGAAGGCTTCCCAGCTTTACGCGGCAGGCAATCCGGCTACCATCTCAATGCTGGACCCGGCCGACGTCGAGCAGTTCAAGGACCGCATTCTCGATCTTTCCGGCGAGAAATGGGTAGCCGATGCGATCGACAACAGCACGACCGTCGTTGACGGCAAGGTGCTCGATTTCCCGTTTGCGGTGGAAGGATTCGGATTCATTTATAACAAGCGAGTGCTAGACGAAGCCGTAGGCGGCAGCTTCGACCCCACTTCAATCCAAACAAGAGACGGCCTGAAAAATCTGTTTATGCAAATTGAAGCCGCAGGCAAACAAGCATTGCATATATCGCCGCTTGATTGGTCGCTCGGCGCGCATTTTCTGAACTTCCTGTACGCGGACCAGTCGCAGGATTATGCCCAGGTCGAAACCTTTATCGAGAAGCTAAGAACAGGGAATGCGGGTGTTGCGGGCAATGCGGTGTTTAACGGACTTATGGATACATTCGATCTGATGAAAGAGCATAACAGCGACAAAAAGTCGCCGCTGACCGCGACATACGACAAAGGGCCGGAGCTGATCGGCAGCGGCGAGGTCGGATTGTGGTTTATGGGCAACTGGGCTTGGCCGAATATTCAGGCGTTCGATCCGGAAGGCGAATACGGCTTCCTCCCGGTACCGATCAGCAATAATGCAAGCGATTACGGCAATACCCAAATCGCAACGGCCGTCACCAAGCGTCTTGTCGTCGACAAAGAGCGAAGCACGCCGGATCAACAGGCAGCCGCGAAGCAATTTCTCGAATGGCTCGTTTATGAGAGCAACGGCCAGGATTTTCTCGTAAACAAGGCAAGCATCATCCCTGCGTTCAAAAACATTGCGCTGGAGCCGCGGGATCCGCTGTCGAAGTCGATTAAGGATTACATGAACCGGGGCAAAACGGTGGTCGGCATGACGTCGCTGCCTTCCGATCACTGGAGCGTGCTGGGGGCCAGCATGCAGAAGTATCTGGCCAATGTGATCGACCGCGCGGGTCTGGCCAAAGAAATCGAAGATTACTGGAAAAACGTGAAGTAAAACGCCATCCAAGCGCCGGCAAAGACAAATCCGAAAGAGCAGTGCGGATCAGCCGCGAAGCGGGGTTGTCCGTTGCTGCTCTCGTTATATCTAAGAGGAGGAGAGAAATTTCCCAATGATAGCGGAAAAAGGGAAGCTGGCGAGGCTTCGTTCCCGTCTGATTTTTACCGGGCCTACGCTGTTTATTTTTTTCACCGTCATGATCGTCCCGTTTTTTTACGGCATTTACTTGACGTTTACAGACTGGGATGGGATTTCGACCCGCTATTCGTTCGTCCGGTTCGACAACTACGCGACCGTCATGCGGGACGGCGTCTTCTGGAAATCGTTTTTTCTCACGTTGAAATACTTGCCGTTTCGGTTGTTCTGATCAATGTCGTCGCTTTTTTTCTGGCTTACGCGCTGACAAGGAGAAAAAGAAGCAATCTGTACCGGACCGGTTTTTTTCTTCCCAACCTGGTCGGAGGCATTATTCTCGGGCTTATTTGGCAATTCGTTTTCAATTATGTCGTCGTGAACATCGGTCGTGAGCTGGGAATTCCGCTTCTTGCGCATTCGTGGCTCGCCGATCCGGCCCGGGCGATGTGGGCCCTCGTTGCCGTGACGGTCTGGCAATATGCCGGTTACATGATGGTCATCTATATTGCGGGGCTGATGAATGTGCCAAGCGATGTGCTGGAAGCCGCATCAATCGACGGAGCGACCGGGTGGAGACAACTGCGCAGCATTGTGCTGCCGCTGATGATCCCGTCGTTTAGCGTCTGCGTTTTTTTGTCCCTGCAACGAGGATTTTTGGCGTACGATCTGAACCTCTCGTTGACACAAGGCGGACCGTTCAAAAGCACCGAACTCGTTTCGATGGTCATTTACAATAAAGCCTTTTTGTCCCGCGAATACGGCGTCGGGCAGGCGGAAGCCTTCGTGCTGTTCCTGATCGTCGCCGCGATTACGCTGTTTCAGGTTTATTTTAGTAAAAAAATGGAGGTGGAAGCGTAATGGCAATGGCCAAAACCGCACTGCAACGGCTTAAAACGGCGGCGCTCATCGTCTTGTTGCTGCTTTTCGTCGCCCCGTTTTTTGTCGTTTTGCTCAACGCCTTCAAGGAAAACAAAGCGATCACCTCCGCGCCTTTTTCGCTGCCTACGGTTTGGAGCCTGACGAACTTTGAAACAGCCTTTACCAAAATGAACTATTTCCACGCTTTTTCGAATTCGCTGACCGTGACCGCAGGAAGCGTGCTGCTCATTGCGCTACTTGCTTCCATGACCGCCCATTATTTTGTCCGCAACAATTCGCGCATGAACCGAATCCTGTTTTATACGATGGTCGCCGCGATGATCATTCCGTTTCAGGCGATCATGATTCCATTGGTCAAAATCTACGGTTCCCTCGGTATGATGAACAGCAAGGCGGCGCTGATTTATCTTTATATCGGCTTTGGCAGCCCGCTGGCGGTATTCATCTATCACGGATTCGTCAAAAGCATTCCAGCCGAGCTGGAGGAAGCCGCGCTGATCGACGGCTGCTCGCGGATACAGACGTTCTTCAGAATCGTTTTTCCGGTTCTGGCGCCGACTACGGTAACGATCGGGATTCTGAACGTATTGTGGATTTGGAACGACTTTCTGCTGCCTTCCCTCGTGCTGATTGAAAGCGTGGAGAGAACGCTGCCGCTTTCGACCTTCTATTTCTACGGCACATATTCGGCCGATTACGGACCGCTGATGGCAGCCTTGCTGCTGACCATCACGCCGGTGATCATCGTGTATCTGTTTGCGCAGAAATTTATCATTCAAGGCGTCATGCAAGGTTCAATAAAATAACGGACAAGGTGGAGACGATGACTTATACGCCAGCCAAAGCGGATCAATTTATTCGGGAAAACAAGCATCTTCTTCGGTCGGAATACCGGCTGAACTATCACCTTATGAGCGAGTTCGGCTGGATGAACGATCCGAACGGATTCATCCAATATAAAGGCGAGTATCATTTGTTTTACCAGCACTACCCTTATCGACCGGAGTGGGGCCCGATGCACTGGGGACACGCGGTCAGCCGGGATTTGATCAAGTGGAATTATCTTCCGGTCGCCCTGGCTCCCGATAAGCCGTTCGATCGCGACGGATGCTTCTCGGGCAGCGCAATCGAGAAGGACGGCGCGCTATATCTGATGTACACCGGACATATCGTGACCGGGCCGGACCCCAAAAACGACTACTACCAAATTCAGAATCTCGCGGTGTCCGAGGATGGCGTTCGTTTCCACAAAGTGGACGACAATCCCGTAATCGGCTTGTCGCATATTCCGCCGGGAGCAAGCCGGAAAGATTTTCGCGATCCGAAAGTGTTTCGGCGGGACGGCCGGTATTATGCCGTTCTCGGATCGAACGACGGTCAGGGCAACGGCCAAATTCTGCTGTACCGCTCCGAGGATCTGATCCGATGGGCATTCGTGTGCGTCATGGCCAAAAGCGATGGAAACATGGGCGACAATTGGGAATGTCCTGATTTCTTCGAACTGGACGGTCTTGATGTGCTGATGTTTTCTCCGCAGCGGATGCCTCCGCAGGGACGCGATTATCGGAATTTGCATTCCACGGTCTACATGTGGGGACGATGGAATGCGGTTGACGAGACGTTCCAGGCCGAAGGGTACGCACCTATGGATCAGGGCTTTGATTTCTATGCGCCGCAGACCACGCTGGACGATCAGGGGCGCCGCATCGTCGTTGCCTGGATGGACACCTGGGAAACGGAGATCCCGACCCAGAACGGCCATTACTGGGCTGGGGCGTTAACTCTGCCTCGCGAGATGGTGCGGAAAGAGGGCAAAGTGCTGTTCAAACCGGTGCAGGAAATCGAGCACTACCGCGGGGAGCTCTTTCAAATTTGCGACTTAATCCTTGACGGGGAGACGGAGCTTGCCGCCGGAGGAGACAGCTACGAGCTGGAGGCGGTGTTCGAGGCGCGGGATGCCGAACGCTTCGGACTCAAGCTGCGGGTCGGCGAAAACGAACAGACCGTCCTGTCCTATTCGACCGGCGACGGGGTGTTCTGCCTTGACCGGAATCTTTCGGGAATCGGGCCGAAGGGCGTCCGGGAAACGGAAGTTCCGCTATGCGACGGGAAGTTGCTCCTGCGGGCTTTCGTCGATCGCTCTTCGGTGGAAGTGTTCCTGCAGGACGGTGAAAAAGTGATGACCGCGCGCATTTATCCGGGGGAACGGTCGCTCGGAATAAGAGCGTTCGCCGAAGGCCGTTGCTCGTTGGCGAGTTTGAAAAAATGGGATCTTCGAATCTAGTCGGTCTCCGGTTTTCGTCTATCGCTCTGTAGAGTACGGTTTAACCTGCATAAGATGGCTTTCGCTTCATGAAAGTCATCTTTTTTAACATTTATTTTACAAAAACCTATCACTTCGTTGGTTAATCAATGATAGAATAGGGATGAAATGGAAAATCTATCAAAGGATGAGGAGGAAGATGATGAACACGTTTGGGAGATGGATAGACCGCTGGTTAAAAGTCGCGATCGCGCTGACCATCTTGTTGCCGGCATACGTTGGATTTACCGGCGATCTTCAATCGGCGCAGGCGGAAGGCCCCGAAGATCCGGCTCCTTACATCGAGGCGCGGGTCGTCAACGAAAATGCGGGCAAAAAGGTGCTGTTCGACAATACGCATGCGCAGACGGCCGGAGCGGCTGACTGGGTGATCGACGGCGGGTTTTCGGATTTTGCGAATGCGCTGGCGGACAACGGCTATTATGTGAAGGAACTGCGTAAATCTACTTCTCTGACATATGACGATTTGAAAGATTACGACGTGTTTGTCGTGGCGGAACCGAACATTCCGTTCAAGCAAAGCGAGCAGGCTGCGATGCTGCAGTACGTTGAGGCGGGCGGCAGCATCTTCTTCATCGGCGACCATTACAACGCGGACCGCAACAAGAACCGGTGGGACGGTTCGGAAGCGATCAACGGCTATCGGCGCGGAGCCTGGAACGATCCGGCGAAGGGCATGAGCGCGGAAGAGGCGGCATCGGGAGCGATGCAGGGCGTCGTCAGCTCCGACTGGCTTGCGGACCACTTCGGCGTACGCTTCCGGTACAACGCGCTGGGCGATATAACGGCGAACGGCATCGTCGAGCCGAGCCAGGCGTTCGGCATTACCGAGGGCGTATCCGCGGTGGCGATGCATGCCGGTTCGACGCTGGCGATCATCGATCCGGCCAAAGCCAAAGGCATCGTCTATTTGCCCGAGACCGACGAAGCCTGGCCGAACGCCGTCGACCAGGGCGTGTACAACGGCGGAGGCGAGGACGAGGGACCGTATGTGGCGATATCCAAAGTCGGCGCCGGCAAGGCGGCGTTTATCGGCGATTCGTCGCCGGTCGAAGATGCCACGCCGAAGTATTTGCGCGAAGAGACGGGCGCGACCAAGACGACATACGACGGATTTAAAGAGCAGGACGACGGGAAGCTGCTTGTCAATTTGATCGATTGGCTGGCCGAACAGGAAAACTATACCCGTCTCGATCAGGTGCCGGGGCTTGCGCTTGACGAACCGACGGAGCTTCTTGCGTTCGAGGAGCCGGAGTTGTCGGCCGAGCCGCAGCCCGAACCGTGGTCGGCGCCGGCGGCCGGCTACAAATGGTGGGACCGGACGACGTTCAAGCCGGGGTCCTATGGCGGCCCTGCGGTCGGTGCCCAGCCGACGTACGGCTTTGTGCACCAGGCGCAGCTGCCGAACGCGGAGGAGTTCCAAATCCGCGTTGTATTCGGTAACCTGCCGCCGAATACGACGGTTTCCGGCTTCAGCACGGGCATTTACCTGACGGGCGGAACCCAGGTGGCGCAGTTCCCGAATGCGGACGGAAGCTGGCCGGCCGCCTACGGTTACAGCGCAGCGTACAGCGTGACGTCCGACAGCAGCGGTTTTGCATACAAGGATTTGACCGTCCGCATCAAACCGGGCACAAGCGGCACGGCCAACCTCCGCTTAAGGCAGAACGGCACCAACCTGCTGACGCAAACGGTTCAAATCGCGAACGTCCCCGCCGAGCCGCTGCCGGAACCGGAGAGCCCGGAGCCCGAGCTCGTTTCCATTGCAGAGGCCCGGGTCAAGCCGGAAGGAACGGAAGTGACGGTCGAAGGCGTCATTACGACGGAACCCGGGGCGTTCGGCGGACAAGCCTTTTACCTCCAGGACGGTACGGCCGGCATTTACGTGTTTCAAAGCCAACCCGGTTTTCATCCGGGCGACAAGGTGAAAATTACGGCCTCGCTTGCTCTTTACAACACGGAGCTTGAACTGGCCAACCCGTCCGCCATCGAGAAAACGGGCACCGCGCCGCTGCCGGACGCCGTGCCGGTCGAGGCCGTCAGCGACGCGAATCAGGGGCGGCTGGTCGAATTGCCAAACGCGACGATTCAAAATCTCGTCAGCGCAAGCCCGTCCGGCTCCTTCGAATTCGATGCGGTCGCAGGTTCCGTGGCGAATCATGTCCGCGTGGACGTGCGGACGGGGCTAAGCCTGAGCGCGTTTCCTTATAAAGAAGGCGACGTTGTGACGGTGAAGGGCGTGTCCGCCATTTACCGGGGGATCTATCAGCTCAAGCCGAGAGGGCTGAGCGATTTCACTTTGATTCCGCCCGGCCCTTCGCTCGATCAAGTCTCGCTGACCGCCGGCTCTACCTTGCTCCGGGTCGGTGAAACGACTTCCTCCGTAATCGAGGGAGTGCTTAGCGACGGTTCGCCGGCCGATTTGAGACATTCGGCGGTTGCCTATGAGAGCGATGGCGGCGCGGTGACGGTCGATGCGCAAGGACGGATTACGGCTATGCAGGAGGGGGACGCCCGGGTCACCGCCGTCGTCACGCTGAACGGCCGTTCGGTCGCCTCCAATGCCGTTGCGATTACGGTAGCCGCTCCGCTCGCGAGCGGTACGCCCGGCAAGCCGGCGATGTCTGACGACAACGGACACGACACGGGCCTGAAGGACGGCGATTACACGATTGCGATGAACATGTGGTGGGGCAACAACGCCACCGTCTACAAATTGTACGAGAACGGCGCGTTGGTCGACGAACAAAGGCTGACGGACGCCTCTCCCGCCGCCCAAACCGCCAGGACGCGCATTTCCGGCAAGCCGAACGGCACGTACACGTACACTTGCGAGCTGATCAACGCGTTCGGAAAAACGCCCTGCGGACCGCATGTCGTGACCGTAACGGACGCCGCGCCCGGCAAGCCCGTTTTGTCGCAGGACAACTGGGACGGCGACGGCGCTTATATCGTGCAGATGAATATGTGGTGGGGAACGAACGGCTCCGAGTACCGGCTGTACGAGAACGGGCGGCTGGTGGATGTCAAGCCGCTGAGCGCGGCGACACCAGGCGCGCAAAGCGCCGTAACCCCGTTGGCGGGCCGCGCGCCCGGGTCGTACGAGTACCGCGGAGAACTGATCAACGCCGCCGGCGCAACGTCGAGCGAGACCATTACCGTTACGGTAACGAAGCCTTGAACCAACGCTCTCGGCAGTCCTGGCCGCCCCCGCATGGGCGGCCCGGACTGCCGAGTGATCTGTACGTCTGACGGTTCTGGACACCGACTGCTCCGAACACCCGATTGTTCCGGATGCCCGACGGTTCCGCCGACTGGTCTCGGTAGGTTTATTGGCCTTGTCACTCGATTGGCCTTATCACTCGACTGGCTTCAGACTCCCGATTTGCTTCATCACCCAATTTTGAGCGCCGGACAACCGGCAAACGCGATGCATGCGGAGCCTTGTGTGGGCCTGACGGCTAAGGGAGAACCTGCTTTGGACCGTAGTTCCTTTATTATTCGAAAAAATGGCCGAAATCCGGACGACGCGGACACAGGAACCGCTATTCCGTCTCAAAGGGCGTCATTTGGCATGTTTTGACCGAATTAACGGATCTGCTGTCCTAAAGAAAGGCGAGATCAAGCGACAAAGGGCAAATAGCGGATATCCTGTCCGATCCCGTTGCAAGTCCCGTTGGAAGCTCAGTCGTAAGTCATGGTAAGGTCCCGTCTGGTGATTTTGTCAAAGGTTTTGGCGATCAAAATGGTTTCCAAAACAAACTCGCCAAGTCGAGAATCGCCAAAAGTTCTCACCAAGGACGAGAATCGCCAAAGGTGCACCGCCAAGTGCGAGAATTGCCAAAGGCGCCGCCGACAGCAAAGTCTCGAAATAAGAAAATTAAACATAATATAGCATTTAATGCAATCCCAATTTTTCAATTAACTGCGCTTACATAGAATTCCTCAAAAAATAATTCGATAAAATACAAAAAAACTTTGTGAAATCGTCCAAATTTATATCAAAATTCTGGGCAATTATCCGATATAATGAGTGAACAGGAAGTTAAAGAAATCATAAATTCAATAAGATGAAAAGGCAAACCTGTCGAAAGACAGGGACGCAAAGCCACGGGTCTAAGGTATATCTACTATGATCGCCGGGCTGCCAAACTTATGATTTTTGTGTCTTCATCCATGGCAGCAGGGGCTTTCTTAGGTAGAAAGTCCCTTTTTTGTTTGTCCTTGTGAAGACGATTCCTGCAACCTGGGCAAAGCCGCGGAAAGAAGGTGATGGATGTTCGCGTGAGTGCGGCCGGATCGAGCGAACGCGTTACGCGTGCCCGGGCGGAAAGTCGTTGGTGAGCTGAATACGTATTGCTGGAGGAGAAAGGCTTTGAATTTGCGGCAATTGAAGAACAGCGTAGTCGGAAAATGGACACTGGCGATGACGGGAATCCTAGCGGTTTTTTTCGTCGCGTTTGGCATCGTGCTGTATTTTACGGCCTCGTCGGTCATCAAGGTCGATATGGACGCATCGTACATAAAAGATCTTAAGGCCAGAGTGGCCTGGCTGAGCGCAGGATTTACGGTATTGTTCTTGCTGCTGGGGGCGGCCGGCTCTTACGTTGCCGTACGCCGGGCGCTGGGCTCGTCCGGAAGGCTTGCTGCACTGCAGCCGGAGGCCGGCGGCGACGGGGCTTCGAGTTCTTCGCTCGAGGCGAATGGACAGCTGCGCGAGGTGCTGGGCCGGATTGGGGAGCTGTCGGACAACGTGGCGTCCACCTCGCAATCCCTGGCCGGCAATACGGAGTTTTGCACGGACATGGTCGTCGGCATCTCGGAATCGATCCAGCAGATCGCCGCGGGCAACGAGTCGATCGCCGACAGCGCGCGGTCGAACATGTTCATGCTGGAAGAGGTCAGTAAAGGGATGGAGCATATCGCGGAATCGTCCCAGGCGCTGGCGAACGAGACCGCGGAAGTGGCCCAGAAGGCGAATGACGGCTTTGGGCTGATCGAGCAGGCTGTCGCGCAGATGAAAAACATCACCGACGCGGCGCATGCCTCGTCGGCCGCAGTCGAACAGACGGACCAACGCACCGAGGAAATCGACCGGGTCACGGTCATCATGGGGGAAATCGCAAGCCAGATCAATCTCCTGTCGCTCAACGCGGCGATCGAAGCGGCTCGCGCCGGCGAATACGGACGGGGGTTCGCCGTCGTGGCGGACGAAATCCGCAAGCTGGCCGACCAGTCTTCGAACTCGGCCAAGGAAATCGCGCGGATGGTCGAGCATATTCGCGCCGGTTCGCGAGAATCGCGCAACGCCATGAGCCAGGTACTGGTCGAGGTGCAATCGGGCGCCGAAATCGTCGCCGTCGCCGGACAATCGTTCCGCGAAATCGTGCAGTTGACGGAAAACGTGTCTTACAAAGTGCAGGAAGTATCCGGCGTGACGCAGGAGGTCAGCGCCAGCGCCGAGCAAATTCTCGGCTCCATGCGGGAGACGGTGAGCATTACGGAAATGGCGCTTGCCGGAGCGAAGGAGATCGCGGCTTGCTCGGAGGAGCAGCTGACGGCGATGGAAGAATCGCTCCAGTCCGCGCGGCAGTTGCAGGAGCAGGCGAAGCAGTTGAAGCGCGAAATCGATTCGTGCGCCGATTGACGAAGGAGGGACCGCGATGGATTTGGAACAGCTTCGCGAACTGTTCGGGCGGCTTGAGAAGTTGACCGGCGTGCGGGATATTGCCTACCACCGGATCGAGGGGGGCCGTCTGAATCCCGTGCTCAAGACCCACACCGACATCCTGGGCGTCGAAAAGTGGAAAAGCGTCCATGCGCAAAATCCGGTCTATATCGAGCGCGACCGGTTGCTTCGCGAGCTCGTCCGCGACCCGCGGCCGATCACCGTGCAGGATGTGAAAAACGATCCCCGGTCGGCGGAGGAGTTCTTTCTGTTCGGCATTGACAGCATCCTGATCCTGCCGGTGACGGAGAACGCGGCGGTTAAGGGAATTGTGGTTGTGGCTTCCATTGGGCAGCTTCATGAATTTACCGATGAGGAAGTGCGCGAAGCGCAGCGGCTGGTTGAAGGATACAGAGAAATATTCCGGGCTTAACGGAGAGGAGAGAGAGCTGTGAACATAGCGGAAGCCATACTGCGTTATCTGAAGGCCAATCAAGTCGAGTATCTGTTCGGCATTCCGGCGGGAATTATCGGTCCGGTATACGATTCCCTGATCGACGTCGGCATCAAGCCGATCATTACCAAGAACGAAGCCGGGGCCGCTTATATGGCTGCCCGTTATGCGAGCACCTCCGGCAAGCTCGCGGTGTGCGCCGGTGCGGGAGCGGTCGGCGTGAGCAACATGATGAACGGAATTGCCGACGCAATGCGGGCGAAGGCTCCGATGCTCGTCATCGCCGGCTATATCAATCGCTGGCAAATGGGCAAGGGCGCCATTCAGGAACTGGACGGCGAGCAAATGGTCAAGCCGGTCACCAAGTACAGCGCGACGGTGCTGAACGAGGCCGATGTCTTGGCCGAGCTCGACAAGGCGGTGCGCATTGCGCTGACTCCGCCGTGCGGGCCGGTCTATATTTCCGTGCCGATCGATGTGCAGCGCGCGGAGTTCGAGGGGCCGCTGCCGGAGCCGGCGGACCTCTCCGAACTGCAGTCGGTCCGGCCGGACCGGGCCGCGCTGGAACAGGCCGCCGAGCTGATCAATCGCGCCGGCCAAGGCCTCATTATGGTGGGACGCGGGGGCCGCGGCTTCGGCGAGCAGATCATGCGGCTCAGCGAGCGCCTGCAGTGGCCGATCGTCACGACGCCCGCGGGCAAAGGCGTCATTCCCGGCGATTTTGCCCTGAACCTCGGCAACTACGGGTTCTCCAGCACGGACGCCGCGTTCGAGTACGTGAATTCGGACAAGCCTTCCTGCGTGCTGATTTTGGGAACGAGCCTGGGAGAAGCCTCTACCTGCAATTTCAACGAGGCGCTCGTTGCGGGAAGAACCGTCATTCACGTCGATCGCGATCCGAAAGAGCTCGGCAAGGTGTTCAAGACCGATCTCGCGATTCACGGCGATTTAAAGGAGGTGCTGCCCTACTTCATCGACAACAGCCGCAGCGCTCCGGCACGCTTCCGCAAGCCGGCCCCGATCAACGAACCGTATGTGAACAACCATACCGGGTTGTCGCTCCGGTTGTTTCTCGAAGCGCTGCGCGGCTCAATGCCGGCCGATACGCGTTACGTTTGCGATATCGGAGAGTTCACCAACTTTGTGCTGAAATACCTTGAAATTCCTCGGGGCGGAGATTTCGAAATCAACCTGGACTACGGCGCCATGGGTTCGGCCATCGCCGGCGCAGCCGGTCTGGTGGCCGCCGATCCGACCCGACCCGTAGCCGTGCTGGCGGGCGACGGCTGCTTCTTCATGAACGGCATGGAGATTCTCACCGCCAAGGAATACCGGCTGCCGGTCATCTATTTCATTATCAACAACGCCATGCTGTCCTATGTCGAGAGAGGCCAGAAGTTCCTGTACAACCGGTCGATTCCCGACTACAAGCAGGAGCGGATTTCGATCGCCGACATGATGCGCACGGCGGGCGTCCGTTCGATGACGGTCGAGAAGCTGGAAGACGTCCGGAACATTCGGCCGTTTGTCGAAGCGCTCGACGGGCCTTGCGTCATTGAAGTGGTGACCGACGGCAGCGAACCGGCCCCGATTCTGGACAGGCTGAAGGCGCTCGTGAAATAGCGGCGGCCATCTTTTGTACCCAAAGAACAAACATTTATTCGGAGGTATTGCGAAATGGGAAGCTTTAACATCGAACTGGACCAAGCGAACAAAGTGTTGAAGGCGCAGGTGGAAGGGACCTTTTCGCCCGAGGACGGCATGAGATCCGTGGAGGCTTACCAAAAAACCATCGCCTCGATCGCCGTTCCGGAATACGAAATCGATATCGACTGCACGAAGCTCAACGTCTCCGCGCCCGACACGCTGCCGATTCTGGAAGGCTGCTTCCAAATGTACAAAAAAGACGGCTTCAAGAAGGTTACGCTTCGTCTGGCCAAAAACCCGATTTTGAAAATGCAGCTTTCCCGGATCGCCCGCTCGGTCCAATTGAACAATCTCGAAATCGTTGAGGTTTGAGGCAAACTTCGGTTTTGCAAGCTCCATAATTTCGTAGAGACAGGGGAGTGGAACGATGGGAGCCGTCCGCATTCGCGATATACAAGTCTATCATCCGTCCAATGAAGTCGACAACGAGTACTTTATCGAGCGGTTCAGACAAAAAGGGACCGAGGTTTCGGGACTGCTTCGGGCATTGGGCCGGAACAAGCGCTTCATGATCGATAATCCGGCCGAAAACACGCTGACGATGGCCATCGAAGCGTCCAAAAGCGCGCTGCAAAGCGCGGGACTTTCGGCCGGCGATTTGGACCTCATTATTTTCACTTCCCAGACGCCCGAATATTTGCTGCCCAGCAACGCTTTGAAGCTGCACAACGCGCTGGGCGGAGACCTGAATACGATTTGCTACGACCTCAACGCGAACTGCGCGGGCATGCTGGTCGCCGTGGACCAGGCGAGCCGCTACATGATGGGCAATCCCCGCATCGAACGCGCGCTTGTCGTCGGCGCCGACTACTTGACCGTGCACAGCCCGGACCAGCCGGTCTACTATTCCAATTTCGCGGATTCGGCCTGCGCGGTCATTTTGGAAGCCGCTTCGGATACGCGCGGTTTGATCGACTCCATCTACCAGACGGACACTTCCGTCATCGACAATTCGCTGTTCCCCGCGCACGGGCTTTCCAACCTGTACCGCGAGGAATTTACGGCGAAGGACGCGCAGGTCCAGTTCACTCCGTTCGACGATTCCGTATGCGTCGATTCCGCGGTCGATTCGCTGCGGATTCTGCTGGAGCGCAACGGCATCGCCAAAGAGGACGTGGGAGGCTATCTGTTCTCGCAGTTCTCGCTCGGCAATGTGAAGCTGGTGGCGGAACGATTGGGCATCGACGAGCAAAAAGTGACCTACATTGGCGACAAATACGGCTATACGGCGACCAACAGCCCGTTCGTGGCGCTGTACGAAGCGCTGAAGGAAGGCAAGATCAGCCGGGGCGACTACCTCGTCTTCTGGACGGTCGGCGCGGGCTGGCAGAACGTGTCGCTGTTGATGCAGTATTGATCCCATGTGCCGCAGGCAGTCCGGGGGCGCGTCCCTTGGACTGCCTGTTTCGTTTGGCATCCGGAATGTCCCGGCGCGCCCGCCTTCGGCCTAAGCTTTCGCTTTTCTCCGCTCCCGCGTGAAACTATAATAGAAAGAGCCGGCGAATCATGCGCCGTTGGATTCTGTTTTTTAAGGAGACATGGAAAAATGCCGCTGGAGATCGAGCGGAAGTTTCTGCTGGCGGAATCGCCGGAAAGGCTGGCGGAGCAGGGAATATTGAGGATCCGTTCCGAGCGGCGGATCGAGCAAACCTATCTGGCGCTGGACGAAGCGCAGGAAATCAGAGTGCGCCGGATCACCGATCCGGCGGCGGGCTCGGTGGAATACACGCATACGTTCAAACGGGGCAACGGCCTTTCCCGGGAAGAAGTGGAGGTTTCGATCTCCGAAGCGATCTATACGCAGTTGGTAAACGCCTTCGGCCGGGTGCCGCTGACCAAGACGAGACTGACGGCCGACTGGGACGGACGTACCATCGAGATCGACATTTACGACCAACTGGAGCTGACCGTGCTGGAAATCGAGTTCGCTTCCGAAGAAGAAGCGATCGGGTTCTCCCCGCCGGATTGGTTCGGCCGGGACATCAGCTCGGATAGGCGATACAGCAACAAAACGGTGTGGAAGAAGCTCCAGGAGCGGGCCTAGCCGGACAGGCGCGAACGCGGGCGCGGGGGCAGGCGGCCCTAGCTTGGCGAGATTTTTGGCGAGTGCCGAGCCGGAAGCGGGCCGCTTTACGCGCCGGACCGGCGCAAGCCGGCAATCCATCCGCCTTTCCGCAGCGGGAAAGCGGGAGCGAACGGGGGACGGGACATGGATAAGGTTGGGGCCGCACGATGGGGCGGCGATCCGGATTCGATCGCCGCAATCGCCATCGATTCGGCCGTTGCGGAGCCGGTGCCCATCGGCTTCGTCGCGCTGGGGCTGGCCGTACTGGCGGTTCTGCTTGCGCTCGCCGCGTTGCTGTTCAAACGGCGGTTAACCCGGCGCATGCTGGCCAAGGCCGCGTTAAGGCAAAAGGAGGCCTTCGCCAGGCTGAACGCGATGATTTTGTCGGAACCGTTCAAGGAGCTGAACGACGGGTTCGTCCAGGGGGACACCCGGCAGTCGCTCGAGCGGCTGGAGCGGGCGATTCTGGCTTCCCGGTCGCAGGCGGAGCTGCTGCAGCAGAAGATCGCGGCGCAGAGGGCGCCTCTCCTGTCGCTGATCGAACCGCTTGATCGGGCGGGCAAGCTGCTTTACGAGGCGAACGCTCTCGCCGGGGAGGCGGACCGGTACGAACGGGAACTGGCGGAAGCGGACCGATTGGCGAAAGACGTAAGGCAGTCCGTGCGGCAGGCGCGGAAGAAGACGGAGGAGCTCGCCGCGCTTCTGGCGACGACGGCGCTCCAGACAGGCTACCCGCTGGACGAATTAAAGGCGGGCCTGGAGCAGGTACAGGCTAGCGTCCGCCAAGCGGAGCTGGCCGGAACCTTCGACGCGCTGAAGGCGCAGGCGGAACTGCAGTCGGCGGCCCGCGCTGCCGATGCCTTGGAGCGAAGGATCGCCGAGTTTCAGAAAAACGCGGCCTTCTTCCGGGAGATGCAGTCCCGTTTCGGGCAGCGGATCGAACGGATCAAAAGCGAGAGCGGACGCGAGGAAGAGCGGCAGGCGCTGGCGGCGATCGCGGAGCAGGCGGCCGAAGCGCTCCGGACGCTGGAGGAAGCGATGCGCGCGGGCAAAGCCGTCAATCTCCGGGCCGCCGCGGTCGGGATCGAGAAGCTGCTCGGGCAGGCTTCGGGCGCCGGGCGGCTCGAATAGCCAAGCAGCAAGCGGCCTGACGGGCGTTCGAGATGGAAGTTTATAGAAGTTGACAGACTTTTTTAAATAGTTGTAAGATAACAACATGAATTTCCGGTCCGGAATCGGGCCTGCGGCAAGGAAGGAGGCATTGGCCATGAGAAAGCTATGGAACGGTTTGGCGCAAACCGGCGCGAATCGCCGGCGGTCCATACGCAGCATGCATCGGCCGAAGCGATGTCTCCGGGCGGAGAATTAATCGTGCAAGCTCGCGACATGCTGCGTTCTGCGCTGCCTGACTGTTTCCGCCTGCCGGCGGAACGGGCGCGCGTGCGCGGCATTTATTTTTCGATTCGGAAAGGAGGCGCGAATATGCAGACTCGTTTGTTTCGTCATAATCTATCCCATAAACGGTCATCCGCAACGCGCCGCCCCTCGTCGTGTGCGTTCCCCGATGCATGCCTTCTGTTTTCGGCAGGGCGGAAGTCGGCCGTCCCTTGTCGGCCGGAAGGATTCCAATCAGGGCTGCTTGTTGCGGACGCTTCATTTCGTGCCGTTCAGGACGAATGAACACCGCGGCCAAGCAGCCTTTTTTGATAAGAGGAAGGCACGCCAAGCGTCATTTCTAGAGAGGTGATCAGCCATGAGCAAGAGTAAGAACAAGATCTTCGCAGAAACCTCGTCCGAAGAGATGGTTTTTCAGAATTTGTCGGAAAGCCGTCTTTCCGTGGACGATGTCATGGTCCGGATTACCCGTTTTATCGCCCAAGATCCCAAGAGCGCGTACCATTTCGTGATCGGCACGGACAGCCAGGTGCACCGCGGCTATACGAAGTTCGTGACCGGCATTGTCATTCACCGGTTGGGCAAAGGCGCCTGGGCCTGTTACCGCCAGCTGGCGTTGCCGCGGGAGCTGACCTCCGTCAAGGAGAAGCTGTCGCTGGAAACCTCTTTCTCGCAAAGCGTCGCCAGCTGCTTCGACGAGGCCGCGCTCGCCCGGATGGAAGAACTGCTGCTGCCTTATGTGTATCAGGGGGCCATGCTCGAGACGTTCATCGACATCGACGCGGGGACGGAGCCGATCGTGAACAAGACGTCGCTGTACGTTCAGGAGATGGTGGAGCGGGTGGAAGCGATGGGCAGCTACGCTCCGCGGGTCAAGCCGGACGCGTTCGTCGCGTCGGCCTATGCGAACCGTTATACCAAAAAACCGATCCGCCAGGTGATGTAGAACCAGGCGGCACGTTGGCCGCGCGGCCGGGTTTCGTCTGCGTGCCGGACCGGCCGGGAGCGGCTTTCGGCTGCGGACCGAACCGGCCGGGAGCGGCTTTCGGCTGCGGCCCGAATTGCCCTCGCTCAACACTGTTTGCCCGGACTGATTATTGGGGATTGCGGCAATACTGTTTCTCTAGACCCACACGTATTTTGTCATTTACGATAGAAAGGAAGTACGGCATCGGACGGGTGGAGGAGAAATGGACAACACTTACAACGACATCAAACAAGGCGAACGCGGGGCGTGGCTCAGCATTTTGGCATACATATGCCTGGCCGGGGTGAAGCTTGCGATCGGGTACTTCGCTTTATCCGAAGCGCTGTCGGCGGACGGGCTCAACAACGCCACGGACATCATCGCTTCGGTTGCCGTGCTGATCGGTTTGCGGATTTCCCGCAAGCCGCCGGATGCGGATCACCGCTACGGGCATTTCCGGGCGGAGACGGTGGCTTCGCTGATCGCATCCTTTATCATGGCCGTCGTCGGCCTTCAGGTTTTGTATCAGGCGGTGACGAAATTTCGGGCCGATTCCTATGCCTCTCCCGACATGATCGCGGCATGGACCGCTCTGTTGTGCGCGGGCGTCATGTATTTGGTTTATTTGTACAACATTCGTCTGGCGCAAAAAATCGGCAGCAACGCCCTCGCCGCGGCGGCACAGGACAACCGGTCCGACGCCCTGGTCAGCGTGGGGACGTTCGTCGGCATCATGGGCTCGCAGTTCGGCCTGCCGTGGCTCGACCCGCTTACGGCGTTTCTGGTCGGCCTGATCATCTGCAAGACGGCATGGGATATTTTCCGCGACAGCACGCACGCGCTTACGGACGGCTTCGACGCGGCCGAACTGCAGGCGATCAAACAGACCGTCAGGGAGATCTCGGGCGTCAAAAAAATCGTCGACGTCAAAGCGCGCGTTCACGGCAACAACACCTTCGTCGACATGACGATCGCCGTCGAGCCGCATTTGAACGTCAGCGAAAGCCACGAGATCACGGAGCGGATCGAGCGGCGAATCCAGGAAGCGCACGGCATCTCGCATGCGCACATTCATATCGAGCCGTTCGAAGCCGCGAAGTAAGCGCAGCCCCGCTCGGCAAGCCCGGGCAACGGCCGGAACGGATGACGAGAAAAGCAGCCTGAAATCTCGAAAAGCGCGGTCTTAGGCTGCTTTTATTTGAAATAGATCCTGGTGGTACACGAATTAAGTCGCCGCAACCATGTGCGTCGCCGGCAGCCTGAAGGCATGAATCGCTCGACGGACACAGCATCCGCTATTGGCTCCAAACCTCCCGATTTTCGTCGGCTTGCGGACAGAGGAACCGTTAAGGGTTGAAATTCCGCAGAATTACGCCCATAAACGATGGAATAACGAAACCTCGGTCCGTCAGATCTTCCAATGGGCCATCCGGGCCGGAAATAACGGACCGACGGTCCGAACATCGGGCCGGACGCGAGTTCATCCGGACGGACGCGCCCCGGAGAAGGGCGGAGCATCCGTTTTGCTCGGCACATAAACAACATAACGTTATATTTACCAAACGGATCTCTTCTGTTATTCTTAACAAGGAGTCGAGGTGGAAAGGTAGGAGGACGCGAATGCCGATCACGCGCAAAAAAGGACCGTTGTACTTGCAGATCAAAAACATTATCAAGGATCGGATTTTGCACGGGGAATATCCGCTCGGCTCGCTCATTCCGTCCGAACCGCAGCTCGAAAAGGAATTTCAGGTCAGCAAAATGACGATCCGCAACGCGATCGGAGAGTTGGCGCAAGAAGGATACGTGGAAAAACGGAGCGGGGTGGGGACGACCGTTATCCGCAACACCTCGTTCTCCAAGCTGTCCAAGGGCAAGAGATTTACGGAGATTCTGGTCGAGGAAGGGCATATCATCCAAAAGAAACTGCTCGGCTCCGGCATCGTGGTCAACGAGACGGGAACGCTGCTGCACCGGCTGTTCGGGGAACGCTGTTTCCGGGTCGAACGCCTGTATATGCTGAACGGGCAGCCTTATATCCACTATGAGCATTACTTGCCGTCCGCCGTCGCCCCGAATGCGGAGGCGGAGGGATTTGAAATCCGGTCGCTGTACGATTTTCTGGAGGAGAATCAAATCGATCTGGAGAACTTTCACGACCGGTTTTCGGTAGGGGCCGCGTCCGCGGACACCGGGCGGCTGCTAGGCGTCGCCGAAGGAACCCCGCTGCTCAGGCGGATTCGCCGTTCCTGCGATGCGGAAGGCCGCGTCGTGGAATACAGCATCGGGCATTACAATACCGAATTGCAGGATTATATCGTCAACTACGATGCGTAGTGTTGGCATTCAACCTCGATGCCTCGCAACCGCAAAAACAAAGATCGTCCGCTTTGACGACCCGGCAGTCCCGGCAGGTGCCGCCGCGGCCGCAGAAAAGCGGGCGATTTTTTTCGTTCGGTTGCCTCGTCTGTCGGGTTGACAGTTCTGGGTATCGGTGGTAACTTTGTTTAAACTAATCCTATTGACTTAGTAAGCTTTAAGGAGGGGGAGAAATGGGGAGCGCGCTGCTGGAGATCACCAACCTGGACAAACGGTTCGAAACCGCCAAAGATACGGTCCAGGCGCTTCGGGGCATCGATCTTCAAGTCCGGGAAGGCGAATTCGTGACGGTCATCGGCCCCAGCGGCTGCGGCAAGAGCACGCTTTTGCGCATTATCGCGGGTCTGGATACGGATTATTCCGGAACGGTGCGGCTGGGCGGAGCCGAGATCAAGGGGCCGGGGATCGACAAAGGATTCGTTTTTCAGGAGCACCGCCTGTTTCCCTGGCTGACGGTCGAGAAGAATATCGCGTCCGATTTGTCGCTTCGGGATAAGGAAGTCCGGCGCAAAGTGGATGAGCTCATCGAGCTGGTGAAGCTGAAGGGATTCGAAAAGGCGTATCCCCGCGAGCTGTCCGGCGGGATGGCGCAGCGGGTTTCGATCGCACGGGCGCTGCTGCGCAATCCGAAAATTCTGTTGCTGGACGAACCCTTCGGCGCTTTGGACGCGTTTACGAGAGCCCATATGCAGGATGCGCTGCTGGAGATTTGGCGCACGAACAAGACGACGATGATCCTGGTGACGCACGATATCGACGAGGCGGTCTTTCTCGCGAACCGGGTCGTCATTCTGAAACCGCGGCCGGGCGAAATCCGCGCCGTCGTCAACGTGGATCTGCCTTATCCCCGGAAGAAAGCGACGTCCTCGTTTCAGGAGCTTCGCCTTAACGTATTAAACCAGTTTGAAAAAGTCGAGGAGCTGGCGCTTACGGACGGCGCGGGAATCTGACCCGGAAGAAACGGTGTCCGGACGGGTTCGGATTTCCGGGACGAACGGAGTATTGACAGCGTTTGGTAGGCGTGTTATTTTTAGCATAGTTAGCCGATGGGAATTATATGATCTTTCATGCGGATGAAGATTTCCCAAGTGTTTATCCAATTGCATACAAGGGCCTACCGTTCGGACAGAGGCATTCTCTCAAGCAGAGGATGCCTTCTTGTTTTTTTGCCGGATTCCTCGGACAACATCCGCACGCAAAGGGGAGATCGTCATGAATCAACGGACCGCCGCCGCAGCGGGCAGGCAGCCGGGCAAAGGATCGCTCGCCGCTCTGGCCGCCATTCTGCCTGTTGCGGCGCTGCTGCTATGGGAGGCGCTGGGCCATTACGGCATGATCTCCGAGCTGCTGTTTCCGACGCCTTCCACGATTGCGCGGGCCTTCGTCTCGCTTGCCCAGTCGGGCGACCTGTGGATTCATCTCCGCATCAGTTCGGTTCGCGCGCTGTCGGGATATGCGCTCGGAGGAGGTCTCGGCCTGCTGCTCGGCCTTCTGGTCGGCCTGTTTCCCCGCACCGAGAAACTGCTGGACCCTTCCATTCAAATGGTCCGCATGATTCCCAGCTTGGCCGTCGTGCCTTTGTTTATCCTGTGGTTCGGCATCGGCGAACAGTCGAAGGTGCTGATTATCGCCAAAAGCGCGTTTTTTCCGCTTTATATTCAGACTTTTCTGGGTATTCGCAACGTCGACAACAAGCTGTTCGAAGTCGCCAAGGTGCTCGGTTTCAGCCGGTTTAAGCAGATCTTCCGGCTGGTGCTGCCGGCGGCGCTGCCCCATGTCGTGCTCGGAGCGCGCCTTTCCCTCGGGCTGTCCTGGCTGGGACTGGTCGTAGCCGAGCTGATCGCATCCTCTTCCGGCATCGGCTATATGATGTCCGACGCCCGGCAGTTTGCGGATACGCCGGTTGTGTTCGTGGGCATTTTCCTTTTCGCCGCATTGGGGCTGCTGACGGATTCGCTTTTGCGCTTGCTCGAATGGCGGCTGCTTCGATGGAAGGACAGCTATAAGGGATAGGAGGAAGTAAAATGACAAATTCGGCGGAAGCCGCTCTTCAGCCGAACGGCGGCGTTCGTCAAGAAGCCGCCCCGGCGGCTGCAGGCAGCGGCCCCAAACGAACCGCCCGCCGGCGGGTTCGGGGCTTTAAGGCGGCGGCCAAAGATTTCGCCCTGGGCGCCGCCCTCCCGGCGGCCGCGCTGATTGCATGGCAGTCCGCGTCAAGCGCGGGGCTGATCTCGCCCGCCTTTCTGCCCTCGCCGCTTGCGATCCTGCGATCGTTTGCAAGGCTTGCGGCGTCGGAGCAACTGCTGCATCACCTGCTGGTCAGCATGGGAAGGGCGGGACTGGGGTTTCTCCTCGGCGCCGCGGCCGGCCTGCTGCTCGGCCTGGCGACCGGCTTGTTCCGCAAGGCGCAGTATTTGCTGGATCCCAGCATTCAGGCGCTGCGGCTCGTTCCGCATCTGGCCCTTGCGCCGCTCATCATCCTGTGGTTCGGATTCGGCGAGGCGTCCAAGGTGGCCATCATTTCGAGCGGCGCGTTTTTTCCGCTTTATGTCAATACCTTTCTCGGCATCCGCAACGCGGACAACAAGCTGTTCGAAGTGGCCCGGGTGCTCGGGTTCAGCCCCGGCAAAACCGTCACGAGGCTGGTGCTGCCCGCGGCGCTCCCGGATGTGCTGATCGGCATCCGGCTGTCGATGGCGGTGGCCTGGATCGGCCTGGTTGTGGCCGAGCTGATCGGCTCGCAGTCCGGCATCGGGTTTCTGATCAACGAAGCCAAACAGAATATGGAGACGGACGTTATCTTTGTGGGCATTGCGGTTTTCGCGATGGTCGGCAAGCTGATCGACTCGCTCATGCGGGCGGTCGAGCGCAAATATCTGCACTGGCGCGACGGCTACCAGGGTTGAACGCTGTCCGGCCTGCAGCAACCAATAGGAGGTAGGAACAATGGGACAAAAAGCGGTAAACGGTGCATTGAACCTGACGGCGGACGTGCTGGTCATCGGCGGCGGACCCGCGGGAACGTGGGCGGCCGTTTCGGCTGCGGCCAAGGGCGTGAAGGTCATTCTTGCCGACAAAGGCTACTGCGGCTCGAGCGGCGCGACGGCGCCTTCCGGCACGGGGGTATGGTACGTCAAGCCGGAGCGCGAGCTGCGGGAAGCGGCCAAAGCGAGCCGCTACACCATGGGAGGGCAGTTGGCCGAACACGGCTGGATGGACCGGGTGCTCGACCGCACCTACGAGAACATGAACAAGCTCGGCGAATTCGGTTATCCGTTCCCGCTCGACCCCGAAGGCAAGCCGCACCGGAGAAGCCTGCAGGGACCGGAATACATGCGTCTGATGCGCAGGCTGGTGCAGAAGGCCGGCGTCCAGATTCTCGACCACTCGCCGGCATTGGAATTGCTGGCGGACGCATACGGCGTCGGCGGCGCGTCGGGCGTCCGGACCCAGACGGGCGACGTCTGGACCGTAAGGGCGGGCGCGGTCGTCATCGCGACGGGGGGCTGCGCGTTTCTGAGCAAGGCGCTCGGCTGCAACGTGCTGACGGGCGACGGCTATTTGCTGGCCGCCGAGGCGGGCGCGGATTTGTCCGGCATGGAGTTTTCGAACGCCTATGCCATTTGCCCCACCTTCTCTTCCGTCACCAAAACGGCCTATTACACGTATGCGACGTTCTATTACGAGGACGGCACGCCGATCGAGGGAGCCGGCTCCAAGCGGGGGCGCTCGGTCATCGCGCGCAAGCTGCTGGAGGGCCACCGGGTGTACGCCTCGCTCGATCGGGCGCCGGAAGAACTGAAGCCGCTGCTGCGCGTCGGGCAAACGAACTTCTTTCTGCCGTTTGACCGCAGAAGCATCGACCCGTTCAAGGACCGGTTCCCGGTTACGCTCCGTCTGGAAGGCACCGTGCGGGGAACCGGCGGCATCCGGATCACGGACGAAAGCTGCGCGACGGTCGTTCCCGGCCTGTACGCGGCGGGCGACGCCGCCACCCGCGAGCTGATTTGCGGCGGATTCACCGGCGGCGGCAGCCATAACGCGGCCTGGGCCATGTCGTCGGGCTCGTTCGCCGGCGAAGGGGCGGCCGAATACGCCAAGCGGCTCGGCGCCCGCGCCGCCAGCCGCGACCTGAGAAGCGCGTCTTCCTCCTCGTTCGCAAGCGGCAAGGAGGCGGGCTTCGGAAACGCGAGCCGCCGCACGGAGGAAATCGTGCGCGCCGTGCAGGAGGAGGTCATGCCGTACGACCGCAATCTGTTCCGCTCCGGGCCGAAGCTGGAAAGCTCGCTGAAGCGGTTGGACCAGGTTTGGAACGAGCAGCGCGAGCGGGCGATCGAACGTTCGGCCGAAGGGGTCAAAGCCCGCGAAGCCGCCGCCATGACGGCGACCGCACGCTGGATGTACCATTCCGCCCTTGCGCGCAAGGAAACGCGCGGCATGCACAAGCGGGAGGATTACCCGGAACTCGACCCGCGGCAGCATTACCGCCTAACCAGCGGCGGCCTGGATCGCGTGTGGGTAAGGCCGGAGCCGGTCAAGCAAGAAGCCGCGGAGAAGGAGGGCGTTCCGCTTTGATCGAGGTCATCAGCGAGTCCCGGTGCGTGGCGTGCGATCGGTGCGTATCCGTCTGCCCGACCAACGTGTTCGACCGTGCCGAAGGCGGCATTCCCGTCATCGCCAGGCAAAGCGACTGCCAGACCTGCTTTATGTGCGAGCTTTATTGTCCGGCGGACGCGCTTTACGTCGACCCCGATTCGGAGAAGGCCGTCGGCGTGACCGAAGCGCTTCTCGAGGAACGGGGCCTTTGGGGCGGATACCGGGAAAAGGTGGGTTGGGGCAAGGGCCGCAAGCCGGTCGCCGCTCATGAATACATGTATCAGTTATCGGTCAAAACCGGATTTTAAACCAAACGTCGACCGGAAGGAGCAACAGAGAATGAACAGAGGAAACAGAGAAAAAAGGGGGGCCGCGAGCCCGTTCAAACAAGCGCTGATCGCGGCCTTTGCGGCATCGATCCTCTTGATCCAGGCTTGCGGAGCTTCAGCGGGCAATGCGAGCCCGAGCGGCTCGGAAACGGGAGGAACGGGAGGAACCGCGGGAACGTCCCAAACGGCGGAAGCTTCGGCTCCCGCCGGCGAGGTGCCGCCGGTTTTGAACTACGGCTATATCGGCAGCAACGACAAGAATTTGCCCGGCGGAGCGGAAGGCTGGGGATTTTCCAAAGGCATTATTCAGGATGAGCTCAAAAAATACGGCATTCAAGAAGTGAAGCTGACCGGCTTTCCGAACGGCCCCGACCAGACGGAGTCGCTCATCAGCGGACGGCTGGATTTCGGCAGCCTCGGAGATACGCCGGCGATCATCGCCTACGCTTCCGGCGCCAAGACGCGCCTGATCTATCAGCCGAGCATCACCACCGTCGGCTATTTGATTTCCCGCAGCGACGGACCGAAGACGCTTGAGGAGCTGAAGGGCAAAACGATCGCCATCCAGAAAGGCTCGTACATGCACCGCTATGTGATCGGCTTGCTCAAGGACGCCGGAATTACGGACTACAAGCTGGTCCACATGCTGATTCCCGACGCCCAGGCGGCTTTGGCCGGCAACGATGTGGACGCCATGACGAATACGGGATACACGGCTCAGAAATTGCTGGCCGACGGCTATACGCTGATCGACGATTCGACCCGGCATCCCGAGCTGCACGGCACCAGCGTGACGGTCGTATCGGAGCGCTATCTCGCCAAATTCCCCGATTTTCCGAAAGTGTGGAGGGAAGCCCGCCTGAAGGCGCTGGAGGATCTGAAGCAGCACGAGGAGGAGTATTACCAATTCATTGCCGACCTGAACAAGACGACGGTCGAAACGGCCAAAAAGGTCAACCCGATCAGCGAGCTTGAGGAAGAGCCGTTTACGCAAGAAGGGCTTGAGCGCCTTACCGGCACCAAAAACTTCCTGGTCGAAGAAGGATTGGCCAAAAAAGATTTCAACATCGAAGACTGGGCGCTGAACACGGATTAAGCGGAAGGAGGCTGGGCAAAGATGGGGAAACTCGCCATTGCGGTTGAAACGTTTGCGTTTCCGCTGGACAACGGCCTTACGATCAGGGGCGAAGTGAAAGCCGTTCCGGACGGGAGACCGAAAGCGGCGGTTGTGGCCGGTCACGGGTTCAGAGGACACAAGGATTGGGCGTTCTGGACGGATGTGACGCGACAGTTGGCGGAGAGCGGGTTTTACGCGGTCGGCTTTGATTTCTCCCGCGTCTCGACCCGAAGCGAAGGCGCGGACGAGAAGCGCGTAGCCGAAGCCAGTACGTTAACCCAAGAGCTGGCCGATCTGGAGGCGGTCGTCACCCGTCTGCGGAAAGGGGAGCTTCCGCTGGCCGAACAGGCGGATGCGGAGCGGATTGCGCTGCTGGGGCACAGCCGCGCCGGAGGAAGCGGCATTTTGCTCGCTTCGGAGCGCCCGGAGCTGCTTAAGGCGCTGGTCGTTTGGAACGGTGGGGTTCTTCCGGCTCCTAGCGACGGTCCCGGGCTTACCCTTCAGGAGCGCGTGATCGGCGAGGACTTGCGGGCGAACGCGAACCGTTTTCGGATCGCCGAAGCGTTTGTCGGCCTAACCGTCCCCGCGCTCGTTGTGCAGGGAGACCGGGATCGGGAGGAATTGATCGCGCAGATCAAGGCGTTCCGGGAAAAAGCGCCGCAACAGCAGTACCTGTTCATCGAAGGAGCGGACCATGTCTTCAATACGATCCATCCTTACGCAGGGGCGACCGGCCAGCTCCGCAAGGCGCTGGAAGGGACGATCCGCTTTCTCAAGGAAAAACTGGATTAAAAACGGCTTGTGGCACCGGAGGGCGCTTCCCTCCCGGTGCCATTTTTCTTCCGGACAAGCGGGAGCGCTGTTCCTTTTTGTGATAAAATGAACGGAGCAGCGGCGGATGCAGCCGCCGGAAATCCGAAAGGAAACGTGATCCGTTTGGCCTTATTGACGAGCATTTTGCTGTTTCTTATCGCAAGCCTGGCCGAAATCGGCGGCGGGTATCTGATTTGGCTTTGGCTGAGAGAATCGAAGCCGGCAGGGTACGGGATCGCTGGCGGGCTTATTTTGGTTTTGTACGGGATCATCCCCACGCTTCAGAAATTTCCTTCGTTCGGGCGAGTGTACGCCGCTTACGGAGGCGTTTTTATTGTAGCGGCCGTTCTTTGGGGCTGGCTGGTCGACAGGCGGACTCCCGACATGTACGACTGGCTGGGCGCGGCCATTTGCCTCGCCGGCGTCGCGGTCATGCTGTGGGCACCGAGACATTAGCGAGGCTTCGCCGCTTGAATGTCGCCCCGCTGTCGTGATATTTTGAAGCTGGAGAGCAACGGGAGGGGTTGGCATGTTTCGAGTGACGGCGGTCTTATTATTGCTCGCTGCTTTTGTAAGCGCTTGCCAAATAGGGGGCCATCCGGCGCGGTACGAGGTCATCTATTCCATGGAAAAGGGAACGGCTTCCGCCCAGCAGCCCTCGCCGCCGGCGGAAACGCCCCGGAAATATACGATCGGCATCGTGCCGAAGCTTGTCGAAATTCCGTATTTTAATCTTGTCGAGGACGGGGCGGCGGAGGCGGCCGAGCGGCTGGGCGTCGACATCGTGTACAAAGGGCCGACCGTCGCGGATTCCGCCCAGCAGATCAAGATCGTTCAGGAGCTTCTGGATCAAGGCGTTGACGCCATCGCCGTCTCGGCCAACGATCCGGAAAAGCTGCTGCCCGCGCTTGTCAAAGCCAGGCAGCAGGGCATCAAAGTTATCACCTGGGATTCGGATACGTACCGCGAGGGCCGGGATTTTTTCGTCAACATGGTGGATGCGGAGACGCTGGGACGGCATTTAATGGATACGCTTGCATGGAATACGCAGGAAAAGGGAGAATTTGCGATCTTGACCGGCCAGGAGAAGGCGGCGACGCTGAACGAATGGATCAAATGGATCAAGGTGCAGCAGGAGGAGTTCTACCCGAAGATGAAGCTGGTCAAAATCGCCGCGACCGACGACGATCCGCAGAAAGCCTATGAGCTCGCCAAGGGGCTTTTGGCGGAATACCCGAATTTGGCCGGCATCATCGGCAATTCGTCCGTCGGTCCTCCGGCCGCGGCGAAGGCGGTCAAGGAAGCGGGGCTTAGCGGCCGGGTCAAGGTGGTGGGGCTGTCGACGCCGAACATGATGGCCGATTATTTGCGGGACGGCTCGGCGCAGATCGCCACGCTCTGGAGCCCGAAGAAGCTCGGGTATTTGACGGTCGTCCTCGCGGTCGACGCGCTGGAGGGCAAGCGGCCGTACGACGGCCAGAATATCCGCAACGTCGGCATTATCCGCGTGAACGGCGATGTCGTCATTATGGGAGAGCCGGTCGATTTTACAAAGGAAAACGTGAGCCAATATGATTTCTAAGCTAAAGCATCGAATCCGGTTGCGCGGATTCCGTCTGAGCGCCAAGCTCATGATCACCTACGTGTTGCTGACGGTCATCCCCATGTGGCTGCTCGGTTACGTCTCCTACAGGCAATATACGAAATCGATCGAAGAGCAGATCGGCGAGTACATGCCGCGTTTTCTCGTGCAGGCGAACGCGAACATCAAAAAGCATATGGACGAACTGTCGTCGCTGCCGGAACTGCTGTTCAACTCGGACGATATGATCGCCATCCTCCGCAGGGATTCGTATCGAAGCCGGGCGGACCTGAACCGCGATCAGTTCGAAATGAACAGCTATCTCGCCCGCACGTATTTGAACGGCAACAATCCCGACGTCATCGGCGTCTTTTTGCTCTCCAAAAACCGTTTGTTCCAGAGCACCAAGCTCAGCTATTCCGGCCTGGACTGGCATCAGGCGTTTACGTCGTACGGCCAGGATCTGAAGCTCAGAACCAACGTCAAGGTGATCCTGCCCCGCGAGATCGGACTTCGCTTTATCGACAACGTTCCGTACGTGCTCATCATGAAGCAGATCGAAGATGTGGACAACCGCAAAAATCTCGGCACCATGTTTATTGCGGTGCGGCTTTCGTTCATCAGCACGGTTCTGCGCGACTTCGAGAAGAGCGACAAAGCCGATTTGTGGCTTATGAACCGCAGCGGGGAGATCATCTATCATACGGATCCGAAAAAAATCGGCACGTTCGACGACAAGATCGGCGAATACCCGATTTTAAACGGCAGCTTCCGCGAACGGGGGGAAGACGGGCCGAGGCTGGTAAGCGTCAACGAATCCGAAGACCTCGGATGGGTGCTCGTGCACAGCGTCCCGCTCGAGGAGCTGACGGAGCGCGCCGATTTCGTCCGCCGGGTTACCGTCATGGTGTTCGTGGGCGTGGTCGTCGCCAGCATTCTGATTTTCGCGCTGTTCTCGTTGAGGGTGACCCGGCCGCTCAAGAGGCTGAGCCGGCTGATGAAGCATGTGGAGATGGGGCAGTTCAACGTCGATCTTCAGGTTCAGAGCAAGGACGAAATCGGCGCGCTGGCGAACAGCTTCAATTCGATGGTGGCGACGATCCGCGAGCTGATCCAGCGGAACTATCACATCGAAATCCGGCAGAAGGAAGCCGAGCTGTACGCGCTGCAATCGCAAATCAATCCCCATTTTATGTACAACACGCTGGAGACGATTTCGATGGCGGTCGAGGAAGGCGAAAAGGAAGCGGTCGTGGAAATGGTAACGCTGCTTGGCCGGATGCTTCGCTTCTCGGTCGGCAACAAATCGAAATTCGTGACGATCGCCCAGGAAGTGCAGCATGTGCGCGATTATTTGACCATCCAGAAGTTCCGGTTCGAGGACCGTCTCGCCTTTGACATCGCCTATACGCTCGAGGCGGACGGCGAGTCGTTGTATACGCCCAAATTCGTGCTGCAGCCGATTGTCGAAAATGCGATCAAATACGGTCTGGAGGCCCGCAAAGGGCTCGAGCTTCACATTGCCGTCGGCGAGGAATTCGGCGCAAGAAGCGGCAAGCGGGACTTGGTGTTCCGCGTGCGCGACAACGGCCCGGGCATCCCCGCGGAGCGGCTGGAGGAGCTTGAGCGGACGATTCGCGAAGACGCTCTGGCCGGCAGGGATTCCGGCTTCGGCCTCAGCAACGTGAACGCGCGGATCGTCATGCTGCACGGGCCGGATTACGGCGTTCAACTGCACAGCATCCACGGCATCGGGACGGAAGTCGCAATCCGCATCCCGGTGACGACCGCAAGCGAGATCGAACGAAGCGGGCACGGGGAAGAACGAAATGCGCGGGAGGAAACACGAAATGGAAACGATTCGCACCTTGATAGTAGATGACGAGCCGCGGATTCGCAGGGGCATCGAACGGCTGGTCCAGTCCTGCGGGGAAGGCTGGGAGATCGCGGGCGTTCTCTCCGACGGCCGGGAGGCGCTGGAGTTTCTGCACGAGACCGGAGGGGCGGTCGATCTGGTCATCAGCGACGTGAAAATGCCGGAAATGGACGGCCTGACGTTCGTCAAGGAAGCCAGAAAGCATTATTCGTTTTTTCCGCTGTTTATTAGCGGCTACGACGATTTCGAATATCTTCGGACCGCGCTGCGCGAAGGGGCGGTGGATTATCTGCTGAAGCCGGTGGACCGGGAGCAGTTTCATCAGCGGATGGCGGAGATCCGGGACAAAATCGTCAGCGACCGTTCCCGCAGCCGCAAATTCGGCGAGCTGGAGCAGCAGGCCGAGAAGCTGCAGCGCACCCGGCAGACGCAGACGCTCAGCTATACGACATCTCCCGGCGTCGATCTGTCGCGGCTCGGATACTGGGCTCAGGATTTTCCCAAAGGGCATTATCGGCTGATGTACGTCAGCCTGGACGCCCTGCCGGTCAAAAGCCGCAGCTACACTGTCAAGGATTGGGAAGCCTATTTCTACGCGTTGGAAAATATTTTGGAGGAACTGATCGATTCGCACCATGCGGGGACGGGAGGCCAAGGCTGGTGCTGGCGGGGCGGCCAATCCGACTTCTGGGCGCTGCTGCTGCCGGAGGAAGGCGGCGATGCGGAGGCATCCGTCCGGGAGCTGGCGGACCGGATCCGTTCGGCGATCCGGATGTATACGCCGTTCTCCGCCTCGATCGCCTGCAGCGACGCGATCGAGGATCTGTACCTGCTGCCGAGCGCAAAGCGCCAATGCCTGTCTCTCATCCAATACCGGCTCGTAAGCGGCGGCAACCGGCTGTTCATGCCGGAGGACGCGGGACGGTCCCGGCAGTCGGAGGAGCAGGCCGAAGAGGAGATGCCGGCCTCGGCGGAACGGCTGCGGCAAGCGGTGGAGCAGGGACGCCTTTCGGAAGCGCTGCAGTGTTCCAGACAATTTTTCGAAGAGCTGAAGAAAAAGGAATCCCCCGCATCCATTCAGCGGGCGGTGCAGAATCTGCTGATTCTGATTCATTCGGCAGCTCTCGCAAGCTGCGGCCATTCCGGCTTTTCCGTTCCGCTGGAGGATGCGCTCGGGAAGCTGCAGAAGGCGGCCCATCTGCAGGAGCTGCGGCAGGAAATCGACGGTTTGATTGAGGAAGCGGTCCGGGAGATCGAACGGACAAGGCGAAGCAGCAACAGCAGCACGCCGGTGGAGCAGGCCAAAGCCTGGATTCGCGAGCATCTGGCCGGCGACCTGACGATCAAGCGGATTGCCGATCACGTCCATATGAATCCGACCTATTTCTGCGAATGCTTCAAAGTGCAAACCGGGGAAACGGTGCTGGACTACGTCACCCGCCAGCGAATGGAGCGGGCGAAGGAGCTGCTGCGCGAGCCGGGGCTGAAGCTGCAGGAGGTGTGCGAGCGGATCGGGTACGCGGACGTCAAGTATTTCAGCCGGCTGTTCAAAGGGTGGACGGGGCTGACGCCGTCGCAGTACCGCGAGCAGGCGGCCCCTGCGCGGCCGGGCGCGGATTGAATGGCGTTGCACCGGGCATGGGCTTGCGGCGTCCTGAGGGCATGATTGGCGGCTTTTTGCCGGGCTTTTATTGGGTATCCCTTCCGCTCAGGGGGCGGGAATTGAAGAACTGTCTTTCTTAACGGAGATTGGCGCAAGGGCATAATGGACGAGATTCGGGCACAGTCCGTCCAAATCACGGTCGAAAAGGGTGCAGGCCTGTTTTTCGAACAAAACAAAATTCGTGCGATCAAGCCCCGAAAGCAGATGAACCGCTCGCCGGGGCTTCATCCAATCCCGTCCAGCAGCAAGCGCAGATTCGTTAATTCTTTTATCGTATAGTTCCGCGAGACATGGAGTTCCTCTTGAACATCGGAAAATGGAGCAAGCCGGAAATAGCCCTCCAAAATGCCGGTCAACTCATCCTCTTCAAGATGCACACGATAATACTTGGCAGCATAACGAAGCGCATCGCGGGCGATTTCCCAAAAGTCGATATACCGTCCCGTCAGGGCGCGGATCATATTGTATTCGTGATACTTGGTCCGCCATAAGGCTCTCACTTGATCGCCTTTTCCCGGGAAGGCGGCATCGAATCGCGTTTTCATGGAAATGCCCAGCATCGGACTGTAATTGAGGTTATGGAACGGGAAGCGGCAAGCGCGAACCCGCGATGGGTTACGTGCACCAGTGTGCATCCGCGAAGTAGTCCGTCCAGTACGCTACATGGCCTCCGTCCGTGGTGCTGAGCCGCCAAGTAGTCCGTCCAATACCTCTCCGGCCTCCATCCATTCAGTAGAGAGGCCTGCTTGCTGCACGCACGGAAAAAAAGTCCCCTAAGACGGCACCGCCCGTTTGCTTGTCCCCGAAGCAAAAAACCGAAAACGTTCCCCCCTACCCGAAAAATGTCTCCTCCGTGAAACCGAAAGAAAGCGTTATCTTAAACATACGGAATTTCGATTCGAGCGTTGCGTGCCGTTGGGGGCCGTAGCGGCCAATCGAAATGCGCGGGTACGGAGGGAGAGAAAGAAATGGCCGAATACGTGCTGGAGCTGAAGGGCATCACCAAGACGTTCCCCGGCGTCAAAGCGTTGGACAATGTCTACTTCAAGCTGAGGCCGGGCGAAATCCATGCGCTGATGGGCGAGAACGGCGCGGGCAAATCGACTTTTATCAAGGTGATTACCGGGGTTCATGCGCCCGACGAAGGCGAAATCTACCTGAACGGCGAGAAGGTGGAGTTCAAAAGTCCGAACGACGCGAAAAAAGCCGGCATCGCCGCGATCTATCAGCACGTTACGTGCTATCCGGATTTGAGCGTTACCGAGAATATTTTCATGGGTCACGAAAAGGTGTCGAAGCTGACCAAGCGCATCTTGTGGAACGACATGCATGCGGAGGCCGAACGGCTGCTGAGAGAGCTGGGCGCGACGTTCAGCCCGAAGACGCAGATGGGCGCGCTGAGCGTTGCCGAACAGCAGATCGTCGAAATCGCGAAAGCGCTGTCCATGGACGCCAAGATCATTATTATGGACGAGCCGACCGCCGCGCTGTCGCGGAACGAAAGCGAGGAGCTGTACCGCATCGCCGAACGGCTTAGAGATAGAGGCGCGTCGATCATTTTCATATCGCACCGGTTCGAGGACATGTACCGGCTGGCCAGCATGGTCACGGTGTTTCGGGATTCGAAGTACATCGGCACATGGCGGGTGGACGAAATCTCGAACCCCGACCTGATCGTGGCGATGGTCGGACGCGAGATCACCCAACTGTTCCCGAAGAAGGAGGCGAAGATCGGCGAGGAGTTGCTGCGGGTCGAAGGGCTGGGACGGACGGGGTATTTCGCGGACGTATCGTTCAGCCTGCGGCGCGGCGAAATTCTCGGCTTGACCGGACTTGTCGGCGCGGGGCGGACCGAAGTGTGCCAGGCGCTGTTCGGCGTGACGGGCTACGACAAGGGCAAGATTTACTTCAAAGGCCGGGAATGGAAGGTAAAAAGCCCGCTTGAGGCGATGAAGCGCGGCATCGGATATTTGCCCGAGGACCGGCAGAAGCAGGGGCTTGTGCTGCAGTGGAGCATCGGGCGCAACATTACGCTGCCTTCGCTCGAGAAATACGCAAGGCGCGGCCTGCTCCGCACGGCCAGCGAGGCGCAAACCGCCAAACATCTGGCGGAGAAGGTCAGCGTGAAGGCGGGAAGCATTTTCGACCTGGTCAGCTCCCTGTCCGGGGGCAACCAGCAAAAGGTGGTCTTCGCCAAGCTGCTGACCGCCGATCTGGACGTTCTCATTCTCGACGAGCCGACCAAGGGCGTCGATGTCGGGGCGAAGTCGGCGATCTACGAAATCATCAGCGAGCTGGCGTGCAGCGGTTACGGCATCATCATGGTTTCGTCCGAAATGCCCGAAATTATCGGAATGTGCGACCGGGTCGCCGTCATGAGAGAAGGGCGGATCACGGCCATGCTGGACCGCAAGGACATTACGCAGGAAGCGATTTTGCAGGCGTCGATGGCGGGCGAGCCGGCGCCGGCCGAAATCCGATAAGAGGTGAACACCGGGATGAAACAAAAAATGTTTGCGGACGCGGCGCTGGCGGTCGGGACCGGCCAGGGGGCGGCGACGAAAACTACAATCAGCGCGAAATTCGCGAAGTTCAGGGAGCTGGGCCTGCTCGCCGTCATCGTTTTGATCTGCATCGGCGTGCAGCTTCGCAACCCGAGCTTTCTGACCTTGGAAAATATCAACGATATCGCCGCGAACACGGCGATTCTCTCGATTTTGTCCGTCGGCATGATGCTGGTCATTATTACCCGGGGAATAGACCTGTCGATCGGCGCGACGCTGGCGCTGTCCGGCATGATCGCCGCGATGACGGTGAAGGCGCATCCGGGTCTGCATCCGCTGGCCGCGCTGCTGCTCGGCTTTGCCGTCGGGCTCGCGTGCGGGATGGTCATCGGCTTTCTGGTGGCCAAAGTCGGGATATTGCCGATCATCGCCACGCTCGGCATGATGAACGTCTTCCGCGGGCTCACGTATGAAGCGAGCGGCGGCAAGTGGGTCAGCGCGCATCAGATGCCGGACAGCTTCAAGCAGATCGCGACCGGGTCGCTGCTCGGCATCAACAATCTGATTGTCATCGCGGTCGTGATTTACGCGGTCGCTTACTACTTCGTAAGCCATACCCGCACCGGCAGACAGGTGTACGCGGTCGGCAGCAATCCGGAATCGGCGGAAATCAGCGGGATCAAAACGAAGCGCATCCTGTGGCTCGTGTATACCATTATGGGCGGGCTGACGGGCCTTGCCGGCGTTCTGTGGGTATCCAAATTCGCGTCCGCGCAAGGGGATACGGCTTCCGGATACGAGCTGAGCGTCATCGCCGCGTGCGTGCTCGGCGGCGTCAGCATCGCCGGCGGCTCCGGCAAAATTTCCGGCATTATTCTCGGGGCCGTGCTGCTCGGCATTTTGAACAACGCCCTTCCGATGATCAACGTTTCGCCGTTCTGGCAGAACTGGATCCAGGGCATGATCATTCTGGCCGCCGTCGTTTTCAACGCGCTGGTGAAGCGCGGCATCGACCGCAACAACCTGATGAGGAGGAAAATCTAGGCCATGGAACCGAGAGTTTTGACAAGCAAGAAGCCGTTTACGCTCAAAGGCTTTTTCCTCCAATGGGAATGGATGCTGGTCCTTCTGTTTGTCGCCGTCATCGTTATGAACGTGAACCTGTCCGATTATTTCTGGGACTACAACAACCTGCGGGACGCCACGATGAGCTTTCTCGACAAGGCGTTTATCGTGCTCCCGATGGTCTTTATCATCATTCTCGCGGACATCGACATTTCCGTCGGCTCCATCGTCGCCTTGTCCTCGGTCATCATGGCGGACTTGTACGCCCATGGGGTTCCGATGGAGCTTGCGCTGATCGTCTGCCTGGCGGTCGGCACCTTGTGCGGCTACATCAACGGGCTGCTCATCGTCAAGTTCAAGGAACTGTCCTCGGTGATCGTCACGCTGTCGACGATGATCATTTACCGGGGCATCGCCTATATCCTGCTCAAGGACCAATCGGTGGGGAAATTCCCGAAATGGTTCAACTATTTGGGCTGGGGTTATGTCGGAAGCATTCCGTTTATTCTGATCGCTTTCGCCGTATTCGCCGTTCTGTTCGGCATTTTGCTGCACAAAACGACGTTCGGCCGCAAGGTGTACGCCATCGGCAGCAACCCGACCGCAAGCCGCTACTCCGGCGTGCAGGTCGACCGGATCAAAATTATCGTCTTCACGCTGGCCGGGCTGATGTCGGCGGTGACGGCGCTGTTCCTGACTTCGAGAATGGGCAGCACCCGCCCGAATATCGCGACGGGCTACGAGCTGGACGTCATCGCGATGGTCGTGCTCGGCGGCATCAGCACCGCAGGCGGCAAAGGCCGGATGATCGGCGCCATTCTCGCGGTGTTTCTGATCGGGTACCTGCGTTACGGCCTGGGGCTGATCAACATCTCCGCCCAAACGCTGCTGATCGTGATCGGCCTGCTGCTCATCTTCGCCGTTTCGGTGCCGAAGCTGAAATGGAAAGGGACGGGCGCCAAGGGCAAAGCGGTTTAGGCAGGGGCGACGACGGTACGACCCGGTCCAAGCGGCCGGATTGTATAAACAGGTTGAGGACAAAAAAGGGAGGACCAAACATGAAAAAAGTTCTGACGTTGGGACTTGCGGCCGTAATGGCCGTGACGCTGCTGGCCGGCTGCGGCGGCAACGACAAGGAAGCGGGCGCAAGCGGCGGCGGCAGCCCGTCGGCAAGCACCGGCCAGCCGTCCGACGCGGGCGGCAAAAAACGATTGGCCATCATCTTCAAAAACACGGGCAACCCGTACGGCGAAAAACAAATGGAAGGCTTCAAAAAAGCGGTCGAAGAAAACGGCGACGAAGCGATTCTGAAGGCGCCGGACCAACCGACCGCGGAAGCGCAAATCCAAATGATCGAAGAGCTGATCTCCCAGAAGGTCGACGCAATCGCGATCGCCGCCAACGATCCGGACGCGCTTCAGCCCGCGCTGCAAAAAGCGATGAACGCCGGCATCAAGGTGATTTCGCTCGACTCCGCCGTCAATGCGCAAAGCCGCATCACGCACGTAAACCAGGCGGACCCCGAACGGATCGGCCGCACGCTGATCCAGGGCGTATCCGAAATGATCGGCGGCGAAGGCGAAATCGCGATTTTGAGCGCGACCAGCCAAGCGACCAACCAGAACACCTGGATCGAATGGATGAAAAAAGAGCTTGAAGATCCGAAATACGCGAACATCAAGCTGGTGAAAGTGGCGTACGGGGACGACCTGCGCGACAAGAGCGTTTCCGAAACCGAGGCGCTGCTCAAATCGTACCCGAACCTCAAAGCGATCATCGCGCCGACGACGGTCGGGATCGCCGCGGCGGGCAAAGTGCTGACGGACAAAGGGCTGAAGGACAAGGTGAAGCTGACCGGACTCGGCCTGCCGAGCGAAATGGCCGAATACATCGAAAGCGGCGTCTGCCCGTGGATGTACCTGTGGAACCCGATCGACGTCGGTTACCTGGCCGGCTATACGGCAGAGGCGCTGGTCAAAGGCGAAATTACCGGCGCCGTCGGCGAGAAATTCACGGCCGGCACGCTCGGCGAGAAGGAAATCGTCGCCGACGGCGACGGCACGCAAGTGATGCTGGGCGATCCGTTCAAGTTCGACTCGGGCAACATTGCGGAGTGGAAAGAAGTGTATTGATCCGACTGCGGACTTGAATTTGGCATAACGCAGAAAAAGCCGGGCACATCGCGGCGGCAAGGGCGCGGACCTTTGCTCCGGGAGGCCCCCGGCTTTTTCGTTTATCCCGAATCCGGAAAGGAGCCGAGAACGAATGAACAAAAGCAATAAATTCGCCTGGACCTGGCTCGTCAAGGAAGATAAAGTGGAGGAATACGTAAAGCTTCATCAGGAGGCATGGCCGGAAGTGCTGGAGGAGCACAGCCGGGCGGGCATCCGCAACTACTCGATTTTTCAGGAGGGGAACCGCTTTTTCTACTGCTTCGAATGCGACGACGTGGACGCCGCCTTCGCCTACATCGCCAGGAGCGAGGCGTGCGCCCGCTGGAACGCCGTAACCTCCGCCATGATGGAGACGGCTTTCGATATGGGCGAACCGGAGCCGATCCGGCCGATGCGGGAGATTTTTTATTTGAAGTAAGAGCGAGGCAACCCGGTTCCGCCCGCCGCCCCTTGGACTTTCCCGCGTTTCGCGGGTATGATACTTACAATAAGGGTATGCAGGAAGCCAGGCGGCAAGGAAAGCGGGGATCGCCATGGAGAAAAAGGTGCTGGTCGTCGACGATGAGCGGAGCATCGTGAATGCGCTGGCTTACGCGCTGCGCAGGGAAGGGTATGCGGTCGAGACGGCCCATGACGGGGAAGAGGCGCTGGCGAAAGCGGCGGCGTTTCGGCCTCACGTGATCATTCTCGACGTCATGATGCCGAAGCTCAGCGGCTACGAGGTCTGCCGGAAGCTGCAAAACCGGAAAGGCACGGGCATTATTTTGGCGACCGTCAAAAACGATATTGTCGACAAGGTTCTTGGGCTTGAGCTGGGCGCGGACGACTATGTGACCAAACCGTTCGACATGCGGGAGCTGCTGGCCAGAGTGAAAGCGCTGGCGAGGCGCATGGAGTACGGCGCCGGCGAGGACGCGGAAGAAATCGTCATCGGGGAGGTGCGGCTGAGCAAAACCGAGCGGACGCTGACCGTAGCGGGACGTCCGGTCGAACTGACGCCGAAGGAATTCGATCTGCTGGCGCACCTTCTGTCCCACCCTGAGCGGGTCTACTCCAGAGAGCAGCTGCTCGATCTCGTTTGGGGCATGGATTATGCCGGCGGAACCCGGACGGTCGACATTCATATCCAGCGGCTGCGCAAAAAACTCGGAGCGCCGGGCCAGCATCTGCTTCAGACCGTCTATGGCGTCGGGTACAAAGGCACCGGCCAGGGCGGCGGAGAGCGGCCATGAAGTCCGGAGGACAACGTGGCGCATCGGCCGGCGGCCGGCGCCGCGCCTTCAAGCTCAGCATCAAGCTGAAGCTGAGCGCCGTGCTCGCCCTGCTGCTGCTGCTCACCGTGCTCGTCATGAGCGAGCTTGTGCTCAGGGGCATCGAGCGCAATCAGCAGCAGCGCACCGAAGCCGAGCTGGCGCGGCACAGCCGGACGGCGGAGCAATACGTGCGGCAGAATTACTACAGCGCGGACGTTCCGCCGGAGGACGAGGCGTTCATGGCGCAGCGGGGACAGCGGCTTGCCCTTTATATTTCGACGCTGATCGGCTTGCCGACGGCGCTGTACGACGCTTCGGGCCGGGAGGTCGGCAATTCGCTTCAGCCTCAAGGTTCCGGCGCGGCGGCGGATACGCTTGCCTATGCGCTGAAAGGCTATATCGCGTACGAGACGTCCGGCGATTCGCTCGTTTACTTCTCCCCGCTGCGGGTCGACGGCCGGATCGTCGGCGTCGTCCGCCTGCAGTATTCGTTAAAGAGCGCCCAGGATTTTCTGAAGGCGATCCGGGGACTGTTCCGGACGGCGGGCGTGGTCGTATTTGCCGCCGGCTTCGCGATCGGCTATTTGTATTTTCACCGCTTTGCGTCCCAGATCGGGAGGCTGCGCCAGGCTTCCCAGCAAATCCGCTCCGGCCGCTTCCTGCGCGAGATTCCGGTGCGGCGGCGGGACGAGCTGGGGGATCTGGGCGAGGATATCTATTTCATGAGCGGGGCGATCGAAGCGCATATCGAGCGGCAGAAACAATTTATCGGCAATGTAAGCCACGAATTCAAGACGCCGTTGACTTCGATCAAGGCTTACGTCGACCTGCTCGATCTGTACCGCGACGATCCCCGGCTTGCGGCCGAAGCGGCCGAAAGCATCGGCAGGGAGACGGATCGGCTGTACGAGATGGTCGAAAAAGTGCTCCGCTTGTCCGCTATGGAAAAGTACGATTTCGAGCAGCATGCCGAGCGGATCGATCTGAAGGAACTGCTTGCCGAACTGTGCGGGCGGATGAGAGGAAAGGCGGAGCGCTACGGCCTCGTTTTGTCGACCGATCTGGAGGCGGCGGAATGCTGGGCGGACCGGGAAAGCCTTGCGCATATTTTCATCAATTTGATCGACAACGCCATCAAGTATAACGTGCCGCAGGGGTCGGTGACGGTAAGCTGCCGCATGGAACGGAAAGAGGCGGTTGTCCGGGTGACGGATACGGGAATCGGCATTCCGGAGGAAGCGCGCGAGAAAATCTTCGAACCGTTCTATACGGTAAGCAAGGATCGCGCCCGCAGCTACGGCGGCACCGGTCTCGGCCTGTCGCTCGTTCGCGGGCTTGTGGAGAAGCAGGGCGGGACGATCGCGGTGTCGGATGCCGGAGCCGGCGGCGGAACGCGATTCACGGTCCGGCTTCCCGCCCAGCCGAAGCGGTAAAAAGATTTTACAAGTTGGAAACAATTCGAGACGGCGCCGATACAACCTTCCGCTAAGATGGTCTCATCGACAAGGAAAGGGGAATGTTATCGTGACGACTAAAAGGAACAAGGCCGCCATCGGCGCCGTATTCTGTTTGGCGCTTGCCGTTACGGCGTGCACGGGAGAAAACGGAGCGGAGAGCGAGGGTTCCCGCCAGACGATCCAAAAGCCGGACAAAACGATCACGGTGGTGGAAACGCCGGAGCCGAAGGCGGGACCGATCGAGGTCGCGAACATTAAAAACGTCGAAGGAATGGGACAGGGCTTCCTGAACGAGGATGCCGTTATCGTGATGAGGCAAAATCCCGACGTCAAGCCGATTCAGGTCGAAGGCACGACCCAGCCGCCCAACAATCTGTACGCCTACGACCTCCAATCGAACACCGCCGAGGCGCTCAAGCCGGACAGCGAAAACCAGAACTTCGCCGTGCTGTCGCCCGACGGCAAGCATCTTTTTTACAAGGTCAATTACGAGGAAGACGCGCACGGATTCATTCTCAATCTGAAAACGAAGCAGGCGGTTCCGACGGGAGACAGCCTGATCGACTACGCGGACGCGCAGTGGCTGGACAACTCGACGGTCATGTTCCGGACGATGGAAGGGAAGCTGGTGACATCGGACCTCGAAGGCAAGACGAAGGTGCTGTTTGAAGGGCCGAAGGAAGGCCGGATCGTGTCGGCGGCCAAGACGGCGGAAGGCCTTTATTACGTAGCGAACGAAAAGCTGTACTTTTTGGCCGACGGCGCCGCGGAGCCGAGCCTTGTGGCCGAATCGGCCGAGTCGGTGGTTCCTTCTCCGGACGGCAAACAGCTTGCCGTCGTCAAGAAGGCGACTGAGACGACCCGCACTTTGTTTATTACGGATACGAAGGGCAACGAGCTGCTTAAGCTCGGAACCGCCACTCAGGTATTCGGCGTCTCCTGGTCGCCCGACAGCGCCAAAATCGTGTACAACCTGATGTCCGAGGACGGGGGCGACGGCGGGATCATCGTGGCCGATGCCGTGACCGGCGAGACGACCGGGCTTTCAGTCGACGTCCAGAACGCGGCCAGCACGCTGCGCTGGAGCCCGTCCGGCAAGAAGATCCTGGTGACGACGTTTAAAGAACAGGGCTTCGTCAGCTATGTCATCACGTTGAAATAAGCGCAAACGAAAGCCGCCGGCATCCGGCGGCTTATTTGATGTTCAACCAAATAACGGTAACGAACAAGAAAATCAGCAAGCAAAAACCGAGTACCCAAAACACCGCTTTACGGCCTTCCATGCGGTCACCACCCTGTTTGATGTCTTGCGAATGCAGCCATAGAACGGAAGCGGCTCGTCCCGAAGGGAACGGAGCCCCTCTAATGCCAGCGCGCCAGCGAGAAGGCCAGCTTGCCGGTCAGAATCGGAAACAGCTCGGAAACCGACCCGACGAACGGCGTCGGCTGGATTTTGCCTTTGGGGCCTGCGAGATTCAGCCAGAAGCAATCGGCGCCAAGCTGCAGCAGCAACACGCGCAAAGCTTTTTCCCCTTCCTCCCGGGAATAGACGGTAAGGTAGGTGCCATGCGCCCGGACGTTCAGGTGATCGAACTTTCGGGTGTGAAGAGCGAGCTGCAACAACTTCTGCGCCTGTTGAAGCGACATGGGCATGACGAAGCGGCCTCCCGAAAACAAGGAATCGCCGATTCTCGAACCAGGAAGAGAAAGCACGAAAGACGCGTGAGGATCGGGGTTCGCAGACCATCTTTATCTTTTCTTTATATTATCAAAAACCGGCTTGGGGAAAAAGCGGGAACAGGCGCGTGTTATAATAGCGCTTAGCATCATCGTGCGGCAGGAGGCATCCATGATTCATATCGGTTTGAGCGGATGGGGCGATCACGATTTGCTGTACGGTCCCTCCGTCAAGGCAAAAGACAAATTAAAGGTTTACGCCCGGCATTTTCCCGTTGTCGAGGTGGACAGCTCCTTTTACGCGATTCAACCGAAGGAGCGCTTCGCGCGCTGGGTGGAGGAGACGCCGGCTTCGCTCCGTTTCGTCGTGAAAGCGTATCTAGGGATGACGGGACATCAGCGGGGCCAACCCCGAACGGAGGCGGGCGGGACGCAGGCGATGTACGACGCCTTTTGCGATTCGCTCGAGCCCGCACTCGAGACCGGCCGGCTTGCGGCCGTGCTGTTTCAATATCCGCCGTGGTTCGATTGCACCCGAGAAAACGTGCAGACGCTGCGGGAGACGAGGCGGCGGATGGACGGGTTCCCCTGCGCGCTGGAGTTTCGGCACCAGAGCTGGTTCGCGCCCGCCTTCCGGGAGAAGACGCTCGAATTTATGAGGGACGAGCGCTGGATTCACAGCGTGTGCGATGAACCGCAGGCGGGAATGGGCTCCGTTCCGACCGTGCTCGAGGCGACCGACCCGCACGTTACCCTTGTCCGGATGCACGGCCGCAATGCCGCGGGATGGCAATCGGCCGGCGCGCCGAACTGGCGGGAGGTGCGTTATCTGTACCGGTACAGCCTGGAGGAGCTGGAAGCGTGGCGCCTTCATTTGCAGCGGCTGCAACAGATGAGCCGGGATATCTATGTCATTTTCAACAATAACTCGGGCGGGGATGCGGCGGCAAACGCAAAGCAAATGATGGAACTGCTTGGTCAGTTGTCACCCGACGGCAAGCGGCCGAGCGATCCGCGGGATACGCAGCTGGAGGAGGAACCGCCCGAGCAGTTGAGTCTGTTCTGATGCTGCGCCGAAGCAGACACGCCAAAGTAGACGCAACGACGTAGACGCGCCGAAGTGTCGAAATCGGATTCGCCTTCGCCGGTCGGCGGATTGCTTCAGGTTGAATCGGCTGGTTGAGTCAGTCGGCTGAATTGTGGAGTGAATCGACCGGTTTGATCGGCTGGTTGAGTCAGTCGGCTGAATCGGGCGGTTGAATTGCCGAGTGCGGACGCCGCCGCAAAAGGCAACAGCGTTCTTTTTTTGCCGTTTATCCCATTCCTCCTCCCTCTGCACTCCTCTTTCTCTGTTTGTTTCCCGTTATTTGTCCCTCATGATCGGGAGGGTTGCCGAATCCTCTTCGTTCGGCCCCTTACCGCAAACGGGCTAATTGGCGTTCCAACGTGCAAACCTCCTCCAAATAGGCTAACCGTGTTCCACTGTGCCAATCCGTCTCCAAACGGGCAAACCCGCGTTGCCGTTCGACTTGGAAACGGGCACAGCCGAGAACTTCGCGCCTCAAAGCCGGGCTCGCAGCGAAGTCCGCCCAGTACGCTACATTGTCCACTGCCGCAGTGCTCAGCCGCCATGTAGTCCGCCCAGTACCTCTCATGGTCTCGAGCGGCTATATTGGAGTTTGTGCAGGATACCGGCTCCTTTTGCCCATTTTCGGAACGTATGTTGGATTTTCTCCACTGAAATGCCCCGTGAGCGTTGCGGATTCTGCTTAAGTAGGCAAAATGAATGGATATATCCAACATAGACCGACTTACGGCCTCCTGAACGGATTGTAGGTTGGATTTTTCCAAGATAGATGTGGAATCCAGTGAATTTTAATATAGTCGTGCTGGTTCGCGCTGGGGATATAGGAGCGATGTATGGATTACGATGAAATAGCCGCGGCTAATGGCCGAGGTTGGCTGTGTAACGGTGATTGTGAAGATGGACGAGGAGGCGTATCACGAACGAGCCGCCCGTCGTTGGCCCGAAACGGAAGCAGAGGGATTTCCGACATCTTCTCCTGGCATCTTTCGCCGCCATCTACCATACTACCATACAAGTGTGGTAGTATTATTGAGCAGGTATTTCTTCGGCGCGAACAAACCATGAAGCGAACATGGGGCTGATGAAGAATCTGCGATCCATGAATCGCATGGAGGTATCGCCAACGAGGCATCCGCGATCAAGGCATCGCCGTCGAGGCGTCTGCAATCGAAGCATCCGCAATCAAGGAGGAATCCCGATCATGAACGACAGTTCGATCCGGACCAAGCCCGGATACGAAGCATGGCTCGGTTCGCCGTTCATTTCCGATGCCGAGCGGATTTCGCATGTCGCGAATTGGACAAAAGCGATTTCCGTTCGGGAAGAAGACGAATGCATTTCGACCGCTCTGGCGGAACTGGAAACCGCATTGGAGAAGCTGACCGGACAGCGTCCTGCCAGGGACATCCCTCAGGATCAAGGGGGATACTTGGCTATCGGCACGTTCAAAGGTAGCCCGGAGGTCAGAGAGGCGTTTCATGAAGCCGAACAGGCGGCCGTTTCCCCGGAAGGATTCCGGATTCGCACGCGCGGCCGCGCCGTCGTCATCGCCGGGGCTTCGCCCAAAGGCGTTCTGTACGGGGCTTTTCATTTCCTGCGGCTGATCCGGACCGGAGCAAATCCGGGCGAATTGGATGTCCTGGAAAATCCGGCGAACGGGCTGCGCATGATCAACCATTGGGACAACGCCGACGGCAGCATTGAAAGGGGATACGCGGGCAGATCCATTTTTTACTCGGACAACGAGATCGTCGAAGACTTGACCCGCGTCCGCGATTACGCCCGAATGCTGGCTTCCGTCGGTCTGAACGCCGTGTCGATCAACAACGTCAACGTACATAAGGTCGAGACGATGTTTCTGACCGAGCGGTACTTGCCCCGGATCGCTAAGATCGCGGACGTGTTTCGCGCTTACGGCATCCGGACGTTCCTGAGCATCAACTTCGCCAGCCCGATCGAGATCGGGGGCCTTTCGACCGCAGACCCGCTGGACCCGGACGTACAAGCATGGTGGAAGGAGAAAACGGAGGAGATTTACCGTTACATCCCCGACTTCGGCGGCTATCTGGTCAAGGCGGACTCGGAATTCCGTCCGGGCCCGTTTACTTACGGCCGGGATCATGCCGACGGGGCCAACATGCTGGCGAGCGCCTTGCAGCCGTTCGGCGGCATCGTGATTTGGCGCTGCTTTGTCTACAACTGCAAACAGGATTGGCGGGACCGGAAGACGGATCGCGCCCGCGCCGCCTACGACCATTTTACTCCGCTGGACGGGCGGTTTTTGGAAAATGTCGTGCTCCAGGTCAAGAACGGCCCGATGGACTTCCAGGTGCGCGAGCCGGTTTCGCCGCTGTTCGGAGCCATGCCGAAGACGAACATGATCATTGAATTCCAGATTACGCAGGAATACACGGGCCAGCAGCGCCATCTGTGTTATCTTGTCCCGCAGTGGAAAGAGGTGCTGGATTTCGATACCTATGCGAAAGGCGCCGGCTCGACGGTGAAGCGCGTCGTGGACGGCTCCCTTTTCGGCAGCAAATACAGCGGCTTCGCGGCGGTTTCCAACATCGGCGACGATGCGAACTGGACCGGCCATCTGCTGGCTCAAGCCAACTTGTACGGATACGGCCGTTTGGCCTGGAACCCGGAGCTTTCGGCGGAAGAGATCGCGAAGGAATGGATCGAGCTGGCGCTCGGACATGACGAACGCGTCGTCCGCGTCGTGTCCGAAATGCTGCTGGACTCGTGGAGCATCTACGAATCCTACACCGCTCCGCTTGGCGTCGGCTGGATGGTCAAGCCGAATCACCATTACGGCCCGGATGTCGACGGATACGAGTATTCGATGTGGGGCACGTACCATTACGCGGATTGCCGCGGCATCGGCGTCGACCGGACCCGGAAAACCGGCACGGGCTACGCGGGACAGTACAGGGAGCCTCACTCCAGCAACTACGAGGACCCCTCCACGACGCCGGACGAGCTGCTGCTTTTCTTCCATCATGTTCCTTATACCCATGTGCTGCACTCGGGCAAAACGGTGATCCAGCATATTTACGATTCCCATTTCGAAGGGGCCGAACGCGCGGAAGCGCTGGTCGCCAAGTGGGATACGCTGAAGGGCCTCGTCCGCGAGGAGATCTTCACGCAGGTCAAAAGCCGTCTGGAAGAGCAGGCGGAGCACGCCAAGGAATGGCGGGACGTCATCAACACTTATTTTTACCGCAAAAGCGGCATTCCGGATGCGCACGGCCGCACGATTTATTGACCGGGCCCGCCCCGGAATCGCCGGTTCATAGAGAAGCGGGGAATGCCCGCACGCGTCAAGAGATGCTTCGGCATCTCTTTTCGTATTTTTTATAAGATTTCGTGCATCTCTCTTCTACTGCCCGATTCGGGGCGCTTTTATAATTTGGATGAGGAAAGATGACGCGAGGTGACCAGCATGAGCCGTATTGCAGCAGAACACGACATCCATGCAAGCTACGCTGCCGGCAAGGTTAAACGGAAACGCAACCGTTTCCTGAGCAGATGGGAGACGCCGGGACTCGGCTACCTGTTCATTTCTCCCTGGCTTGTCGGCTTTCTATTGCTGACGCTGTATCCGATGCTATTGTCGCTGTATTACTCCTTTACGGATTATACGCTGATGAAGCCCATCAAATGGGTTGGTTTGCGGAATTATGAAAGGATTTTCACAGCCGACGACAAATTTCACCAGTCGGTGAAAGTGACGTTCCTGTACGTTCTGGGATCGGTTCCGCTAAAGCTGATTTTCGCGCTATTTATCGCGGTTGTGCTCAATAAAGCCGTGAAAGGCATCTCGGCGTACCGCGTCGCCATTTATTTCCCTTCGCTGATCGGGGGAAGCATCGCCGTGTCGATGCTGTGGCGCAACATCTTCGGGGTCGACGGGTTCATCAACAGCGTGCTGGACAAGTTCGGCATCGAAGGAAGCGGATGGATCAGCAACCCGAAGACGGCGCTTTGGTCGCTTATTTTGCTGTCCGTGTGGCAGTTCGGTTCGGCCATGGTGATTTTCCTTGCCGGGTTAAAGCAAATTCCGAAGGATTTGTACGAAGCTTCCAGCGTCGACGGAGCGAACCGCTTTGTGCAATTTTTCCGGATTACGCTGCCGATGCTGTCGCCCACCCTTTACTTTAACCTGATCATGGGGATCATCGGCGCCTTCCAAATGTTCACTTCCGCTTACGTGATCACGAACGGCGGACCGATGAACTCGACCTTGGTTTACGCGGTCTACTTGTACGAGCGCGCCTTCAACCGCTATCAGCTCGGCTACGCTTCTTCGCTCGCCTGGATCATGCTTGTCATGATCGCGATCGTCGCCGCGGCTATCGCGCTGACCTCGAAATACTGGGTGTTCTACGAGACCGACACGGGAAGGGGGAAACGCAAATGAGCGCCAAAGCGAAAAGCGGCTTCCGGCATCTGTTCATGATTTTGTTGAGTTTGGTGATGGTGTATCCGGTTTTCTGGTGGATCGGAGCCTCGCTCAAAAGCAACGAGGAACTGAGTTCCCCGAACCTCTTCCCGTCCGTCCCGCAGTGGCGGAATTTCACGGACGGATGGAAGGCGATACCGGGCCATACGTTCACCGAATTTTACTTGAATACGTTGGGACTGGAACTGGCCGTTCTGGTCACGACGCTCGTATCCTGCACGTTGGTGGCGTTCGGATTCGCGAGACTGGATTTTCCGCTCAAGAAATTCTGGTTCTCCGTGCTCATGCTTACCCTGATGCTTCCCGGGCAGGTGCTGATCATTCCGCAGTACGCCATGTTCCATCAATTCGGCTGGGTCAATACGTACTGGCCGTTTATCGTTCCCCATCTGCTCGCTTCCGGAGCGGGCGGCACGTTCTTCGTCTTCCTGCTCGTTCAGTTCATCCGCGGCGTTCCCCGCGAGCTGGACGAATCGGCGAAGATCGACGGCTGCTCCTGGTTCGGCATCTACTTGCGCATCGTCATGCCGCTCACGAAGCCGGCCATCGTCACTGTCGTCATCTTCTGCTTCCTGTGGAACTGGGATGACTTCCTCGGCCATTTGCTGTATATTAATTCAGTCAGCAAATATACCGTAGGCTTGGCGCTGAAAATGATCAACGACACCCAGTCCGGCATGCAGTGGGGACAAGTGCTGGCGATGTCTCTGGTGTCGATCGTGCCGGCGACCGTGGTGTTCGCCATCGCCCAGAAACAACTGGTGGAAGGCGTGGCGACGACGGGAATAAAAGGGTAAGGCGGAACCCGGAAACCGGAAACCGGACCGCCGGGATGCCACTATATCCAGACGACCAAAAAAGCGACGATTTTCGTTGCTTTTTTGTCGTCTGACAGACGGGACGGGGAATGATGGGAAATCCTTTCAAAAAATACCGGATCGATTATTTGTTCTTCGGCTGCTTCGCCCTGTTGATTCTGGTCATGCTCGGATGCACCATCTGGACGAGCTACAGCCTGTCTTCCAAGGAACTGGCGAAAGCGACGTCCGTCCACCAGCAGAAGCTGCTGGACCAGCTCAACAACGAGATCGCCTCCCGCCTGACGATGATCGAGCAGATTTCGCTGTCGACCTCGCGCGACAACAAGCTGATTTATTTTCTGAGCAAAAGCGGCTCGGAGGACGAGTTCACCCGGTTCCAGACCTTCAAGGAAGTGCAGCAATCGCTCGCGAATCTCACGTATTCCATTCCGTTAATCCAGGGAATCGATCTTTACATGAAGCATCCGTTCCAAGCGGACTCGTACAGCTATATACAGTTCCGGGATCTTGACAAAGCTTCGGAGCAGAGCTGGTACCCGGACATGCGAAAGAACGACTTCGTGTGGACGGGAAAGCAAGTGATCAAGGCGTTTCAAGGCGATATTGCCGTCATCAGTTTCGTCCGTTCGATTGAATACAACAACCGCCATCTCGGTTATCTCGTCGTGCACGCCAAAGCGGATTCGCTGGAAGAGATGCTGGCTGGCTCCTCGGCGGATGCCAACCGGATGATGCTGGATGCGACCGGCCAGCCGATTCTGACGATCGGGAAGGTGCCGGACGAGGCGCAGTGGTCCGAATGGAAAAACAAGCTTACCGACCGGTCGGGCCTTTTCCGCGTAGCCTTGCAGGGAGAGCGGGGAGGAGGACTTTTGGTCTACTCCAAAATGAACCAGTCGAACTGGACGATGGTGGAAGTCACGCCCTGGTCGTCCATCGCCAAGGGCAGCGTCCGTTTGGCCGAGACGATCGGCGTGATCGGCGCCGTCTCCATCGTTCTGGCGCTGCTGCTCGCGCTCTGGCTCAGCCGGCAATTGACGTCCCCGATCCGGACGCTGGTGTCGGCGATGAACCTCTATACCCTCTCCGGGCGAAAGGTGGACCTGCCCGAAGATTACCGGAACGAATTCGGCTACTTGTTTGCGGGCTACCGCAAGCAGATGGATCGGATCGAGGAGCTGTACAACTCGCTTGAAGCCCGCCATGAGCAGCTTCGCAGGGCGGAGATCGAAACGCTGCAGGCCAACATCAATCCCCACTTTCTTTACAATACGTTGGACCAGTTGAACTGGATGGCCATTTCGGCCGGCCAGCCGGAAATGAGCCGGATTCTCGAACTGATGGGCCGGATGTTCCGCATCGGCCTGTCCAACGGCGAGAGCTTTATTACGGTTGCGGATGAACTGGAGCATGTCCAATGCTACCTGGAAATTCAGCGGCTCAGGTTGGGCAACGGCTTGAACTACAAGATCGAGGTTGCGGAAGAGGCGCGCAAGCTCTACATTCTCAAGATGGTGCTTCAGCCTTTCGTCGAGAACGCCGTGATCCACGGCTTTCATCTCCAAAGCGGCGGAACCGTCGTCATCCGCATTCGTCCCGAGGAAGGCTTCCTCCGGATTGCGGTCGAGGATAACGGCGTCGGCCTGCGGTCCGATCCGGACCGGCAAGCGAAACGCAAGACCGGAGGCTACGGGATACGCAATGTCCGGGAACGGATCAAAGCCTATTTCGGACATCCGTACGGCGTCGTTCTATCGAACCGCGAGGAAGGCGGGACGAGAGTCCTCATTACGCTGCCGCTCATGCGCGAACGTCCCGGGCCGGCGAATCCGAACTAGGACCGGATCGGGAGATGAGGATCAGATCGGATAATTTTGAAATATATTGTGCATCTCTCTTCTACAAACGGGCATGGAGAGTTGTTACGATAGTTCATGAAAAGCGGTTGTCATACAAAAGGGGAGATGATTGTACATGAAGGTTTGGAAGCGCTTATCGGGCATTTCGGCATCGCTGGTTCTGGCTTTGTCTCTCGCCGCTTGCGGAAGCGGCGGCGGCAACAGCGCAAGCCCGTCGTCCGATTCCGCCTCGGGAAGCGGCGGCGCGGCCGGCGGAGAAAAGGTCAAGCTTCGCATCATGTGGTGGGGTTCGCAGCAACGGCACCAGGCGACGTTGAATGCGCTGGATTTCTATACCAAGCAAAATCCCAACGTGACGTTCGAACCCGAGTACTCCGGCATGGAGGGCTACCTGGACAAGCTGTCGACCCAAGCCGCGGCCAATAACGCGCCCGACATTTTTCAGATCGACCCGAGCTGGGTAGCGGACTGGGCTTCCCGGGGCCAACTGGCGGACTTGTCGGAAGGCGTCGATTTGTCGAATGTGGACGAGAAGCTGGTCAACGGCGGAAAAGTCGACGGCAAGCAAGTGGCGATTCCGCTCGGTTCGGCCGCATACGGCATGATCTACGACAAAGCGGCGATGGAAAAACTCGGTCTGCAGCCGCCGAAAAACGGCTGGACCTGGGACGACTTCTTCAAGCTGGCGAAGGAGTCCAAATCCAAGCTGGCGGAAGGCCAATATTTCACGAAGGACTATGCGGGCGATTACTTCGCCTTTAGCGCCTTCCACTATGCGGAAGGAAAAGGCTTGCTGGTCACGGAGGACGGCAAGTTCAACATCGACAGGGACACGTTCCTGAAATGGACGAAGCAGTTCGAGGAGCTGCGCAATCTGGGCGTCGTTCCGCCGGCCGACGTCAACGCGTCGGACAAGGAAATGGACCCGACCGGCGACCTGATGGTGAAAGGCAAAATCTTGATTCGCCTGTCGTTCTCGAACAACTTCGTTTCCTGGGACAGCCTGAAGCCCGGCGCGTACGATTTGGTCACGATGCCGCGCTCGAAAGAAGCGGGCGGCTGGCTGAAGCCCTCCCTGTTCTTCGGCGTCTCCGCTCATTCCGCGCATCAGGAAGAAGCCAAAAAGTTCCTCGATTGGTTCACGAACAGCCCGGACGCCGTCAAAATTCTCGGCACGACGCGGGGCAACCCGGTCAACAACAAAGTCGCGGCCGAAGTGGCTTCCAGCTTCAGCGCGGCCGACAAGGTCGGCATGGAGATGTACAACGCGACTGCGGTCGACGGCCAGCAATGGACGGCCGGCGCAAGCGGCTGGACCAACTGGGTCGACAAAGACTGGGCGCTCATTCGGGACGAATTGAGCTTCAAGAAGACAACGCCCGAGCAAGCGTATGAAGAGCTGAAGAGCATGGCTCAGGAGTACGAAAATTAATAGAATGGAGTAAAATAAGAAACATGCCCGGTACGCTCTCGTGCGCCGGGCATGTTCCGATGTAGCGGATAGGATGAAGTTCCCGCTTGGCTAAAGGAGTGAAGAACGAAATGTGGAAGATTGCCATCATCGACGACGACCGCCAAGTGCTGCAAGGAATGAAGCATGCCATTCCCTGGGAGGAGCTTCATGCGGAATGGGCCGGAGAGGCGCTTAACGGCAGAGACGGCCTTGACCTGATCCGTTCCGTTTGCCCGGATATTTTGATCACCGACATTTATATGCCTGTCATGAACGGATTGGATATGATCGAATGCCTTCGCGAGGAGCAATTCAACGGCAAGATCATCATCTTAAGCGGTTATTCGGATTTTGAGTACGCGAGGCAGGCGCTGCGCCTGAATGTGAGCGATTACTTGTCGAAGCCGATCAGCATTCCGACGTTGAAAGAGGTGCTGGGCAGAGTCATCGCGAGCCTTGCCGAAGAGGAAGAGAACCGCATGAAGCAGGACGAGCTGCAGCGCCGTCTGATGCTGTACGCGCCGTTCGTCGAGAAGGAATGGATCAAGTCCGCTATTTCGGGAACGCTTACGGGAACCTATTTGCAGAGCGAATCGATGCCGGCGCCTTACCGGTTCTGGCAAACGGCCCGGCATGTCGTGGTAGGCATCAACATTGTCCGGGATATTCGGGTCGGCGCTTTCTCGTTGTCCGATCTGAACCTTTTCCGATTTGCGGTGCGCAATATCGCCTGCGAAGTGACGGCGGAACGATTCTCCGCGTTCGAATATACCGAGCTTCACGGCACGCATTCGGCCCTTTTGATCCATCCCCCGGCGGAGATGGACGAGCGGCAAACGGAATCGCTGCTCAAAGAGCTCGGCGTGAAGCTGATCGAAGCGGCGGCAAGCTATTTGAAGTTAACCCTTTATGTCGGCCTGGGCGGAATCAAGACGGATTGGCGGGATATTCCCGATTCCACGGAGGAAGCCTTCCGGGCGATTGAACAAAGGGAACCGGCGCTGGTTGCCGGCTACGCTTTGTACGGGAGCCGGGAGGGGGGCCAAGGCCATGCGCGTTCCTCGCTCATCCGGCCGGTCAAGTTCTACCAGGAGCTGGCGGGCGCGATCAAAATGGGGCAGGAGACGCTGGCGAACGGCATCATCGATCAATTTGTCGCCCAATTGTCCGACCGCAAGGAAGCCGGTCCCGAATATTTGAAGATGCTCGCCAGGGAGATCTGGGCGATTCTGGCTTACAGCATGTACGAGGTCGGCATCGTATTGGACGAAATTTTCCCCGATTCGAAGGTCCATCAGGAATGGCTCGGGATCACCCGCGCCGACCAATTGGCGGAATGGCTCAAAGGCAAAGTGTCCGACATTTGCAATAGCCGCCAGTGGCGCGGGAACGGCAAGCACCGGCAGGCGGTTGATTTCATGATTCAATACATTCACGAGAACTACAACGAGGATATTACGCTGTCCGACCTGGCCGATAAAGTGTATATCTCGCGGAATTATTTGTCGTATATTTTCAAAAACATCACCGGCGAGTCCTTCAACTCGTACCTGACGCGCGTCCGCATGGAGAAGGCCAAAGAATTGCTTATGGAACACAAAATGCTGGTCTACGAAGTGGCGGAAAAAGTCGGGTATCAAAACGTTCCGTATTTCAGCACATTGTTCAAAAAATATACCGGCTTGAAACCGACGGAAATCGTCCGGTCTTAAAGGCGGGAGAACAAAGGGGCGGAAAAAGTGAGCGTAACCGTTGGGCAAGTCATCCAGCGCTTGGTGGAGCCGTGCGAACGGTTGGACGATTCGGTCGACCGGTTGATCGCGGGAACGCCGGAGACCCGGGTGACGGGAATCGCGACCGTTTTTTCGGCCACGCATGAAGCGGTGGAGCGGGCGGCCGCTTTGGGGGCCAATCTTCTGATCACGCACGAAGGGACCTTCTACAACCATCAAGAACGGACCGATTGGCTGCAGGACAGTCCCGTCTATCAGAACAAACGCAGGCTCATTGAAGAATCCGGCATGGCCATTTACCGTTTTCACGATCATTGGCACCGGTACCGTCCCGACGGCATTATGGCCGGTCTGCTCCAAGCTTTGGATTGGGAACCCTTCGTCGAAGAGCATTTGCCGGCGGCTTCCGTCGTATCCCTTCCCGTCAGGACGGTAAGGGAAATTGCCGGGTACGTGAAGGAAAAGCTCGGCATTCCCCATGTTCGCGTTGCCGGCGATCCGTCCTTGCCCTGTTCGCGGGTCGGATTGCTGGTGGGCTATAGAGGAAGCGGGGCGAACGCGATTCCGCTTTTTGAACAGAAGCGGCTGGATCTCGTCATTGCCGGCGAAGGCCCCGAATGGGAGACGCCGGAATACGTGCGGGACGCCGCCAGCCAGGGTAGCGGAAAGGCCGTCCTGTTACTTGGCCACGAAGCCAGCGAAGAGCCGGGCATGCGTTATTTGGCCGAACGGTTGAAAGAGGCCTTTCCCGAGGTTCCCGTACATTTCATCGCTTCGAAACCTGTCTTTACCATCGTCTGAGCGCCTTCCCGCGGAACGGAATGCGGGTCCGTAGGGATCGGGCGTTTTTTTCTTCGACGACTGACTCCTTAACATCCCCTGTTTGTTTTTTCCGTTTTTGAAGGTCATGTTCGGGCGTGCGTCGGAACCGTCTTTGTTAGGCTCTTTCCGGCAAACGGACGAACCGCTTTCAAACGGATGAACCCGTCTTAAAGCCGGCGAGGCCCGCGCTGCGTTCCGGTTAGAAGACGGGAATGGACCGGAACGCCGCGCGCTAAAGCCGGTTTCGCAACGGGAGTTCCGCTCGCAGGGGGCCGGTCGGGCGATGGGGGCATGGACGGGTGACAACGCTCAGCGGTCATGTAGTCCACCCAGTACGCTACATTCCCTCGGTCCATGGTGCTCAACCGCCATGTAGTCCGTCCAGTACGCTTCTTTGCTGCTAACCTCGACGCTGCCCCGTCATGTAGTCCGTCCAGTACGCTACATTTCCTCCGTCTATGGTGTTCACCCGCCAAGTAGTCCGTCCAGTACGCTACATTGCCGCTGCGTCAACCCGGCAGCGACCGCGTGCCAATGCCGGCGCTTCGTTTCGTCACCGGGATTTTTATCCGGGGCAAGCCGCCTTCGGGAGGTTGAAAAAGGCAAAAAAAGGTATAATGAAATCAATACCGGTTGCGGCTCATGCTGTCCGGCATGTCCGGAGCGAAAGGAGAGGGACGTTAGTGGCCTACAACAGCATTATCGTTCGCGTCGAACTGAACCATGCGCTGATTCATTTTGGGGATGTGGCTTCAGCCATCGGCAAGGCGGGCGGAGATATTACCTCGATCGACGTGATTCGGCCGGGGCAGGACATTTCCGTTCGCGACATTACGGTTCATATTCCGGAAGAAGGGGAGGCGCGGGTCGTCGAGGCGCTCAAAGAGCTGAACGGTCTTCAGCTCGTCAACGTGTCGGACCGCACTTTTCTCGCGCATCTGGGCGGCAAAATCGCCATTCAGCCCAGTCTGCCGATCCGCAACCGTGACGATCTGTCCAGAGTGTATACGCCCGGCGTCGCCAGGGTGTCCGCCGCGATTCACGAGAACCGGGACAAGGCCTATTCGCTTACGATCAAGCGGAATACGGTGGCCGTCGTGACGGACGGCACGGCCGTGCTGGGGCTCGGCGACATCGGACCGTACGCCGCGGCTCCGGTCATGGAAGGGAAAGCGATGCTGTTCAAGCAGCTTGCGGGCGTCGACGCTTTTCCGATCTGCCTCGATACGAAGGATACGGAGGAAATCATCCGGACGATCAAGGCGATCGCGCCCATCTTCGGCGGCATCAACCTGGAGGACATCGCCTCGCCGCGCTGCTTCGAGATCGAGACGCGGCTTTCGGAGCAGCTGGACATTCCGATTTTCCACGACGACCAGCACGGCACGGCGATCGTCGTGATCGCCGGGCTGCTGAACGCGCTGAAGGTTGTGGGCAAACGCATCGATCAGGTGCGCGTGGTCGTCAACGGGATCGGCGCGGCGGGCGTCTCGATATGCAAAATGCTGCTGGCCGCCGGCGTGCGCCGGCTCGTGCCGGTTGACCGCGAAGGCGCCATCGTCCGCGGAAATGCGTATCCGCACCATCCGATGTGGCAGTGGCTGGCCGAACAGCCGCAGGTCGAGGCGCAGCCCGGGACGCTTAAGGAAGTGATCCGGGACGCGGATGTGTTTATCGGGGTATCCCGCGGAGGCGTGCTGAGCGCGGAGGATGTAAGCCAAATGGCGCCGGACCGCATCGTCTTCGCCATGGCGAATCCCCAACCGGAAATCGATCCCGAGGCGGCGCTTCCGATCGTGCGGGTGTTCGCCACCGGCCGCAGCGATTACCCGAACCAGATCAACAACGTGCTCGTTTTTCCGGGCATTTTCCGCGGCGCGCTCGATTGCAGAGCCCGCACCATCAACGAGCCGATGAAGCTGGCCGCCGCCCGCGCCATCGCCTCGGTCGTGTCGGCGGACGAGCTGAACGCCCAGTACATCATTCCGAGCATCTTCAACGAGCAGGTGGTCGCCAAAGTCAGGCACGCCGTGATCGAGACGGCGATCCTGACCGGCGTCGCCCGGCGCACGCCGCCGGATTTCCGTTAACGCTACTACCCATTCCCGATAGAGTACGGTATAATGCGGAGGAAGCGGCCAACGCTTGAAAAATAGAATGAGATTTCGGCCAGTTGGTGCCTTGCCCGGTTTTCGGACCGGACAAGGGTAAAAGGGAAGCCGGTGAAAGTCCGGCGCGGTCCCGCCACTGTTATCCGGATGCGTCCCCCACAATGCCACTGCTTCGCGGAAGCGGGAAGGCGGGGGACGCGGCATCGCCGGTAAGCCAGGAAACCTGCCAGCTGCGCTTAGCCAACGGAATCCTTCGCGGAAAGGATCGGCTAGATCAGGAGTTTGACCATGCTTGGGACCCTTTGTGCCTGCCGACGGGGTTCTTGGCGTTGGTTCTTGGCGTTCTGTTTCCCTGATTTGCTGACCCTGCTTGCCGGCGACGGAAGCGGGGTTTTGTCGTTTTACGATCGGTTGGAGTCTTTCATTCGAATCTCAAGCGGTGTCCGTCAAACCAGACAGAAAGGAATGTTGGGTGGACATGAAACGCTACTTAACGGGGTTGATCTCGCTTGTGCTGCTGGTTGCGGCGCTGGCCGGATGCGGCGGCTCGAACCGGGAAGGGGGAGCGTCGCCCACCGCTTCGGTCAGTTCGCCGGCATCCGCATCGCCCGCCGCGTCGCCTTCGGCAAGCGAACCATCGAAGGAGACGCAGTATCCGCTGACGGTTAAGGATGCAACCGGCGAGTCGTTCACGTTCGACCGGGCGCCGGAACGCATCGTCTCCACCTCTCCGGCCGAGACGGAAATCCTGTTCGCGCTCGGGCTTGGCGATCAGGTGGTCGGGGTCTCCGATTTCGACAACTACCCGGAAGAGGCGACGCAAAAACAGAAGGTCGGCAGCATCATGAAGCCGAACGAGGAAACGCTTGTCAGCCTTAAGCCCGATTTGGTCATTACGGGCATCTCGATGCCGGAAGACGTCGTGACCAAGCTTCGCTCGCTTGGCCTGAAGCTGTACAAAACGGATCCGAAATCGATCGACGACGTCATGAACAACATTTTGCAGATCGGCAAAATCACGAACCGGCAGCAGGAAGCCGAAGCGCTCGTCGATTCGATGAAGAAGGACGTCGCGCGGGTAACCGAAGCGGTGGCGGGCGTAAAGGAAGAAGACAAGAAGAAAGTTTACGTCGAATTCGCCCCTGGCTGGACGGTCGGCAAAGGCGAATTCATGGACGAGCTGATTACGCTAGCCGGAGGCATTAACGTGGCGGGCGACACCGAAGGCTGGAATCAGATCAACGAAGAAACGATCGTGCAAAAGGATCCGGACGTCATTTTGTTCACGCTGGGCGTCACGGACAGCGAATCGGGCAAAACGCTGGAGGAAATCATCCGCGGCCGCAGCGGATGGGACCAAATCAAGGCGATCAAGGATAACCGCGTTATCGGCCTCGATCAGGACGTGCTGTCGCGTCCCGGTCCGCGCATTACGCAAGGACTCATAGACGTGGCTAAAGCGATTTATCCCGACCTGGTGAAAGAATGAGACGAAAAGTGGCGATAGGGGGAGGAGCCGCGCTTGCGCTCCTTCTTCTTACCGTGACGTTCAGCCTTTCGACGGGATCGGCGAACTTGCCGCCGGCGGACGTATGGGGCATTTTGCTGCACAGCCTGCCCGGAGCGGACGCTTGGCTGACGCCCCATTGGGAGGTGTCGAGCGAGCAGATCGTTCTGAAAATCCGCTTGCCCCGCATCGCGCTCGCCATTCTGATCGGCGCCATGCTGTCGGTCGCGGGGGCGGGTTTTCAGGGCGTACTGCGCAATCCGCTCGCCGATCCTTACACGCTCGGCGTCGCGTCCGGCTCGGCGGTCGGCGCCGCGTTTCTCATGCTGACGGGCCTCAGCTACGGCCTGTTTGCGCAGTGGACCGTTCCGGTCGTCGCCTTTGCGACCGGACTGCTCAGCCTGGCGCTGGTGCTGAGGCTCGCCCGCGTGCAGGGGCGCCTCCGCATGGAGACGCTGCTGCTGTCGGGCGTCGTGCTGCAGGCTTTTTTCGGCTCGCTCGTGTCGTTTATGGTTTCGAGATCGGACAAGGTCATTAACGAGATCGTATTCTGGATGCTCGGTAGCCTGGCGCTCAGGGGATGGTCGTATTCGGCCGTGCTGCTGCCTTATTTGGCGGCCGGTCTTATCGTCATGATGGGCTACGCGCGCACGCTGAATTTGTTTGCGCTCGGAGAAAGACAGGCCGCGCATCTGGGCGTGCGCGTCGAGCGGACAAAGGTCGCCATTCTCGTCGTCTGCACGCTGATGACGGCGGCGGCCGTGTCGGTCGTCGGCATTATCGGTTTTGTCGGCATGGTGGTGCCCCATCTGATCCGGCTGCTGACCGGACCGGATTACCGCTTGCTCATTCCGCTGTCCGCGATCGGCGGCGCCGTTTACTTGCTGCTGGCGGATACGGCGGCCCGCACGCTGCTTGCGCCGACGGAAATCCCGATCGGCGTCGTGACCGCTTTTCTCGGCGCGCCGTTTTTCGCTTACCTGCTCCGGCGCAAAAGCCGGTCCAGAGGGTAGAAGAGGGGGAGAAGCATGATTGCGGCAGACCGTCTGGGCAAGTCGTACGGGGGAAGCCGGGTGCTGTCGGACGTCAGCTTTACCGTGTACGAAGGGGAGTTTTTCGGCATTATCGGACCGAACGGCAGCGGCAAATCGACGCTGCTCAAGCTGCTGTCCGGCGTGGAGAAGGCGGATGAAGGCTCGGTTGCGCTCGGCGGCAAAACGGTCGTCGCGCCGGACGGGACGCGTTCGGTAAGCGGCGGCCGCCCGGTCGCGGAGTACGCGCACAAGGAGCTGGCGCGGTTTGTCGCCGTGCTGGAGCAGGAGGCGCTGCCGCCGATCGGGTTTACGGTGCGGGAGGTGGCCGAAATGGGGCGGTTCCCGTACCAGAATTGGCTCGGGGAGGAACCGGAAGGCGCGGACGGGACGATCGATTCGATCCTGGACCGGCTCGGGCTCGCCCCGCTTGCCGACCGGACGCTCGAGCATCTGAGCGGCGGGGAACGACAGCGCGTCGCGCTGGCGAAAGTGATGGCGCAGGAGCCGCGGCTGCTTTTGCTGGACGAGCCGACGACCTATCTTGATATCGGCAGGCAAATCCAACTGATGGACAGCATATGCGATTGGCAAAAACGGACGGAGGGCCTTACGGTCGTCGCCGTGCTGCACGATTTGAATTTGGCGGCGCTGTACTGCGACCGTCTGCTGCTGCTGAACCGGGGGGAAGCCGTCGGGATCGGCACGCCGGAGGAGATTCTGACGGCCGAACGGATTAAGGCCGTATACGGCATATCGCCGGTTGTGACGGCGCATCCGGCAACCGGGGCACCGCAAATTTTGCTGCAGCCGGAATCGGGAGTCAAGGGAGAACAACGAGGATGACGACATGGATTCAATCGGTAATCGACGGCATCGGTCCGCTTGACGAGCGGGCGATGCGGGAAGCGGAAGAGAGGCTCGGCCAATTGACGAAGCCGCCGGGGAGTCTCGGCAGGCTGGAGGCGCTCGCGGTTCGGCTGGCGGGCATAACCGGAGTCGCCGTGCCGCCGGCGCCGCTCAAGAAGGCGGTCGTCGTCATGGCGGCCGACCATGGCGTTTGCGAGGAAGGCGTGAGCGCCTTCCCGCAGGAGGTGACGCCGCAGATGGTTCTGAACTTTCTGAACGGCGGCGCGGCGATCAACGTGCTGTCGCGGCAGACCGGCGCGGATGTCGTCTGCGTCGATATCGGCGTGAAGGGCGAACTGAAGCACGAAAAGCTGCTGTCGCGCAAAGTGCGGCCCCAGGGCACGGCGAATATCGCGAGGGGGCCGGCGATGTCGCGCGGCGAAGCCGAACGGGCGATTGCCGTCGGCATGGAGCTGGCGGCCGAGCTGTACGGGCAGGGCTACCGCCTGCTGGCCACGGGCGAGATGGGCATCGGCAATACGACGCCGAGCGCGGCGCTGCTTGTCGTTCTGGCCGGGCTCGACGTCAAGGAAGCCGTCGGAAGAGGAACCGGCGTGAACGAGGAGGGGCTGCTGCGCAAACAGGATGCCGTGCTGCGGGCGATTGAAACGAACCGTCCCGATCCCGGGGACGCGATGGATGCGCTGGCCAAGGTCGGGGGGCTGGAAATCGCCGGGCTGGCCGGTCTGATTCTCGGCGCGGCCGCCAAGCGCTGTCCGGTCGTCGTCGACGGTTTTATTTCCTCCGTGGCGGCCTTGGTTGCCTGCCGGATGGCGCCGTCCGCCCGGGATTATTTGATTCCGTCCCACCTGTCCGGAGAGCGGGGCCACCGGCTCGTGCTGCAGGAACTGGGCTTGGAGCCGATGCTTCACCTGGAGATGCGGCTCGGCGAAGGCACGGGGGCGGCGCTCTGCTTTCCGCTGATCGACGCGGCGGGCGGCGTGCTGAGGGAAATGGCGACGTTCGACAGCGCCGGAGTGTCCAAAGGCTGAGAGGAGGCGGCGGTCATGGTCGTGCTGGTGACCGGCGGAGCGAGAAGCGGCAAAAGCTCGTTTGCCGAAAAATACGCCGCGCTGTCGGCCGAACGCGGCGTCTATGTGGCGACCTCGCAGATAGGAGACGGGGAGATGGAGCGGCGCGTCGCGCTGCATCGCGGGCGGCGCGAGCGCAGCGGTTTTCCGTGGGAAACGGTCGAGGAGCCGTACGAGCTGTGCCGGGTGCTGCGGGAGCAAGAAGAGGCGCCGGTCGTGCTGGTCGATTGCCTGACGCTGTGGCTGTCGAACTGGCTGCTGCGGGAAGAAGCTGCAGCCGATGCCGAAGCCCGCGTCATCCGGCGGATCGACGAGCTGGCCGTGCTGCTCGGCGGATACGCGGGCCATGCCGTGCTCGTCACGAACGAGGTCGGCGACGGCATCGTTCCCGAAACCCGGCTCGGACGCGTATACCGCGATTTGGCGGGCGTGATGAATCAGCGGGTGGCGGCGGTTAGCGACCGCGTTTTTCTCGTGACGGCGGGCATTCCGGTCGAATTGAAAAGCCTGGCGTTCCGCTGGCCGGAGGAAGGGACGGACGCGCGGGCATGATGTTTTGGTCCGTCCGGGAAACGCTGCTGCTCCTGGCCGCCGCCATCGTTATCGACTGGTGCGTCGGCGATCCGCCCCGTCTGCCGCATCCGGTCGTCGGGATCGGGAAGCTGATCGGCCTGCTCGAACGGCTGCTGCTTCGCGGCAGCGGGTCCCGAACCGTCACCCGCCTGAAGGGCGCCGTCCTGGCGCTGACGGTCGTGGCGGCGACGGCGCTGATGATGTGGGGGCTGTGTCTGCTGGCGTACCGGATTCACCCTTGGGCCGGCTTTGCCGTGAACGCGTGGTTTATTTCGACGACGATTGCGGTCAAGGGGCTAAAGGACGCGGCCATGCTCGTCTACGAGCCTTTGCGGCAAGGGGATTTGGCGCAGGCCCGGAAGATGGTCGGCCGGATCGTCGGCCGCGACACGGACGGTCTGGAGGAACGGGAGGTCGCCCGCGCGGCGGTCGAGACGGTGGCGGAAAACACGGTGGACGCCTTCGTGGCGCCGCTGTTTTTCGCGCTGATCGGAGCGGCCCCGCTGGCCATGCTGTACCGGGCGGCGAACACGCTCGATTCGATGGTCGGCTACAAAAACGAAAAATACCGCGATTTCGGCTGGGCTTCCGCCCGGCTTGACGACGCGCTGAACTGGATTCCCGCGAGGGTGACGGGCGCGCTGCTCGCCTTGACGGCGGCCTGCTCGCGCAACGCTTCGGGAAGAAGAGCGTGGCGCGCGATCCGGGCGTTCGCGCATCTGCATCCGAGCCCGAACAGCGGCATTCCCGAAGCGGCCGTGGCGGGAGCGCTCGGCGTCGAGCTCGGGGGAACGAACCGGTACGGCGGCGTCGTCAGCGAACGCGCCCGGCTCGGCTGGTCTTTGCGCCCGCTCGAGGCGGATGATATCGTCCGGACGGTTCGCTTGATGTACGGGGTGAGTTGCTGGCTGGCGGGGGGATTGCTGTGCGTATGGTTAAGTCTGGAGTTATGAGCGCTGTCGAACCGCTGGTCGTCGCGCTGCAGTTTTTGACGCGGATTCCGGTGCCCGTGAAGGCGGAATTTACGGAGCGGAACTGCCGGCGGAGCGTCGTTTTTTATCCGGCTGCCGGGCTTGCCATCGGCGGCCTGCTCGCCGCGGCCGCCTGGGCGCTCGGGCGCGCGCTGCCGCCGCTGCCGGCGGCGGCTTTGCTGACGGCGCTTTGGATCGCGCTGTCCGGCGCCCTGCATCTGGACGGCCTGATGGACACGGCCGACGGCTTGCTCAGCCACCGCTCGCGGGAGCGGATGCTGGAGATTATGAAGGACAGCCGGGTCGGGGCGATGGGCGTCGCCGCCGGCTCGCTGTCCGTGTTGCTGCGGGCGGCGCTGCTGTCTTCGCTGCTCGAAGGCGGCGCGTTCGCGCTGACGGTTCTTGCGCTGGTTCCGGTCTGGAGCCGCGCCTTCATGCCGGCCGCCATCGCCAGCTGGCCCTACGCCCGCCTGCCGGGCGAAGGGCTCGGCGGCCTGTTTCGCGGCGTCAAGGCCCGGCACGCGGTTTGCGCTTTTCTGGCCGCCGCCGTGATCGGCGCTGCTGTTGCCGCCGTAGCGGGGCTGTGGAGCCTGCGGGAGGCGGCCGTCCTGCTGGCCGCCGCGGCGGCGTTTGCCTATGCCGCCGGGGCGCTGCTTGCCGCCGCCGCGGCGCGCAAGCTGGGCGGGCTGACCGGGGACGTCTACGGCGCGCTGAACGAATGCATCGAGATCGGCCTGCTGCTGCTTGCGGTTGCCTATATTTGACGATTTGGGGGGCGCGGCTATCCTGGAGTGACGCTTGACTGCTTGGCCGCCAGACCGCCAGGCGTGTGGCCGCGTCGTCGCTGGACTGTCGCTGATCGCGCGGTCGCTTACTGCGCGGCCATGACCGCGTCCTCGCTTGTTGCCTGGCCGCTTGACCGTGCCGTCGTTGACTGCGCTTATTGCGCGGCCTTGCGTGCGTCTTCGCTTGACCGTCGCTTGATTGCGCGGTTGCACGGTCGCTCGCGTCGGCTGCGCGAATGCGTGTATTTTTCCGGCAGTAAAGCCGGACACAGCATCCGCTATTTTCTCCGAGCGCTCCGATATTCGTCCGGATCCGGACATACGATCCGCTAAAGGCGCTAAAACCGCCGAAATCGGCCCAATTATGAGCGAATAACGGAACCTCTGTCCGGCAGTCCGCCGAATGGGCCTTCCCGAGCGAAAATAAGGGAACGACGGTCCGGACACGACAACTGCTTGTTTGCCCCTGCCGTTTGCGCCAACTGTTTACGCCAACCAGTTACGCTCACCGTTTGCGCCAACCGTTAACCAGTTACGCCAACCAGTTACGCCAACCATCTGTGAACCGTTTTCGCCAACGAACCTGAACAAACGGGATACCAAGCCGATGAAAAGCCGGGGCAAAGGCGGAAAAGGGAAAATGGCCGTCATCCGCTAAAATGACCGTCAACCGCTTAATAGAAGCACAAATCAAACACGTAAATAGAACGCGCCTTGAACAGGGCGGCAAAGCTTTTTTACTTGCCATACATAGAAAAAGGAGGAAGCGGCCAGTGCTGGAACGTTACGGGCACGGGGGCGACTGGGATACGGCGGAAGAGCGATACAGCAAGCCGGAGGCCGGCTGGCTGGATTACAGCGCCAATATGAATCCGGCGGGTCCGCCGCCTTGCGTCGAGCGGATCTTTCGGGAGCGGTGGCGGGACATTGCGCGCTATCCCGATCCGGCCGTCCGCGGTTTGCGGCGGAAGCTGGCTGCGGCATACGGGATTCCGGAGGACAGCATCCTCGCCGGCAACGGAGCGGCGGAGCTGATCGATCTCGCCGTCAGGGGGCTCGCGCCGCGCGAAGCGGTTCTTGTGCAGCCTTCGTTTTCGGAATACGGGGAGGCGCTGCGCAAAGCGGGCGTGAGGACGCGGGAGCTCGTGCTGAGGGCGGAGAACGGCTTCGAGCTGACCGCTGCGGACGCGGCCGGCCTTTCCCTGGCGGAAGGCAGCTGCGTCTTTCTCGGGCATCCGAACAATCCGACGGGACGGCTCGTTCCGGTTCAAGCGATGGAGCTGCTCAAGCAATCGCCTGCAACGCTGCTGATTGACGAAGCCTTTATGGACTTTGTCCCGCACGCCGAGGACGTCTCGCTGCTTCGCGAAGCCGCCGCGTCCGAGCGGATCGCCGTTTTCCGCTCCATGACGAAGTTTTACGCCATCCCCGGCATCCGCCTCGGCTTTATGGTCGCCCATCCGCGAATCATCGCCCGTCTTCGGGAACTGCAGCCGCCCTGGAGCGTCAATTTTCTCGCCCAACGAATCGGGGAAGCGCTGCCGGACGAACGGGAATATGCGAAAAAGACGCTGGCATGGCTTGCCGAGGAGCGGCCCTGGCTGATCCGGCGGCTTGAACGTCTCGGTCTGAACGTCGTGCCGAGCGAGACGAACTATTTGCTCGCCGCGCTGCCCGGGGATGGCGTATGGGATGCGCCGAAGCTGCAGGAGCGCCTTGCGAGACGCGGTATTCTGATTCGCGACGCCTCGCGGTTTACAGGGCTTGACGCGCGTTATTTCCGCATCGCCGTCCGGCTGCGGCGGGAGAATGAGCGGCTGCTTGCCGAGCTGGAACGGGCGCTGCGGGAAGGAGCGGACCGGCCGTGACGAAGGCGAAAGCGCGAACGCTCATGCTGCAGGGCACCGCTTCCGACGTCGGCAAAAGCGTGCTGACCGCCGCCTTGTGCCGGATTTTCAAGCAGGACGGCTACCGGGTCGCCCCGTTCAAATCGCAAAACATGTCCAACAATTCGTACGTAACGCCGGACGGCAAGGAAATCGGCCGGGCGCAAGGGATGCAGGCCGATGCGTGCGGCATCCCGGCGACGACGGACATGAATCCGATTTTGCTCAAGCCGAGCCGGGAGATGTCCGCGCAGGTCGTCGTGCACGGCAAGCCTTACCGCGATCTGGACGCGAGAACGTACCGGGAATCGTATTTGCCGCAGGCCGAGGCGATTGTGAAGGAATCGCTGGAACGGCTTAGAGCCGCATACGATATCGTCGTGATCGAAGGCGCGGGAAGTCCGGCGGAGATCAACCTGAAGGACCGGGATATCGTCAACATGCGGCTGGCGAAGTGGGCGGACGCTCCGGTGCTGCTGGTCGCCGACATCGACCGGGGCGGGGTGTTCGCTTCCGTCGTCGGCACGCTGGAGCTGCTGGAACCGGAAGAGCGCGAGAGGGTAAAAGGCATCGTCATCAACAAGTTCCGGGGTGACCTCTCGCTGCTGCAGCCCGGGCTCGACTGGTTGGAGCGGCGAATCGGCAAGCCCGTCGTGGGGGTCGTTCCGTACTTGCCGGGTCTTGCGCTGGAGGACGAGGATTCGGCCTCGCTTGATGGCAAGCGCAATCGCGCGCCGAAGCAGGAGCCGTTGACGGACCGCGAACGAAAGCGCGAAGGCTCCGGGGGCATTTCCCCGGACGTCCGCTCCATCGGCAGCGCCCAAGGCGTTGTCCCGCCCGGCCGCCCGCTCGACATTGCGATTATCCGGCTGCCGCGCATCTCGAACTTTACCGACGCCGACCCGCTGCTGGCGGAGCCGGATACGACCGTCCGCTACGTTTCGTCGGTAGACGATTGGGGAGAGCCGGACGCGGTCATTCTGCCCGGCAGCAAAAACACGGTCGAAGACCTGCGCCATCTGCGCGCCAGCGGTCTGGAAGCGAAACTGCTCGCGTTCGCCGAACGCGGCGGACGGGTCGTCGGCATTTGCGGCGGGTATCAAATGATGGGCCGGCGGCTGGCGGACCCGGAAGGCGTGGAGTCCGCTTCGGCCGTGACCGAAGGCATCGGGCTGCTGCCGCTGGAGACGGTGTTCGCGTCCGACAAGCGGACCGAGCGGGTGACAGGGACGGCCGACTTGAACGTTCCTGGCGGCCCGAAGCTGAAGGTCGAAGGCTACGAAATCCATATGGGCCGCACCCGCGCGCTGGAGCCGGTCCATGCGCCGTTTTGCCTCCGTTCCGAGCGGTCGCCCGATGTGCCGGACGCTTATCACCCGGACGGCGCAATGTCGGCGGACGGAAGGTTGTGGGGAACGTATTTGCACGGTGTGTTCCACAACGACGCTTTGCGCCGGGCTTGGCTGAACCAGCTTCGCGCGGACAAGGGGCTGCCGCCGCTTGACCGGCAAACCGGATTCGGAGAAATCCGGGAGCGAGCGTTCGATCTTCTGGCGGATCACGTCCGGAGGCACCTGGATATGGCGCGAATCTATCGAATGATCGGGGCGGAGATCGGACATGGACAAGCCGAGTAAAGAACGCGGCCCTGGTGCTGGTATTTACGGGCGACGGTAAAGGCAAATCGACCGCCGCGATGGGGCTGGCGGCAAGGGCGGCGGGCCGGGGGCACCGCGTGCTGGCGATTCAGTTTATCAAGTCGCCGCAGCGAAGCTACGGAGAGCAGATTGCGCTGCAAAAGCTGGGCGTCGAAATCGTGCAGACCGGCGCCGGCTTCACCTGGACGAAAACGCCTGAGGAACATAGGGAGGCGCTGCGCCAAGGCTGGGCGCTGGCCAGGGAACGGATTTTGCGCGGCAAGGAGAAGCTCATCATTCTCGACGAGATCAATAACGCGCTCGCGATTGACCGCTTCCCGATCGACGACGTGCTCCCGCTGCAGGAAGTGCTGGAGACGATTCGCCGCCGGCCGCAGGGGATGCACCTGGTGCTGACCGGACGGGACGCGCACCCGGACATCATCGCTGCTGCCGACCTTGTGACGGAAATGAAGGCGGTCAAGCACTATTACGACGAAGGCGTAACGGCCGTCATGGGATTGAATTGTAGCCGCCTATGTTGGATTTTGTACAGGATATCGGCCCCTTTTTGCTGCATACCGCTTCTATCCTGCATTTCATCCAATAGAACTTCGTAGGTAGACAGCTTTACCCGCTTGAGCGGGCCAAAAGACGGGATATTTCCAACATAGGTACGCTACCACCGCCTAAACGACTCATTTTACTGGACAATTTCCAAGATAGACAGCCCCCTTCCATCCCTATGCCGGCCAAGACGGGGACGTCAACCAGAAGGCCTTGATCGGCGAACGGAAAAGCGGCCTGCACAAAGGACGCAAAGGCGAGTGTTCACCCGGGCGGCTTGGACCTTCCGGTCGGATTTCCGGCGCAACGCGAACTTGCATAAAACATGCGGAGATGTCAAAAATTAAACACCGAATCTATCCAAGAGGAGGTTTATCGCGTGTCGCTTACGCCATACGAACCGTTCGGCGCTTTGGAGCATTGGAGAAGGGATTTGGACCGTTTCTTTAACGATTTTCCGGCAAGCCTCAGGCCGGGAAGCGGCTTCCCCCGCATGGATGTCTATGAGACCGACAAAGAAGTCGTAGTGCATTGCGAAATTCCCGGCGTCGAGAAAAAAGAGGACATCCATATCGATGTGAACGGAGACCGGCTGACCGTCGGAGGCGTATACCATAGCTCCAGGGAATTGAAGGAGGCGCAAATGCACCGGCGGGAACGGTTCGAAGGACGCTTTCAGCGCTCGGTGACGCTGCCTGCGCAGGTCAAGAACGAAGGCATTACCGCCAGCTATAAGAATGGGCTGCTCGAAATCCATTTGCCCAAGCAGGAACCGGGATCGAACAACCGTATCGACATCGAGTTTCATTGAAGCCAAGACGAAGACAACGTGAACAGTAATAAATCAGCCGCTTGTTTTCCGGACCGGACGGGATGCGAGCGGTTTTTTTGCCGGGAAAAACGAGGACTCGGGCGTTTCCGGAATTGAGTTTTTGCCGGGCATAACGGGGACTCGAGGCATTCCCGGATTTGAGCTTGCCGGACAAAATCGGGTATGATGGCGAAGAGACATCGAGGATGTTCCGGAGGCGTCATACGTATGAAAATCGTCGAGGATCTGGATTCCCGTCCGTCGGTATGGAGACGGCTCCGACCGCATCGGCGAACGGGAGCCCGCTGTATGTTCAGTATATCGGCCATTATTACGCCAATCCGAAATACAGCATTGAGCGGGAGCGGCTCGACTCGTTCCTGCTTGCGTATTCGCTGCGGGGCAAAGGGGAATTGACGTATCGGGACAAGGTGTATCCGCTAGACAAAGGAACCGCCTTCATGATCGATTGCCGGGAATACCACCGGTACCGGAATATCGCGGATGACATTTGGGAATTCGCCTGGGTTCATTTTCACGGGCGAATGGCGGAGGATTACGTGCAGCCGTTCATGAAGTACGGCGGTCCGGTTACGGATGCGGAAGCCGCGCAAGGCGCCGATCAAATCCGCGCGATCATGCAGGCGATGAAGCAGGTGGACGAGCGCTCCGGCCTGCAGGGCTCGCTGCAGCTGATCGGGCTCGTCAACGGCCTGCTGCTTCAGGCCATGCGCGGCAAGCTGCAAGAGGAACGCGTTCCGGCTTACATTGCCCAAGCGAAGATGAGCCTGGAAAGACGTCTTCGGGAAAGCTTCCGGCTGGACGATTGGGCGCGGGAATTTTCGCTCAGCAAGTACCACCTGTCCCGAGAATTCAAGCGTTATACCGGCTACAGCCCTTACGAGTATCTGCTCAATGTCCGGCTCAGGGCGGCCAAAGACTTGCTGCGGACGACCGATCTTACCGTCGAGGAGATTGCGCGGCAGGCGGGCTTTTCGAACGCCACCCAGTTCATACACATGTTCAAGCAGAAGGAAAGCATGACCCCGCTGCAGTTCCGCAAGGCTTGGCGGGGCCTTTAGCGAAAAACGGGCAGCCGGCGTGTTCGGAGCTTCAGGAACGATTGCTGCGGTACTGCTCCGGGGTGAAGCCGGTCAATTTCTTGAACAGGCGGAAAAAATATTTGTCGTTGTCGAAGCCGAGCGTCTTGGCGATTTTGTACACCTTCTCGTCCGTCTCCGCAAGCAGCCGCTTCGCATGCTCGATGCGCAGCCGGTTCGTGTAGTCCGTAAAGTTTTCGCCGGTTTTCTCCTTGAATAGATAGCTCAAATAGCTCGGATTGAGATAAAACAGCGAGGCGACGCGGTCGAGCGTCAAATCCTTGCCGTAATTTTTTTGAATATACGTTTTGACGTTGTCGATCAGGCTGTCCGAGGAGTAGGGCGAGTTCTCCTTGAACAATCCTGTGATATCCGACAGCAGGCCGGACATATATTGGCGGATCTCTTCCGGTTCGAAGGACACGCTCATGACGGCTTCGAAGCTGGAGGACGGCGAGTTGCGGACGGGCGTCTGAAAGTAGCCGGCCAGCGCGTTCTTGACTTCCTGCACGATCTGGCGGCACTGTTCCTTCAGCGCGGCCAGCGGAAGGTCCGGCCTCCGGGCGTAGCTGTCGAACAGATCCGCGATCAGCTCTTCGACGCGGGCGGCGTTGCCGGACTCCACGTAAAACAGCAGATCGTCCGCGTGATCCCAGACGGCGGGAAGGGGAGCGGGAGCTTCCTGCCGGTAGACGGCGAATCTCTTGCCGTCGCCGATCGGCCTTGCGTCAAGCACGGCCAGCGTCTCCTCGTAGGCGCGGCGCAATTCGGCCGCCGAGCCGTGAATGCCGCTGATGCCGACGACGGCCCGGCCTTGCCCGCTTGACTCGCAGCGCGCGATCCACGCTTGGGCCGCGCCGATCGCCGCCGCCGTCATGTCCGCGTCGTCCGCCATAGCCTGCGCCTGGCTCTGGCCCGCAAAGCGCAGCAGAACCATGCCCATCTGCTCGCTCTGCGGATGTGCGATATAAAGCTCGTTTTCGCCCGCAAATCCCGGGACTGCCGTTTCCGGCCCTTGCTTGCCGTATATCGTCAGAACGATGAACGAGGCGGGTGCATCCAGAAAATCGCGGAGGCGTCCGGAACGGAATTCCGGCAGCTTGTCCTTGGGATGAAGCCCGACCATCAGGTGGGCGAGCGCCTGCAAATCCGCCTGCAGGCTGATCTGCTCCTTCTCGGCGTTGCTCGTCTCCGCTTCCCGCCTCGAAGCGTTGTCTTTGTCCAGCGCGGCGACCGCTTTGCGGAGCGCCTCGTGGATTTCCTCCCGGCTGAACGGCTTGAGCAGATAGCCGACCACTTTGGCCGAAATCGCCTCCCGCATGTATTCGAAGTCGGAGTATCCGCTGATGATGATGATTTTTTTGTCCGGATAGTCCTGCTGAAGCGTGCGGAGCAGCAGCTTGCCGTCCATGACGGGCATCCGCATGTCGGTGAGGATGATGTCCGGATCGGCGGAACGGATGAGCGCCAGGGCGTCTTCTCCGTTGTCCGCTTCTCCGCAGAAGCTTAGTTCGCCGGGAAACGAATCGATCTTTTTGCGCATGCCTCTTCGGATGGAAGGCTCGTCGTCGACGATGATGTATTTGTACATGGCGTTAAACCTCCTATGCCATCGCGGGAATCTCGATTCGGACGGTCGTTCCGGCTCCTTGCGCGCTTTCGAAGGAGAGCCCGTATTCGGGACCGTAATACAGCGCGATTCGCGAATGCACGTTTTTCAGTCCGATGCTTTGCCGGCTGCGTTCGCCGATCCGGGCGAACTCGGGCTGTTCGGCCAGCCGTTTGCGGAGCTCCATCGCCTGCTCGGGGGTCATGCCGACGCCGTCGTCGGTCACTTCGAACACAATCCGGTCGCCGCGCGCAAAGCCCCTCATGGAGACGCATCCTTTGCCCCGCTTCGTTTCCAGCCCGTGATAGATCGCGTTTTCCACCAGCGGCTGCAGCAGCAGTTTCAGCATTTTGGCGTTTTCGATGCCGGGTTCGATGCGCTTGTCGAAACGGATCCGGTCCTCGTAGCGGATTCGCTGAATGGCGATGTAATTGTCCACGTGCTTCAGTTCGTCCGAAATCGGCACCAGCTCGCTGTCCGTCTTGATGCTGTACCGGAACATATCCCCGAGCGCCTTGGTCATGACGGCGATGCTTTCGACTTCTTCCACTTCGGCTATGCTGTTGATCGATTCGAGCGTGTTGTACAGGAAGTGCGAGTTAATCTGCGCCTCCAGCGCCTTCATTTGCGCGTCCAACGTCAAAATCCGGTTCTGGTAGCGCTCCCGGATAAACGCGTCCATATCCTTCATCATCTTGTCGTATTCGTTGTACAAAATGCCGATTTCGTCCATCCGCCGCAGCTGCTTGTCGGCCGTCACGAACTTTTGCGATTTGTTTTTGCGCATGATCCGGCTCAGCTCGACGATTGGCTTCGTGATCAGGTTGGAGAGAACGATAGACAATAGGATAAAGATGGCGGCGCAGCTGACCGAGACGTAAAGGATGATTTTTTTGGAGATGCCGTACTCCTTGTAGAGCTCCGCCAGGGAAATGCTGGCGATAATCTTCCAGTCGTTGCTCGGGAACGACTGAATCAACGTCAGCTTGCCGCCTTCGTGAAATTCCGCCTGGTCGGATCGCATCGCCTTTACTTGGCGGAAAATAGCGTCCGGCAGCTGCTGGCCGATCAGCTTGCGGGAAGCGTCGAACAAGATTTTGCCTTCCCCGTTGGCCAAATAAAGACTGGAAATATTCGGGATAATATCACGATCCAGCCCTTTGAAAATATCCAGGCTGCAGTCCAGCATGAACACGCCGAGAAATTGCTGCGAATCCAGGTCGTAGATGGCGCGGGAGAACATGATCGACGGCTTTGCGTTGATGATGAAGGGCTTGACATCGACATTGCCGATGTACAGGCCGCCGCTCTTGGCGATGGTCTGTTCGTACCAATCGTCGCCAAGCGGATTGTAGCCCACCTTCAGGTCCGTGCCGATGCCGTAGCTGATCGATTTGCCGTCGGGGGAGAATAAATACAGGCCGTTGATATAATCGTAGCTCAAAATCAGGTTTTCAAAAATTTGCTTGAGCCGATTGCGGATCAGGAACGGGCTGTACGGGTCGTTTGCGGCAAGCAGCTTTTTGAGTTCGTCCCGGATCGTAATGGACGAGGCCGGGTCGGACGTCTGCTGCTGCAGCGTGATCGAAATCCGGTCGATATTTTGCAGAATCGTGTCGATCCGCTCCATCGTGTTGTTGATCGTATTGGAGGCGACAAGCGACGTTTGCTTGCTTACAAGGTTCGTGTAGCTCCGGTAGGAACTGAACGTGACGACAGTGATCGGGATGATGGAAATGGCGATGAATACGAGAAACAGCTTGTTGCGGATGCTGAAAAACGCCATGCTGGCCTCGCCCCTCCTGAACCTTGTCCAATCTAAAAATAGTGCACCAAAAAATCAAAAGCAATTATACTGCAAGCGCAGGTAAAATGAAAGCGTGCACAAGCATGACCTCATACTCCACTTGCGCAACTGGAGAACGCCGGACGTCAAGCGGGCCGATGATTAGCCCTGCCCGCAGGGAAGCATCGTCCGGACGCACAACGAGAACATACGGGGGGAATACGCACATGAAATCTTGGAAAAAGGGATTTGCCGGCGCGATGGTTTTCGTTCTGTGCCTGGTTTTGCTCAGCGCCTGCGGCAGCTCAAGCGACAATGCCGCTTCAAGCGGCTCCTCGGAAGGCGGCTCGTCGGATCCGTCGTCGAAGCCGGTCACGATTACGCTGATGGCCTCGGGCACGAAGGCGGCAAACGGCGAAGACTTCCTACTGGACATCATGCCGAAGCTCGTCAAGGAGAAATTCCCGAACGTCACGCTGGAAACGTCGAAGCTCCCGGACGATCAGTACGAAACGTCGGTCCGGACGAAGCTGGCGGCGGGACAAGGCCCCGACATCTTCTGGATATGGCCGCGCATGTCGTCGATGGGCGCCGTCGATATGGCCAAGGCGGGCTACGCCGCCGATCTGTCGGATCTGTCCTTCATGAACAACATCAGCGAAAGCGCCCGCAAAGACATGTCCTATGAAGGCAAAGTGTACGGCATTGCGAACGGCATCGATTTTCTCGGCGTGTATTACAACAAGGAGCTGTTCGAGAAAGCCGGCATCACGTCCGTCCCGACGGATTGGGAATCCTTCCTCGCGGCGTGCCAGAAGCTGAAGGACGCGGGCATTACGCCGATCGTCATGGGCGACAAGGATTCGTGGTACATCCAGTTCGGCATGTACCAAATCGCCGCCAACGTCGTCTATCCGGGCGAAATGGACTTCGACACGAAGCTGCAGGCCGGCGAGCGTTCGCTGACCGATCCGAAATGGGTCAAAACGATTTCGATGTACAAAGAGCTGTACGACAAAGGCTATATCGTCAAAAATTCGCTCGGCATCGGCGGAACCCAAGCCGCGCAATTGTTCGTGGACGGCAAAGCGGCCATGGCGTTCGACGGCACGTGGAACTATCAGGCCCTCACGGCCAAAGGCGCAGCCGACTTCACCCGCGGGTTCTTCCCGCTGCCGGCCAACCCGGTCGGCCAGCCGACCTATATCTCGGCGGCCACTTCCGCTGGCTTTGCGATCAACGCAAAGTCGAAGAACGTCGAGCTGGCCAAACAAATTCTCGAATATCTGTTCGACGGCCAGTCTCCGCTGTTCAAGGCGTGGGTCGAAACGAACCCGTCGATCAGCGTGTACAAGGACGTTCCGCTGAACCACGACCTGTACAAGGACGCATACGAGGTATACAAAACCGGCAACGCGGTCTACTTCTGCAACCAAATGTGGCCGAGCGGCGTCGCCGACGAAATGCAGGCCAAGTTCTCCGAAATTATCGGCGGCAAGAAAACGACGCCGGAAGACGTGGCGAAAGCGATGGACGCCAAGTTCAAGCAATTGTGGAAAAACCATTAACCCGCTGGCTGTTGGAAGCGGCAATCGATCCGGTTGACGGTCTCCCCGTCTTCCGGATACGGCCGCGAGCGGAAAGGAATGAAGCAGCATGAATTCGACGGTCATGAAAAAGTCGCTGTACTTTTTTGCCGTGCCGGCCCTTCTTTTTTACCTGTTGTTTTGGATCTTCCCCATCTTGAAGCTGTTTCAATACAGCTTTACAGACTTTAACGGCTTCGCGACCCAATACAGCTATATCGGCTTCAGCAATTACAAGGAATTGTTCCGCGAAGGAACGCTGGGAGAGTCGGTCAAAAATACGCTGATCTACACGTTCATTTCCGTTGTCCTCGGCAACCTCATCGCGTTGGGGCTCGCCCTGATCCTGAATTTGAAAATCCGAGCCAAAGGGCTGTACCGTTCTTTGGCCTATATTCCGACCTTGTTCAGCGCGATTGTCGTCGGGTTCATATGGAGCTACGTGTACATGCCGGAGTCCGGCCTGCTGGCGACCCTGCTCGGCAAGCTCGGCATCGACAGCGGCGACATGAATTTGCTCGGCAGCTATTCTTCCGCGCTGTACGCGATTATTTTCGTCGAAATCTGGAAAAACATCGGCACGAGCACGATCATTTTCCTGGCCGGACTGCAGACGGTGCCGAACGACCTGATCGAAGCGGGCAAAATCGACGGCGCGAGTGCCTGGAATCTGTTCCGCCATATCAAAGTTCCGCTGCTCGCGACCGCGATCACCATCAACGTCACCTTAAGCCTCATCAACGGGCTGAAGGCGTTCGACTATCCGTTCATCATGACGAACGGGGGTCCTGGAACGTCGACGAACACGCTGATTTTCTCGATTTACAAGATGGCCTTTACGGAACAGATTTTCGGCAAGGCTTCCGCGCTCGGAATCATTTCGTTTGCGCTTATCATCGCCATTACGGCCGTCGTCGTGGTCCGGCTGAACAAGCGGGAGGTGTCGGCATGAAGCTCGGCGCGATATCCAGAAAAACGCTGATCCATCTGTGCATCACCGTTCTGCTCGTCGTCAACCTGTACCCGCTCGTCATTGCTTTTTCCAGTTCGCTGCGTTCGGCGGACAATATGACGAATCCGATCGTCCTGTTTAACGAAATTACGTTATCCAGCTATAAAGACGCTTTCGCTCGCATGCACTTTCCGACCGCCTTGCTGAACAGCGCCATTTTGACCGGTATTTCCGTCATCGCGGTCGTCCTTCTGGCGGCCATGGCCGCTTATCCGATGGCAAGGCTGAAGACCGGGCTGAGCAAGTTTTTGTATTTGTTTTTCCTCGGCGGGCTTGTCGTCCCGGGCCAAATGGTGCTGATTCCGATCGTGCAGATGATGAATTCGATGCATATTCCCAGCACGCAGTTTACGCCGATTTTGTTGTTTATTACGTGCAGCCTTCCGTTCTCGACCTTTTTGTATACCGGATTTATCAAGAGCAGCGTTCCCGAAGAAGTGGAAGAGTCCGCGCATCTGGACGGAGCGGGCCTGTTCCGCCGCTTCTGGCTGATTGTCTTTCCGCTGCTGGTTCCGGTTACGGTATCGGTCGTCATTACGCAGGGCGTCTGGATCTGGAACGATTATTTCTTCAATATGATTTTTATTACCCAAGCGGATCAATCCCCGCTGCCGCTCGCGATGCTCGGCTTCCTCGGCGACCAGCAAAACCCGACGCAGTGGAACGTTCTGTTCGCGGCCTGCTTCCTTTGCGCGCTGCCGCTGCTTGTCTTGTTTGCGTTCCTACAAAAATATTTCGTCGGCGGCCTGACGGTCGGCTCCGTTAAAGGGTAATGTTCCGGCACGAACCATCCATACAAACAGAAGGAGAGCGAAGAAAATGAGCGAAGCGATGGTGCCCGCTACGATGAAAGCCGCCGTCATGACGAAGCCCGGCCATATCGTTGTGGAAGAGCTCCCGGTTCCGCAGCCCAAGGCGGACGAGGTGCTGGTCAAAGTGATGGCCGTCGGCGTCTGCGGGTCCGACGTGCATTATTTCGAGCATGGAAGAATCGGTGACGCGGTCGTGCGGTATCCGATGATTCTCGGCCACGAATGCGCGGGCGAGGTGGCCGCGGTCGGGTCCGCCGTTACCCGCCATCGGGTCGGGGACCGCGTCGCCATCGAGCCGGGCGTGACTTGCGGCCGCTGCGAGGCATGCAAGGCGGGGCGCTACAACCTGTGCCCCGACGTGGTCTTTTACGCGACGCCGCCCGTCGACGGCGCGTTCGCCCAATATGTGACGATCCGCGAGGATTTCGCGTTCGGTATTCCCGATCATCTGTCGTACGAGGAAGCTGCGCTGATCGAGCCGTTTTCCGTCGGCATTCATGCCGCGAAGCGTACGCGGCTGCAGCCGGGATCGACGGTCGCTATCATGGGAATGGGGCCGGTCGGGCTGATGGCCGTCGTCGCCGCCAAGGCGTTCGGCGCGGGCCGGATTATCGTGGCGGACCTGGAGCCGGCTCGCCTCGAAGCCGCGCTGAAGCTGGGGGCGACGCATGCCATTAACGTGCGCGAGGAGGATGCGGTCAACAAGGTGTTCGAACTGACCGGAGGCCGCGGCGCCGATGTCGCCTGGGAAACGGCCGGCTATCCCCGCGCGCTCCAGTCCGCGCTGCTGTCACTTCGACGCGGCGGCAAGCTGGCGGTCGTCGGGCTTCCCGCCCAGGCGGAAATTCCGCTTAACGTGCATGCAATGACGGACCGCGAAATCGACATTTACGGCGTTTTCCGCTATGCAAACACCTATCCGAGCGCCATCGAAATGCTGGCCTCCGGCATCGCCGACGCCGCGGCGCTGGTGACGGACCGCTATCCGCTGGCGCAAACGCAAGAGGCGATAGTGCGCGCGATGACGAACAAATGCGGCAGCCTGAAAGTAATGGTATATCCGAACGCGGAATAAAGAGGTGTGAACATTGAGCATAAACGAAGCGCTGCTGGTGAAAGCGGAGCAGCTGATACCGAGCATGATCGAAACCAGGGTGGAGCCAGTCCGCCTTGTCGACGTCCATGAGGACGCCCAAGCCGTTCAGGGCTGGAGCGCCAGAACCGCCGGCGACGCCGGCGCGATCAAGACCGGGGCTTACGGCAAGGGAGACAGCTTTGTTCTCGACTTCGGCGACCACCTGGTCGGGTATTTGCGTATGTCCGTTCGCCCCGTCGGCAGTCCGCCCGACGCGCCGCTGCGCCTGAAGCTGATCTTCGGGGAGACGCCGTGCGAGATCGGCGAGCCGTTCGAGAGCTACAACGGCTGGCTCAGCAGCTCCTGGCTGCAGGAAGAAATCCTGACCGTGGACGTCCTGCCGGCCGAGCTTCGGCTACCGCGCCGCTACTGCTTCCGGTACGTGAAGGTCGCGGTCGTCGATACGTCGCCGAAATACAAGGTTTCGTTTCCCGACGTTTACTGCATTGCGGTGACCTCGGGCGATCCTTCCAACATCAGGCCTTTGCCGGAGCATTATCCCGAAGATATTGCGGCGATGGACCGGATCGGCATCAAGACGCTGCAGGATTGCATGCAGACCGTCTTCGAGGACGGACCAAAGCGGGACCGCCGGCTGTGGATCGGCGATTTGCGGCTGCAGGCGCTCGCCAATTACGAGACGTTCCGCAACGACGATCTGGTCAAGCGCTGCCTGTATCTGTTTGGCAGTTTGCTGCTGGAGGACGGAGCGGTCGGCGCCTGCATCTTCGAGAAGCCGGCGCCGCATGTGGACGATACGCGCCTGTACGACTATTCGCTGTTTTTCGTGCCGACGCTGCTCGATTACGTCGAGGCGACGAATGACCGGCAGACGCTCGAAGAGCTGTGGCCGGTCGCCCGCAGCCAGCTTGAAATCGGGCTGCGCCGCCTGGATGAGCGGGGCGTCGTCCGGGACGACGCGACGTGGTGGTGCTTCATCGATTGGCATGAGGAGCTAAATAAGCAGGCGCCCGCCCAAGCGGTGCTGCTGTACTGCCTGAAGCGCGGACTGAAGCTGGCCCGGAAGATGCGGGACGGAGCCGCCGAAGCTTGGATCGCCGCCGGCATCGACGAGGTGACCCGGGCGACGCTTGCGCATTTGTGGGACGAGGAGCGGGGCTTCTTCGTCAGCGGGGAGCGGCGCCAGGTGTCCTGGGCGTCGCAAATCTGGATGGTTCTGGCCGAAGTGTTCGGCCCGGAGGACAACGCCAAGCTGCTGAGACGGCTGGCGGAGGAGCCGGAGGCGGTCCCGATGACGACGCCGTATATGTACCATCATTATATTGAGGCGCTCATCGCCAGCGGCGAGCCCGAAGTGGCGCTAAAGCAGATGCGCCGCTACTGGGGCGGGATGGTCGAGGACGGCGCCGACACCTTCTGGGAGCTGTACAACCCCGACGACAAGCGGATGTCGCCTTACGGCAGCTTCCTCATCAACAGCTATTGCCATGCCTGGAGCTGCACGCCCACGTACTTTATCCGGAAGCATTTCAAGGATATGTTCTGACGAAAAAATCCCGCCAAGCTCGGCTGGGCCTGGCGGGATGAAGAAGATCTTAGAAACCGATGCCGGCGCGCAGAATGATGATAAGAAGAATGAACAGAACAAGGACGAATGCAAACGCGCTTCCGCCGCCGTATCCACCAACATAACCCATCGAAATCACCACCGGATGTTTTATTGTGATGTTGAATCGCATCGTCAGTTTATGCGCCGGCGGTCTCCGTGGCTTGTACGCTTACCTAGCCCTATCTTTGTCGAACGATTTACGGTCCCGTCCGCCTTGCGGCCGGGACGTTTGCTTTTAAGGCGGGATGCAAGGATAATAGAAAGCAAAATCGTTGTTCAACGGAGGAATGACGCCTTGCCTCATTTGCTGATCAGGGGAATCGCTCCCGAACGGGTTCGCGCCGTCAGCCGGCCGCTGATTGCGGAGCTGGCCGCCATTTGCGAATGTCCGCCGGACCATATTATGCTGGAATGCCTGCATACCACCGCATTTTTCGACGGAGAAGAGGCGCCCTCGTATCCTTTTATCGAAGTGGCCTGGTTCGACCGGGGACCGGAAGCTCGCGACCGGTTTGCGGAGGCGGTGGATCGCCATGTGCGGGGGCTTGGCGTGCCGGAGCTGGAAATCGCGTTTCGGGTTTATCGTCAAGAAGACTACTATATAAATGGAAAAAACGTGCGGGCCGAAAACGAGGAACGGAAGCGGGAGAAAGATTGGAAGCAGGAGCGGGACCAGGAGCGGAAGCGGGAGAAGGACTCCGCAAGTTCGCATCCGTCCATGGAGGCGCTGCAGTCCGCCCTGCGGGATGCGGAGTCGGAAAACCGCAAGCTGAAGGAGGAACTGGCGAAAGCAAGAAGAGCGCTGCTGTCGGCGACGGGAGGACGTATGTCGAGCAAGCTGAGAGAAGCGCTTCGGGAATAAGCGTTTCGCTGGAACGGTCGGCGGTCGGCACCATCGAGGCAGGCAGGAGGCACTGGGATGGATCAAGATCTGATTTTTCTGTTTGTCGCGTATCTGGTTTTCATCAATCTGCTCGCGTACGGCATGATGGGAGCCGACAAACGGCGGGCCAAACGGAAGCAAAGACGCATCCCGGAGGCCCGCCTGTTTCTGGCGGCCGCCGCCTTCGGAGCGCTGGGGGCGTGGCTCGGCATGCGGGTATGGCGGCACAAGACGAAGCACGCTTCCTTCGTCGTCGGCATTCCCGTTTTGCTTGCGGTCAACGTGCTGGTTCTCGTCTGGTTGTTTCAAAGCATGCGATAAACGGGCCGGCCCGTTCCGCTACCGGGCGGAGTCCGACGAAGGATCGACGCTGACGACGTCGGCCAGCTCCAAATCGGCGGCCGGAGGGAGACCGGCCTGCGTCCTTAGCGAATCGATCGCTTCGGTCAAATCGTTTTCGTCCACGTAAATGTAGGGGCTTTCCCAACGGGTTTCCAGCGGGATGACCCGGATGCTGTCCGGCTTCATGTCCCGGAAATGCAAAATCCAGTCGCGCAGTTCGGACTTCGGAATGTCGGTGCGCACGTTGTCGCCCACGATGTCGATGACATCGTCCCATTGGGCCATGCCTTTGAAAGAGGCCAGCTTGTCGAGAAGCTTGGTGAGCACCTGCTGCTGGCGGCCGTTGCGCTCGATGTCGGAAGACGGCCCCGTCCCGCCGTTGGATTTGCGGTAGCGGACAAAGTCGAGCACTTGCTTGCCGTTCAGCTCCTGCAGGCCTTTTTTGAGATCGATGTTGGTTCCGTCCGCGTTGTCGCGGTATTTCATATCCATATCGACGTCGATCGTCAGTCCGCCGACGGCATCGACAAGCTGCCTCAGCCCGTCGAAGTTGATGACGGCCATGTAGTCGATCGGAAGCTGGAACAGCTCGCTGAAAAACGCTTTGGTGTTGGCGATGGCCGTCTCCTTGTCCTTGCCGTAGAAATAGGCGTAATAATAGTTTGCTTTGTGGGGGCTGAGCGTCTTCGGCTTTAATTGCATGTCGCGGGGAAGCGACACGATGCTGGCGGTCCGGGTGTTCAAATTCAGGCTTACGAGCATAATCACATCCGTATTGAGCGTGCCGCCGCTTCCTTCTCGTTGATCCACGCCCGCCAGCAGGAAGGTCAGCGCTTCGGTTCTCTCTTCCTGCGGTTTCGGTTCCGTCGTGCTCTCCGGCTCATTCGGGGACGAAGCGGACGGGGAAGGGGAATTCGGCGCCGCTATGCGGCCCAGAGCGGAATCCGTCTTGTACATCAGATAACCGGCATAGGCGGCAACCGCGACGACAATCGAACAGAAAACGAGGCTAACGGCTAGGGCCGTTCTACGAAGCTTGCTTTTGGGCAGTTTCAGTTTCATAGGTTCCTCCGGATCGTTCTTGGGACTGTATGCGCAATCATGCTCTTATTGTAAACCGATCCGAGCTGCGCCGGAAACAAAAAAAATTCCACAGATTAGACGATTCGGCTCGTTTTTGGTTGCACGGCTTGCGGAAAAAAATCGTGGTGCCGGGTCTGGCCGTCTTTTGCAAAATGATTCCAGAATCCGATGGAAGCCGGGCGAGGTCTGTTCTATAATGAAGGCAAGCAACAGAAAGTGAGGGAAACCGGATATGGAAAAGCGGATTTACGGGAAAACAGGCCTGAATGTAAGCGTTCTCGGGTTCGGCGGGGCCGAAATCGGATTCGAAGGGGCGTCGCCCGGCCAAGTTGAGCGGCTGCTGAACGACGCCCTCGATTCGGGGCTGAACGTCATCGATACCGCCGAATGCTACGCGAACAGCGAGGAGCTGATCGGCCAGACGGTGGCGCATCGGCGCAGCGACTATTATTTGTTCACCAAGTGCGGCCATGCCAGCGGCTTCGATCTGCCGGACTGGGATCCGAAGCTGCTGGAGCAAAGCATCGACCGCAGCCTGCGGCGCCTGCGGACGGATTATGTGGACGTCATTCACCTGCACAGCTGCAGCGAAGAGGTGCTGAGGCGCGGCGAGGTCATCGAGGTGCTGCAGCGGGCCAAGGAGAAAGGAAAAACACGGTTTATCGGCTACAGCGGCGATCATACCGATGCGCTGTATGCGGTGCGGACGGGAGCGTTCGATTCGCTGATGATTTCCGTCAACATCGCCGACCAGGAGGCCATCGACCTGGTGCTGCCGGAAGCGTCCGCGCGCGGGCTGGGCGTCGTCGTCAAGCGTCCGATCGCCAACTTCGCCTGGCGGTACGACGCCAAGCCGGATGTGGAGTATCATCAGACGTATTGGGAACGGCTGCAGCAACTCGATTATCCGCAGTTCCGCTCCAAAGACGAGCAGACGGTCGGAACGGCGCTCAGGTTCGCGCTTGCCGTGCCGGGCGTACATACGGCGATCGTCGGCACCAAAAATCCCGAGCGCTGGCGGACGAACGCCCGGCTGCTGGAAGCCGGTCCGCTGCCCGAAGAGACGTACCGGGCGATTCGCGAGCGCTGGAAGGAAGCGGCGCGTCCCGATTGGATCGGGCAGGAATAAGCGTCCGATCGTTTGGCCGTTTTATAAAGGGGCTGTCCCAAAAGTGAACTGACCCCCGTCAAGTAGACAGTACAAAAAATAAAAATCGGTTAAGCGGCCTTGGTCCTGAATTCCATGGGACTGAGGCCGTTTAGTTTTGCCTGTAATCGCTCGTTATTGTAAAAACGGATG
>Ga0310833_100096_pt1 | contig 115632 bp, 103 predicted proteins | sample SM_ome_FD_201312 | JGI IMG/M metagenome (GOLD analysis project Ga0310833, IMG submission 201312) | Sorghum-adapted microbial communities enriched on stacked mutant (SM) sorghum from Joint BioEnergy Institute, Emeryville, California... ...
TCGATGATGACCGGCAAGAACATCGTAATCATGGGGGTCGCGAATGAAAGAAGCCTTGCGTGGGGGGTGGCTCGCTCATTACACCGGGCGAACGCCAGGCTCATCTTCACCTATCGGAAGGAACGCTCACTGTCCAGGCTGCAGCAGCTTCTGAATGAGGAGAATATCAGCCCCATCGCTTGCGTGCCATGCGATGCGGACGATGACCGCAGCATTGAACAGGCTTTCCGGGAGATCGGGAAGCATGCTGACCGGATACATGGTCTGGTTCATTCGATCGCCTATGCGGACAAGGAGGATCTGAAGGGCGAGTTTGTTGATACGACTCGCGAGGGGTATATGATGGCGCAGTCGGCAAGCGCCTATTCGCTGGTGGCCGTTGCCAGAGAAGCGAGGAAGCTCATGCCCGAAGGCGGCAGCATCGTCACCCAATCCTATCTCGGAGCTGAGCGGGTCGTCCGAAACTACAATGTGATGGGCGTGGCGAAGGCAGCGCTGGAAGCCTGCGTCAGGTATCTGGCGGAGGATCTGGGCAGGCAGGGGATACGCGTCAACGCCATCTCCGCCGGGCCGATCCGCACGCTGGCCGCCAAAGGGGTCAGCGGATTCAACGAGATGATGTCCGTCATCGAAGCCAAGGCGCCGCTCCGTCGCAACGTCACCCAGGAGGAAGTCGGCGACGCGGCCCTGTTCCTGCTCAGTCACCTGTCGCGCGGCATCACAGGCGAGGTGCTGCATGTCGATGCGGGATACCATATCATGGGGATCTGATCGGATCTTCTCTGCTGCCGCGCATACCGATCAGTCGAATGTCGGCGCAACCCCGTCATGTGGGGTTGACTTGCTCAGCCGCATCGTTTCTCTCGTACGCGATCAGCGTGACATCACGACCGGTCAGCTCGGCGATGGTCGCTTCCGCCCGCTTCAACAGCTCGACTGCCTCCTGCCTGTCGTTGAGCGGAGCGATCCGATAGTCGTTCGTATGGATGTCCATCTTCATACTCACTCTCCTGTAACGATGGCTGGCCCTTAGTATTCACCACACTTCAACCGGGCATACATGGAACTCAGCCATCCATCCCGGCTTCCGTTACTTCTCCAGCCAGCCGTTCTCTTCGGCGATGCGGATGGCGTCCAGCTTGTTCTTCGCCTCCAGCTTGGAGATGATCTCCGACATATAGTTGCGAACGGTGCCATGGCTGAGGTACAGCGCCTCTCCAATTTCCTTCAGCGTGGCCCCCTTCGCGGCCTGCCTGAGGATGTCGGTCTCGCGGGGCGTGAGCGGATTGGATCGCTCCCAGATCGCCAGCGACAGCTCGGGATGGATCACCCGGCTGCCCGCCGCCACCTTGCGAATCGCATCGGCCAGCTCGCTGCTCGGCCCGTCCTTCAGCAGATATCCCCGCACTCCGGCCTTGATGGCGCGCTGGAAATAACCCGACTTCGCAAACGTCGTCAGCATGATCACCTGACAAGGGTGGTTCAGCTCCCTCAGCTTCTCCGCCACCTCGATGCCGCTCATCACCGGCATCTCGATATCCAGCACGCATACATCGGGGTGATGCTTCCTGATCAGCTCCACCGCCTCCGCTCCGTTGCCGGCCTCGGCCACCACCTCGATATCTTCCTCCAGCGAAAGCAGGGTAGCCAGGGCGCTGCGGAGCATTTGTTGGTCATCCGCCAGCAGGATACGTATCACTTACGCTTCACCTCCGTGTTGTTTGCGTACGATCGGGATATGCATGGCAAGCTTCAGGCCCTTGCCCGCTTCGGATTCCAGATCCAGATGGCCCTCAAGCAGAGCCAGCCGCTGTCTCATGCCGGCAAGCCCGTTCCCCATCCCGGACGATGCTTCAGCCCGCATCTCCATCCCTTTGCCATTGTCTTCGATCATGCACCGAATCCCCGACACATCGGCCGTCAGCTCGATGCGGCATGCCGTAGCCCTGCTGTGCCTGACCACATTCGTCAGCGCCTCCCTCAGGCACATCGCGATCACCGATTCCTGCAACGGAGTGAGCGACACCCCACGGGCGGCAAGCTGATCGTCTATGGACAGACGGATATTGGCGGCCGCGCACAAGCTGCGGGCGTGCTCCCATTCCTCCGACAGGCGGACGACCTTCATGTCGCTGACCAGCTCGCGCATCCTTCGCAGGGCCGCCGTCGCCGTATGCTGAATCTCCCGCGCTTCCTGGATGGCTCTGTCGGGAGCGCGCGGCACCAGCTTCTCCACCACTTCGCCCTTCAGCGCCAGCAGGGACAGGGTGTGGCCGAGCGTGTCATGCAGCTCCTGGGCGATACGCTGCCGCTCCGTCTGCTGCGCCAGCCGTTCGATCTCCTTCGTCGCCGCCTGCAGCCGCTGGGCCATCTCCCGGTATCTTCCCGAGATCTGGACGATGTAGGGCAAGATCGCGCCTCCGAAGACCGGCGGCAGCATGAGGATGAGCCATTGCCACTGCGACAGATAGCCGGAGCCGACGATCAGCCAGACCGAGCTGGCAGCGAAGAGGATCGTGAAGACGATGATCCATCGCATCGACAGCTTCAGATACAGATTCACCATCAGGAAGATGAGATACGTATACATGGGATGATAGAGATGACCGAGCACGATCAGGATCAGGAGCTGCCCGAAGGCCACCGCTTCCGTGAACCGTTCATACCTGATGGACGCGATCTGCAGGCCGGCCATGAGGACAAGCAGCAGGAGCCCTGGCAAGAGCCTGCCGGCTGGTTCCTGCAGCATGAAATAGAGAGGAAACAGAAGATTCAACAGCAACAGATAGTCCCAGGTCTTCGTCCATTTGTCCATTCGGATGCGCTCACCCTTCCATCCTGTGTTCATTCAATCCGCGTCCCATGCACGATGTCTGGATGCGATCATCCCGGGCCATATGGCGGAAGACCAGACCAGGATCATGCCGCTAAGAAGCAGGCTCCGGGGAGAGACAACAGGACTCCCTCCCGGGCCATGGCCAAATCTATGAACCTATTATCACGGAATCCAGGTGAATCTTCAAGCGTTTTCACGCCGACGGTGCAGCATGAGGGCGATCATCAGGAACATGGCTCCATATCCGAGCAGGACCGGCACATCCAGCCAATCCACCTCCCCGCCTGCCACGATGCTCCAGGATACGCTCGCGTAGGCGTGTGAAGGCAGCATGGAGCCAACCTTCTGCATCCAGTCCGGGAACGTGCTGAGCGGCATCCACAGGCCTCCAAGCACCGACAGGCCCATATACACGAGATTCGCGATCGCGGTGGCCGCGTCGGTGTTCCGGATCATCCCGAGCAGGATGCCAAGCGCCAGGAAAGGAATGCTGCCGACCAGCAGCCACAGGCCGCTGGCGACCCATAGCCAGGCTGACATCTCCGTCCGGAAGGCGATGGCCGAATAGCCAAACATGACGGCGATGATGATCAGATGGACCAGCAGATGCGCGGCTATCTTCGCCGATGCCCAGGCGCCCGTCGACAAGGGAGTCAGCTTCATCAGTCTGATCAGCCCGTCCTTGCGCTCATAGGACAATCGGATCCCGAACTGGCCAGCCGCCGTACCGATCAGGCTGAACGCTGTCATCGACATCAGCGAATATGTCCCCCAGGTGGTACCTCCCACCTCGACCGAGGTCCCGTTCAGCACAGCGAAGATCGAATAAAAGGCGACGGGCATCAGGACAGAGAACAGCAGGAAAAATGGACTGCGAACAAGCCTGAGCATCTCAGCTCTGCTCTGTGCGACAAAAGATTTCATCGGTTGCTCCCCCCGTTATCTGCATGGGTTCCGGTCAGGCGCTGGAACACGTCCTCCAGCCTGGCCGCATGAATCTGAATATCCGTCAGAGGAATGCCGCTGCGCAACACGAGAGGCAACAGGCGGTCCGTATCCTCGCAGAACAGTTCCGTCTGCTCTCCGTACCTTCTGACCTCTCTCACTCCCGGCCATTTCAGCATCAGCTGCTCGTCGAACCCTTCACCGATGATCCGGAAGGAGATCTTGCGCAGCGGCATGGCAGACTTGAGCGATTGTGGCGTCCCTTCGGCGACCATCTGTCCGTCCGCGATGACGGCGATGTGATCAGCGACGGCATCCGCCTCCTCCAGATAGTGGGTCGTGAACAGGATCGTCTTCCCCTGCATGGCATACACCTTGAGCACGTCCCAGAACCGCATCCTGGACTCCACATCCATGCCGGTCGTCGGCTCGTCCAGGACGAGGATGTCCGGATTGCCCGCCATCGCCAGGGCGAATGCCAGCCTGCGCTTCTCTCCGCCGGACAGGGAGGAAGCGCGACGGCCTGCTTTCTGCTCCAGTCCCGAGATCATCAGCAGATGCTCGAGCGGCAAGGGATCGCGATAGTATCCCCGAAACAGCTGCAACATCTCCCGTACGCGCAGCCCGTCGGCCACCGGACTCTCCTGCAGCATCGCTCCCATGCGTTCACGCAAGGCCCGGTCACCGGCCATCTGCTCGCCGACCCTGACCGTGCCTCTCGTCGCCTTGCTCAGGCCAAGCAGGATCGAAATGGCGGTCGTCTTGCCGGCGCCATTGGGTCCGAGCAGGGCTGTGACTTTCCCGGCGGGCAAGGTGAGCGACAGTCCCTGAAGCGCTGCCCTGCTCCCGTATGTTTTCACCACTTGATCATAAACAATCGGTCCCATAAGGTTCCCCCCATAGCCATGTTCTGCTATGATCGTACCTCACAGGACCGACCGCCGTTAGAGAACAGTGTCAGCAAGTTGGCATGACATGTGTCACCTGGCATACACGATAACAAAAAAACTGCCGACATTCAGGATGTCGACAGCTTCCACTTCGGCGCACCGAAAACTCTATCCTATTCGAATGGGCCCTACAGGACTCGAACCTGTGACCAATCGGTTATGAGCCGACCGCTCTGACCAACTGAGCTAAAGGCCCTTAATTGCGGGGGCAGGATTTGAACCTGCGGCCTTCGGGTTATGAGCCCGACGAGCTACCGGACTGCTCCACCCCGCGACATTGGTAACATCACCTCTAACGGCGACAACAAATATCTTACTATATCATCACCCCGTTGGTCAAGAGGCAGACTCATCATGTTGAAATCTGCAGAGCCGCTGTCACCCGGGGGCATGTCCCCTGGCGACAGCGGCTCCATGCGGCCGGTTCACACCATGAAACGCACACCGAAACGGCCCTTGCGGGATCGGAAAACCTCGACGTGGTTGGGGCATTCGTAGCCGTAGATCCACCAGTCTTCCTCCATCCGCTTGGCCAGACAGGACGCTTGAAACTTGCTATCGTACAGCTTGCTCCAGTATACCCATCTCATGAACTTGACCACTCCGTTGACCACTTCTTATGAGATAGTATACCCGGAAGCTGCCCGGCTTAGCATGAATGTTTGGCTCCAGACTGATGATGCACAGGATGAATGCACGGCGCCTCAGCCGATCGCCAACTGCTCTCCTCGCGCTATATGGCGTCTGCGCGGTCCTGGCCGTTTTCCTCCTCATCACGCATGCGATGGGCGATTCGGCTGGACGCGGATGCGGCGATGCTGGCCACCAGATCGTCGAGGAACGTATGAACGCCCTTGCCGATCTTCGTGTCCAGGCGCTTGATGATGCCGATCTTGTCCTTATCCAGGTATCCAAACGTCGTGACCGCGATGCTGCCGTAACCAAGCACCGACCCCAGCGCCAATGTCTCGTCGCAACCGAACAGCCCTTCGTCCGACTCCACGATGGATTGCAGGGGCTCGGACAGGAGTCCTTTCTCTGCAAGCGTGTCCAATTCGATGCCGACGAGCAGCGCATGCAACACTTCCCGCTTCTCCAGCACCTTCTTGACGCTGGCCACACAGTCCTGAAGGGTCAAACCCTTGTTGTACGGAGATTGCATGACATAGGCGATCTCTGCAATATCTTCGACGGTCACACCACGTTCCGCCAGCTTCTGCAGAGCTGCTGCTTTCACTTCTTCGCTATGAACTCTTCTTTTCACCTGATCACTCTCCTCACTGCCATCTATTATATCACATTCAGCTATCAGGTTCAGGCTGAAATTTCAGTATGATCCGTCGATCCGCCGGCAGAGGTGCCGGCATTTTGCCTGCGTCGCTCCCGTTCCCCTGCTGCTCAAGCAATTGCCGGATCATCATCTGCCCTTCCGTCTCCCATTCCTGCAGGGCAAGCCCGATATCCTTGCCGTTCATCAGCACATCGTACATCTTCTGCTGGCCGATGCTTCGCACGCTCCAGTAATCCGGCAGCTTCCGGCTTAGCTCCATCTCATGAAATGCATCATCCGGCGGCAAGAGCTGCAGGAATGCATCGTGATTGTACTCCACCCCGTTGATCGGTTGATTGTATTCCTGATGTGCCAACATATAATATGCGCTTCTGGATTTGATGCGCGCATAGTCTTCACTCATGATGAATTTGATGAATTCCCAGGCATCGTCGATGTTCTCCGCATTGGCGTTGATGGCGAAGATGCCCTGGTACAGGACATTCGAGCCGATGCCGGGCGCCTCAGGATGCGTCGGCAAGGTCACCACATCCCACTCGATCGGTTCATGGTTGTCGAGGCGTTCTGCCTCCTCATTCGCTTCGATGACCCGGTGCAGATAGTTGAACGGAACGATGACCATCGCAGCTCGGCCAGACAGGAAGAGATCCCAGTCGAACGGACCGGCGCGCGGCGAAGAACGGTCCTGACCCTGAGGGATGATCTTGTCCCGGTAAAGCTCTGCGAAGGTGGCCCACACCTCCTGCCACGCCGGCGTATTCACCGTCATCTGCAAGGTATCTGCATCGATCCAGTTCAATCCCAGCGGCTGCACATAATCGCTGATAAAAGAATTCATCGTATAATAGACATCCGCAAGCCCGCCCTGATAATAGTCGAAGCTGAAGCCATACACCGGGTTCTGATCATCCTGGACCGTCACGCGTCTCGCAAGGTCGAACAGATCTTGCCAGGTCATGCGGTCCTTCGGGAACTCCACGCCCTGATCCAGGAACAGCTGCTTGTTGTAAATCACGGCAGAGGTGGAGAACATGGGCGCCAGGGCGAACAGCGTGCCATTCCCGGGTTTTCGAAGACCGTCCACGACCGCCGGCACGATTTTGTCCAGCTGAAGATCCTTCTCCTTCAGGACCATCTCATCCAGAGACAGGAGCAGATTCTCGTTGATCAATTCCTTGAGATGACCGAACTCCAGCATGACGATATCCGGGGGCGTCGGACTGGTCATCGCTTCCTTCAGCGCCGCAAGCGGATCCGTCTCATCCTCCACGGCTGTTCCGAACCAATACCTGCCCTGGTTGACCGTTTCCACCACCTCCAGTCGAATATCCCTGTGTTCGAATTCAAATAATTCCGTATATTCCCGGAACACTTCCCCGTTTGTCCCGAGATATCCGCTGCTGCTGGCCAATCGCAATGTGCGCTCCGTGGAATCGGATGCCGGGGCCTGCTTCGCACATCCGGCCCATACAGGGATCAACATCATGCAGATCAGACCGGTCAACCACCACTTGGACATACTCCACTGAACTCTCATCTACGCATTCCTCCGATTGTCAACAATAGCCTCTATGGCAACAAAAAAACAGCCGCCTCCGGGCTAACCCGAATGCGGCGTCTGCTTTCCATCGAATGTTATCCCGCAACTTCACCTTTGGTCATGTCGATCTGAAGAGGTTGCACGATGACTTCACCTTCATCGCTCCCGCTGGCCTGTTGTTCAAGCATCTGCTGGATCAGCATCTGGCCTTCCGTCTCCCATTCCTGCAGGGCCAGCTCGATGTCCTTGCCATTCATGATCACCTCATACATCTTCTGCTGACCGATGCTCTGCACGCTCCAGTAATCCGGAAGCTTCTCGTACAGTTCCAGATCTCCGTCCGTGCTCTCCGGAGGGGACAGCGTCAGGAACGCATCATGGTTATATTCCACACCGTCGATCGGCCGGATGTAATCCTGTCGCGACAGCAGATTGTATGTGCTTCTCGATTTGACGCGCGCATAGTCCTCACCCATGATGAACTTGATGAATTCCCAGGCGTCGTCGATGTTCTCCGCATTCGCGTTGATGGCGAAGATGCCCTGATAATACACGTTCGACCCGATGCCAGGCGCCTCCGGATGCGTCGGCATGGTCACCACATCCCAGTCGATCGGCTCATAGTTTTCGACGAGATCCGCATTCCGGTTGGCCTCCGTGACCTGATACAGATAGCTGTACGGCACGATCGCCATGGCGGCCTTGCCGGACAGGAACAGGTCCCAGTCATACACGCCATCACGCGGAATGCTGTAGTCCGGCTCCTGAGGGAACACCTTCTCCTTGTAAAGGTCCGTAAAGGTGGTCCACACTTCCTGCCACTTCGGCGTGTTCACCGTCATCTGCAAGCTGTCCGGGTCTACAAAGTTCATCCCAAGGGGGAGCACATAGCTCGTCATATAATAGAACAGACTCGACAATCCGCTTTCATAGTTGGTGAAGCTGAATCCGTACACCGGGTTCTGGTCATCCTCCACCGTCACGCGGCGCGCCAGATCGAACATGTCCTGCCAGGTCATATTGTCCGTCGGGAACTCGACGCCCTGATCCAGGAACGGCTTCTTGTTGTAGATCACGGCGGAGGAATAAAACATCGGCGCCAGCGCATAGAGAGTTCCGTTGCCGGGCTTGCGCAATCCCGAGAGGACCGTCGGCACGATCGTGTCCACGCTAAAGTCCTTCTCCTTCATGATCAGCTCATCCAGGGACAGGAGCAGATTCTCGTTGATCAGCTCCTGCAGATGGCTGTAATCCACCATGATCACATCCGGCGGCGTCGGCCCGGTCATGGCTTCCTTCAACGCGGTCAGCGAATCCACCGCTTCCTCATCGGAGGCGCCGTAACCGTAGAGATACCTGCCCTGATCGACCGTTTCCACATATTCCAGCTCAATGTTCGGATGCTCGAATTCGAACAGCTCCGTATATTCACTGAACACCTCTCCGTTCATGCCGATATATCCGCTGCTGCTGGCGAAGCGAAGCGTTCTGACCGTATCGTCCGTTTCCGGGGCCTGTTTCGTACATGCCGCCAATATCGGGATCAGCATCGTGAGCACCAGGCCGATCATGAAACATCTCTTCATCGTTTGCTTCTTCATCTCTGTATTCCTCCAGTTGTGTGATCTCGGGGCTGTCTATTGCTGCGTCATGTTCCTTCATAGTCATGGCTGCTGCATGAGAACCCGGTGCTTCACCGATGATCATGACTCGGCGTCATCCGGACCTCCCGTTATGCGCCTGTGTGCAAGCAACGTGATTCCTTCTTGTGCGGCAGCCTCCGTTACAGGATTATGTATGGGCAACATCTCGCCAAGACAAAGCCGCATCCGGGCTAACCCGGATACGGCTGCTGCATACTAGGTTATTCCGTCGCTGCTGCTTCAGTTGCTTCAGAGTTCACGATAACCGGTTCTCCGGCTGCCAGCTTGATTTTTACCTCATCTGACAGACCGTAGATGCCGACATCTCCGTCTTCTCCTCTCTCTTTGCGTTCCAGCATCTCCTGGATCATCATCTGCCCTTCCGTCTCCCATTCCTGCAGGGCCAGCTCGATGTCCTTGCCATTCATGATCACCTCATACATCTTCTGCTGACCGATGCTCTGCACGCTCCAATATTCCGGTAGCTTCTCATACAGCACCTGTTCGGACGACGAATATTCCGGCGGAGACAGCGCCATAAATGCGTTCAGATTGTACTCGACGCCGTCGATCGGCTTGATATAATCTTGCCTTGCCATCAGATAGTAGCTGCTCTTCGATTTGATCCGGGCATAGTCTTCACCGGTGACGAACTTGATGAATTCCCAGGCGTCATCCAGGTTCTCCGCATTCGCGTTGATCGCGAAGATGCCCTGATAGTAGACGTTGCTGCCTACGCCAGGAGCGGCTTCGTGAGTCGGCAGAGTGACGACATCCCAGTCGATCGGTTCGTAGTTCTCGATGCGGTCCGCGCTCTTGTTGGCTTCGACGACCTGATACAGATAGCTGTACGGCACGATGGCCATCGCCGCCTTGCCGGAGAGGAACACGTCCCAGTCGAACGGACCGGTGCGCGGCTGGCTGTAGTCAGGCTCCTGCGGAAGCACCTTCTCCTTGTACAGGTCCACGAAGGTCTTCCACACCTCCTGCCACATCGGCGTGTTCGCCGTCATCTGCAGCGTCTCGGCATCGATCCAGCTCATGCCCAGCGGCTGGGTGTATACGTTCATGTTGTAAAACAGATCCCAGATGCCGCCGTAATTGTTGTTGAAGGCGAAGCCAAAGACCGGGTTCTGGTCATCCTGGACCGTCACGCGGCGCGCCAGATCGAACATGTCCTGCCAGGTCATGTTGTCCGTCGGGAACTCGACGCCCTTGTTCAGGAACAGCTGCTTGTTGTAGATGACCGCCGAGGAATAGAACATCGGAGCCAGCGCATAGAGCGTGCCATTGCCCGGTTTCCTGAGACCGTCGATAACCGCCGGCACGAAGCTGTCCACGTTGAAGTCCTTCTCCTTCATGATCAGTTCATCAAGCGAGACCAGCAGGTTGTCGTTGATCAGCTCGGGAAGGTGATTGTACTCGACCAGGATGACGTCCGGCGGAGTCGGCCCGGTCATCGCTTCCTTCAGAGCTTCCAATGGATCCACCTGTTCTTCGGTGACGTTGCCATAGTAGTACCGGCTCTGATCCACCGTCTCGATGAATTCCAGCTGGATGTTCTTGTGCTCATATTCGAACAGCTCGGTATAATCCCGGAAATATTCGCCGTTCGTCCCGGTGTAGCCGTTGCTGCTGGCGAAGCGCAGCGTCCGCACCGTGTTGTCTGTCGCCGGCGCCTGCTTCGTACAGGCTGCCAGGACAGGGATCAGCATGGTGAGCACCAGGCCGATCATCATGAAACGTTTCATACCCCTATGATTCCTCATTTCCATTCCCCTCCAACTGATTAGGCGCTTTGATAATGATCTTCTCCCCGTCGAACTCCATCGACACCTTGTTCTCTACCTTCAGTGCCGCCAGGAATTCCTTCGGCACCTGCAGACGGCCGACCCGGTCGACGACGACGTACTCCTCATGCACGTCCTTGATCGACCGTCTCTCTCCGCTGGCGGCCAGATCGAGATTCGGATTGCGCTTGACGAACTCCGTGCTCGTCATGCCGTCGCGAATCGCGACGACGCGGTCCACCTTGCTGGCCAGAGACAGATCGTGGGTGACGATGACGATCGTGACGCCGAGCTCCCGGTTCAGCTTGCGGAAGATTCCCATGATCAGGTCGCTCGTCTGTGTATCTACAGAACCGGTTGGTTCGTCCGCGAGCAGGAGCTTCGGCCGATTCGCCAGCGAGATCGCGATGGCGACACGCTGCTGTTCGCCGCCGGACAATTGATGGAGCTTGTTGTGCATCCGATCCTTGAGCCCGACCCACTCCAGCAACTGCCTCGCATAGGCGCGATCATACTTGCCGTTCAGCATCATGGGCATCTCTACATTCTCAAGAGCCGTCAGGTAAGGAAGCAGGTTGCGGGCATTGTTCTGCCAGATGAATCCGACCGTATGGCGCTTGTACTCGACAAGCTGCTTGTCGGTGATCTTCAGCAGATCCCACTCGCCGACGCGCACCTGGCCAGCAGACGGGCGGTCCAGCCCGCCGAGTATGTTCAGCAAGGTGGACTTGCCGCTGCCGCTGTTGCCGATAATCGCCATCATCTCGCCTTCCTTGACCTCGATGTTCAGGCCCTGCAAGGCGACCACTTCCACGACGTCTGTCTTGTAGATCTTGACGAGACCCTCGCAATGAATCATCGATTATCGCTCCTCTCCAAGCTTGACCGCCTGATGTACCCTCAGACGCCTGATGTGCATGAACAGCATCGCAGCGCCGATCGCCAGCATGATGCAGACGACGATATAGATGGCGATGTCATCCTTGGCATCGAAGATCACGCGGAACGGCGGCACCTGCTGCTGCACATTCTCACTGGTCTGCAGGAACGGCAGATACAGATAGCTCGCCAGCCGCCCGATGCCCAGGCCCAGGGCGATGGACAGCCCGGCGGTGAATACCTGCTCCAGGAGCAGCATGCCGGTGAGCTGCCTTCGCGACAGGCCCATGGCTCGCAGCACGCCGAACTGCACGACGCGGCTGGACAGGTTGTAGAACCAGTACAGCAGATATCCGATCAAGGAGATGATCACCGAGATCAGGAAACCGAGACTCAGGATGCCATATACCCCTCCGCGAGAAGGATGCCTTGCCTCTGTTACCAATTCTCTCCTTACATCCTTAATAGACGAGATCTGGATGCCATTTTGTTGCAAACCTTCGATAATTGGCGCAAGCAGCGCCCCCTCCTCCATCTTGAGCCACACCTCATACGGAATCATGGGGATCTGATCATAGATATAATCCAGATTCACGATGAAGAACGGCGTCTGATCCGGATATTGCGTCGGCCAGTAAGGCACGGTGCCCACGATGACAAAGTCCAACCGGTTCTGCTGTATGACCAGGGACAGCGTATCGCCCGGCTGCAGCAGATTCTCTTCCGCGAACTTCTGCGAAACGATGACCGCATTCTCGAACTGTCCCAACGCATCCAGATAGGCATACGGATGATACTTCGGATACATGTCCAGACGCCACCACGCCACAGGCGCGAACTGGTCATTCTGGATGCCCATCAGCTCGCCCTGACCCTTGGATCGGCCGGAGACGACGATGCTGGCGTTGGTTCTGAGCACCTTGGCGGCATACTTCACGCCATCGAGCGTGCGGTAGATCTCGAACGGCGGCTCCCGATAGAACATCTGCGTGGTCGGGATCGGCTGGCCGGGATTGCCCGGGTTGTTCGGCTGGTTCGGGTTGCCGGGATTGCCTCCTCCGTCGCCGCCGTCACCACCGCCTCCACCTCCGCCACCGCTTCCGCCGCCTCCGCCACCGCTTCCGCCGCCTCCGCCACCGCTTCCGCCGCCTCCGCCACCTCCGCCGAGGCCCGGATCGGTTGGCAGGCTGGCGCTGTACCCTTCCCAGACGGTCTTGACGATGACATCGGAACCGTACCGGTACAGGAGCTGCTCCGTGGAGTTCAGGTCGATCGTGCGCGCTGCCGAGGAATTGTATACCCCCATGCCCAGCGTCAGGATCAGCAGGATCATGAGCGGATAATAAGCCTTGGCCGAACGCGACAATTGTGTCAGCGTCAGATAGAGCGGCACGCGAAGCCACTTCCCGCCCAGCCAGCTGAGCAGCCGGAGGATCCAGGGGAACAGGCGAAGGAAGAAGAGCCCCAGCGCGAAGATGGAGACCGCCGGCACGAAGAACAGCAGCGGGTCCACCTGCAGCTGGTCATTCGTCAGGCCCGTCATCATCGAGATGTATTGATTCTCATAGAACATGTACCAGCCGTAGCCGGAGATGGCGAGCAGCACCACGTCGAGATAGAACCGATGCCACAGCGGCTTGCGGTCGGCTCTCGCCATCTGCTGCTTCAGGCCGACGATCGTCGAGCGGGCGAACATGATCGCCGGGATCATCGCCGAGCCAACGGCGATCAGCACCGCCAGACCGGCGTAGATGAAGGTGGTCGCAGACACGTCCACCGGGATCGCCTTGCGGTTGACGAAGGTCAGGAAGCCATCCGAGGAGCCGATGCTCTTCGCCACGAACCAGCCGAGCATCGGGCCGATGACAAGCGCCAGGCCGCCGAGCAGCAGCCCCTCCAGCAGATAGATCCAGACGATCTGTCCGGTGCTGGCGCCGCGGCTGCGCAGCACGGCGATGTCGCTGCGCTGGCGATCGAGCGATTGGCGCGCATTCATCGCGATGAAGTAGAAGACCATCACGATCATCGGCGCCGCCAACGTGAACAGCAGCATCTGCAGCCGCATGCTCTGCGAGCGGAATTCGCCCAGCATCTCCTTGAAGGAGATGGTCATGCGCGCTCCTTCAAGCTTCTGGTACACCTCGATGTCGATCCGGTCCAGCGTCGAGCTGAGCGGTGCGAGCTGACTCGTCGTGATCTCCCGCAGATCGAACACATAGAACCAGTTCGACGCGTTGAGCGAAGCGCCCATGCGGCCGAGAAGCTCCTCCTGCATCACCTTGTCGCTGATGATGAAATAGTTGGTCATCGGCTCGAAGCCCTGATACCAGTACGGGTTCGTGACATCCAGCGGCTCGAAGGAACCGACGACCTTGACGCGAAGCTGTTGCACGCCCTTGCTGGTCGACAGCTGGTAGTAGAACTCATCGCCGACGCGGAAGCTGTTGCGGCTGAGCGCCTCCTCGTACACGATCGCTTCCACGGCGCCGTCCGTGAGTTCGTCCGCGAACATCTTGCCGTTCGTAAGCTCGATATAGTCGCCGATCTCATTCATCGAGACGACGGCCATATTGCGCTTCCTGCTGTTGTCCACAGTCGACGGGTCTACGGGCGTCACGCTGGTCGCCCTGAGGCCCGTCGTCTCGACGAAGGTGTAGTACGGGAAGCCGATCATCCCGGGCACGTCATCCTGAATATAGGCATCGGCAGCCTTGTAGGCGTCAAGGTTGGTGCGGGTGTTGCCCACCGCCTGGTATCGGAACAGCAGGGAACCGGCGGGCAGGCCGGCGTTCTCCTCTTCCAGCGACTCCGAGACCAGCCGCTTCAGCGCCCCGTCCGAATACATGGGAATACCGCTCGTAAACGCCACCGCGATAATCAGGCCGAGCAGGGTGGTGAGTGTCATCCATCGCGTATTCCACATCTTGCGGAACAAAAAACGTAATAACGGCATGCCCATTATTTACCCACTACTTTCTGTCCTGGTTCCAATCCTTTGATGATTTCCACCTGCGTCGCGGTCTGCTGGCCGACTTCCACGTCCACTTCCCGCTTCGTTCCGTCTGCTTCGACAACCTGCACATAGTAGCGTCCGGACAGCGTACGGAGCGCGGACGGCGGGATGACGACCACGTTCTCCCTGCGGTCCGTGATCACCTGCACGCTGAGCGGCGTGCCGCGAGTCGCCCCTGGCGGGAGCGGCTCGTCAAGCTCCACGACCATGTAGTTATCGATCGTCTCCCGGTTGTTGTTGCGTCCGCCCCACGGATCCCATGGATTGTAGTTCTGGTTCTGCTTCTCGACGGGCAGGCGGGCCACCTTGCCCTTGAATTCGCCATGATTGTTGATGGAGACGATCGCATCCATGCCCACCGCGACCTTCGACTTGTCGCTGGAGCTGCTCAGATCAGCGGCCACGGCGAGCTGATTCAGGTCGGAGATCACCATCACCGCCTGATAAGCCTGAACCTGGTCTCCCTTGCTGTACAGGATCGAGACGATCGTGCCGTCGAAAGGCGCGACCAGCTTGGCGCGCTCGATCTGTTCCTCCAGCTCGACGAGCTCCAGGCGCTTCGTCTCGAAGTCGATCTTCGCCTGTTCCAGCTGATCCGGCGGAATCTCGTCCGCCTGGCGGAGGATCTCGATCATGTTCAGCTCCTCGCTGCGCATCTGCAGCCGCTTCTGGCGCAGCTGGTTCTCCAGCTGGGTCGTGTCCAGCTCGGCGAGCAGCTGTCCCTCCTGAACCTCCTGGCCGGTCTGCACGTAGATGTCGCGGATGCGGTAGCCGTCACTGACGAAGAACAGCTCCTCCTCCCGCATCGACATGATCTTGCCGGTAGCTCTCACCTTGGTCTCGATCGTTCCTGTCGTCACCGTGTATTCGGGCTTCTTCGCGATCGTTGGCGGCGTAATCGTTGGAAGCTGCTCCTCCAGCTGTTCCTCCGGAAGCAGGGAACAGCCGCTGAACGTCATCATGGCAAGCGCCAGGACGATGATCCATCCTTTTCTGATCAGTGCGTTACGAGACGAATTTTCCGTCCACCATTTGATAGACATGGTCAGCAACCTCCATTATAGTCGGGTCATGTGTTGTCATGCAGATCGTGATCTTCTCCGTTTCAATAATGTCGCGGAATACGCGCATCACCTGCGCGCCCATCTGCGAATCCAGCTCGGCGGTCGGCTCGTCGGCGAGGATCAGCTTCGGCCGATGCGAGATCGCCTTGGCGATGGCCACCCGTTGCTGCTCACCGCCGGACAGCTCGTAAGGTCGATGGTGCATCCGTTTCCCCAGGCCCACCAGCTCCAGGCAGTGCCGGATCCGCTGATCCCACTCTGCGCGCGGCGTTCCGGCCATGCGCAGCGAGAGCTCCACATTCTCATAGGCGGACAGCAGCGGCATGAGGGCATAGGTCTGGAAGATGAAGCCGATCTCCCTGCGCCTGACGGCTGTTCTCTGATCGTCGTTCCATTCATGGAAGGGCTGGTTCTGGAAGTAAATCTCGCCGCGGGTGGGCGTATCCAAGCCCCCGATCAGATTCAGCAGCGTCGTCTTGCCCGAGCCCGACCGGCCGCGCAGCATGACGAGCTGCTTCCAGCCAAGCTCCATATCGATCCCTTTCAGCACTTGTATCTCCCTGGAGCCGACATGGAAGACTCGCTCCACACCCCGCACCACCAGCAGCTTCTCGGTGGGCGGCTTCCATTCAGCCTGGGCGTTGTCAGCCGTTGGCGCAGCGGCGCTTGCGGCAACAGCCTCGTGATGATGCGGCGATTCGTCAGAATTGATCCTCTTGCGACGAAACCAGGCCATTCCCAACTCTCCCCTTTAAAGATTCAACCTTAATGTATGACGAACAGCGACAGGAAAAAGTTACACGTTTCATGAAAAAAAGTTGGACAAGTCGCCTGACCCTCTCTTCCGCACAGAGCAAAAAAGCCGCCCTTGTGGGGACGGCATCACGTACGTCATGAGAGTAGGCTGTATCCCGGGCTGCAGCTTACGCGCCGTAGCTCTCCGGGTCTTCCTTCCAGCGATGCAGCAGCGCCAGCTCTTCCTGGTCGATCGAACCGCTGGCTGCCGCCTCCTGGATAAGGGCAGAGTAATTGCTCAGCGTGTGCAGGGCGATGCCCGCATCGCGGAACGCCTGGGCAGCCGATTCGAACTCGTAAGTGAAGATCGCGGCCACTGCGAGTGCATGCCCGCCTTCCGCGTTGACGGCGTTGGCGACTCTGAGCGAGCTGCCGCCGGTGGAGATCAGATCCTCGATCACCACGGTCTTCGCTCCTTCCCTGAGCACGCCCTCCACCATGCGTCCCTGGCCATGGCCCTTCGGCTTGCTGCGCACGTACACCATCGGCAGCTTCAACCGGTCCGCGACCAGCGCCGCATGCGGAATGCCGCCGGTCGCCGCGCCGGCGATCAGCTCCGCGCCGGGATAATGCTCCCTGATCAGGCTGACGAAGCCGTCCGCGATCATCTCCCGAATCTCAGGATAGGAGATGGTCAGTCGGTTGTCACAATAGATCGGCGATTTCAGCCCCGACGACCACGTAAAAGGCTGCTTCGGATTCAGGCTGACCGCGCCGATCCTGAGCAACGCCTGCGCGATGTCACGGGCTCTTGACTCTGATGCTTGCATCTCTTCACGCTCCTTGCTTGATCGTTCATGGATTGACCGTTCCTGTTATTCATTCATTTCTCGTATCTCAGCCCGATTCGGCCAGGGTTTCCGCCATCTCAGCCACGATCGCTTCGGCGGCCTGCCTGGGCGACGGTGCGGCGGTGATCGGCCGGCCGACGACGATGTAGTCGGTGCCCTGGCGCATCGCTTCGCCCGGAGTCATGATGCGCGACTGGTCGCCCGCATCCGCGCCTCGCGGACGGATCCCCGGCGTGACCGTGACGAACGCCGCCCCGTTGGCCTCCTTGATCCGCGCCACCTCTTGCGCCGATGCCACCACGCCTGCCAGCCCAGCCTGTCTGGCCAGTCTGGCGTAGTGCAGCACAGCATCCTCCACCGTGCCGGGCACGCCGATCTCCTCATTCAGCGTGCGCTGATCGGTGCTCGTCAGCTGGGTCACCGCGATCACCACCGGCTCGCTCTGCGCGGTGCCGGCTTGCCTGGCTGCCTCCACACCCTGAAGGGCTGCCTCCATCATCCGGAGGCCGCCCGCCGCATGAACGTTGAACATGTCAACCCCCATGCTGGTGATGCTCTGCGCCCCGCCTCTGACGGTATTGGGAATATCATGCATCTTCAGATCGAGGAATACCCGGTAACCATCCCGCTTCAGGCGCTCGACAAAGGCCGGGCCAGCTGCATAGAACAGCTGCATCCCGACCTTCATGTAGCACGGTATGCCTCGCAGCTCATCCAGCAACCTCTCAGCTGCCCGGGCGTTCGGGTAATCGAGCGCCACGATCAGTCGTTCTGCTGCGATAACGTTCAATCAGGGAACCCCCTTCTATGTCCTGCCGTTCTGACCCCGCCGCCAGCGGTCCCCCTCAGTCGATGCGCCGACAAGCTGCCGACAGATTGCGGCAGGCTCGTCAAGCGACGGTTAAGGTTGCTTGCTGGCGGCAGGGAGTTCGATCCTCATACAAGAGCCGTTTGCACGGGCATCGGCGCGGAGGAGAAGTTGATCGTCTCCAGCATCTGCAGCAGCGCGCGCACCGTGTCTAGCGAGGTCATCACGACGACCCCGTTCTCGACCGCCTCGCGGCGAATGCGGAATCCGTCGCGCTCCGGCGTCTTGCCCTTGGTCAGCGTATTGACGATCAGATGGGCTTCGCCGCTGCGGATGAGATCTAGGATATTCGGCGAGCCTTCGCTCAGCTTCTTCACCCTCGTCACATACATGCCCTTCTTCTCCAGGGCATCCGCCGTGCCGCTGGTCGCCATGATATGGTAGCCGAGGCTTGCGAAGCCCTTGAGCAGCTCCGCCGCTTCTTCCTTGTCCTTGTCCGCCACCGTCGCGATGATCGTGCCGTTCGGCGGAATCTTCATGCCTGCGCCGATCAGACCCTTGTACAGCGCCTTGGCGAAGATCACGTCGCGGCCCATCACCTCGCCCGTCGACTTCATCTCCGGCCCGAGCGTCGGCTCTACGCGGCGCAGCTTGGCGAAGGAGAACACTGGCACCTTCACCGAGACGAAGTTGTCTTCCTTCCACAGGCCGGTCTCATAGCCGAGATCCTTCAGCTTCGTGCCGAGGATGGCGCGGGTGGCCAGGTTCGCCATCGGAATGTTGGTCACCTTGGAGAGGAACGGCACCGTGCGCGACGAACGCGGGTTGACCTCGATCACGTATACCTGGTCCTGATAGATGACGAACTGGATGTTGACGAGACCGACGACCTTGAGCGCGCGGGAGATTCTCACCGTGATGTCGACGATCTGCTGCTTCAGCTCTTCAGAGATCGTCTGCGGCGGATACACGGCGATCGAGTCGCCGGAGTGCACGCCCGCGCGTTCCACATGCTCCATGATGCCCGGGATCAGCACCGTCTCACCGTCGCAGATCGCGTCGACTTCCGCCTCCTTGCCGAGCATGTAGCGGTCGATCAGCACCGGATGCTCCGGATTGATCTTGACGGCTTCCTTCATGTAGCTCAGCAGCTCGTTGTCGTTGTACACGATCTCCATCGCCCGTCCGCCAAGCACGTAGGATGGGCGCACCAGCACCGGATAGCCGAGCTTGGCCGCCGCCCCCACCGCTTCCTCGACGGAAGTGACCGTCGTGCCCGGAGGCTGCGCGATGTTCAGGCTGGACAGAAGCGCCTCGAACTTCTTGCGGTCCTCCGCGGTGTCGATGCTCTCCAGGCTCGAGCCGAGGATGCGCACGCCCGCCGCCGCCAGCTTCCCGGCCAGGTTGATCGCCGTCTGTCCGCCGAACTGCACGATGACGCCGATCGGCTGCTCCTGCTCGATGACGTTCATCACGTCCTCGAAGAACAGCGGTTCAAAGTACAGTCGGTCGGAGGTATTGAAGTCGGTGGATACCGTCTCCGGATTGTTATTGATGATGACCGCCTCATAGCCCGCCTGTTGGATCGCCCAGACGGCATGAACTGTCGAATAGTCGAATTCGATGCCCTGACCGATGCGGATCGGTCCGGAGCCGAGCACGACCACCTTCTGCTTGTCGGTATGGATCACTTCATTTTCCGTTTCATAGGTCGAGTAGTAATACGGCGTGGAGGCTTCAAACTCGGCCGCACACGTATCGACCATCTTGTATACCGGCTTGATGCCGAGCGCGAGGCGATGCTCGCGAACCGCCTGCTCCGTCGTCAGAGGCGCGCCGGGACTTGTCGAAGCGCGCAGCTCGGCGATCGCCCGGTCGGTGAAGCCCTTGCGCTTCGCTTCAAGCAGCAGCTCGTCGGTGAGCGGTTCGTACTTGATGCGCTTCTCAAATTCCACCAGGCCCTGCAGCTTGGTGAGGAACCACCAGTCGATCTTCGTCAGCTCCTGCACCTGCTGGACGGTATATCCGCGGCGGAACGCTTCGGCGATCAGGAACAGCCGCTCGTCGTCCACCTTGACCAGCCTCGTGCGCAGCGTCTCATCGTCCAGCGTCTCGGCGTCCTTCAGATAGAGGCGATGCACGCCGATCTCCAGCGAGCGCACGGCCTTCTGGATCGATTCCTCGAAGGTGCGGCCGATCGCCATCACTTCGCCCGTCGCCTTCATCTGCGTGCCGAGCTTGCGGTTCGCCGTCGTGAACTTGTCGAACGGCCAGCGCGGGATCTTCGACACGACGTAGTCGAGCGTCGGCTCGAAGCAGGCGTAGGTCTGTCCGGTTACCGGATTGATGATCTCGTCGAGCGTGTAGCCGATCGCGATCTTCGCCGCCATCTTGGCGATCGGATAGCCGGTCGCCTTCGACGCCAGCGCCGAGGAGCGGCTGACGCGAGGATTGACCTCGATGACGTAATATTGGAAGCTGTGCGGGTCAAGCGCGAACTGCACGTTGCAGCCGCCCTCGATGTTCAGCGCGCGGATGATCTTCAGCGAAGCCGAGCGCAGCATCTGATACTCGCGGTCCGACAGCGTCTGGCTCGGCGCGACGACGATCGAATCGCCCGTATGCACGCCAACCGGGTCGATGTTTTCCATGTTGCAGACGACGATGCAGTTGTCGTTGGCATCGCGCATGACTTCGTACTCGATCTCCTTCATGCCGGCGATGCTCTTCTCGATCAGACATTGGCCGATCGGGCTGTAGCGCAGGCCGTTGGCCACCACTTCGAGCAACTCTTCCTCGTCATGGCAGATGCCGCCGCCCGTGCCGCCCAGCGTGTATGCCGGACGGACGATGATCGGATAACCGATCTCGTTCGCGAAGTCCACGGCCTCCTGCACCGTGGTGACGATCGTGCTCTCCGGCACCGGCTGATCCAGCTCGCGCATCAGGGCGCGGAACAGGTCCCGGTCTTCCGCGCGTTCGATCGCGGAGAGCTGCGTGCCGAGCAGCTTCACGTTCTCTCTCTCCAGGATGCCCGCCTTGGCAAGAGCCACGGCCATATTCAGCCCCGTCTGGCCGCCGAGGGTCGGCAGGAGGCCATCCGGACGCTCCTGACGGATGATCTGCGCGACGAAGTCGAGCGTGATCGGCTCGATGTATACCTTGTCAGCCATATGGGTATCCGTCATGATCGTGGCCGGGTTGCTGTTGATGAGCACGACCTCCAGGCCTTCTTCCTTCAGCGCCTGGCAGGCCTGCGTGCCCGCGTAGTCAAATTCCGCCGCTTGTCCAATGACGATCGGACCGGAACCGATGACGAGTATTTTCTTCAGGTCTTTATTTTTCGGCATATGCGAGTTCTCCCTTCCGGTTGGCCGCAGCTGCGAATTGCGCCTGCTTCGGCAATTCGGACAAGCTGGCCTTGTGTGCGTGAATCATATCCAGGAAATCGTCGAACAGATAGCTGGAATCATTCGGTCCCGGCGATGCCTCCGGGTGATATTGGACGGAGAATGCCGGATATGTCGTATGACGGACGCCTTCAATCGTGCCGTCGTTGTTGTTGATATGGGTGATCTCCAGTCCGGTTCCCTCAACGGAGCTCTCCATCACGGTGAAGCCGTGATTTTGTGAAGTGATGTAGCAGCGATTCGTCCTGAGATCCTTGACCGGATGGTTGCCGCCGCGATGGCCGAACTTCAGCTTCGTGGTGTCCGCGCCGCAGGCCAGGGACAGCAGCTGATGGCCGAGGCAGATGCCGAAGATCGGATATTCGCCGAGCAGGGCAGCGATCGTCCTGACCGCGTAACCGACGTTCTTCGGATCCCCTGGGCCGTTGGACAGCAGGATGCCGTCCGGGTGGAGGCGACGGATCTGATCCGCGGTCGTATCGTGCGGAACGACCACCACGTCGCAGCCGCGCTTCGTCAGCTCGCGCAGGATCCCGCTCTTGGAGCCGAAGTCCATCAGCACGATGCGCTCCTTGTCGCCAGGGCTGGAGAAGATCGTCTTCGTCGAGGCGCGCGCCACCTGATCCGTCATGAACTGGTAGGCGCCGAGCCGCTCGGCCAGCTCCTCGATCCGGGCGTTCGATGTGGTCAGCACGCCCTTCATCGTCCCCGCATGGCGGATCTTGCGCGTCAGCATGCGCGTGTCGATGCCGCAGATGCCGGGAATGCCGTATTCCTTCAGCAGATCGTCCAGCGTGTACTGGGCGCGCCAGTTGCTCGGCACCAGCTCATGCTCGCGCACCACGAATCCGTGAATCAGCGGCCTGGTCGCTTCGAAGTCATCTCTGCTGATGCCGTAGTTCCCGATCAGCGGGTAGGTCATCGTCACGATCTGCCCGCAGTACGAAGGATCGGACAACAGCTCCTGATAACCGGTGATCCCGGTGTTGAATACCACTTCGCCGAAAGACTCCGTCTCACTGCCGAAGGCCTTGCCGACGAACAGCGTTCCGTCTTCCAATAACAGTCTTGCCTGCATGTTTATCATCCCTTCATTCGATCTGCTTCCTTGGTTGCTGCTCATTCCGTATATGAAACGCCGTATATGAAACGTTCACGTTGCCAACGTCCGAATCTCCTTCAGTCCTGCTGCCAGACCACCTTGCCATCCACGATGGTGAGCAGCGGCCAGCCCTTCAGCTTCCAGCCGATGAACGGCGTGTTCTTCCCCTTGGAGAGGAAGTCCTCCGCTCTGACCTCCCTCTCCGTGTCGAGATCGATCAGCGTCAGATCGGCGATGGCCCCTTCCTCCAGCCTGCCGTAAGGCAATCCGAATACTTCCGCGGGCTTCACCGTCATCTTCTCCAGCAGGAAGCCAAGCGTCCAGCGTCCGCTGGCGACAAACTTCGTGTAGAGCAACGGGAAGGCGGTCTCCAGCCCGGTGATGCCGAACGGCGCCTTCTCCAGGCCGCGCGCCTTCTCCTCCGCGCTGTGCGGGGCATGGTCCGTCACGATGATGTCGATCGTGCCGTCCTCGAGCCCGCGAATGCAGGCCTCCACATCCCGCTTGCTGCGCAGCGGCGGATTCATCTTCCAGTTGGCGTCCAGCGTGTCCGGGATATCTTCGTCGCAGAGCAGCAGGTGATGCGGACAGACCTCCGTCGTCACCCTGACGCCGATCTCCTTGCCCAGACGCACGAGGCGAATCGACTGCTCCGTGCTGATATGACATACATGATAATGGACTCCCGTCGCTTCGGCAAGCAGAATATCCCGTCCGACGTGGATCGCCTCCGATTCGTTCGGGATGCCCTTCAGCCCGTGGCGTCTCGCGAACTCGCCTTCGGTTACGGCCGCGCCAACGACCAGCGTGTCGTCCTCACAGTGGGCGACGATCGGCTGGCCGAGCGAGGCGGCGAGGCGCATCGCATCCTTCATCATCTGTGCGCTCTGCACGCCGACGCCGTCATCCGTATACCCGATGGCGCCCGCTTCCTTCAGCGCGGCGAAGTCCGTCAGCTCCTGCCCCTGCTCACCTCTGGTGATGCAGGCGTAGGTCAGGACGCGCACCGCGCCTTCACGGGCAGCCTTGTCGTAGACGTACCTGACCGTCTCCGGCTGGTCGATGACCGGCTTCGTATTCGGCATGCAGGCCACCGTGGTGAACCCGCCGCGAGCTGCGGCCCGCGTGCCGGTCGCGATCGTTTCCTTGTACTCCAGACCGGGATCGCGCAGATGGACGTGCATGTCGATGAACCCCGCCGAGAGCAGATGCCCCCGGGCGTCGATCACCTCGTGACCGGTCATGTCCGGCTCATCGCCTGCATCCACGATTTTCCCGATCTTGCCCTGCTCGATCCATACGGATTTATGCTCAAGCTCATTGGTATGGCGGTTCAGCACCTTGGCGCCCTTGATCCATATTCCCATGGTTTCCTCCTGAATATCTTATTGTATATTTATTCATCCCCCGGTTGCTTGCTCCTGCGAGCGCACCCTGTCGCGGCCAGTCATGCTCCTTGATCAGCCCTGCAGCGCCCGCTCGATCACGGCCATGCGGATCGGCACGCCGTGCGAGATCTGCGTGAAGATGCGCGACTGCTCATGCTCCACCACTTCATCGTCGATCTCGACGTTGCGGTTCACCGGCGCCGGATGCATGATGATCGCATGCGGCTTGATCCGCTTCACCCTGTCCACCGTCAGGCCATAGTGCTCGCGGTAGTCTTCCGCGCTCTTGATCAGCCCGGTGTCATGCCGCTCGAGCTGGATGCGCAGCATCATGATGACGTCGGCCTGAAGTGCCTCCTCCATAGACACGTACTCGACCAGGCCGTCCAGATCAGGCGCGGTCATGTTCGGCGGGGCGCAGAAGCTGACCTTCGCTCCCATCGTCCTCAGCCCCCACAGGTTCGAGCGCGCCACGCGGCTGTGCAGGATATCGCCGATGATCGCCACGTGCAGCCCCTTGATCTCGCCGAAATGCTTCCGCATCGTGTACATGTCCAGCAGCGCCTGGGTCGGATGCTCGTTGTTGCCGTCGCCCGCGTTGATCAGCGGGATCCTGATCTTCTGCGCCAGCTCCTCCAGCACGCCCACCGGCTTGAGGCGGATGACGCCGGCGTCGATGCCCATCGATTCCAGCGTTCGCACCGTATCGTAGATCGATTCGCCCTTCTGCACGCTGGAGACGGCTGCCGAGAAGTTGAGCACCTCGGCGCCGAGCCGCTTCTCCGCCACCTCGAAGGAGAATCTCGTGCGCGTGCTGTTCTCGAAGAACATGTTGGCAACAAACTTGCCGGCCAGCTCACCGGTCACCTTGACCGGGAAGTTCTCCCAATATGCGGCTCTGTCCAGGATCGCTTCTATCTCCTGCCTGCTGACTCCCTTGAGCCCGAGCAGGCTTCTCGATTGGATGAGTTGTGTGGTTGTCATAATCTCTGTCCCCCTTGTTGGATGACGACCTGGTCGATGCCGTCCTTTTCCTGCAGCTTGACGATGATCTGTTCCTGCCTTGAAGAGGGAACATTCTTGCCCACGTAGTCGGCGCGAATCGGCAGCTCGCGATGTCCTCTGTCGACGAGCACCGCCAGCTGGATCATCCTTGGCCTGCCATGATCGATCAGCGCGTCCATCGCGGCCCGGACCGTCCGGCCGGTATACAGCACATCGTCGAACAGGATGACCGTCTTGTTGTGCACATCCAGCGGGACGATGCTGCTCTCCAGGGCGGAGTTCTGCGCGACCGCGCCCAGATCGTCCCGGTAGCGCGTGACGTCCAGCTCCGCGACCGGCACCTGCACGCCTTCGATGCTCTGGATTCGCTCCGCGATCCGCTTTGCCAGGTAGATGCCGCGCGTGCGAATCCCGATGAACTGACAATCGGTGACGCCCTTGTTCCTTTCCAGGATCTCATGGGCGATACGGGTTAACGCTCTTCTGATCGACGTCTCGTCCATCAACTCATGACGGGCTTCCGTTACCATTCCATTGACGCCTCCTTCATTGGATCTCGTCGTTAACCGGCAATTGTTCGCGTCCGTGCATGCAAAAAAAAACTCCTTGCCGGATGGGCAAGGAGCTTCTGCTCAGCTTCACAAAATGACCGCATGCAAGCATGACGACCCAGTCGTCATGCGTTGTACACGACCTTATCGCAAACCTTGCCAGCCTCACGGGACTGTATTTAAAGGTTCTGTTTGATTAATAGGATTATCCCACGATGATGTTGCCTTGTCAAGTGTTTTGCTGCGTCGAAGAGACAGGGTTCCTGTCGCCATGACAGGATGCGACAGTCATTCGACACGCACCGCGCCTCAGCTGTTGTCACAGGCTGCTGACGAAGCGCGCGAGCCGGTCCAGCGCCTCGCTCAGCACGTCCATCGAGCAGGCGTAGGAGATGCGGATGTACCCCTCTCCGAAGGGAGAGAAGGCGTCACCCGGCACCACCGCCACGCGCTCCCGGTCGAGCAGCTCGTAAGCGAATGCCTCCGACGTGCGCCCGAACCTCCGGATCGACGGGAAGATATAGAACGCGCCTTCGGGCTGCACCACATCGAAGCCGGCTTCGACGAGCCGTCTGTATGCATAATCGCGCCTTTCCTCATACGCCTTGCGCATCGGAAGCGCGTCATCGATCCCGGCGGTGACCGCCTCCAGCGCCGCATACTGACTGATCGAGCTGGCGCAGGTGACGTTGTACTGCAGCACCTTCACCATATGGCGCGCGATCGTCTCCGGCGCGAAGGCGAAGCCGATGCGCCAGCCGGTCATCGAATGGGACTTCGACAGACCATTGATGACGATCGTCCTCTCCCTCATGCCGGGCAACGCGGCGATCGAGACATGCGGCCTGCCGTACACCAGCTCGCTGTAGATCTCATCGGAGATGATGAAGAGCTCCCGATCGGCCAGCTCCTGGGCGATGGCGGCCAGCTCCTCCGGCGTGAAGACCGCCCCCGTCGGATTGGACGGCGAAGCGAGGATGACGGCTCTCGTCCGCTCCGTCAAGCGCCCCCGGATCGCCTCCGCGGTCATCTTGAAGCCGGTGCCGGTCGTATCGACATGCACCGGCTCGCCGCCGCACATGCGGATGAGCGGCTCGTAGCCGGGATAGACCGGCCCTGGCAGGATGACCTCGCTGCCCGGCGTCACGATCGTGCGCAGCGCCATATCCAGCGCCTGGCTGGCGCCGATCGTGACGAGCACCTCACTTGACGGGTCGTAATCCAGTCCGTACTTGACGCGAACATACCGGGCGGCAGCCTGGCGAAGCTCCGGCAGCCCGGCATTGGGCGTGTAGACCGTCTTGCCGCTGTCCATCGCCCGTTTGGCCGCCTCGATGATGTGCTGCGGCGTGGGGAAATCCGGCTGCCCGATCGTCAGCGACAGCACATCGCTGTACCGGGCGACGCGATTGGCCATCTTGCGGATGCCGGATACCTCGATATTTCTCACCTGCGGGTGAATCCATTGTTCCATATCGCTTAACACCGTCCATGATCAGGTAGAAGATGGGTGAGCAAAAAGGCTGGGACGAAAACATGCCCGTTTCCACCCCAACCTTCCCTGCGAATACATAACGTTGATGATCCTCTGTATCGTTGATCCACTGCGGCGATCCTTCGCCTCATCCCTGCTGCGACTTCCAGGTGATGTAGCGGGTCACGACGCTGATCGCCAGATCGATCGCCTCTTCCTTCGGCTCGAGCTTCGAGTGATGCAGCCCGTACGGCGAATCCACGCCCAGCCAGAACATGAAGCCCGGCGTCTCCTTCAGGAAATAGCCGAAGTCCTCGCCGGTCATCGATTCGCTACACTCGATCAGCTCCATCCGCTCACCGGGGGGCGCATCCAGCTGCTCGCCTCGCATCCATCGCATGAACTCGGCGGTCAGGTCCTCGTGATTGTAGACCTGATGGTAGATCGCGCCGTAATCGACCGCGGCCTCGCAGCCATAGCCCGCCTCGATGCCGCGCAGGATCGCCTCGATCCTGGACTTCACCGCATCCATCGACGCCTCGGACAGGGTGCGGATCGTGCCCTCCAGGCGCACCCGCTCGGCGATCACGTTCTGCCTTACGCCCCCGTCGATCCTGCCGATCGTGATGACGGCGGAGTCGAGCGGATTCACATTGCGCGAGATGATCGTCTGCAGCTGCAGCACCAGCTGCGATGCGGCGACGATCATGTCATTCGCCTGATGCGGGTAGGCGGCGTGCCCGCCCTTCCCCTTCAGATCGATGAACAGCTCGGACGTGTTGGCGAACAGGATGCCCGGCTTCGTCGCCAGCTGTCCGACCTTGTATTCCGGCGCGATGTGCAGCGCCAGGATGAGGTCCGGCTTCCAGGCATGATATTCCTCGCTCCGCATCATCGGCTCCGCGCCGCCGGGTCCTTCCTCCGCCGGCTGGAAGATGACGATCACATCGTCCTCGATCGGATGCAGGACGAAGTGCGTCACGATACCCAGCGCGATCGACATGTGCATGTCATGGCCGCAAGCGTGCATGTAACCCGGATGCAAGGAGCGGAACTCATACGACGTCTCCTCCTCGATCGGCAGCCCGTCGATGTCCGTGCGATAGGCGATGCGCCGCTTGCCTGCCGTGCCCTTGATCCTGGCCAGAATGCCGGTGCGCCACGTCCTGATCTCCAGCCGCTCCTGCGGCAGGCTGCTCAGGTAATCAAGCAGCAGCGCCTGTGTCTTAAACTCCTGGAATCCCGGCTCGGGGATCCGGTGAAGCTCCTTGCGAATGTCCGCAAACTTGCTCATGACGCATGCTCCTTTCAACATGACAGGCTCGTCATGCGTTTATTGGCTGTTGCCCAGATCGCGAAGGCCCTCAACGATCACTGTCTTCGATTTGGTCTTCTCATCCACCATCTTGATGACCTTGGCCGGCACTCCGGCGACGACCGCATTCGGCGGCACGTCCTCGATGACGACGGCCCCGGCCGCGATGACCGCGCCCTGTCCGACGCGCACGCCTTCCAGGATGACGGCATTGGCGCCGATCACCACATTGTCCTCGATGACGACCGGCTGCGCTGAAGGAGGCTCGATGACGCCCGCGAGAACGGCCCCTGCGCCGATGTGGCACATCTTGCCGACCTGCACGCGGCCCCCAAGGGTCGTGTTCATGTCGATCATCGTGCCCGCCCCGATATGGCAACCGATGTTGATCACGGCGCCCATCATGATGACCACGTTGTCCTCAATCGTCACCTTGTCCCGGATGATGGCGCCCGGCTCGATGCGGGCGTTGATGTTCTTGAGGTCGAGAAGCGGCACGCCGGAATTGCGGCGGTCATTCTCCACCACATAGTCCTGGATCGACGACTTGCTCTCCTCAAGCAGCGCGCTGACCTCCGCCCAATCGCCGAAGATCACGCCGCCGTCGGCATGGTCGAACACCTTGATGCTCGGCTTGCCCGACACGTCAGCCAGCTTACCTTTATAATATACTTTCACCGGAGTTGTTTTCTTGCTGTTCTTGATAAAATTGATGACTTCCATCGTTTGTTCCATGTTGGACATGCGATATTCTCTCCTATCATGTTCATAATATGGGCAAGGATTCATCATCCTGATGAAACGTGCTCATGGCCATCCCAGTCACAAGAGGTCAACGCAGGAGGGATCAGTTCGATCCAGGGCGCAAGTCACGCCGGCCGGCAGACCGTGAGCCTCATGCCATCGCCCTGAGGCGGGTCAGCAGCGCCTGCATATCCTCCGGAAGCGGCGCCGCAAATTCCAGATATTCGCCGCTGGACGGATGGACGAAGCCGAGCACGGCGGCATGCAGAGCCTGTCCGTCGATGAAGCGCGACCTGTCCTTCTCCCGGCCGTACAGCGGGTCGCCGACGAGCGGATGTCCGATAAACTTCATATGTACGCGAATCTGGTGCGTGCGCCCGGTCTCCAGCGCCAGCTCCAGCAAGGTGAAACTGCCGATATGCTCAAGCACCGCAAAATGCGTCACCGCGTGCTTGCTGTTGCGATCCGTCACCGTGAACATCTTGCGGTCCTTCGGATCCCTGCCGATCGGCGCATCCACCGTGCCTTGCAGATGCTCGACGCGGCCATGCACCACGGCCAGATATTTGCGGGTGATCGAATGCTCCTTGAGCTGCGCGGAGAGCGACGCGTGCGCGCGGTCATTCTTGGCCGCCATCAGGAGACCGGACGTATCCTTGTCGATGCGGTGCACGATGCCGGGCCGCATGACCCCGTTAATGCCGGACAGATCCTTGCAGTGGTACAGCAGCGCGTTCACCAGGGTTCCGGAATAATGGCCGGGCGCCGGATGCACGACCATGCCGCGAGGCTTGTTGATGACGATCATGTCCGGATCCTCATAGACGATATCCAGCGGGATATCCTCCGGCTCCACGTCATACTCCTCCGGCTCCGGTATGTTCACGGCGACCTCGTCGCCGGATGCCGCCTTGTAGTTCGGTTTCACCGTCTTGCCGTTGACCGTGACCAGACCATCCCTGATCCATTGCTGCACCGTCGTCCGGGATACGTCGTCGATCGAATCGGCGACCAGCTTGTCGATGCGTTCCCCCGCATCTTCGTCGGCCACGCGCCAGATCAACTGATCTTCCGTATCAGGCTGGGCCTTGTGGATGTCTGTCATGCCTTATCCCCTGCCTTCATGCCGTGATCTCCTTCTTGCCATGGCGGCTGCCGAGCAGCGCATCGAGGATCAGGATACCCGCTCCGATGACGACACCCATATCCGCGATGTTGAAGATCGGATAGGTATAATCGACGTCGAGCCCGAACAGGGTGAACTCAAAGTGAAATTTCAGAAAGTCCACGACCTCACCCGTCGCCAGACGATCGATGAAGTTGCCGATCGCTCCGCCGAGGAGCAGGGCCAGCCCCGACATGAACAAGGCCTGACGCTTGCCGCTGCGGATCGTCCGGACCATGAACCAGATGATGCCGGCGATGACCACCAGCGTGATGATGATGAAGAACCAGCGCTGATCCTGCAGGATGCCAAAGGCAGCTCCGCGATTGCGATGAGAGTAGATCGTAAAGAATTCACCGACGACCGATATCGATTGATCAAGCTCCATATAATGAACAACCGCCCATTTGGATGCCTGGTCAAGCGCGATCACGATGGCAGCTGCCAAAAAATACAACAACAACTTCTCCTCCTCATCTGGCTGGATCTGCATTACGCCAACAATTGTAACACAGCGTTCAAATCGATGTCCATTCCCGGCCTTGCGTTCAAGGAATTACCTTGCAACAAAGGACGTTCCGCCGCGCAACCTATGAGTGCAATGCGAAGGGAGTGAGATGATGAACCATCTGAAGCGATATGAACTGGAGGATCTGAAACAGCGGCTGCTTGCGCAGAAGCAGGAGCTTGAGAGGTGGTTCGAGCAGAATGACGGGTTGGGCCTTGCCGAGTCCATGCGCGATGCGACAGGCGAGCTGTCGACCAATGACAACCACCCGGCGGATGGTGCGACCGAAATCTATGAGCGGGGCAAGGATATCGCCCTCCAGGAGAACAGGGAGCATCTCCTCGAAGAGGTGTTGCTGGCGCTCGAGAGCATGGAGAACGGAACATACGGTACATGCGCCATCTGCGGTCGGGATATCCCCTACGAGCGGCTCAAGGCGATCCCTTCCACTCCGTACTGCCTGAAGCATGCCGAAGAGCATGTGTCGCAGCGCAGGCCTGCGGAAGAGGCATTCCTGCATCCGCCCTTCGGCCGCACGAGTCTGGACGGGAATGACCAGACCGGGTTCGATGGCGAGGACGCCTGGCAGATCGTGTCCTCCTGGGGCAACTCCGACAGTCCCGCGCTCGCCGAGGACCATCGGATCGAGGATTATGAGGAAGGATATACGGAGGAAGACGAGCGGGAAGGATACGTCGAGCCGATCGAGAGCTTCCTCGCTTCCGACCTGTATGGAGACAAGGTGTCCATCGTCCGCAATGAGGAATATTATCGCTATATCCGCAACAACGAGGGAGACAGAAGCCTCGAGGTGCTGACGCCAGACGAGCTGGATGAAGCCGACGCCGACGGAGAAGACCTCGCTACCTGAGATGAACGCTCGACAAGGTCTTCGCCGGACCTTGCCCCCGTTCCCCTGGCGTGAATGAGTTGAGCTGGCTGTTCGTGACCTCCTCATCGGATGGCCCGCCCTTCCAGCTGGGCTTGCACGATCTTGACGATATCCGCAATGTAGTCCCCCACGATCGGCAGGTTCAGCGCCCCGAGAGCGCGCAGCACATACAACGAAGTGACGAGGAACACGGTGAAGCCGAGGGCGATGCCGACGCCGCGCGCGATGCCGGACAGCAGGTTGTTCCAGATCAGCTTGGCAGGGCGGTTCATGAGCTGTACGTATTCGGCGATCTCCTTGTATTTCAGGCCACTGATCAGCGCCTCAAGCTGCTTCTGTATGTATCCCGGCTCGTCCGGGCGAGCTTCCGACTCGCCTGAGTCCGCCCGCTTCGCGGCTTCTGTCATGCCTGCCTTCGCCTGCTTCCCGGCTTCCGTCACCTGTTCCCAGCCTCCCTGATCCTGCATTTCATCGTCATGCATCATGCCTCATGACCATCAGCGGTTGAAACACAACCTCATTATAAGCATGGAATGAAACAAGCTTTTTCATTCAGGACCAGAGAGAGTCCCGAACGAAAAAGCTTGCTGTTTCGAATCCTGTCAGGTTGCCTGCAGCGCCATCTCAGGAGAAATGCTTCACCACAACGTCTGCGCAGCGCGGGCACAGGGTCGGATGGTCAGCGTGCTCGTGCTTGCCCACCTCCGGTGTGACGATCCAGCATCGCTCGCATTTCTCCCCATCAGCCACACTGACCTTGACGGCCACCAGGCTGTCGCGGAAAGCGTCCTCCGGCGGCGTCGCCGATGCGTCATGCACCTGCACCTGCGAGACGATGAACAGCGTATCCAGGCGGTCGAACTTCGCCAGCAGCTCCGCTGTCTCCTGCGCGAGCGGATAGATCTCCACCTTCGCGCCGAGCGAGTTGCCGATGACCTTCTCCTTGCGGGCGATCTCGAGCGACTTGAACACCTCCTCGCGCACATCCAGGAAGCGATCCCACTTGCGCTCCAGCTCGGCGTCGAACACGGATGGATCCATCTTCGGCATATCCGCCAGCTGCACGCTGATCAGGTCGACATCCGGGATGTACTTCCACACCTCATCCGCCGTATGCGGCAGGATCGGCGCGATCAGCTTCGTGATCGTCGTCAGCGCATCATAGATGACCGTCTGTGCGGCGCGGCGCTGCGGATCATTCGGCGCGCTGACGTAGAGGCGGTCCTTGATGATATCCAGATAGAAGGAGCTCATCTCCACGGCGCAGAAGTGATGGATCGCCTGATACACGATGTGGAAATCGTACGACTCATAGGCCTGGATGACGCGGTCCACCATCCGGTTCAGCTGGATGACGGCGAAGCGATCCAGCTCGTTCATATCCTGGTAAGCCACGCGGTCGCGCTCGATGCTGAAGCCGTCGAGGTTGCCCAGGAAGAAGCGCAGCGTGTTGCGGATCTTCCGGTAAACCTCGGTGATCTGCTTCAGGATGGCATCGGAGATGCGATGGTCTTCCTTGTAATCGACCGAGCTGACCCACAGGCGCAGGATATCCGCCCCGAGCGTATCGCTCACCTTGTTCGGATCGACGGTGTTGCCCAGCGATTTGGACATCTTGCGGCCTTCCCCGTCAAGCGTGAAGCCGTGGCTGAGGATGCCCTTGTACGGAGCCTTGCCGTTTACAGCCACCGAGGTGATGAGCGAAGAGTTGAACCAGCCGCGGTATTGGTCCGAGCCCTCCAGATACATGTCAGCCGGCCAGGCCAGTTCCTCGCGGGTCTTCAACACGCCGGCATGCGTGGAGCCGGAGTCGAACCAGACGTCCATGATGTCGGTCTCCTTGCGGAACTCGCCGTGTCCGCACTTCGCGCACACCGTCCCGTCCGGCAGCAGATCCTTCTCGTCGCGTTCGAACCAGGCATCGGAGCCATGCTGCTCGAAGATCTTCGCCACATGCTCGATCGTCTGGTCATTGACCAGCGGCTCGCCGCAGCCGCGGCAATAGAAGATCGGGATCGGCACGCCCCAGGTGCGCTGGCGGGAGATGCACCAGTCGCCGCGCTCCGCGATCATGTTGTGCAGGCGAATCTCGCCCCACTTCGGCGTCCAGTTCAGGTTCTTGATCTCGTCCAGCATCGCCTGCCGGAAACCGTCAACGGAAGCGAACCATTGCTCCGTCGCGCGGAAGATGACCGGCTTCTTCGTCCGCCAGTCGTGCGGATACTGGTGCTGGATGAAGCCCAGCTTCAGGAGATGGCCGGATGCCTCCAGCTTCTCCGTGATCACCTTGTTCGCCTTGTCGTAGAACATGCCCTCGAAGCCCGGCGCTTCCTTCGTGAAGTTGCCCTGCTCATCGACCGGGCAGAGCACGTCGAGACTATACCTGGCACCGATCGCGAAGTCATCCTCGCCGTGCCCCGGCGCGGTATGCACGCATCCGGTACCGGCGTCCAGCGTCACATGCTCGCCGCAGATCACGAGCGAGTCACGGTCATAGAACGGATGCTTGCACACGACATATTCCAGCTCCGCGCCCTTGAACCGCTTGAGCTCGCTCACCTGCTGCCAGCCGATCGTCTGCCTGACGTTCTCCAGCAGCTCGGCGGCTACGACCAACTTGCGTCCATCCGCCTCCACCAGCACGTAGTCGTACTCCGGATGCACGCTGATCGCCAGGTTCGCCGGCAGCGTCCATGGCGTCGTGGTCCAGATGACCACCGCCGCATCCTCCGGCAGCACGCCCTTGCCATCCCTCACGTCAAAGGCGACATAGATCGAGGGAGACGTCTTCTCCTTGTACTCGATCTCGGCTTCGGCCAGCGCGCTCTCCGAGGACGGAGACCAGTAGATGGCCTTCAGCCCCTTGTAGATGTAGCCCTTCTTCACCATTTCGCCGAACAGGCGGATCTGCTGCGCTTCGAAGGCCGGCGTCAGCGTCAGATACGGGTTCTCCCAATCCCCGCGAACGCCGAGGCGCTGGAACTGGGCCTTCTGCTTCTCCACCCATTGCAGCGCGTACTCTCTGCAGGCGGCGCGGAACTCGCTGACGCTCATCTTCTTGCGGTCCGCCTTGCCCGAGTTGGCGATGGCCTGCTCGATCGGCAGCCCGTGCGTATCCCAACCCGGCACATAGGGCGCATCATAGCCCTGCATCGATTTGTATCTGACGATGATATCCTTCAGCACCTTGTTCAGCGCATGGCCGATATGGATATCTCCGTTGGCGTATGGAGGTCCGTCATGCAGGATGAACTTCGGCCCGCCCTTGCGATGCTCCTGCACCTTCCTGTAGATGTCGATTTCCTTCCACCATGCCTGCATCTTCGGTTCCGCCTGCGGCAGATTGCCGCGCATCGGGAACTCGGTCTGCAGCAGGTTCAGCGTCTTGCCATAGTCCATGCTCTTACACACTCCTAACTGATCTTTGGCATGAAATAAAAAAGCTTCTCATCCCTCCAAGGGACGAGAAGCTTCACTCGCGGTACCACCCTAATTGCGCACAGGTGCTGCCAGTCCGTGAACGTTGCCTGGCTCCCATCCACGGCCGGATGGGCCGATGAGGCGCCAGGCGGGCCTGACAACAGCAGATGCGCCGCTCTGTGATCGATAACGGGATCGCCCGTCCTTCGCTACTGAACCGCTCATGCGGCCGGGCCGCCGCAGCCGTTCGCGAAGCCGCTCCTGGGTGATCTTCGGCCATTCCTCAGCATCGGGCTCCCACCATCCCCGACTCGCTGCTGCTGATTCCGAATCGCCTACTGTCCCAGTCAACGCTTTGGTGGTTATGCTGGCTCATGATCATCATGATGATCGTATTATTGTGGAGTATAGCGAATTTTCAGCCGCACGTCAATATGACGGCGCCTTCATCCCCATAGTTGGGCGAATCGGCTCCTTACGGCCATCAGGACAACAAAAAAGTCCCTTCGCCGTGACCTGTTGCGCAAGGGACATGGTTATGCAGGATGAATGGATGATACCTTCAGTCTTCTCTCGCCTTGTCCAGCTCCTGCGTCATCGTCTCAAACGAATCCCAGGTCTCCGAATTCAGGAGATCGAGCTGCGCTTCTAGAAGCGAGCGGAATCTCGTCCGGTAGATCATCGCCTGCTTCTTCAATTCTTCGGAATCAAGGGCGATCTTGCGCGATTTGGCGAGCGATTCGTTGATGATCCGATCGGCGTTCTTCTCAGCTTCCTTGATGATCAGCTGCGCTTCCTTCTTCGCATTCGCCTTCATCTCGTCGGCAGCTTCCTGGGCGACAACGATCGTCTTGCTGAGCGTCTCCTCCATCGTCTTGAAGTGGTTAACCTTCTCCTGAATCGCTTCCAACTGAGCCTGCAGTTCCTTATTTTCGCGAATCAGCGCTTCGTAGTCCTTGATGATCTGATCAAGAAACTCATTGACCTCGTCCTCGTCGTATCCGCGAATCTTGCGGCTGAATTCCTTGTTATGAATATCCAGTGGCGTTAATGGCATCAGTCGCACCTCCCTTGGTATCAGAAACTAGGTATGTTGACAGATATACATTCTGATATTCGACACAAAACTGCACAAATCCTGCTGGAACCCGAAAAATATCCAGCCTGCTTCAGCGATATCTGCCCGCTCTCACGCGGATCCGTCCCGACTTCGTCACGCCTTGAGCTTCGAGGATCTTGAACCTCCCGTAGCCCTTCAGCGAGACGATATCGCCTTCCCGAAGCTCGCGCGACGGATTCTCCTCCACCTTCCAGTTGAGCTTGCAATGCCCGGCCTGGACCTGCGCCGACGCCTTCGCCCGGCTCAGCTTGTACACATCGCCCAGGATGGCGTCGAGGCGCATGGAAGCAACGGTAAACGTCATCTCATCCAGCTCGGTCCGCACGGTCTTGAGCCGATCCAGCGGCAGCAGGTCCGTGTAGACGTGCGCGCGATGCACCTGACGCAGATTCAGGCGGATGTAATCCGCGATCTCCGAAGCGACCAGACAGTGGCATGCGGCCTCGCCCGGATGGAGGTCCCCCACCTTGTCGCGCTTGATCCCGAGGCCCAGGATGGCCCCCAGGAAATCCCCATGGTCGAGCTCGGAGAAGCGGCTGTCCTCCGAGGTGATGGCCAGCAGGCTGACCCCGGCATCCTCCGCTTCGGGATCCCGGTAATCCGGCATGATCAGCGCCCGCTTGCGTTCGGCCTCCGGATACCCTCCGTCATAAACCACCTGCACCCCGTCATATCGGTTCGCCAGGCTGGACAAGATAAAAGCCTGCCGCGGGTCGAGAAAGTCCGTCCTCTTCACCTGGTGCTCCCAGGCCGCTTTCATCAACCATTCGTCAGACTTGTCGATAAAGGGCTTCTCATCAGGATGGAAATGCTGATAAAGTTCGTTTCGCATGATGTTCTCCCGGGCTGATCTCAGAAGAAAATGAAATCAATGACAACGATGAGCCCCCTCTGCACGAGAAAAAGGGCAAATAACGCCACGATCGGAGAGATATCAAGTATCCCGCCGATCGGCGGAATGATGCGGCGAAATGGCGCCAGATACGGCTCCACCAGCTTGCCCAGCAGCTCTCCGACGAAGCTTGCCCTAGCATTGGGAATCCACGACATCAGGATATAGACAATGATCATGTAATAATAGATCTGGAACAAGACATTGATAATCGAGAATATGCTCAAAAACGAATCACCTCTTCGCGCTGTAGCCGCCGTCATCCTGGAGCATCTCCGTGATCGTACCCTGTACCTCCACGTTGTCAGGCGTGCAGACAAAAATATTGGAACCAACCTTGGATATTGTCCCGTTTAGAGCATATACTGTGCCGCTGAGAAAGTCAACGATGCGCACCGCCTGATCCGGCCGCACGCGCTGCAGGTTGCAGACGACGGAACGACGGGAACGCAGATGATCCGCCATCTCCTGCGCCTCTTCGTAGGATCTCGGCTCGCAGAGCATCATCTTCTGACCGCGCTGCGCGTGCAAGCTGACGACGTTGTTCTTGACGGCGAGCCGTGGCTGTTCCGGGTAGCTGTACTCCGGTTCGCCCTCCACATAGCGCTCTCTCTCGATTACCTCTTCCTCATCCTGCAATCCGATAAACGACCAGATCTTGTTCATCAGTCCCATTACGATTCCTCCTTTGCTTCGATTATTCGTGACCGACCAGAACCGAGCCGAGGCGAATCCAGGTCGCTCCTTCTTCTATCGCCACTTCAAAATCATTGGACATCCCCATCGACAGCTCCGTCAGCGGTTCGGACAGGATGGCCTCATCATTCAGCCGATCCCGCCATTCCCGAAGGCCGCGGAATACCGGCCGCGTGCGCTCCGGCTCCGATTCAAAGGGCGCCATCGTCATCAGGCCGACGATCCGCAGGCGATCCAGCCCCCTGATCTGCCGGGCGAAATCGATCAGCTCCGCGGGAGCCAGCCCGTACTTGCTCTCCTCGCCCGATACATTCACCTGCAGGAAACAGCGGACGACAAGGTCCAGAGCCTCCGCTTTCTTCTGCAGCTCCGTCGCCAGGGACAGGCGATCCAGTGAGTGGATATAGGCGAATCTGCCGACCACATCCTTCACCTTGTTCGTCTGCAGGTGACCGATGAAGTGCCAGGTGCCCTGAGCCCCCAGCTCCTCCCACTTCGGCTTCGCATCCTGCCAGCGGTTCTCGCCGATATGCTGCAGGCCGAGCTCAAGGACCTGTCTCGTGGTCGCCAGCGATGCGTACTTGGTGACGGCGATCAGGTTCACCTCTTCACGTTGCCTTCCGCTGCGTGCGCAAGCCTCGCGAATCCTTCTCTCCACATCGGCGATACGTTCCTGTAAGTTCAATTGTGATGCTCACCTCTTCAGGCCGATCCAGCTGGCCATGCGTCCGGTTCTCCCGCCATCCCTGCGGTGGGAGAAGAACAATTCGACATGACAGCCGGTACATAGATGAGATACTTCGATATGAGAAGGCAAAATTCCTGCTTCGATCAACAATTGTCGGTTGATTTCACGCAAATCCAGCATGAATTTGTCGTCTGACTTACGGGTCCATCCGGCGGAGATCCCCGATTCCTCCATCGCCCGGATGACCCTGTCGTCCACTTCGTAGCAGCATCCTCCGATGGAAGGCCCGATGGCCGCATGCATCTGCTCAGGCTGGCTACCGAAGGCCTCACGGAACGCCTCGACCGTTCGCGCGGCGATCCGCTTCGCCGTGCCCTTCCAGCCGGCGTGGGCCAGACCGACGGCCTGGCGGACCGGATCATAGAAGTACAGCGGCACGCAGTCTGCATAGAAGGACACGAGCATGATGTCCGCTTCATCCGTGATCAGGGCATCCGTATCCTGCATAGCATCCTCTCGGCTGTTCCTGCCTCGACCGCGCTCCTTGCGGGTGACGACCGCGACATCGTTATGATGCACCTGCTCACCGCATGTCCATGCATCAAAGGGGAATCCTGCCGCCTCAGCCAGCCTTCTCCGATTCTCCAGCACATGCTGCGGATCATCCTCGACATGCAGGGCGCAGTTCAGCGAGGCGAAGCCTCCTTCGCTTACTCCGCCTGTCCGCGTCGAGAAGCCGGCGCTGAGGCGCTCGAACCGCCTATCCCAGCTGGCGATTCGATACGTTTCGACGCCGTTTGCCTCGATGCGCCTGACCATACACTCCATCGCTTCCGCCCCCTTTTTCCAGCTTTCTACATCATCGCCAAAGTTTCGATACTTCCTATCTTATTACAGAAGAGCGGCAGCGTACAAGTCGACCAAAGCACTGACTTGCAAGCTGCCGCACACTTCTTTGCGACTATTTCCGGTGCGGGTAGCATAGCCCTCCGCCTGTCAGCTGCGAATATGCTTTGTATAATCCGCAGCCTCTTCCTCTTCCGCGGTGTCGCGATACATCCTCGCGCCATCCAGCTTCACGAGCACGACATCCATGCCGATCTTGACGATGCTTTTCCATGGTATGACGAGATCCGTTCCGCCGCCGAACAGGCCGAACCACTTGCCCGACGAGGGAATCACGATCGATTCGATGCGCCCCTGCCTGAGATCGAGTTCCAGATCGCTCACTTGCCCGAGCTTCTTGCCGTCCACGATGTTGATGACATCTTTGGTCTGGAAGTCGGATATTTTCATCGCTTTCGCCCCACCAGTATGTCTGAATTGTCTTCCTGATACCAGTATATGTACGAACAGGGATATATGACCCGCTTTTTCGTCGACCTCACATCTTGATCGGCATCGTAATCGTCAGACCGAACCACAACAAAACGAGGCTGTCCATCAGTCCACACCGACTGTCCGGACAGCCTCTTCTCATCTAGGTCGTCGTTCGCACATGCTTCTGCATCTGCTGGATCGCGGTCTTCTCAAGCCGCGACACCTGCGCCTGCGAGATGCCGATCTCGTCGGCCACCTCCATCTGCGTCTTGCCCTCGAAGAAGCGCATCGACAGGATCATCTTCTCCCGCTCGTTCAGCTTGTGCAGCGCTTCCCGCAGGGCGATCTCCTCGATCCACGACACATCCTTGTTGCGCTCATCACTGATCTGGTCCATCACATAGATCGGATCTCCGCCGTCGTGATAGATCGGCTCGAACAGGGAGACCGGATCCTGGATGGCATCCAGCGCAAATACGATATCCTCCTTCGGAACGTTCATCGCTGCGGATATCTCCTGGACAGTCGGTTCACGCGAATTCTGATTGGTCAGCTGATCGCGAACCTGCAGCGCCTTGTAGGCAATGTCGCGCAGCGATCTGGACACGCGAATCGGGTTGTTGTCCCTGAGGTATCGGCGGATCTCGCCTATGATCATCGGCACCGCGTAGGTGGAGAAGCGGACGTTCTGACTGAGGTCGAAATTATCGATGGCCTTCATAAGTCCGATGCAACCCACCTGGAACAGATCGTCCACGTATTCGCCCCGGTTGTTGAATCGTTGGATGACACTCAGCACCAAACGCAGATTGCCGTTTACCAATTTCTCTCTTGCCGCCCTGTCATTGTGCTGCTGCAGCTGCACGAACAGCTCTCGCATCTCCGCGTTGCTCAGTACGGGCAGCTTAGCGGTATCCACACCACAGATTTCCACTTTGTTGCGTGTCATCGTGATTACCTCCCAAGGAGAAACATTACTGTTAAGTATCTCCCTGGTCGGTCGTTTTATTCTGTCAGGAGCCCCCGCCCGGGCGGTGCGGCTTGCTCCGATTTGTTACACCATCTTGTTGAATTCCTTGCGCAGCCGCTTGATGATCCGCTTCTCCAGGCGCGAGATGTAGGATTGCGAGATGCCGAGCAGATCCGCCACATCCTTCTGTGTCTTCTCCTCGCCATCCGTCAGGCCGAATCTCAGCTCCATGATGACGCGCTCGCGATCGGACAGCTTGTCGAGAGCCTTCTGCAGCAGCTTGCGATCGACCTGCTCCTCGATGTTGCGATAGATCGTATCATTGTCGGTGCCGAGCACGTCGGACAGGAGCAGCTCGTTGCCATCCCAGTCGATGTTGAGCGGCTCATCGAAGGACACCTCGGTGCGCACTTTGCTGTTGCGCCTCAGGTACATCAGAATTTCGTTCTCGATGCAACGGGACGCATAGGTCGCCAGCTTGATCTTCTTGTCCGGGTCGAAGGTGTTGACCGCCTTGATCAGGCCGATCGCTCCTATCGAGACAAGGTCCTCGATATGGATGCCCGTATTCTCAAACTTCCTCGCGATGTAGACGACCAGCCGCAGATTGCGCTCGATCAGCAGGGCGCGCGTCGCCGCATCACCCGAGGACAGCTTCCCGAGCAGGTATTCTTCCTCCTCCCGGGTGAGCGGCGGCGGCAATGCCTCACTGCCCCCTATATAGTAGATTTCCTCACTCTTCCAACCGAGCAGGAACAATAGCCGATAATAATAAAGCGTCAGGTTCAGCCTCAGCTTTGTCAGCATGATTTACCTCCCGTACTGGATAATCATAAGCAGCTCTTGACCCGGCCAGCTACAGATTCACAAGCTCTGGATGGACGATCGCCCGGTAGGCTTGCTCGTTGTTCAGCAATCCCCCCTTCAGGCCAATCAGGATCCGCGAGGTTTCGTACTGCTGATCCCGGAACCTGACGATCACCTTGTCAGGCTTCAGTGCCAGCATGAATCGGGTGCCGTGATGAACTCCCCTGAATGGCACGAGGCGAAGCCGATCTCGCCACCTGACCTCCAGATCGTCCAGCTCCTGCACGATCTCCTCTGCCCTCTCCTGCTGGATGCGCGCCAGGAAGTCCGGCGGGAGATGATCCTGCCACAGCGACGACTCCGTGACCATCACGGGCGAGCGCGTGAGCGGCTCGAACAATCTGTTCCCCGTGTCGATCAATCCATAGCAGGTGATGCGCACATCCTCCACCACAACCTCCACTTCCGCGATATAGGCCTGCCTCGCCTCCTGCCGCTGGCGGCTGGACAACGCGCTGCGACAGAACCAGAGCGCGACCAGAAACGACAGGACCACATAGAGCAGTCCCGTCTGGAAATGAAAGGTCATCGATCCGGTCTGGCTGAACCAGATGCCGCTCAGGATCTCCCCGGAGCTCTGCAGCACATAGTGAAGGCCGAACATGCAGCCGGCCGCGCAGAAGCTGATGAGGTAAAATGCCCCCAGGTTGCGGAGGAAATGTTGCATATGTACAAAACCGAAAGCGGTCAGGATCATGGCAATCGAAAACAGCAGCTTGACAAACGTAGTGAACAGAAAGGACATCGACGGGACGAAGATCATGACCACATACATCGCCCCCAGAGCGGCTGCGAGCGAGAGCCTCCACCAGCGGAAGGACAGACGCCGCGACCAGGCGGTCAACCTGAGCAGCGCCGCGTCGATGAGCAGGTTCGTCAGAAACACGAGATCCAAGTAGACAATCAAAGCTTGCCACCCTCTCGCATTCAGATGAAACCAGTATATATAAAGTCTATTTCAAAGTCTGTCTAAACTTGCTACTTGTACGGGACTTTTTTTGTCGATATGACTCCGGGATTGACGGTAAGGGAAAGCGCTGGAGATGAGGCCTCTCATGACGATCCTGACGGAAAGTCCGCATGATCCCATCAGGAGCATGCGTCGCGGAAATAAAAAAGGACGGAAACCATGGTTTCCGTCCACTCTGCAAGAACTGGAAGATCTGTGAAGCGGTCGATCAGTCGTGCGTCCTGCCACGATTGCGGAGGAAGGTCGGGATGTCCAGCTGATCCGTCGAAGGCGTCGAGCCGAATGGCTTGAGGTTCGACAGCCTCGGATCCGTTCGCTCGATGCCTCCGGTCGACTTGCCCGGAGCGGGTGCGCTGGACTTGTGCTCGAAGCCGGTGGCGATGACCGTCACCTTGATCTCGTCCTTCATATCCTCGTCGATGATCGCGCCGAAGATCATGTTGACCTCCGGATCGGAAGCCGAGATGACGATATCCGCCGCTTCATTCACCTCGTACAGGCTGAGGTTCGAGCCACCGGTGATGTTCATGATCACGCCGCGCGCGCCTTCGATGGATGTCTCAAGCAGCGGGCTCATGATCGCCTTCTTCGCCGCTTCGGCCGCGCGATTCTCGCCGGTCGCCGTGCCGATACCCATCAGCGCGGAGCCGCGCTCGGACATGATCGTCTTCACGTCCGCGAAGTCGAGGTTGATCAGACCCGGCACCGCGATCAGGTCGGAGATGCCCTGCACCGCCTGACGCAGCACATTGTCCGCTTCGCGGAATGCTTCGATCATCGGCGTCTTCTTGTCCACGATCTCCAGCAGCCGGTCATTCGGGATCACGATCAGCGTATCGACCTTCTCCTTCAGGGCGTTGATGCCTGCTTCCGCCTGGGTCTGGCGCTTGCGTCCCTCGAAGGTAAACGGCCGGGTGACCACGCCAACCGTCAACGCGCCGCATTCCTTGGCGATCTCCGCGATGACCGAAGCCGCGCCCGTACCGGTACCGCCGCCCATGCCTGCCGTGACGAACACCATATCCGCGCCGCGCAACGCATTCATGATCAGATCGCGGGATTCCTCGGCTGCCTTCTTCCCGATCTCGGGATTGGCGCCTGCGCCCAGACCGCGCGTCAGCTTGTCGCCGATCTGCAGCTTCACTGCGGACTTGGCCAGATTGAGCGCCTGGGCATCGGTATTGACCGTAATAAACTCCACATTCTTCACACCGGAATCGATCATCCGGTTTACCGCATTGCTGCCGCCGCCGCCAACACCGATGACCTTTATTTGCGCGAGTTGATTCGAATCCAGATCAAATTCCAACATCGTCATTTTCCCCCTCACTAATATCCGCTAGTTGACAAATTCGCTAAGCCAGTTGCGCAGTTTGGCGAACAGACCCGGCTCATCCGGCTTACCAGCCTTCTTGCTGACCGCTTTTCTTGAACTGCCAGATTTGACACCGCGCATATACTTCATCACGTAATGAATTATGCCAACTCCGGATGTATATGACGGATCCCTGACACCGATAAAGTCAGGAACAGCGATGCGCACGGATGTTCTCAGCTCGCTCTGGGCAAGCGCCACCACACCGGGCATGGAAACCGTTCCGCCGGTGAGCACGTACCCGCCTGCCAGTTCCTTTACACCAAGTCGCGCCACTTCCTGACGGATCAGCTGGAAGATCTCCTGCACGCGCGGTTCGATAATATTGGCCAGATCGACCTGATTGTATTCCTTCTCGGCATTGCTGCCGATGCGGTGAACCTTGAAGGTTTGATCCTCGTCCGCATCCTGGATCAGCGCACAACCGTACTTGAGCTTCAGCTTCTCGGCCACATCGGTCTGCGTCCTGAGTCCGATCGAGATGTCGTTCGTGATGTATTCGCCGCCGATCGGCAGGGTGGAGGTGGCGACCATGTTGCCCTGGTCATATACGGCGATCGTCGTCGATCCGGCGCCAATATCCACCAGCACGGTACCCATGGACTTCTCATCCTTGGACAATGCCATCTCTCCGGCAGCCAGCGACATCAGCACGAGGTCCGCCGCCTTCAGCCCCGCCTTGTCCACGCATTTGAGCAGATTATGTACAGCCGTCTTGGAACCGGTGATGATCGTCGCATCGACCTCCAGCCGAACCCCGATCATGCCTCGCGGATCGAAGATCCCTTCCAGGCCGTCCACGATAAATTGCTTCGGTATCACGCCGATGATCTCCCTCTCCGGCGGAACCGCGATGACGCGCGCTGCCTGTAGCACCCGTTCGATATCGACATTGCCGATCTCCCGATCCTCGTTCGATACAGCTACCACTCCATGGCTGGATTGAAGAGCGATATGATTGCCTGCGATGCCTACGTACACTTCCGAGATCTGTATGCCAACCATGCGTTCCGCATAGTCCACTGCCTTGCGAATGGATTGAACCGTCTGGTCGATATCCACGATCGAACCTTTTCGAATTCCCTCCGAGTCAGCAGTTCCAACGCCGATGATATTGATCGATCCGTTGTTCACTTCGCCGATGATCACCCGAACCTTGGATGTCCCAATGTCCAAACTGACAATGATGTCATTGCTGCTGCTCAACCCGAGGCACCTCCCATATCGATTATCTAGTACCATGACGAGCCAAATCGCTGCCGGATTTGTCTATGTCAGCACGTAATTGCCCAGTCAATGTTGCATGCCGTTGTATGAGAACAAAGCCTTCTCTTAATATTCCACACAGTTTTTTTTAAACCTTTTTTATGGATAAAAAAATTAAGATTTTTGCCGAAAAATCAGGCGTGACAAATATCAAAGAGCCCAGAATAGACTATTAATACCATAATCACAATAATAGCATTAATTCCAACCATTGAGTAGTCTGTTTTTTGGGGAACGTGTCGGATTTCGTCATCAGGCGTCATGTAATTTATACTTCTGTTTCCCCGCTTTTCCATCCGTCCGTTGGAGCCGTCACCGGACTCAACCGCATCACGGGTTGTCCATTGTCGGTTGCGCTTCTTCAGAGCTCTCCTCCCCCTGGGACGGCTCCGGATACGGTCTGAACCGGTCTATCTCCAGGAGTGAGATGATGCCTCCGTGGACATCCTGATCGAGCTGATTCTCGATGATCGGTCTGTACACCAGGATCTTCTCCGGCAGCTTCTCGATGGTCGTCTCGACCTGGAAGTAGGAGCGCGTGTACATGATGATCTTGTCCGGATAAGCGGGCGGACTCGGCTCATGCCTGATCTCCGATATGTCCGTGAGCAATTCGGAGGAGATGCCGGCCAGCGTCTCCGTCAGCTTCTTCTTCATCTCCTGATCCTCCCAGCCGGTCAGGATTGGCTTGTCGATGACCACGCTGCTGTCCGCCAGCGGGAGTGCCGCGCCGTTTGCCAGCAGCACCTGCAGCTTGCCATCCGCGCCGATCTCGTAGGCGACCTCCGGATATTCCTTCACCTCGATATGCACATAGCCCGGAAATTTCTTGGTGACCGATGCCTCCTCGATAATCCCGATCTGCACAACCCGCTTCCGGATCGTCTCGGCGGTCGTCATGAAGAAATGATCGTTCAGCTCGATGCCGCTTGCCTCGAGGATCTCCTCCCTCGTGACGTGGTTATTGCCTTCTATCTCGATCAGCGTGATCCTGCTAAAAGAGGAATGAAAAAACAGAAGCAAGAGTATAGTAATAAAAAAGAGCATCAGCAGGAAACCGAGTCTTCTGCTTCTCTTGCTGCGGCTCTTCGGCCGAGCCTCACGCATGACCGGCATCTGCGAGCGTGCAGCCATTCTCGTCCACCACCAGGAATTTGGAATACTCGACCTGACGCGCATGGGTCGTGCGATTAGCCGCAGGATGCAGCCCATATCGCACAGGAGAGCTTGTCCGCCTTGTCCGGATCCCGCATGCGGGATGAATCCGGACCTTGCCGCGGCGCCGCCCGTCGGATCCGGACTGTCCGGAACCGACAGACGGCGGGTGCGGGGTGCTCACTAACCGATGCTTCGCTCGGCAGGTGCGCTCGCATAGCGGGTGATCCGCGCTCCGAGACCGGCAAACATCTCCTCGATGCGATCATAGCCGCGATCGATGTGATGAACCTGTTCGACGATCGTCGTGCCAACGGCGGCGAGTCCAGCGATCACGAGCGCCGCGCCGGCTCTCAGATCGGTCGCTTCGACGGTCGCCCCGTACAGCCTCGGCACGCCGCGCACAAACGCGGAATGCATATCCACGCGTATATCGGCACCCATGCGGTTCAATTCATCTACATGCTTGAATCTGCCCTCAAAGATCGTCTCCTTGATGATGCTTGTTCCGTATGACAGAGAGAACAGAACCATCAGCTGCGGTTGCATATCCGTAGGAAAGGCCGGATAAGGCTGCGTGACGATGCGGTCGATCGCACGCGTCCGCCCAGGGCACGATATTCTCATTATATCATCGGATATGTCAATTTGAACACCTGCCTGACGGAGCACATGCGTGATGGCGGTGAGGTGCTCCGGAGAGACGCCGGTCAGCGTCACATCGCCGCGGGTGACGGCCGCGGCCACCATCAGCGTGCCGGCGACGATCCTGTCCGGGATGACCGCATATTGACAGCAGCGGAGAGCTTCCACGCCATCGATCGTGATCGTGCTGGTGCCGGCTCCGCTGACCTTCGCCCCCATCGCGTTCAGGTAGTTCTGCAGATCCTCGATCTCCGGTTCACGCGCCGCATTGCGGATGATCGTCCGGCCTTCCGCCAGAACGGCGGCCATGAGGATGTTCTCCGTTGCGCCCACGCTCGGCAGGTCGAGCAGGATGTCCGCCCCGCGCAAGCGCTCGGCGGTGCAATGGATCGTTCCCCCGTCGATGCGGATATGGGCTCCGAGCGCCTCCAACCCGCGCAGATGCAGATCAATCTTGCGTTCGCCGATCGCGCAGCCGCCCGGCTGCGTCACCGTCACCTGGCCGAATCTTGCGAGGAGCGGCCCCATGAGGAAGATCGAGGATCGCATCTGCCCCATCAACTCTTCAGGGATATGCGAGGTTCTGATATGCGTCGTATCGATGACCACATGTTCATGATGTCTTTCCGTCCGGCATCCAAGCGCGGACAGGATGCTGAGCATAACGTCGATATCCAGCAGGTTCGGAACGTTGCTGATCACGTGCTTGCCCTGTGCCATGATGCTGGCGGCCAGAATCGGCAGAGCCGCGTTCTTCGAGCCATGTACGCGGATCCTTCCCTGCAGCGGCCTGCCGCCTTCAATGACCAATTTCTCCAAAGTCCCACCTCCGATTTACCGCTCACCCACCACCAGGACTTCCGGGATGAGCCGGATGCCATGCTGCTTGCTCACCGTCTCCTGGATCAGTTGGATCAGGGTGAGAACGTCTTCCGCTGTGGCGTTGCCGGTATTCACGATGAAATTGGCATGCAGGGTGGACACTTCCGCTCCGCCGATCCGCTTCCCCTTCAGCCCGCTGCTCTCGATCAATCTGGCCGCGTAAGTGTTCTCCGGGTTGCGAAACACGCTGCCCGCGCAAGCCTGCTTGAGCGGCTGCGTCTTCATTCTGCGGTCCTTGTAGGTTGCCATCGCCGCCGCGATCTCCTTGCGGTCCCCGTGGGCGAGCTGGAAAGCAGCCGAGACGACGATTCCCCTCCTCTCCTGCAGAACGGAATGGCGATAGGCGAATCTCATGTCCTCAGCCGCAAGCAGCGCCAATTCACCTGATTCCAGCACAACTTCAGCTCCTGTTAGTATCCGTGACACATCCGAGCCATGCGCACCGGCATTCATGTAGACCGCTCCGCCGACCGAACCCGGGATCCCCGCGGCAAATTCCAGCCCCGTCAGGCCCTGTTTCGCCGCCATCATGGACAGGCTGACGAATGAGTATGCGCCGCCGGCCTGAACCTTGTCGCCATCAAAGCGCACCCAGTCGAAGCCTTCGCCCAGCTTGATAACGACGCCGCGTATACCTTTGTCTGTGACCAGCGTATTGGAGCCTCTGCCCAGCACCATCCACGGCACGCCGTGCCGACTCATGATCGCGATGGCTGCCGCCAGTTGCTCCTTGGCCTTGGGGATGAACATGCAGTCCGCTGGTCCGCCGATCTTCCAGGTCGTATGTTTGCGCATCGGTTCATCGATCAGCACATCCCCCAAACCTGCCTCTTGCAATTCAGCCAGGAACTCGCGCATCAGGGAAACCTCCTTTGTACCGGTATGACAGACCGGTCTGACTCTTGATCAGGCAAGTGCCGCACTTCTGTGATGTGCTCGTGGTGTTGTCACGCGTTATACGATAGCTTATGTCAATCGCAACGGGAGTGTGACAATCGCCCAGAGCATCGGTCATCGCTGCGCGAGCAGCCTGCGCATCTCCTCGTATATGAGCGCCGCCGCGTCCCGCTTGCCCAGCCTTCTCGCCTGCAGCGACATATGCTCATAGCGGATCGGGTCGCAGGCGATCCGCATGATCGCTTCATACAGGACGCGGCCGTTCAGATCGCGCTCCAGGATGACCTTGGCCGCCCCTTCGCGCTCCAGCCAACGGGCGTTCGCTTCCTGGTGATTGTTCGTCACATTCGGCGATGGGATGAGGATGGAGGGCAGACCAAGCGCGGTTATCTCCGCCAATGAGGAAGCGCCGGAACGGCTGACGATCACCGATGTGGCCGCCAGCACCTCCGGCATGTTATGTACGTAAGGAACCACCTTCAGACGATCGGTCGAAAGTCGGATCGTATCTTCCAATCTGGAAACGGTAGATTCATAGTAGCTCTCTCCGGTGATAAACAGGAATTTAAGCCCCTGCGGCTTCTCCGAAGCGATCAGCTGCGCCAGCTCCACCATGCATTCATTGATCCTGAGCGCGCCTCGGCTGCCGCCTACGACGACGACCAGCCGATCGCCCTCGCGCAGATCCAGGCCTAGCGATTCCCGGCCGCGCTTCGCATCGGCGGCGATCACCTGGGAAGCTCTCGGGTTGCCGGTGTACAGGACGCGCCTTGCCTTCGGGAAATTGCGCTCCGAATCCGGGAAGCTGACGGCCAGCAGATCGGCATATCGGCTCAGGAAAGCGTTGGTGAGACCGGGGATGACGTTCTGCTCGTGCAGGACGGCGGGAATGCCGAGCCTCACCGCCGCATAGACGACCGGACCGCACACGTAGCCGCCGGTGCCGACGACGATGTCCGGACGGAACGCCTTAAGCAGCTTCTTCGAGCGCCTCACACCGCGCAGGAAGCGGATGACCGTCTTCACATTGTCCAGAGACAGGCTTCTGCGGAATCCGGTGATCTCGATCGCTTCGAAAGGAATGTTCGACTTCTCCGCAAGCTCGCGTTCGAGACCGCGGCTGGAACCGATATAGAGCAGTTCGCTGTCAGGCTCCATATCCTGGATATGCCTGGCTATGGCGAGCGCCGGATAGATATGGCCGCCGGTGCCTCCTCCGCTCAGTACGACGCGCATGCTATTCTCACCTCGCGTAACGGGATATATTCAACAGGATGCCAACCGCCGTGAGCATCAGCGTCAGGGATGAACCGCCTGCGCTGATGAGCGGCAGCGTGATGCCCGTGACCGGGAACATGCCGATCACGACGCCGATATTGATGATCACCTGCACGGCGAACATGCCGACGATGCCGACCGCGAGCAGGCTGCCGAACGTGTCGGGAGCCGCGATCGCGGTGCGCATGCCTCGCCATACGAGCAGCAGGAACAGGAAGATGACGAATGCTCCGCCGATGAATCCCAGTTCTTCCGCGATGATCGAGAAGATAAAGTCATTCTGCGGCTCAGGCAGATAGTTGTATTTCTGACGGCTCATGCCCAGGCCAAGCCCGACCAGCCCGCCCGGACCGATCGCGTACAGCGACTGGATCGCCTGATAACCGGCGCCCAGCGGATCCTGCCACGGATCGAGGAAGGCGGTGATGCGCTGCAGCCGATACGGCGCCGCGAGGATCAGGCCGGCGAAGCCGGCGAGGCCCAGGAGCGCCAGCAGCATCAGATGGCGAATCCTCGCTCCGGCGGTGAAGATGATCATCAGCGAAGCCCCCACCAGCACGGCTCCCGTGCCGAGGTCGGGCTGCAGCATGATCAGCCCGAAGGCGAGGCCCACGATGGCCAGAGGCGGCAACAGGCCGCGGAAGAAATTCGTGATCTTCCCCTGGTTGTCCGACAAATAGTGGGCCAGGAAGATGATCATGCCCAGCTTCATGAACTCGGACGGCTGGATGCCGAACGAGCCGATGCCGAGCCAGCTGCGCGCGCCGCCGCGGACGACGCCGATGCCCGGGATGAGGACGATCACGAGCAGCGCGAAGCAGATGAGGATGATCGGCTTCGCGTATTTCTTGAAGATCGGATAATCCACGTTCATCACCGCCAGCATCGCCGCCACGCCCAGCGCGGCGAAGATCGCCTGGCGCTTGAAATAGTAGAATGAATCTCCGAACTCATGGAAGGCAAGCACCGAGCTGGCGCTGTACACCATGATGACGCCGATCGCCAGCAGGAACATCGTGCTCGCCGCAATCGTAATATCGGGGGCGGTTCGAACTTTAGCCATCGGAGCAAACACCTCTCTGCGAGATTTGAAGCTTGCCGGAAGGCCGAACAAGCTCCTTACTCTAGGTTATGCACCGACTCTTTAAACATGCGTCCCCTCTCCTCATAGGAGGAGAACATATCCCAGCTGGCGCAGGCAGGATTAAGCATCACCACATCGCCCGGTCGGGCCAGGGCGGAGGCGCGCCGCACAGCTTCGCGGATCACGGCTTCCGGGCTCTCGCCCTCCACCACCTCGATCGCATCCAGGCCCGCCTGTTCGCCCGCGCGCTTCAGCTTTTCCCTGGTCTCGCCGAGCAGGACGAGCGCCTTCACGCGCTCGCGCAGCACCGGCACCAGTTCCTCATAGGTGGCGCCGCGATCGAGACCGCCGGCGATCAGCACGATCCTCGCGTCGATCGCCTCCAGCGCCTTGATCGCCGCCGAGGCGTTCGTTGCCTTGGAATTGTTGTAATATCGGACGCCGCCCCGCTCCGCCACGTATTCGAGGCGATGCTCCACGCCCCGGAAGGACGCGAGCACCCGCGCGATCGCGTCGAGGGGTACCCCCGCCCCGATCGCGGCGGCGGTGGCGGCGAGCGCATTCTCCACATTGTAGCTGCCGGGGATGCCAAGCTCGCTCACCGGAAGCAAGCGATGCAGCTCCCCGTCCCCGTCGCGGAAGACGATGTCGCCGCCATCGACATACACGCCTCGCTCCAGCCGGCTTGCCGCCGAGAAGAAGGTCACATCGGCGCGGATGCGTCCGACCAGCCTGCGGCATACCTCGTCGTCATAGTTCAGCACAGCCTTGTCCGATGCAGTCTGATGGGCGAAGAGCTTCGCCTTCGATTCGATGTAATCCTCCATGCTGCCATGGTAGTCGAGATGCGTCTCCGATATATTCAGAAGACAGGCGATATGCGGGCGGAAATGCACCGTTCCCTTCAGCTGGAAACTGCTCAGCTCGCTCACGAGCCAATGGTAAGGCTCCCGCTCCTCGACGATCACCTCGCACATCGCCCGGCCGATATTGCCGCAGGCGACGGGCTTCATGCCGGCGGCCCGCAGCATCTCATAGATCCAGGTAGTGGTGGTGGTCTTGCCGTTGGAGCCGGTGATGCCGATGATCGGTTTGTCCGTCATGTGCCAGGCCACCTCAACCTCGGTGACGATCTCAAGGTCGAGCTCCATGGCGCGCCTGAGCGGCGGGGCCGAATAGGGGATGCCGGGATTTTTCACAACGAGATGAATCCCCTCATGCATGAGGTCATCCGGATGATACCCGCAGATGACCTGAATGCCAAGCGACTCCAGTTCGTCAGCCTCCGGGCACTCGCTTCTGTCCTTCCTGTCATTGACGATGACCCTGGCCCCCAGCTCGTGGAACAGCCTGGCGCAGGCGCGGCCGCTCCTGGCCAGTCCCAGTACGACCACCTGTTGGCCCGCATACTCTCGTGGATGCTTCATATGTTATAACCCCTTGCTGATGAGTAGTCCAAGTCCTGCCAGGACAAGGCCGGCAAGCCAGAAGACAATGACGACCTTCCATTCGGACCAGCCTGCCAATTCAAAGTGGTGATGGATCGGGCTCATCCTGAACACGCGGCGACCGGTGGTCTTGAACGAGATGACCTGAATGATCACCGAGAGGATCTCGATCACGAACACGCCGCCGATGATGAGGAGCAGCACTTCCTCCTTGAGCAGCACGGCGACCAGCGTGATGCCGCCGCCGATGGCGAGCGACCCGGTGTCGCCCATGAACACCTTCGCAGGATGCGCGTTAAATACGAGGAAGGCGAGCACGGCGCCGATCATCGCCGCCGAGAAAAGCGCCACCTCAGGCTGGCTGTACAGCATCGCAAGCACCGTGAACGCCCCGAAGGCGATGGCGCTGGTTCCGGACAGGAGCCCGTCGAGCCCGTCCGTAAAATTGACAGCATTGCTCATGCCCATCATGAACAACACGATGAGCGGATAGTACAGCCAGCCAAGCGGCAGCGATACATCCGTCAGCGGGATGGCAATGTCGGTGCTGTGACCGTTGAGCGCGAGGATGACGCACACGACGACCGACACGATCAGCTGTCCCAGCAGCTTCTGCTTCGCCGTCAGGCCAAGCGAGCGCTTGAAGACGATCTTGATGTAGTCGTCGAGAAAACCCACCAGCCCGTAGCCCAAGGTGGCGATCAGCAACACATAGAGCTTGTAGTCGATCTCCCCGCTCCATCTGGACACGAACAGCACCGAGAGCAGCATCGACAGGAGGATGATCGTCCCGCCCATCGTCGGCGTTCCCGATTTCTTCTGATGGCTTTCCGGTCCTTCCTCGCGTATCTGTTGCCCGAACTTTAATCGGCGAAGGATCGGGATGAACAATGGACTTAATATGATACCCAGCAAAAAGGATGTCCCCATCATGAACAATATGGCTTTCAGTTCCACAATCCTTGCCTCCCGCGAATCAATTGCCAATAGATCAATTGCCAATATATCGTTATATGATCATCCGGATGATATGTTCCAGCTGCATACCCCTCGACGCCTTGAACAGGACCATGTCGCGCTCCGTCAACAGTCTGGCAAGCTCCGAGGCCAGCTCTTCCTTGTCCGTGAAGGAGAACACATACCCTTCAGGGTAACGTTTCGCCGCTTCCTCCGCAATACAGGAAGCCAGTTTGCCGTACGTCAACACGTAATCGATCTTGTCCGGATCGAGCAGCCTGCCGATCTCGCGATGGAATTCCTCGGACCGGTCGCCGAGCTCCAGCATATCCCCGAGCACGACGAGCTTGCGGCCGCGCGAGCTCAGGGACTCAAACATCTTCAGCGCGGCGCGCATCGAGCTCGGACTGGCATTGTACGCATCGTTGATCACGGTGGCGCCGTTTGCCGCCTGCAGGAACTCGCTGCGCATGCCGGTGATGCGCATCTCGGCCAGCCCCCTGACGATGTCCGCTTCCGACACGCCCATGTATTTGGAAGCGGCCACAGCGGCCAGCGCGTTCAGCACGTTGTGCATGCCGGGCAGCGGAATCGTGAACACCGGCGAGAACGGCACGTTCAGCTTGAACGAGGTTTGCTGCTGTTGCAGCATGATGGCGATCGGGTAATAATCGTTGGTGGCCTGTTCGCCGAAGCGGAATCTGAGCATCGTCTTCGGCAGGTTCATCTGATCCAGCGTCCGCTCCAGCAGCGGCTCATCGCCGTTGTAGATGAGCAGCCCGTCTTCCGGCAACCCCGCCGTAATCTCCAGCTTGGCCCTGGCGATGCGCTCCCGGGATCCGAGCTGCATCAGATGCGCCTCGCCGACATTGGTGATGACGGCCACTTCCGGCGCGGCAATCTTCGCCAGCAGCTCGATCTCGCCGACGCCGCTCATCCCCATCTCCAGCACGGCCATCTGCGTATCCTCATCCATCGCCAGCAAGGTGAGCGGAAGGCCGATATGATTGTTCAGATTGCCCTGCGTCTTGTGCATCTTGTATGTCGTCGCCAGGCAAGCGGCGATCATATCCTTGGTCGTCGTCTTGCCATTGCTGCCGGTGACGCCGATGATACGCACAGGCAGCTGCCGACGGTAGGCAGCTGCCAGTTCCTGCAGGGCAGCCAGCGTATCCTGGACGCGAATGACCGGCACCCCTGCAGGCGCTCCTTCCCGTTCAGCCTGCCACAGTACGGCCGCCGCGCCTCGCTCGACTGCATGTGCGGCATATTCATGTCCGTCGAAGGTTTCGCCGATGAGCGGTATGAACAGATTCCCCGGCTGCACGGTGCGCGAATCCGTCGACACACCGGCAAACTCCACATTCGCATGGGCGATGTCCGCCTCGCAGCGGATCATCTCCGCAAGCTTTCCAATCGTACGTCTGATCATGGCATTAAGCTCCTTATTGCTTCCCTGGCGGCCTCACGATCATCGAAGGGATGACGCACACCGCGGATTTCCTGGTAGGTTTCATGACCTTTGCCCGCAATCAATACTACATCTTTTGCCCCCGCGCGCGCAACCGCCTTGCGAATCGCCTCACGCCGATCCAGCTCGATCTCGACATGGGATGCGCGATCCGGCAGTCGTCTGATGCCGCGCATGATGTCCTGGACGATCCGCTCCGGGTCCTCCGAGCGCGGATTGTCCGAGGTGACATAGACGTAATCGCTGTACATCGCCGCCTTCTCTCCCATGATCGGGCGCTTCGTGCGATCGCGGTCACCGCCGCAGCCGAAGACCGTGATGATGTTCCCCCGGGCGAACTCCCGGATCGTCTGCAGCACATTCTCCAGGCTGTCGGGCGTGTGCGCATAATCGACCAGCACGAGAAACTCCTGACCGGCGTAGACCGGTTCGAAACGGCCCTCCACTCCGGGCACGCTCTCCAGGCTGCGGCCGATGTGATCCGGCGGGATGCCCTCGGCGATCGCTGCGGCCGCGGCCGCCAGGGCATTGTAGACGTTGAACAGGCCGAACATCTTCAGCCGGATCGGCACGCTACCCGCGAAGCTGGTCATGGTGAACACCGTACCTTCATGGGTGATGCTGATGTCGCTGGCGCGAACATCGGCGGGATTCCGGATGCCATAGGTGATGACCTGCGCGTTGGTCAGCCGCGCGTACTCTTTCGACGCCTCATCATCCGCGTTCAGCACCGCGAACTGCAGCTGCTCCACCCGATCGCTGAAGGTATTGCCCATCCTCGCGAACAGCAGGCCCTTGGCGGAGCGATACTGCTCCATCGTCAGATGGTAGTCGAGATGATCCTGCGTCAGATTCGTGAACACGGCGGTGCGGAAGCGCGTGCCGCGAACCCGTCCCTGCTCCAGCGCATGGCTGGACACCTCCATGACGCAATACTCCGCCCCGGCGTCGCACATCCTGCGCAGATGCGCCTGCAGCTCGAGCGATTCGAGCGTGGTGTTGCTGGACTCGAAGGTTCGATCCCCGATCCTGACGCGGATCGTGCCCATGAGTCCGGTCTTCCGTCCTTCGTCGCGCAGGATCTGATCGAGCAGGTAGGTGATCGTCGTCTTGCCGTTGGTTCCGGTAACGCCGATCACCTTCAGCTGCTCGCTCGGGTATCGATACCAGGCGCTGGCGATGACCGCAAGCGCGTAGCGCGAATCCTTGACCAGCAGCTTCGGCAGGCGGCTGTCCACATCCCGCTCGACGACGAGCGCGACGGCGCCGTTCGCTTCGGCCTGCCTCGCATAATCGTGGCCATCCTCACGATGGCCCCTGATGCAGATAAACAGATCACCGGGCTGCACCTTGCGCGAATCGATCTGCACGCCCGTGATCGGCGTGGCGAGATCCCCCTGCGTCGAAGCCGTGATGAGCAGCTTCGCCAAATCTCCGAGCAGCATACGCCTCTCCTCCTGCTACCGCCTCGCGCGATGCTGACGGATCGTTAACAGCATTGCCGATTTGCGGATCCTGGTATACGCTGTACGCCGGAAGAGGCTAGTCATGCCGATGCTCCTCGGGCTCTTCGGCCAGATAGATGCGGATCACGGAGCCCTGCTCCACGCGCGTCCCGGCCTTGGGAGCCTGATTCACGATATAGTTGCCTTTTCCGGACGTGACGATCTGTAGATCAGAGCGCAGCATCTCGTAGATTTCCCGTGTTGTCAATCCTGTCAGATCAGGCACTTCGACGATGGGTACATCCGGGTATTTATATGCTTTCTCCATCTGTTCCTGACGCGGCTCTACTCCTAAATATACAAGAGTGTCTTCCATAATATTACGGACGATCGGCGCGGCGACCAGTCCGCCAAACTGGATGCCCTGCGGATCATCAACCGCGATATAGATGATCACCTGCGGATCATCCGCCGGGGCGAAGCCGATGAACGACACGATGTGCTCATCCTTGGCATAAACGCCGTCCTTGACCTTCTGCGCCGTGCCCGTCTTGCCGCCGACGCGGTAGCCCTCGATGAAGGCGTTGCGGCCGGTGCCGAGAGCAACGACGCTCTCCAGCGCCTCCCGCACCTTCGCGGATGTTGCTTCGGAGATGACGGTGCGCACGAGATGCGGTTCATTCTCCTGGATGACCTCGCCGGTCTCCGGCTGGATCCACTTCTTGGCGACATAAGGTCTGTACAGCTTGCCGCCGTTGATCGCCGCAGCCACCGCCGCCACCTGTTGGATCGGCGTCACCGAGACGCCCTGGCCGAACGAGGTCGTGGCCAGCTCCACCGGGCCGACCTTATCCAGGTCGAACAGGATGCCGTTCTCCTCGCCAAGCAGATCGATGCCGGTCTTCGTGCCGAAGCCGAATCGCTTGATGTAGTCGAAGAGCGTCTCCTTGCCCAGCATCTGACCAAGCACGACGAAACCGGGGTTGCAGGAGTTCTGCACGACCTCCAGGAAGGTCTGGCTGCCGTGGCCGCCCCGCTTCCAGCAATGCAGATGCGCCCCCGCCACCTCGATCCAGCCCGGATCGTAGAATCGGTCATGGTGCAGGTCAACCTTGCCTTCCTCCAGCGCCGCCGCCAGGGTGATGATCTTGAAGGTCGAGCCCGGCTCGTACGTCATCCAGATCGGGAGATTGCGGTTGTACACCTCCGCCGGATACGCCTGGTAATTGGCCGGTTCATAGTCCGGCCTGGAGGCCATCGCCAGGATCTCCCCGTTGTTCGGGTTCATCGCGATGCCGATGATGCTCTGCGGCTGATGTTGCAGCATCGCCTGATCGAGCTCCCGCTCCAAGATCGCCTGGATGTGCTTGTCGATGGTCAGCTGCAGCGTAAGTCCATCCTTCGGCGGCACGAACTCCTCCGTGCTGCCTGGCATCTCTCGCCCCGCCGCATCCGCCAGGAAGGTCACGCTGCCCCGGATGCCTCGAAGGTATTCATCGTACTTCAGCTCCAGTCCGGCCAGCCCCTGATTGTCGATGCCGGTGAAGCCCAGCACATGCGAGGCCAGGTTGCCGAACGGATAGTATCGGTCGTTGTCCTCGCCGACGATGATCCCCGGCAGCCCGAGCGCCTGAACCTCCCTCGCCTTGTCCAGCGAGATCTTGCGGCCTCCCGGTTTGATCACCTCGATGAGCGACCGCTTCGTGATGATGCGACGGATGTCCTCCGCGGACATGTCCAGCACCGCGGCGAGCTTCCTGGCCGTCTCCTCGGGATCCTGGATCTGCGCCGGCAGCGCCCAGATCGAAGGCGTGCTGATGTTATACGCCAGGGCGATGCCGCTCCGGTCGACGATCTCGCCGCGCTTGGCCATGAACGGGATGTTGCGCCGCCATGACTCCTCCGCCCTGGCGGCGATATCCGGTCCCATCACCAGCTGGACGTATGCCAGACGGATGATCAGACTGACGAACAGAACGAAGCAGATGATCATCGCTGCCAGCAGGCGCCGCCTTACGGTCACATTCGATACTCTCATCCAACCTGTCACTCCTTGGCTTCGTCTTCAGTACAGCTTATTCAGCCATGGACGAGGTTAGAATGAGGGGATATGCGATGCCATGACGTTCCGTCAGCGGCTCTGCCGAATAGAGCCCGCAGCTCGATCAGCCTGACGAATTCCCGTCAGCTGACGGTTCACCAGCGGACTCAGGTGACACCTGCGTCTCCGAAGCCGCGGCAGGCGGCTGAAGCTCCAGGTGCAGCAGCTGTTCCTCGCCGTTCCCCTGCCAATACTGGCGAACGACATAGCCTTCGCCGCTCACCCGCACCTTGATGTCGAGAAAGGTGGCAAGCTCCATCGCATCTCGCAGCGACCAGCCGCTCATGTCGGGCAACAGCGCCCGGGACTTGTCCTGGGTCAGCAGGATGACCTGCTGCCTGCTGCCGACTCGCGTCCCGGATGCCGGGAACTGGTCGATCACCTTGTGGCCGTTGCCGAGGATGACGTAGCCGAACCCCTTCGCGGCCAGCACTTCTCCGGCCCTGAGCGGGTCCATCGTAACGAGATTCGGGACGGTCAGGGTCGGCAGCTTGCTCTGAATCTGCACGGAATTGACCGTCACCTCGCTCCTTTCGGTTTCGACGCCAAGATAGCGAAGGCTTTTCTCCATGATCTCGCGGAACACCGGAGCCACGACCTCGCTGCCCTGGGTGTAGCTCTCAATCTTCGGATCGTCGACGATCACGATCAGCGCGATCTTCGGATCATCCACCGGAGCGAAGCCGCCGAAGGACAGCACGTACCGGTCGTCAGCATACTTGCCGTCCACGACCTTCTCCGCCGTACCTGTCTTGGCCGCGATGCGGTAGCCCTCGATGTAGGCCCTCCGACCGGTACCGTAGCTCTGGTTCGATACGACCTGCTCCAGATAGCCCGCCACCTCATGGGCGGTACGCTCACTGACCACCTGCCGGATGAACTGCGGCCCGAACTCCTCGACCGTCTCGCCCGTATCGGAATCGATGATCTCCTTGACGAGGTGTGGCTTGAGCAGCTTGCCGCCATTGGCGATCGCGCTGATCGCTGCCACCTGCTGGATGCCGGTCACGGTGACACGCCCCTGGCCGAATGTCGCCGTCGCCACCTCGGTCGGATAGTTCAGGTTGAAGCGAACATCCCCCCTGGCTTCGCTGCTCAGCTCGATGCCCGTCTTCACGCCGAAGCCAAACTGCTCGATATAATAACGAAGCTTCTCTCCTCCGAGACGTTGCCCGAGCTGTACGAACGCCACGTTGCTGGAGCGCAGGAACCCCTCGAGGTAGGTGATCTCTCCCCAGCCGCGACCGCCGTTGTGGTCATTGATGTAGGTGTCCGCCACACGGATGCGGCCGGACATATAGGTCTCGTCGGGGTCAAACAGCCCTTCCTCCACCGCCGCCGCAAGCGTGACGATCTTGAAGGTGGAGCCAGGCTCATAGATGGAGGAGATGGCATGATTATAAAAGTCCGCCTGCGACTTGATGTCCCAGTATCTGTTCGGATCGAAATTCGGGTAGTTGGCCATCCCGAGGATCTCCAGCGTGTTCGGATCGGCGGCGATCGCCGTGACGCTGATCGGCTCGTATTTGTTGTAGACCTCCTCCAGCGCCGCTTCCATGTAATGCTGGATGTTCTGGTCGATCGTGAGCCGGACCGACTTGCCGTTCACCGGAGGCTCGTAGAGAGCCGTCCCCTTCGGCAGCTCATAGCCGAGCCGATCCCGTTCATAGTGAATCTTGCCGTCCTTTCCTTTGAGTATCCCGTCAAGCGTATACTCGATGCCCATGATCGCATTGCCGTCCTTGTCCGTATAGCCGAGCACATGCGAGGCAAGGGAGCCATTGGGATAGTATCGTTTATTGTCCTGCAGCAGATTGACGCCGACGATGTCGTTCTCGCTCATCCAGCTTCTGATCCTGTCTGCCACGTCGCTGTCGATCTTCCAGCCTTCATTGCGCACCTCGACGTGCACATAGTAGCTGCCGTCCTCCCGCTTCTTTGTCACCAGCTGCTGCAGCTTGCGATAGCCCGCTTCATGATCCATGCCGAGCAGCGGCGCCAGCCCGCTTACCACCTTGTCGGCCAGGCCCCGCTGATGGATGAGCCCTGGATTGACGGCGACCGTATAGGAGGGCGCGTTCCAGGCGAGCACATTGCCGTTGCGATCGTAGATGGCGCCGCGCGTGGAAGGCAACACGCTGTCCGCCGACCAGACGCGCACCGCTTTCTCTGTCAGATCGTGTGCCTGAACCACCTGCACGTAATAAAGCCTGATGCCCACAATAACAAAAAAGAGGGTGAACAGGCCCCCGATGAGAAAAGAACGAATCTTGATTTTGCGTGACATGCTGCTCACTCCTGACCGGACATGGCGATGCTGACATCCGACATCGGAGACATGATCGAGATCTCTGTAATGGTATCCGCAGGAACATAACCAAGCTCCCTGGCGATCTCCAGGAGACGCTTGTTATCCTGCAGCTTCGCGACCTCCAGCTTCAGCGTGCTGTTCTCCAGCTCGATCTTGCGGATCTGATGCTCCATCTGCTGGATGCGGGTGTTGATCTCATAGATCTGCGCATAGCGGAACAGGATGGCGCCTGCGACCAATACGCAGAGGATGATGCCCGACAGCCAGAGCAGCTTCTCCTGCGGAGTGACAACGCTGCGTCGATAGACCTTTTTTCTTTGCTCTTTGTATATGACCCGTTGCTGCTGCCTGCGCTCTTCCAGGGCTGCGCTGCCATGTACGTAATACCCCATCATCGATTCCTCCTCTACCATTGTCTGTTACTGGCTTCTGTCCAGCTTCTCGGCGATTCTCAGTTTGGCCGAGCGCGCCCGCGGATTGTCCTTCAACTCCTCCGGTCCGGGCAGGATCGGCTTGCGATTGACCAGGCGCAACACCCCCTGGTTGCCGCACACGCACATCGGAAAATCTGGCGGACAGGTGCAGCGCTCGGTATGTTTGGCGAAAAATTGCTTGCATATACGATCTTCCAGCGAATGGAAGGTGATGACTGCTATGCGGCCGCCGGGCCTTAAGACCTTGAGCGAGCCTGCCAGCGCATCCTCGAATGCGCCGAGCTCATCATTGACCGCGATGCGGATCGCCTGAAAGCTTCGCTTTGCGGGATGGGGCCCGGTACGTCTCGCCGGCGCGGGGATCGCTTCCTTGATGATCTCCGCCAGCTGTTCGGTCGTGCGGATCGGTTCCCGCTGCCTCGTATGGACGATATGCTTCGCGATCCTGCGCGCGAACTTCTCCTCGCCATATTCCAGCAGGATGTGGGCGATCCGCTCCTCATCCCATGTATTGACGATCGTCTCGGCTGTCAGCTCCGTGCTGCGGTCCATCCGCATGTCCAGCTCGGCGTCCTTGTTGTAGCTGAAGCCGCGCTCCGCTTCATCGAGCTGCGGCGATGAGACGCCAAGGTCGAACAGGATGCCGTCAACCCCTTGAACGCCGAGCTTCCCGAGCTCACGCTCCAGGTAGCGGAAATTGCTGCGCACGATGGTCACCCGATCCATATAAGGCTCCAGCGTCTTCTCTGCATGGCGGATCGCCGTCTCATCCTGGTCAAATGCGATGAGCCTCCCCGACTCGCCCAGCCTCTTCACGATCTCCATGCTGTGACCGGCTCCTCCGAGCGTGCAGTCCACATAGATCCCGTCAGGCTTCACCGCGAGTCCGTCTACCGCCTCCTGCTTCAAGACCGTAACGTGATGGAACACCGATTGTCCTCCTTTACAGATCGAGATCATAATCCACCAGCTTCTCCGCAATCTCGTTGAAGGATGCTTCGGACTGACGCGTGTATTCCTCCCAGGCTTCCTTGCTCCAGATCTCCACGCGGCTCGAGACGCCGATGATGACCGCATCCTTCACGAGCTTCGCGTGCTCGCGCAACACCGTCGGCAGCGTTATCCTTCCCTGCTTGTCCAGTTCACATTCAACGGCGCCCGAGAGGAAGAAGCGGGTGAAAGCCCGGGCATCGGATTTCATCAGGGGCAGGGCCTTCAGCTTCTTCTCCATGTTCGCCCATTCCTCCATCGGATAGACGAACAGGCAGTTGTCAAGGCCGCGGGTAACGACGAACTGGGGACCCAGCGCATCCCGGAACTTGGCCGGAATGATGATGCGGCCCTTCTCGTCCAGGGCATGCTGATATTCACCCATAAACATGTTCGTCCACCCCCCTTGCCACCCTTTCGCTCCACTTTACCCCACTTTCCACCACTCACATGCAAATTCGACAAAAAAATAAAAAATCCAGATCCGGCCGAGCGCCCGAATGGATGGCCGAAAGATCTTGATCGGACCGGCCGGAAACCCTAGTTCCAGCTGTCCAGATAGGCGATCTGTTCCGGCGTCAGCGCGTCGATGCGAAGCCCCAGGGATTCCAGCTTGTAGCGCGCCACCTGTTCGTCAATCTCACGCGGAACCTCCACCACTTGTTTGCCGAGGCGCTCATGGTGATCGTTCACATACTTCAGGCCAAGCGCCTGAAGCGAGAAGGTCATGTCCATGATCTCCGCCGGGTGTCCGTCGCTGGCGCCCAGGTTGACCAGCCGCCCTTCGGCGAGCAGATAGAGCCTGCGCCCGTCGGCCAGACGGAACTCCTCGATGTTCGTGCGCACCTGCCGCTTCGATACCGCGAGCTCGTTCAGATCCGGCTTGTTCACTTCCACGTCGAAGTGGCCGGCATTGGCCAGGATCGCGCCATCCTTCATCACCTCGTAATGCTCCTTGCGGATGATGCTGCGGTTGCCCGTGACGGTGATGAAGATGTCGCCGATGCGCGCCGCCTCCAGCATCGGCATGACGGAGAAACCGTCCATATGCGCTTCCACCGCCTTGATCGGATCCACCTCGGTCACCACAACGCTGGCTCCCAGGCCCCTGGCGCGCATCGCCACGCCCTTGCCGCACCAGCCGTATCCGGCCACGACCACGGTCTTGCCGGCGATGACGAGATTGGTCGTGCGGCTGATGCCGTCAAATACCGACTGTCCGGTTCCATAGCGGTTATCGAACAGATGCTTGCACAGTCCGTCGTTGACCGCCACCATTGGCAGCTGCAGCTTGCCCTGCTTCTGCAGCGCCTTCAGGCGAATGATGCCGGTCGTCGTCTCCTCCGCGCCGCCGCGAATCTGCGGCAGCAGATCGGGACGCTCGCCATGCAGGATCGTCACCAGATCGGCGCCATCGTCGATGATCAGATCCGGCTTCGTCTCCAGCGCGAGTACGAGCATGCGCTTGTATTCGTCCGGCTCCGGATTGTGCTTCGCATATACGGTGATGCCGTCCTCCACCAGCGCGGCGCAGACATCGTCCTGCGTCGACAGCGGATTGCTGCCGGCGATCGTCACCTCAGCCCCGCCAGCCTGGATCACCTTGGCGAGGTAAGCGGTTTTCGCCTCCAGGTGAAGGCAGATCGTCACCTTCAGCCCCTGAAACGGCTTGTCTCGTTCGAACTGCTGGCGAATCCTGTTCAGCACCGGCATGTGGGCGCTGGCCCAGTCGATCTTCAGATGCCCCTGCGGCGCCAGCGCGATGTCCCTGATGATGCTTCTGTCCAATGTGTTCATGTTCTCCCTCTTTCTCGCCGATCTACAGGTAGACGACATAATGATGCCGATAATCAAGCGGGTCGGGATGGTGCTGGTGAAGCAGATGCTCCAGCCACCCTTCTCCGTAACGGTTCAGGTAGGCGAATACGTTATAGACGCGTTCCTGCGGAACGCCTGTCGGCATCAGCGAGGCGCCGAGCCGGTCGAACTGCCTCAGCCCCACCTCGTGCTTGCCGGCGATCTCCTTCTCTATTCTGCCCCGATAATAATGAACCTGCTCGATGATCCGCGCAAGGTTCGTCTCCCCAAGCGCCTTCATCACCGGGCTGACCTTCCCGGCGCTTGCGATGAGCGGCTCATAGGCGCTCCGCACGGCGGCCTCCACGTCGGCGAAGGCCCGTTCGACGTCAAAGGTCTCCTGGCTGCCCAGCCAGGCATCGCGCTTCTCCCGCAGGCGATACAGCGCATCTTCGATCGTCAGGCCGAAGCGCTCCATCGTCTTCTGGTCAGATGGCTCCAGCAGCGTATAGCATGCTCTCGGCACAAGCAGCGGCAGTCTCATGTCAAGGGTCTCGAAGGCTTCCTTCAGCTGGCCCCAATAGGCGATCTCACCCGGACCGAGCACGGCTGCGAGCACCGGGAACAGGTAATCCTGCATGAGCGGTCTCGTCAGCACGTTGTTGCTGAGCTGTTCCGGCTCCTGCTCCGCGATCGCCAGGAGCTGGTCCTGCGAAAGGGCGACGAGCCCCTGTCGGTCGGCGTAAGCCTCTCCCTTCCGATACAGGAGAAGGCGTTTTCCCTGGTGATAATAAAACAGATTGGCGCCATCCGGATGCACATCCGCCTGCGGTGTATAGCCCGCTGCGGCAAGTTCCTCCGCCGCACGGACATAGGCTTCGCGAAGCTGATCATTGCTTGCGATCAGCTGCTTCCACATCGCCGTTTCCAGACTGCGGATCGAAGGATGCGCGCTGTCGATGAGGACGAGGCCTGCCGGGCCGAACAACCAGGCCAGGATGCGCGCGAACGCCTCGCTGAGCGTCCGCGACTCCTCGCAGATCGCGGAAAGCTGACGGATATATCCGGCCTTGGCGTCCGTATCCGGCAGTTCGCCGGCCAGGCTGCGAATCGCCTGCTCCCACTGCTCCCGGAGGATCGGCCGATGGCTGATCGAGATCCGCTCCTGGTCGGATCGGGCAAGCTGCAGCTTGTGCACGCTCAGATCGGGGCGCAGCACATGTATGTGATCCACCTCGGCGATATCGTGATCTTCTCCGGCGATCCAGAACACCGGAACGACCCGCCTGCCCAGCCGTTGCTCCGCCTCCCTCGCCTGGCGGATGATCGTGATCGCCTTGTAGATGACGAGCAGCTGTCCGCTGAACAAACCGGGTTGCTGCCCGCCGATCACCACCACCGTGTCGGGTGATCTGAGCAGCTCCGCATGGCGCAGGGCTGCTTCATGATTGGCGACATTTCTGTTGTATGCCACAAGTGCATCCGCGAGCTGCCCACGGTCGGCGGCCAGCGGTTTCCGCGCGAGATATTCGAGGCGCGAGGCCCAGGCGGCCTCATCGCGGGGATGCCCGTGATATCGTCCGGACAGCCGTGGGCTGCCTTGTATGTAATCGTTCGCCAGTGGATTGGAATGGATCTGAGGAATCGTCTCTATTCTCATCATATACCTTCCTTAATAACAAGATGCGCGAGGCCATCCTGACCAGTAGCCCGTACCCGATGGCCGATGTTTGCTCTGACAAGCATGGACAGAAGCGAGATCATAACCTGTTCGAGATAACTTCCTATTCGATTGTACACGCACATCGGCATATCGTCAAAAGCATAATCCCCCCTGCCGGATCCCGATGGACCGGTTGGGGGATAACTTGCCGGATTCGTATATAGCAGTGAAGCGCTGCCCGCGTCAGACGCGGAAGAAATACTGGCCGATGCCGATGAGCAGGAGAATGATATACAGCAGGCTGAGCACGAGGAATCCGATCCGCCAGATGATGCGGAACGTTCTCTGCAGGTCGACCTTTCCCTGATTCCTCGTCTGCATGCCGCCGGCCAGCCCGAAGGCCACGAGGAACGCGAACAGGATGATCCAGAGGAAGCTCATGCCCGGTCGGATGATCGTATTGAACATCGCGGATACGACGAAGACCAGGAGCAGGGTCGTAATGTCGATCGTCAGCGTTTTGGCTTTTTTCTTGTCCTCCATGAACCTGTTCAGCACGAAATATAAGATAAAGAACGTGGCAAAGGGTATGATCGCTGCCAATGCGAATACCCATTGCACCAGATTGAGCAGAAAATGCATGCTGACACCCGCTTCCTAACGTAAGTCCTCTTTGGCCTCCAGCAGCCGCATCATCAGCGCATGAGTCGGGACTTTAAGTCCCGCCCGTTCGCCCAGGCGCACGATCGCTCCGTTGATCCACGGCAGCTCGGTCGGCCTGCCAGCCTTCATATCCTGCAGGGTGGACGACTGATTGCCCGCCGTTCTGTCGCACACTTCCTTCAGCCCGTCCCAGAGCAGAGCCGCGTCCAGCTGCACGCCGTTGACTCCGGCCACTGCAAGCGCTTCATCAAACAACAGTTTCATGACCGTGACCAGAGATTCATGACCGAATAAAGCTCCGTTCCTGATCTCCATGAGCGCTGTGAGCGGATTGATCACCGAATTGATGATCAGCTTGCGCCATAACTCATCTTTCAATCTGTTCGACAAAACCGTACGAAATCCTGCATTCTCCAAGACTTTTTGCAACAGTTTCAGATTCTCCTGAACATCCCGGCTGCTCCAGCGATCGGGCGCAGCAGGACCGATGATCGTTCGGCCCGATCCCGTATGGACTACTGCTGCCGGCCCAGTCCTTCCGGCCCCCTCGGATACGACCGCTCCGTACAGGCGCTCAGAAGGGAACCAGTCCGCGAGCATCTCCAGATGGCCGATGCCGTTCTGCATCGCCAGGAGGCTGGCTGCCGGCCATGCCGCCCAGAGCTTGCGCAGCAATCCTTCCAGCTGCGGCAACGCGTACTGCTTGACGGTCAGCAGGATCCAGTCCGGCGCCTCGGCATCCTCAAGGCCGGCCTCTGCCTGTTGCATGGACGCCGCAGGACATCTGACGACGAACCTGGCCTCTCCGGCGGCAAGCGCTATGCCCTGCTCCCCGATCGCTCCGGCTTGTTCGTCCGTCCTTGTGATCAGCCTCACCTCCGCGCCCGACTGACGCAGTCTGGCCGCGTACAGCAGGCCGATGGAACCTGCCCCGATGATCCACAGTCTCATACGTTCACTCCTTCCGTTGTCTGACCCGACCCGCAGCGCTCTGACGAATGCCGCCTGCCCCGGACGCAGGCCGCCTCACGGCAGCTCCGGTTCACCGGCCACGCATGGACTGCCGAAGGCATCTCACCCCGACATCCGATGCGAACAAAAGGCTCCTTTCACATCCATGTCGCAATGGAAAGGAGCCCAACGTTAACCCGTCAATCTTCCTGATGCTTCACCAGGCTCAGGATGATGGTGATCAGGGTGAATGCCACAAGCGCGAGGAAAGGAATGGTGATGAAGCCCAGCCAGTCGATGTATTGAGCATTGCACGGCACACCGCTCTTGCATACCTGGAAGCCTCCGAAACCGGGTATCTTCTGCAGCATGTAGTGGTAGATCGAGATGCATCCGCCGATGATGCTCAAGGGAAGCACATATCGCTTGATGCGCGTATCCCCGGTATAGGCCGCGATGCCGAGCAGGATCGTCTGCGGATACATGAAGATGCGCTGGAACCAGCACAGCTCACATGGGATGAAACCGCGAATCTCGCTGAAATACAGGCTGCCGAGCGTCGCGATCAGCGAGATTAGCCACGCGGCATACAACAGATAGGGCCGAATCGCGCCAAGCCGCTCCGTCACTTGCCGCTCGCCTCCAGTTCCTTCTCGATCCTCCTGGAAATCTCATCATAATCATACGGATTCTTCATGAGGATGCCGTTGATCATCACGGACGGCGTGCTGGTGATGTTGTATTTCTCCACCAGTTCCATATCGGTCACGAGCGCAGGCAGGGCGGTTCCCTTGTCCAGATCCTCCCCGAACTTCGCCAGATCGATGCCGGGAACATGCTGCTCAGCCAGACTCATGAGCAGCTCCTTCGTCACCCAGCTCGTGGTGTACTCATGCTGCGCCTGGGCATCGAACAGGGCTGCGTGGAAATCCCAGAAGGATTCCGGCGCCGCTTCATATACCAGCTCGGAGCCGAGCGAGGCAAGCTGCGATTGGGAACCGTGGAACAGCGTGTTGATGAAGACGAATTTCGCCTTGCCCGTCTCGATATAATCATTGATCAGCTTCGGAAACACCGTCTTGTCCCACTGGTAGCAATGCGGACACAGATAGTCGCCAAAGGCGATAACGGTTACGGGAGCGGAATCATCTCCCAACACCTGCTGGTCGGCAAGCGACGGGAGCTCATGTCTCGTCGGATTGTTGTTCTTGATCGTGGTCAGCACGACGAGCAGCACGATGACCGCTACAAAGGCCAGCGTGATGCCAACAAGCGGCTTCATGCTGTTGCGGTTGCCAGCCTTGCGGTTTTGCGGTTTTTTCATGCTCTTGCTTTGATTGGCCATTACGTACTCCTCTCCTCAACGAAAATGATCCAATGCCTCGTAAAGCATCGTCTCTATAAAAATATCACGCCTCGTCCAATCCTTCAAATGCCATTGACAGAGTTTTGCAATTGTTCACAATTGGCAGCGGAGCTCGATACAGCAGGACTTGACAGAAGCGGAGTCCTCCCGGGGCAGAACAAAAAAATCTCCCGCCCTGCCCGAACAGGCGGAGCGGAAGATCCGTAACGGTCTGAAGGATCATTTGCCGAGCAGATCCAGATGGCGTCCGATGTGGCTGGCGAGCGACTGCTCGTACGCCTCTTCCTGGTCGATCAGCGTCTTGTAGAATTCATCCTTGAACAGCGGACGGCCCTCCTCATCCTTGGCCTGGAGCAGCAAGCCATAGGTGATGTGAATGAGCTGTCTGGCGTTATTCTCGTTCATGTAGTCCGGCAGGGAGGCGTCGTCCACCTCATCCAGCGGCTTGATCATGGACAGATCGGTCGTGACATGATAATACGCCTTCGCTTCCTCGAAATGCTCCAGCGCGTATTGGTGCATGCGGCGGTACAGGCCCGGATTCACCTTCGCCACGGTGCGCACCGCCTCCAGCCAGTTGGTGCCGGCTGTCTTCACGTGGAATCTGCCCTTCGTATACTTGCCGATGATCGGGAAGACGCTGAACTTGTCGCTGCCGGAGTGAATGCTCAGCTTGTAGCCGAAATGGTCGGCAATCGCGGCATGCAGCGCCAGTTCCTTCTCGAATTGGGCCAGGTCGCCGATATAATCGATGCCCTTCTGGAACTCGCCGCAGAATCTCGGCGCCATGCTGAAGATGTCGACGCCCTTGTCATACAGCTCGCGCGCCACGAAGTAATGGGATTCCGGAGCAGTCGGCGTCATCGTCTCGTCGATCGAGATCTCGAAGTCGACGGCGCGAGGCGCATGCTTGATGTACTTGTCATAGATGAACAGCATGTAGCGGATCGCTTCCCCGTAGATGAGGACGTTCTTCTTCAGGCTGGCGCTGTCGTAGGTGAAGCTGTGCCCGCCAACGGTGAACGTCTTGTCCAGGAACCGGTCCTCATAATGCTTGCGCACCTCTTCGTCGAGCGCTTCATAGGCGGCGTTCAGCTCGGCTTCGCTCATGCCTTCCACATCGTTGCGGATATGGTCGGAGCAGTCCAGCGTCAGCATCGTGAAGCCCAGATCAAGCGACATCTGGATGTCCTGCTCCAGCTTCAGGTGGTCGCCGTCGGCGCCGAAGCCGCCGGTATAGCCCTCCTGGATGACCGCATAGCTGGCGGCGTCCATCACCTGCTTGTAGTCGCGTCCCGTCAGGTTCAGCTCGCGGATGCTCTGCTGCGCCAGGATCGGCTTGATGTCGCGGCCGCGAATCGTCTTGATATGACCCGGACTGGCGAGTCCCAGACGGTCGCCAAGTCCGAAGGTCGCCACCTGCTTGCCGAAGGCCTGCGGCGCCGTATGCGGGAAGTAGCGGTTCAGCACGAGCCGGTTCTCATGGCTGGTCGGACATACCTTGAAGCCCTCGAAGGCCTCGCCCTGCAGATCGCTATACAGGCTGCCGCCGCCGATCACGACAAGCTTCCTCTCCAGGCCCTGGCGAACCATCACCAGCCTGTCTCCTTCATGCTCCAGCACAGACTGCACATACACCTTCACATCGCCGACGGATGGGGACAGCTCCCCGTTTCTGAGCTGCTCTGCAATCGTATTGAAACTCATGTACCTCTCACCTTTGCTTTGGATTTTTGGATAGACAGATGCGACTAACGCATATAGGTGCCGCCGTTGATCTCGATCGTCTCCCCGGTCAGATAGGCGGACAGCCCGGAGGCGAGGAACAGCACGACGCCGGCCACATCCTCAGGCTCCCCCTGCCTTCCCAGCGGCACGCTGGCGATCGTGGATCGGCGGTATTCTTCCGAGGACACCGTCGAATGGAAATCGGTATTGCCGATGTATCCCGGCGATACGATATTGACCCGGATACCGTAAGGAGCAATCTCCTTCGCCAGCCCCTTCGAGTAAGCGATCACGGCCGCCTTGCTGGCCGCGTAGACGGCGGATCCGCCCCCGCCTCCCGTGTGAGCGGCCACGGAGGACATGTTGATGATCGTCCCCGAGCGTCTCGCGATCATCCCGGGCACGACCCGCTTCGTGACGAACACCGTGCTCTTCAGATTCAGATCCATCACTTCATCGTACAGCGATTCGCTGATCTCCACATTGGAGACGCGCTGGATCAGATGGCCTGCATTGTTGACGAGAATATCGATCTTGCCATAGCTTTCCTCAACCCTGCTCACCATCTCGTCGATCTGGTCAAGCTTCGTGACATCGGCGCGGACGAGCAGCGCTTCGCCCCCCTGCGCCTGAATGTCACGAACCACGCCTTCCGCCGCCGCTTCGCTGCGATGGTAATTCACCGCCACTTTGACGCCGCTGGCAGCGAGGGCCAGCGCGACCGCACGGCCGATCCCCTTGCTTGCTCCGGTGACCAGCGCGACCTGGCCGCTCAAGTCGATATGCATAGCGATTACCCCCTCAAGGATTCATTTGATGCCTGGGCGGCGTTCGCAGTCCCCGCTGCCAGGCTTCGACGCAACAGCGTCGAGACGATGATCAGCTCGGCGATGATGCCGCAGGAGGCGGCAACGCCTCCGACCACCCCGTTCCAGTGCGGCGCCGCGAAGATCAGTACGAAGAGCGCCAGCAACGTCATGCCCACATTGCTCGTCTGCGACCACAGCATGAACTTCGTCCGCTTGTTCAACATGCATAAGCCGTTGCAGTAATCCACCCACGGAAACGCGAACGACACGATCGCCATGACGCGAAGCACCGACAGGCTGCCTGCCAGCAGCTCGCCCTGAGCCCCCATCACGCTGCCGACGAACCAGTGTCCGAGCGGCGTGTACGACAGCAGGAGGACAAGCAGACCCGGGATCATGCCCGCCAAGGCGGTGAAGCGAAGCACCACGCGCGCGTCCTTCTGATGGAAATTCAGCACGATCTGGTGAATGTAGGTGAAGAAGCTGTTCACCAGATTGATGACGCTAAGCGCGATGGCGTAGGAGGCGATGGAAACCTCCAGCTGGTCCGTCTTGCCGAGCACGGCGTTGATCGATGGCGACACGATCACGGCGATAAAGGAGGAGTACAGCAACGGCTTGTAAAACGGGAGCACCTCCCGCACGCTTCTGACCGAGCCATCCTTCGCCCGCTCCGGCATGGACCGGTAAATCTTCCTACCCTCAATCAGGCTGACGAGGGCTTCCACCGCCATGCCGATGAGGAACAGCCAGGCGCCGGTCGTCTCGTCGATGCGCTCCGGATGAGCCATGAACGCCAGTCCGATGCCGTACATCACCGAGAGCCGCACGCCCATGCCAATCGTCAGCCATTTCGTCTGCATGTTGCGGATGATGATGCCCTGATACAGGCAACGCATCGCCGAGAATACGGTGACGAACATGACAACCCGGTACGTGTTCACCACAGCTGGCGTCGTCGCATCGTTCGTGTTGAACACGAGGCGGAACAGCCATTCGCCTGCCGGCGTGAAGCCGATGAGGAAGCCGAACAGCAGCGTAAAGCCGATCAGCAGCATCGTCAGCTTCCGCATCGCCCTGAACGACACGCGATCACCGCTGAGCGCGGAGGTCGTCTGCCTGAGCAGAAATGCCGGACGCTCGGTGATCGTGAAGATGCTGAGCGCGATCTGATAGGCGGCGATGACCAGCTCGGGCTGAGCGGCGCGGGACAGCACGGAATTGATGATGACATGAGACAGAGTGATCAGGCTTGCCGCTAGACCCAAAGGCACAAAAAATGTTAAAATGTTGGACAACCTGACCGTCTCTGGCGGAGATACAGGCTCTTGCCGCATGCAAACAGGACTCCCATTCGGATGAAGATGTGATGCCAGACTCAGGCGGGAGCAAAGCGATGCGCGGTCAACGCTTCACGGAAGTCATAGCCGCTGCAGTTCCAACATGCATCCTGCCATGCAAGACTTTATAATCCCTGATTCTTGTGAGAAAAACGACGCAATAACAACGTTGTTATATCCATCCTAATTGTATTGAAGTATAATAAAACTGTCAATGACGATTCTCGATACGATTCCAAGGCAGGAGGTTGTACATGTCAGTCACGATCAAGGATATTGCCGAACGAGCCGGCGTCAGCTTCTCCACCGTCTCCAAGGCGCTGCGCAACAGTCCGCTCGTTCAGGAGAAGACGAAGCAGAAGGTGCTGCGCATCGCGGAAGAGATGGGGTATCAGCCGAACATCGCCGCGCGCCGACTGGTGTCCAAGAAAAGCCAGGCGATCGGCGTCGTCTGGCCATCGGTGGAACGGGCTACGACCGGCGCGTTGATCACGTTGATTAACGAAGAGCTGGAGCAACGCTCCTACACGACGCTCCTGTCGATCAACCGGATCGAATCGGCGATCGCCGCCTTCCACCGCTTTCAGGTGGACGCCATCTTCATCTTTTATAATCATGAGGAGCAGGTACCGCCGGACTTCCGCTACCAGACGAACATCCCGATCCTCATCTACGGCGTCGCCGGGTGCGTCCCCTATCCGACGATCGACGTGCGCCGCGATCGAGCGACGATGCTGGCCGTCCGCCATCTGCATGAGCTCGGTCATCGCGAGATCGCCTACATCGGCGAACCGTCGCGTTTCGACCTGCTGCAGGTCGAGAAGATTCGCATGTTCCGCGAGGAATCGGAGCGGCTCGGCATCCGTCACTCCGTTGTGCCGATTGACAATATGGAGACGCATTCCGGCTATCTCGCAGCGAAGCGCATCCTGCAACAGAAGCAGCGTCCGACCGCGATCATCAGCGGCAGCTACGATCTGACGCGAGGCATCATGCAGGCGGCGCAGGAACTGAAGCTGTCCATTCCCGAGCAGCTGTCGATCGTCAGCTATGACAACATCCCGCAGTCCGTGACGCTGGAAGTGCCGCTGACCACCGTGGGCGTCGACATTGCGAAGATCGCGGACAAAGTAACAGAGACGCTCCTTCATCTGATGAATGAAGAGAGCGTCCCGCTATCGATCTTTATGGAGCCTGAGCTCGCCGTTCGCAGCTCAACGGCCGCGCCGCTTGCCGCTTCCCGTTAACGGTTCATCCAGCCGCCGTCGACGCACAGCACGTGTCCGCTCATATAGTCGGACGCGGCAGAGGCCAGGAAAACGACCGGACCCTTCAGATCGTCCGGCGTTCCCCAGCGGCCCGCCGGGATGCGTTCGAGGATCTGCCTGCTGCGGACCGGATCGTCCTGCAGCTGTTGCGTATTGTCCGTCGCCATGTATCCGGGGGCGATGGCGTTCACCTGCACGCCCTTGCCCGCCCACTCGTTGGCGAGCGCCTTCGTGATCCCGGCCACCCCGTGCTTGCTGGCCGTATAGCCGGGCACGTTGATGCCACCCTGGAAGCTGAGCATCGAGGCAACGTTGATGATCTTGCCGGAGCCCTGTTTCAGCATCTCGCGCCCCGCATACTGGCACAGGAAGAAGACCGAGTTGAGATTGAGCTGCAGGACATCATGCCAGTCCTTGGCCGGATGATCGGCGGCTGGCGTGCGGCGGATGATCCCTGCGTTGTTCACGAGGATATCGATCTTCCCGAAGGTTTCGACCGTTTCCGTGATGATCCCCTGAAGCTTGCTCTCATCGCTCAGATCCGCGACGATCACATGCGCCTTGCGGCCGAGGGCGCGAATCTCCTCCGCCGCCGCATCCGCCGGGGTGCTGTTGGTGACGAGCACAATGTCGGCGCCTGCCTCCGCAAGTCCGACCGCCATGCCGCGACCAAGACCCTTGCCCGCGCCTGTGACCACCGCGACCTTGCCTGTAAGATCAAATAGTTTCATGTTGCAATTTCCTCCTCTCGTGTTCACTGCCACTTTCATGTATGTTGCTGCTGCCCGTTATCTCCACCTCACTGCCACTATCGTGGCACGTTTCGGACTCCCAGCGTTCATCTCCAACTTCACTGCCACAATCGCGGCATGTTGAGACAACCCGCGTTCTGTTGCCTCATCTTCTCCTGCCATTCCTGTGTTCGATGCGACATTCCACGTGCCGGGATCATGCCTGCCGTTAAGGCTTCGCGATTTCCACCCGGACGCCGCGCGCACGGTACTTGTCGGCGACCTCCGGAGCCAGCCCGTAGTCCGTAATGATGGTATCGACCTGCTCCAGAGTGGCGAACGTCAGCAATGCCCCTCTGTCGAACTTGCTGTGGTCCGCGACGCAGTAGATCTGTCCGGAGCATTCGAGCAAGAGACGCTTGAGCGCCACATGCTCCTCCGTAAAGATCGTCAATCCGTACTCAAGATGAATGCCCGTCGTGGACAGGAACAGCTTGTGAATGTTCAGCATCCTGAGCCAATCCCATTGCCCCTGGATCGTGAGCAGGTTGCGATGCCGATATCCTCCCGGCACGACCAGGCGGATATGCTCTTTGGCGGCCAATTCGCGGATGATCAGGACATCGTTCGTCACCACGGTGAGCGGCTCGTTGCGCAGGCGAGCCGCGATCTGGAGCGTGGTGCTGCCGCCGTCCAGTGCGATGATGTCCCCTTCCTGGATATGGACAAGCGCATGCTCCGCGATCGCTTCCTTCTCCTTGAGCCGCACGCTGGCTTGAGCTGCTACCGAGCCGAGGACAGGCGCGATTCCGTCATCGGATGCAAGCACCGCGCCGCCGTGAATGCGGCGCAGGATACCCTTGTCCTCGAGCTTCTCGAGATCTTCACGGATCGTTTTCTCCGATACCTGCAGGAGCTCGCTGAGCTCCGAGACCTTCACGGCGCCGTTCTCCTGCAGCATCTCCACGATCATGCGTTGTCTGGATACTGCCAGCATATGGCCGCCTCCCCTTGCCAGCGGAAGATCAAGCGGCGATTACCGCAGATCCTCCATCTTCACCGGATCCTGATCCGTAAACGTGTAGTTCTCGCCAGCCATCGCCCAGATGAACGTATAGCTCGAGGTTCCGGCACCGGCATGGATCGACCAGCTGGGCGACAGCACAGCCTCCTCGTTCTTCACCACGATATGGCGCGTCTCATGCGGCTCGCCCATGAAATGGAACACTCTCGCCTGCTCGTCCATATCAAAGTACAGATAAGCCTCCATGCGACGGTCGTGCAGATGGGCCGGCATCGTATTCCAGACGCTGCCCGGCTCGAAGATCGTCACGCCCATCATCAGCTGGCAGCTCGGCAGTCCGCCCTCATGGATGATCTGATAGATCGTTCGCTTGTTGCAGGTTTCCGCGGAACCCATATGTCTCGGAGTTGCGCCATCCAGCGACAGCTTGCGGGTCTCGATGACGGCATGAGCCGGAGCGGAGCACATATAGACGCGGGCCGGATTGGACTTGTCCGCGCTTTCGATCTTCAGCTCCCTGGTCCCCTTGCCGACATACAGGGCATCCAACTTGCCCAGTTCGAACCGGTTGCCATCCGCCGTGATGATCGCCGGACCGCCGATATTGATGAAGCCTGCCTCCCTGCGCTCGAAGAAATATTCCGTCTTCAGCGTCTCCTTGTCGTCCGGAATGAGCGGCTCATCGATCGGCACCGCACCGCCGATGATCATTCGGTCATAGTGGCTGTAGACCATCGTCAGCTTGCCTTCCTGGAACAGATTCTGCACCAGAAACGCATCTCTCAGCTGCTGGGTGTCGTACTTTTTGGCATCGGTTGGACTGACGGCATAACGGATTTCCATCTTGACAACCTCCTGAAATGTTTGATTGGGTTTGTTTTCGTATGTTATTGTACCATATCGTACGAGAATTGGGAAACTTGTCTATGGATTGAGAAACACAACAAGACAGCCTGCTTCCATGACGAAAGAGGCTGTCTTGCAGGAGAGGTGTGCCGTCTGTAAGTTCGCCGTTCTTTCATCCCGCGTCATGCTGCAAGGCACACTTTCGGACTGCGTCAGTCGATGCGCTCCAGATTGCCGTTGGCGTCCATCTTGAAGCGCGGTTTGTCCTCATCCGACTCTTCCAGAAGAGCCAGCTTGCGCGCACGATCCATGATCTGGATCAAGGTCTTGTAATCGTCATTCACCGTGCGGTAATCCATCTGTACCGCATTGACCTGCTTCTCCAACTCTTCCTTCTCTTTCTCGACCTTGGCCAGCTTCTCTTGCGTTTCGCGCAGCTCTTTCTCTAGCGTCTTGATCTGCCTGGACATATCCTGATAAGTGTTTTTCCACTGCCGCAAGTAGCGTATCACGGCATCGATCGAGATCGACTGCTCGCTGACCGGATCATGGCGTCCGCTTTCCGGGAGCTGTCCGCTCGCCGCTTCCCCGTCTGTCACAGCTCCCGATTTGCGCGCCTGGTTGCGTTTCTGACGCTGAGCTTTGGCGATTGCAATGGCTGCTTCGTATTTTTTCCTCACACAGCTGTTCCAGCGAAAACCGCAGGCTGCGGGAGTCCGCCCGATCCGTTCACCCACTTCCTCGAAAGCCCGCAATTGCGTGCCGCCTTCCCGTATGTGGCGGAGAGTCACTTCAGCTAATATGAGATCATCATCTGCAGTCCATGCATCTTGTCTAACTGTTGCCATGTTCAGCCAAACCTCCACTTCGTAATATCATCCATTACTGTATCTCTATGCCCATACTAGAGTTCATAGAATCTATTTATTTATTATTTGGTATAACCAAATTAAATTATCTCCATACATAGAGTGGCTGAAATCATACATAGAACGGTCCAGGACCGGGCAACCTAGGTGCAGGTGATCGGAGGCATGTGCAAAAAATTCATTTTTTCGTCACCTATTCACGTTTACACACTGCCGGCATGCAGGTATAATGTTGGATAGATTGTGTAGAACCATGATCATGCACGGGCTCATCAGAAAGGGGGATGTACATATGCCACGCATGTTTCGCGTGCTCGGTTTCTTTTGCTTGCTGATTGGATTGCTGTCTCTCGCCTACGGTCTGGTCGAGATGTCCCTGTTGTTCTTCTTCCAGACGGCGGTTTTCGTATTGCTTGGATATATGAACCTGTCCGAGAAAGCCTACATACTGACCTTCTGGGCTTATCTCATCGTCGCCACGATCGGACTTACATACGGGGCGTTCTTCTGATCGGAAGCATGAACATCGGAATACTGGCCGGCGCGGTTCGACAGGACAGCCGTCTTGATATTGGAAAAGCCTGCATGACGCAGGCTTTTGTCATATACATATGATCATGGTTGGATCCTTCGGGCATCCCCTTACGGCGCCGGATCCGGTGCTTTGTACGATGTTTCATACAACACAGTTCGCCTCAATCGTCCAGCCCATGTTTTGTACGAAGAATCGTACAACCAGACCCGCCGCGGGCACAGAACCGATGCTTTTGTACGATTTTTCATACAACTCGAACCACTGGGGCGCCAGATCCGATGCTTTTGTACGATTTTTCATACAACTCGACCCACCTTGGCCACAATTCCGTTGTTTTTGTACGATTTTTCATACAAAAGGGTTCGCTTCAGCCGCTATACCAAAGTTTTTGTACGAATAATCGTACAACCAGACTCGGTCAGCAGGCTGAGCAGAGGGGACAATCCGGTCGTCCAGCCTATTGGCCTGACCGATCCCCATCACACCTCATCCCAACACATCATCCTATCCAGCGAGTCATGCGCCGCCGCCTCACCGCTCCCGCTTCACCGCCGTCATCACCTTGAACAGCTCGCTCATCTGATCGCTGACCAGCAGCTGGCGAATCGAGCGATTCCGCCTGGCCACCGGGCTGAACGGGTCGGGATCATGGTGATCCTGCAGCCAGCTGAGCACCCCGCCGCGCAGCAGGTACTCGGCCTGCGTCTCAAGCCGCACATCGCGGAAGCCGGCATCCTCAGCCGCGCGCAGGCATGCGGTAAAGTCCACATGCGCGGTGATGTCCTGCTCCCCGACATGCGCGTAAGGATCCGTTGAAGCAAGATGGCTGCGATAGCACATGAGCGTCCCCAGCATGCGATGCGGCGCATAGATCTCTGACGCCTCATCTCCGTAATCGATCAGCGTCACATGGCCGTCCGCGATATGCCTGCCAAGCTGCCTGATCCAGATCTCCGCGGCCAGGTTGATCTCCGCTACCTGCCCCGTGGTGAACCGGATCCCATGCCTGTCCACATAGGACTGAACCTCATCGGCCGGAGGCACCAGCACCTCTCCCAGTTTCCCGCTCTCCGCATCCCAGGTTACCGCGATCTCCCGAAGCCCATGTTCTGTCATCCTCACCCGATGGACCGGCATCGCGTCCAGCAGCTCGTTCGCCCACACATACACCCGGCGCCACGGCCCCCCGGAACGCCACTCGCGATCATCCATCCAGCGAACGCGATGGGCCGCAAGCTGCTCCTGCTGCAGCCGGCGATGGTAGGCGGAATGCTCGATCATGATGAGCTCGGTCCTCTCATACAGGGACGGCATCCTGAGCTGAACGCGCTCCAGCATGTGCCGCGCCAGCGTGCCGTCGCCTCCGCCCCATTCGATCAAGGTCAACCGCTCCTGTTCCCCGTGGTCTGCGGCCCAACGTATGTACATGTCGCCTATCATATCGCCCATGACCGTGCCGATGGATGAACTGGTATAGAAATCTCCTTCCCGGCCGATCTTCCTGCGTTCCTGCATATAATACCCGTATACGGGATGATACAGACATAGCTCCATATAATCCCGGAAGCTGATGGACCTGCCAGGCCGGGCGGAGATCAGCGCGATGATCTCCTGAAGAAGTTCATTCCGTTCTGCAGGCGCAGCCTGGAAGTTTCGTTCATCCGTCATAAATTCCTCCACCAGAATGTCATGATAGGATCTGTGCGTCCGACGCTTCACCGACCAGAGGTGAAGGCGCCGCAAGTCCCCCAGTCCGGCACGACGCCGGATCGTATCTTGATTATATGCGACAGCCGCCGTTTGCACCAGTTCATCGATCGACATCAACCGCACCGGAACCAGACAGACCGTGGCGCGCCATCTGATGACGATCGTCTGGTCGCATCTGCCAGATGGAGCATGGAACACATGATTGCCCGATCGCTCGCTCACTCGACATGACAGCCCTCATGTCGCCAGATTGCGCCTTCCTGACGCATCAGCCAGACGGAGCAAGAAGAGCCTGTCACCCGGCCCCAATCCAACCTGCCCCTGACACCACAAGCTGACCGGAATGCGCTTTCCTTTCCCACAAGACAAATAAAGAATGGTGCATTATAATAAAAATGGGGCTTAACAGAAGGGAGCACATCAACGATTATGAAACATAACCACTCTCGCATCACAGCAACACTGGTTGCCATCCTGGCATTGGCGGCGCTCGCCGTCGGCTGCTCCAGGGAACGGCCTGATATCAGGCAGCAGCTGCTGGATGCGCTGGCCAACCAGCAACAGATCACGAGCCATACGTACAGCGGCAGGCTGAGCCTGAATCTGGGCAAGCTGCCGATCGATGCTGCCAGTCAGCCGTATACCTCGATCATCCTGAACGCCTTGCGGCAGGGCGACATCGAGTGGAGCGGCGCTGCGGATGCGTCCCAGGATCGCCGTGAAGCCACGTTGGAATTCCAGGCATCGAGCGGCACCAGCGCATTTGTGATTCCGATCGTCCAGGATGCCGGCAACCTGTACCTTCACGTTCCGCTGATCAACGATGAGGAAGAATACTTCGTCTTTCCTGCTCCCGCGCTCACCGATGAGCTTGGCAGGCTCATGCTCTCTTCGCTGTCCGGACTGATGGAAGCGATGAATGCCGAGTGGTTCGAGCATCATGCGGACGAAGCGGCAGGTGATAGCTACGAGGTGACGATCGATGAGACTCGCTGGGCGACCTTCCTGGATCATCTCCGCCAGTCCCTGCCGAACCTGCTGGCGCCATGGCAGGAGGTCGGAGTGCTCTCGGAGAAGCAGGCGGAAGCGATTCAGACTTTCCTGTCGTCCTCCGAAGCTGACAAGGTTCGCCTGACCGAAGGCCGCAAGGCCTCGATCCGGGCCACCGTGCAGGACAACGGATATCTGACCGCGCTGGACATGTCGCTTAGCATCACCGTCGATAAGGTATCCGGTGCCGCGGAAGTCTACGAGGTCAGATTCAGCCATGCGTGGGACCATATCAATGAAGAGGTGGCGTTTACTCGCCCCATCCCGGAAACGACGGTATCCTGGGAAGAAATCCTGAAGCTGATACGATAGCATCAGATCGACAGGGAGAGGAGGATGCTGATGCGCCTTGGAAGATGGTTGATGGTGGGATTTATCCTGCATTTCAGCATCTTTTCGTATCTGTATCATATGCGTACCGCACTTGCTGAGGAAACATCCTCTCCCGAACTTGAGGAGATTCGGGAACTGCTGAACAAGGGGCTGACCATCTACGAGATCGACCAGGAGCTGGAGCGGCTGACCGTAAAGGAAGCCGAGATGACCGAGGAGATCGGTCTGGTCACCGAACAGATCGCCGACCAGGAGATCGTCGTGGCGCAGAAGCGAGAGCAGGCCGCCAAGGTCCTGCGCTCATACTACAAGGGCAAGCGGGACAATCTGTGGCTGTTCATCTTCCGCGCAGACAATTTCTACGATGCACTGCAAACCTACTACTACCTGTCCCTCGTGTTCAAGCATGAGCAGCGGATCCTGGAGGAGCATGCCGTGCAATATCAGGAGCTGAAGCGTCTGCTCACCCGCCTGGAGGAGGATCGCGAGCTGCTGCGCGCGATCAAGGCGGAATATATCGCGCAGAGGGAACGGCTCATCGCACTTCAGGAGGAGCTGGATCAGGAGCTGGCGGAACGCGAAGACGGGGATGCGATCATGGAAGAGATCCTGGCGTTGACCCAGATGTGGGAGACCAAGGGATTGCCGCTGTTCAAATATTATCTGAACGAGCTGTCCGTCACGATCAACAAGCTGCCCGAAGAGATTATCTCAAACGGCAAGCTGTCCCTGCAGAACGGCCGTTTCGTGCTCAAGATTACCGACCAGGAGCTGACGGATTTTTACCGCAGGCATAATCCGGTGGACTTCGAGAATTTCAACTTCAGTTTCGCGGATGATGACTTCTCCGTATACGGCGTCAGGGATGATACGTCAGTACGGATCAACGGCATCTATGAGCTGGTGGAAGAGGAGAACATCATCGCCTTCACGCTGACGAGACTTGTCTACAACGGCTTCGAGCTGCCGGACACCACGATCCGCGCCATGAATGAAGAGTTCGATCTCGACTTCCACCCCGACTTGCTGGATATGCCGTTCAGGATTCAGGCCAAGTCCGTGGAGATACAGGACGGCGCGCTGACGATTTCCTTTGTGCTGAAGCGTTAAATGAGGTGTTCCATACCAGAAGAGGCAGGATGGCTGTCGCGATATCACGACAGCCATCCTGCCTCTTCAAACATGGCATAGATCCGCATCATCGCTTCCCTGGAAGACAGATGCTCCTGTACGAGCTTGGGCAATTGCTCGCGGATCAGCGACAATTTCTGCCCGATGTACGGGTCAGGAAGCAACGTATGCCCCTTCTCAACTGCCGATCGCAGCAGACCGTAGGTCGGGTTGTTGACGAACAGTCTGTATACCTCGGCATCCGCAGGGTATCCTCCGGCAACGCTCGCGCTGACCTCATCGTGATAGCTGTCCAGGATCGCCCGGATCCAGCGGAATGCCGCCTCCTGGGCGTTCGATTCGGCCGACAGGACGAAGCTCTTGCCGGTCAGCAGCGCCCCGTCACCGCCGTCCATGGTAGGCAGCAGAATCGCCGAGATCAACCCCGATCTGCGCGACTCGTACTCGTGCAGCGGAGCGATGATCGCGGCCAGCTCCCCGCTCCTCAGCCGCTCCCAGGGATCTTCCGTCGAATATACGGCGAATCGTTCGGTCCACAGGGTCATATCCATCCACTGCTCCTGCCCCTCCGCACCGCCATCGCTGTCCGTATCCGCCGATACAGCGGACGACACGCCGGGACCGGATGGATCAGCGGGATCAGCGGCATCACTTGAGCTGGCCCTGACCGCATCCTTCGTCCTGGCAGCGCCCACCTGCAACCTTGGCAAGCCTTCCAGCAGCGCGGTGACCAGCTCATCCGCGGGCTCATTGAGCCTGGGAACTCCCTGATCCTCATCGGGTGTACTCCCTGGCTCCGCAGTTCCCTCAGCTGTACCCTCCTCAGCAGCCACCCCCTCCTCCGCGGCCTGGCTGTCCGAGGCATCTGCCGCCTCCTCGGCATCCGCGAGCGGCGGAAACTGCCATTGCTGATCCAGCATATAGGCCAGTGCGGCATATGCCATCGGATCCCGCTCATTGATGTACAGTCCATTGTATTGATAGATCGTCCAGAGCCATTCCGCATCGCCGGGCGACCTCTCCCCGGTCAGTTCCAGCCATACCGCCTCGTTGTAGGCAAGGATGTAGGGCTCGATCTGGAAAGGAATGCCCCATATGTATCCGTTCCATTTCAGTTGCTCGATGACCACTGGCAGATATTCGGTCTCGGTAACCGTCGTGAAATAATCATCCGTCGGCTGCAGTCTGGCATGTCCCGCATGGTGCTTGACCAGCTCGTTATCAAGCAGGATGATGTCCGACACCTCTCCCAGACGGAAAGCCCGTTGCAGATACTCGTCCAGGGCGTCCTCCTTCAGGTTGCTGAGCCTGACGGTCATGTCGGTATTCTCCAGCAGGAAATTCCGGTTAAGCGCTTGCATTCCACGATAGGCCTCATCGGGCAAGCTGACCACGACCCGCAGGCTGACAAGTTCCCTGGATCCCGAGAGCTGCAGGGGATCAGCCATGGACAAGGAATCCTCCTTCGACTGTTGGTCGGGCGGAGTATAGCTGATGCCGCGAAGCGATACGATCAGCGTGCCAAAAAGCAGCACAGAAGCGGCCAGCAGTACCAGTCTCTTGGTTGGCACAGGGCACATTCCTTTCCCCTATATGGTCAAAGCCTCAAGTTTAAGCGATCTTGGCGATTCTTTCTTATCTATCATAGCACATCATGAGGAACTTGTGGTGACCAATTAGGCGGAACGGCGCACACAACTGCACCAGGTAGCGGCCAATCATGCGTCTGCAGTCCCAGCCAGCAGCCGCCGACCCCCCCGTCCGAATGCGATTCGGGGGCAGTGCGACAGATGCATCCCGAACTCCGAAGCCATGAAGCCCCCGGCACAAACCTCGCCCCCCGAAGGCATAAATCCCGCCTTCCGGAGGGCGATCGATTACAGCAGATCGGCGGCCAGCTGCGCGAGCTGCGAGCGCTCGCCCTTCTCCAGCGTGATATGGCCGGCGATCGGATGCTCCTTGAAGCGTTCCACCACATAGGTCAGTCCATTGCTGTAGGCATCCAGGTACGGGTGATCGATCTGCTCGGGATCGCCCATGAGGATGATCTTGCTTCCTTCCCCGACCCGCGAGACGATCGTCTTCACCTCATGCCGGGACAGGTTCTGCGCCTCATCGATGATGATGAACTGTCCCGGTATGGAGCGGCCGCGAATATACGTCAGCGCCTCCACCTGGATGCTGCCGATGCCCGCGAGGATCTTCTCGATATCGCCGGCCCGCTTCGTATCGAACAGAAACTCCAGATTGTCGTAGATCGGTTGCATCCAGGGTCGAAGCTTCTCCTCCTTCTCCCCCGGCAGATAACCGATATCCTTGCCCATGGGCACCACCGGGCGGCCGATCAGCAGCTTCTTGTAGCGGCGCTCATCCTCCACCTTCAGCAGCCCGGCAGCCAGAGCCAGCAGCGTCTTGCCGGTTCCGGCCTTGCCCGATATCGTCACCAGCGGAATATCGTCATTCAGGAGCAGCTCCAGCGCCATCCTCTGTTGCGCGTTGCGCGCGCTGATCCCCCATACCGGATCATTGCCCAGGAACAACGGTTCCAGCCTGCTGCCGTCCACACTCGTCTTGGCCAGCGCCGACCGGGAACCGCCTGCGGCGTCCTTCAGGATGACAAATTCGTGCGGATACAGACGATAACCGAGCTTCAGATCGTCCGTCCTCAGACTTTTCTGCTGGTAGAACGTGTCGATCACGGACGCCTCCACCAGCATCGTGTGGTGGCCCGGATACAGGTCACTCGCCGACACAAGGCGGTCCGACATATAATCCTGGGCCGTAAGCCCCAGCACGTCAGCCTTGATGCGAACGAGCGTGTCCTTGCTGACCAGCACGACCGGCCTGGGCTCGGGCTTCTCGCTTTCCTCGTGCCAATAATTAAGCGCCACCGCGATGATCCGGTTGTCATGGGTGATCTCCAGGAAGGCATCGTGCAGCTTCTGGAAGCTGCGATGATTCAGTTCCACCTTGATGACGCCTCCATTGTCCAGCATGATCCCGTCATGCAGCCTGCCCTTCTGACGCAAGCTGTCCAGCATGCGCGACACGTAGCGGGCGTTTCTCCCGATCTCGTCCACGTTGCGCTTCTTGCTGTCGATCTCCTCCAGGACCACTGCAGGGATGATGACCTCATTGTCTTCAAACGCAAAGATCGCATTGGGGTCATGCAACAACACGTTGGTATCCAACACGAAGATCTTCTTCATGGGCGTCCCTCCTGATATTGGATAAGAATGGGGATCACTGCGATACATACGGATGCGTTCCGGGGCCAAACTATAGACGGAATCGTGAATCGAAAGGACGAGTGAGATGATGAGAGTTTGGCGGCTGATCATGGCAAGCTTGATGCTCCTGCTGGCGGCATGCGCTAATCCGGATAATGATGAAACTTCCCCTCCTTCAGATGAGCAAGATAGACAGGTTAAGGTCAGACAGACCGTTCCGCCCAAAAAGGAGATCAAAAATCACCAGGAGGTGGCCGAACGACTGGCTGATCTCGCTGCAAGCGTGCCGGAGGTCAACGAGGCAACTTGCGTGGTGTTCGGCAATACAGCGATCGTCGGCATCGACGTAAGCGGGAATCTGGACGCTTCCGAGGTGGGGACGATCAAGTACGCCGTAGCCGAAGCGCTGCGCAATGACCCTTACGGCGTCCACGCGATCGTAACGGCAGACATGGATCTGTACCAACGCATCCGGGAATTGTCCAGACAGATCAAGGATGGCAAGCCTGTGGCCGGACTGGCCAATGAGCTGGCGGATATCGTCGGCCGCATCATGCCGCAGCTTCCAAGCGACGTCATCCAGCCCGACGAACAGCCTGATGTGCAGAACCCGGCGAACCGTTCCGGCAGCTGATCATATCTTCTTATATGCGCTGAATGCCTGAAGAAATGCTTCGATGGAGCCAGGTTCTTCAGGGCCCGGACGGATCAGGTGGTTGCCTGCTATGGCGTATGCCGTGCAGGAGGCTGCAGAGCTTACCAACAGCAAAAAAAGCCCAGTTGAAATCAACTAGGCTTTCTGCAGAGCGGCGAAGACTTGCGCATCCAGCTTGTCTGCCGCACGCTTGTCATACGTTTTCTCAACCTCAGGCATCGCGGAGATGCGGGAACCATAGTACATCGCATCCCGCACAGCCTCCACCTCGACCTCAATGCAGGCGAGCTTGATCGGCACTTCCTCCAGCCTGTCATGAAGGACGGTTGCCGTGCCTTGAACCGCATAGAAGGACCCGGCTGCAAACAGCGACAGCGTAACCCGCCTGTCAGCTTTCACATTGGTGATCAGCCTGGATCTGGCATCGACCGCGATGCGCAGCTTCGTCGGCGAGTGCGGCGTGATCCAGGAGATCGCGCTGGAGGTGATGCATCCGGTCTCGCTGTCGATCGTGTTCAGTATGACGAAGTTCTCATGCTGCTTCAGCTGTTCCAGGATCGGTTCGGAGAGTGTAGTCATGGTTTCTGCCATCCGCTAGAAGTCCTCCCATCCTTGACTAATACACCAAGTATATCATATTCGCGCCGGATAGTTCTACTGATCGCCAACCAGATGCGCCTTCAGCGCTGCCCGCATCGTCGCCAGGCTATCCTGGTTCGGCCATACGTACGGGCTCTTCCAGGTTCCTTCGAGGCGCAGGAACTGGATGTTCTCCGACTTGATGCCGATATACGTGCGAACGAGAGTCAGCAGGTCGTCGCGCGGGATCGTCGTCTTCACATTGGCGCCGACGGCATCCAGCACCTCGAACACACGAACGACCGTTTCCAGCGATTTCACCTTGTCGACGATGGCGGATACGACCTGCTGCTGGCGGGCATTGCGCTCGAAGTCGCTGGACTGCCGGGTGCCATCGTTCGACTGGCGATACCGGACGAAGTCGAGCGTCTGCTTGCCGCTCAGGAGCTGCACGCCTTTGGTCAGGTTGATGTCCGTGCCGTCGGTCGGGTCATGGTAGCGCATGTCCATATCGACATCGATCGTGAGTCCCCCGAGCGCATCGACGATTTCCTCGAACGCCTTGAAGTCGATCTCCACCACATAGTCGATCGGAACCGCGAAGAATTCGGAGAAAATCTCCTTTACATAGTCATAAGCCTTGTCCTTGTCCTCTTTGCGCGCCCTTGCGTAGAACGAGTTCGCCTTGCCGTCCTTCCAGCCTGTCGGATCCATGTATGTATCGCGCGGGATCGAAGCGACAATGGCGGACTTGGGATTCGGACGCAGCGACACGAGCATGATCACATCGGTGTTCAGGCTGCCAAACTGCGGACGATTGTCCGTTCCCAGCAGCAAGATATTGCGCACCTCGCGATCCGCTCTCCCCTTGACAACTGCATTGCCTTTCTCATCCTTCGTGTCCTTTGTCACGCTCGCGGGTAATGTGATCTGGTCGATCACATCACCGACCTTGTCAGCCAGCATCACGCCATACACGATGCCGACCGCAAGCAGGACAGCGATGACCGAGAGGATGACAACGAGCCATTTCCTCCTTGAACTGCGCTTGGCCTGATGTCTGGCGCTGCGCGATAAGGGAGGATTCGGATTCAGTTCTGCCATATGTCGTACACCTAGATTCGCTATAAATTGTACTTCGGATTCGAGTTGATATCACGCAGGAGCTGTTCGGCTCTCTCCCGGTCGAAGAGTTGCACCTTGCTTCCCTCCGCATTGCCATAACGCACGTGAATCATCGTGGCGTCCCTGCCGATGATCTCGACGTGATCGATCTGATGATCCTGCTCAAGGATCTCGCGAAAAAAATCCAGCGTATCGTGCGCGGAGCGGTCATCCGGCCTGCCTTCCACCACGATCGCCATCTGCAGCCAGTTAAACAGGGCGTCCTGAAGCTTCATGCCCATCACCTGTCCGTTTCTTCGGAATGGATAGCCCGAACCTTCGGCTCTGCACGGCCCATTTCCTGATCTCCGGCAGGAGACGAGCCGGGGCCTTGCCGACCGCGCCTGACCACCCAGGAGCGGATGCGCACCGTCAGCATCAGCGCGATCGCCACGGCGAAACCGTGCACGATCGGCAGTCCGACCTTCATCTGGAAGAACATGAGGAGCCAGCCGCCGATCAGGATCAGGACGTACACCAGCGCGTCCTTCAGCAAGGGCAGCTTGCGCGGACGGAACACCGCATTAAAGATATAGATCATACATGCGACTATGAACAGATACGTGATCCACGGGTGTTCCACCAGCCATTGCTGAAGGCCGCCGGATTGTTGCCCTTCCATGCGCACAACCTCCTTCGGTTGAACTTGTTATTCAGCCGTATTGGCCGCCATCTTGCGTTGCTTCTCATAGCGGGCGCGCTCGCCCTTGTCGAGCACCTTCTTGCGCAGACGGATCGACTTCGGCGTGATCTCGCAATACTCATCGTCGTTCAGGTATTCCAGCGCCTGCTCCAGGGACAGGATGCGCGGCACCTTCATCTTCACCGTCTCTTCCTTCGTTGCGGAACGCACATTGGTGAGCGCCTTCTCCTTGCATACATTGACGATGATATCATTGTCGCGGTTATGCTCGCCGACGATCATGCCTTCATACACTTCGGTGCCCGGTTCGATGAACAGGGTGCCGCGATCTTCCACGGACAGGATGCCATAGGTGGTGGCGACTCCCGACTCGCTGGCGATCAGCACGCCCTCGTGGCGGCCGCCGACCTCGGCGCCCTGATACGGCGCATAGCTGTCGAAAGCATGGTTCATGATGCCGTAACCGCGCGTGATGGTCAGGAAATGCGTGCGATAACCGATCAGGCCGCGCGCCGGAATGAGGAACTCCAGACGGACATTGCCCGTGCCGTTGTTCGTCATGTTGAGCATCTCCGCCTTGCGCGTGCCCAACGACTCCATAACGGCGCCCATGCTTTCCTCCGGCACGTCGATGATCAGCTTCTCCATCGGCTCATGCTTCACGCCGTTGATCTCCTTGATGATGACCTCCGGCTTGGACACCTGCAGCTCATAGCCTTCGCGGCGCATGTTCTCCAGCAGGATGCCGAGATGCAGCTCGCCGCGTCCCGAGACGATGAATTCATCGGGGCTGTCCGTCTCCTCCACGCGCAGGCTGACGTCCGTCTCGAGCTCCTTGAACAGGCGTTCACGCAGCTTGCGCGACGTCACCCACTTGCCTTCGCGGCCGGCGAACGGGCTGTTGTTGACGAGGAAGGTCATCTTCATCGTCGGCTCCTCGATCTCCAGCAGCGGCAGCGCTTCAGGATGCGCCGGATCGGCCAGCGTCTCGCCGATATTGATGTCCTTCACGCCGGCTATGGCGATGATATCGCCTGCCCCAGCCTCGTCGATCTCCACCCGCTTGAGTCCGCTGAAGCCGAACAGCTTCTCGACCCGTCCCTGCTTGATGCTGCCGTCGCGCGTCATCACGGCGATGGACTGACCCTGCCTGATGATGCCGCGATTCACGCGTCCGATCGCGATGCGCCCCAGATACTCGTTGTAATCGAGGAGCGTCACCTGGAACTGCAGCGGCTCGTCGATATTGCCCTTCGGCGCCGGGATATGCTCGATGATCTTCTCATAGAGCGCCTCCATGTTGGCATCATGGCGATCCGGATCGAGGCTTGCCGTGCCGTTCAGCGCCGAAGCGTAGACGACCGGGAAGTCCAGTTGCTCGTCGCTCGCCTCCAGCTCGATGAACAGATCCAGCACCTCATCGACGACCTCCGCCGGACGCGCGTTCGGCCTGTCGATCTTGTTCAGAACCACGACCGGAGTCAGCCCGTTCTGCAGCGCCTTGCGCAGCACGAACTTCGTCTGCGGCATGCAGCCCTCGAAGGAATCGACCACGAGCAGCACACCATCCACCATTCGCATGATCCGCTCGACTTCCCCGCCGAAGTCCGCGTGTCCCGGCGTATCGACGATGTTGATCAGATAATCCTTGTAGCGGATGGCGGTGTTCTTCGCGAGTATGGTGATCCCCCGCTCCCGCTCCAGATCATTGGAATCCATCGCCCGTTCGGCGACAGCCTCATTCTCGCGGAACGCGCCCGATTGCTGCAGCAGCTTGTCGACGAGTGTCGTCTTGCCATGATCGACGTGCGCGATGATCGCAATGTTGCGGATCATTTCTCTTTTATGCATGGTTCCAATCCTTTCTATAATGACAGATGCCAGGAACTTCAGGCATGTCCCGCTTGCGGGTCATGCCACGTGCGTCCTGGAGCTGTGCGATTTGCCTTGATGTGAATGCCTGTGTACCGTCGCTAACCATGAAAGAAGCGCCGGACATAACCGCCGACGCCTTCATATATTATATCGCATATTCAACTTCATGACAACGAAAGATTGATTGGCTGTCTTACCAGGTCCGCGGACGACGAAGGATCATGAACAGCCCGATCAGGATGAGCGCAGCTGCGATCACATAGATCGCGTTGGTGCGTATCAGGGTGAAGCCGAAGAACACGATCGACACGCTGCCGACGATCAGCGACGCGATCAGCGCTCCGCGCGGCTTGTCATCCGAGAACATGTAATACTCATACAGGCCAACGGCCACCCCGAAGATGAAGCCGGGCCACAGGTAACTCATCGCTCCCCAGCCGAAGATGGTACAGTAGAGGAACATCAGCGAATAGGTGACCAGCAAGCCGCCGGGGATCAGGGCGGCGGCAGGAAGCGTTCGCGAGAAATAAAACATTTGAAGCAACAGCCCCGCGGCCAGGATGAGGATCGGCCAGAAGACATTCCAGACGAACGTGATGACCCCGAGCTTCCCGAGCAGGATGAAAATGCCGAGCAAGATGATGATAACACCGAGTGACAATCGATTCGATCGCATCCTGAAAACTCCTTCGTCTTATTCGTTGACATGAAGCGCTCACATCAACCTTACAACCATAGTTTACAGGATACGTGGAAAAATTGCCAGCCGTTTATGGATGCCCTATCTTCCGCCGCGCAGCTTGAGAAAACCCGGGACCAGCGCAAACGCCATGCACACGAGCGGCACCGTCACGTGAACATGCTGCGGCATCAGCGAGATCCACCGCCCCAGCCTGGGATCGCCAAGCAGCATCTCTCCCGCCGTATAGCCCAGAATGGCGGCGCCAGCATACGAGAGAACCGGGAAGCGGATGAGCAGCTTCACGACGAGCGAGCTTCCCCAGATAATGAGCGGAATGCTGAGCATGACGCCGATCATGACAAGCACGACATGCCCTTTCGCGATGGCCGCGATGGCCAGGACGTTGTCGAGGCTCATGATGAAGTCCGCCGCCATGATCGTCCATACCGCCTGCCACAAGCCCTTCGCCTCGCGCACATCGGAATGCGCATTCCCGTCATCATCCAGCAGCTTGATGGCGATATACATGAGCAGCATCGCACCTGCCGCCTGCAGATAAGGAACCCTGAGCAACAGCAGGGCGGCGAATACGAGGACGATGCGCAGCACGACCGCCCCGACCGCCCCCCACCAGATCGCGGCCTTGCGCTGATGTTCCGGCAGATTGCGGCTGGCCATCGCGATGATGACGGCGTTGTCTCCGCTCAGCACGAGGTTGATCAACATGATCTTCGCCAGTATCATTCCCCATTCCAATCGTTCCCCACTCCCGCATTCATCGGCATGGGAGCTTGCCAATGTACTCGGTTCGCACCTCATATACAAGCTCTATTCATGTTTATGAATGCGGACTGGCCTTTAGAAGAGCGAATTGGACGGTTCTTCCTGCTCACCCCTGCGGATGATGAGCAACTCCGTATCCTGGATGGCCTGCTCGATCGCTTCCTCCATCCAGGCAAGACGCCTCTCCACCCTCTCCACGACGCCGAGATTCGGGTTGGTGCTCGGCGAGCGCGGCTGGAAGATCGTGCAGCAATCCTCATAGGGGAGGATCGAGATCGCATACGTATCGATCTCCTCCGCCATCCGGATGATGTCGATCTTGTCGGTCGTGATGAGAGGTCTGAGGATCGGGATCGACACTGCCCGCTCGATCGTATTCAGGCTGCTGAGCGTCTGACTGGCCACCTGGCCGAGGCTTTCTCCGGTGACGATGGCGAGCGCGTCGTTCCGCTCGGCCAGCCGCTCGGTGATGCGGAACATCGCCCGGCGCATGAGCGTGATGAGCAGATTCTCGGGCGCCTGTTCCTTCAGCCCCGTCTGGATGCGCGTGAACGGCACGACGTGCAGACGAATCTCCCGCGCGTACTCGCTGAGCTTGCGCGTCAGGTCGATCACCTTCTGCTTGGCCCGTTCACTCGTATAGGGGTAGCTGTGGAAATGCACCGCCTCGATGCGCAGGCCGCGGCGCATCGCCTGCCAGCCGGCGACCGGGCTGTCGATGCCACCCGACAGCATGAGCATCGCCTTGCCGTTGCTGCCGAGCGGGAAACCGCCCGTGCCGTAGACGATTTCGGAGAACACGTAGGCGCCCTCCTGCCGCACCTCCACCCACAGCTCGACGTCCGGTTCGTGCACATCCACCTTCAGACCTGGCGTGCGGCTCAACACATAAGCGCTCACATGGCGGTTGAGCTGCATCGAATCATACGGGAAAGCCTTGTAGGAACGTCGGCTCGTCACCTTGAAGGTGCCGGGCTTCCTGCCCAGGGATTGCATCACTCTGAGCGCCGCCTGCTGGATGTCCGCCAGGTCCAGCTCCGCCCTCAACACCGGGCTGAAGCTGCGCAGGCCGAACACCTTCTTCAGCTGCGCCGCGACCTGTTCATAGGGAGCCCCGTTCAGCTGGATATACACGCGGCCGAATGTCTTGACGATCTTCATCTGGGGATAATCGCCCGTCAGATTCCGGATGTGGGAAATCACCATATCCTCGAACCTGGTGCGATTCTTCCCCTTCAGGGTCAATTCACCAAATCGAAGCAAGATAAGATCAGGTTGCATAGATACCTCCAAGAGATGTCCTTGTTGAACGGATCAGCGCATGAGATGTCTGAGTTCCTGCACGACCTGCTTCAGCGCGGCGGCCAGCCGGTCGACCTGCTCCGGCGTATGGTCCTTCGCCAGGCTGATGCGCAGCCCGCTTCTCGCCTGAGCTTCCGACAGCCCAAGCGCAAGCAGGATACGGCTCGGCTTGTCTTCGCCGGACGAACAGGCCGAACGGGAAGAGATACAGAAGCCGCGCTGCTCCAGGGCGTGGACGAGCACTTCGGATCTCAGCCCGGGGCAGGACAGATTGACGATGTGCGGAACGGACAGCGCATCGTCGGCCGGGCTGTTGATCTCGATGCCCTCAGCACCTGTCAGCTGCTCAACCAGCCGCTTCTTCAGCCCGGATACCCGCTGCCAGGCGGCGGGCTGACTCTCCAGGGCCAGCCTCAGCGCCTTGGCCATGCCTACGATATAGGGGACGTTCTCCGTCCCGGAGCGAAGTCCGAACTCCTGCCCGCCTCCGCTGATCAGCGGATCGAGGCGGACGCTCTCCCGCTTGTAGAGGATGCCGATCCCCTTCGGCCCCTGGAACTTGTGGGCGGACAAGCTGAGCATGTCGACGCCCAGCTTCTCCGGATAGACCGGGATCTTGCCGGCAGCCTGGACGGCGTCCACATGGAACAGCACCTTCGGATAACGCTTCAGGATCGCGGCGATCTCCTCGATCGGCTGAATCGTTCCCAGCTCGTTGTTCACGTACATGATGCTGACGAGCACGGTATCCTCCTGGATGGCTGTCTCCACCTGCTCCGGCCGGACCCTGCCGCTTTGGTCCACCGGCAGCTCCGTGATCCTGTATCCGTGTTGCTCCAGCTGGCGAACGGTGTCATGGACGGAGGCGTGCTCGATGCTGCTCACGATGATGTGCTTGCCGCGCTTGCGAAGCCTGCTGGCCGCCCCTTTGATCGCAAGATTATTGCTCTCCGATCCGCCCGATGTGAAGATGATCGAATTCCTCGATACGCCCAGCATATCGGCGATCCGTTCGCGCGCCTGGGACACGAGCTTCTCCGCTTCGACGCCCAGCCGGTGCAGGGACGACGGGTTGCCGTAATGGCGGGTGAGCACCTCGTGGATCGATTGGGCTACCTCGGGATGAACCGGCGTAGTCGCGCTATGGTCAAAATAAATCATATGAATCCCTTTCCCTTACGACTTTATCCTTCGACATTCCGGCTACCATTGTACACCTTTTTGGCTGGTTGCACCATACTGTGTGCTTCATACCTGGCCGGCCGAAGCCCTCACGACCTGCCGGAAAAACAGACAGGCAAGCGATCTCCTGTGCGGAGGCGCTTGCCTGCGGATGTGTGTCCTTGCGTTTCATGAATAGTACGGGACAAGTACGATATACGCGATCAGAGAGATAGAACCAATGATGATCGACCATAGTCCCAGCCCTCTAAAGCCCATGAGCCACGCCGCACCGCCCAGGACGATGCCGGCCAGCCCAAACCACTGCGGCAGCACGAACAAGGAAGCGATCGACATGGCCAGCGCGACCAGGCCCAGGGACTGGTTGCTCGCGCCCGTATCGCCGTCTCCCGCATAATCCTCGCGCTTCTCCCCGAGCATCGAAGGATCGGCGATTTCTGCGGCGAACTCGCTGTCTTGAATGTTTTTCCTCTTTTTGTCGGTTGTTCCTTTCCTCGCTTGTTCCTTGCTTGCCGGCATCTGCATCACCTGATTCTTACTTCTGTTTGGGCTTGAACGTATGACAGCAGGTCTCCTTGGACTGGGCGGCATAGTCGGTGTGTTCCGTATCGAACGTTTCTCCGGCGAATTCGGCCTTGAACCTGGCGTCAGCATGCTTGTCGATATCGATCATGATCATGTCGGCCGAACAGTTGTTGCCCGTGGACCAGTATGAGCAGTTCGCCACGCTGCATTTGACTTGCGGCATATCATCACCCCTTATTCAATTTCTCCTTCCGGGGCTGAAGTTATACGTGCCTGCGTGTCGGAAACCCTGATTCAGACAAGGAAAAACCTCATCCCGACAGCTCTGTTCGCCAGGCGATCATGAGCTGCAGGATGAGGTTTCCTGCGCCAGTTTTGTTCGGTTGTGCTGCCAGCCATCCCGACAATCGGCAGTTTGCCATCAGACGCGTTCGCCCCGGATGCGCTTCTCGGTCACATAATCATTCTCGTAGTAGGCCAGGTCTTCACGAATTTCCTCGAAGATCTTCCACAGGGACAGGATGATGTTCCGCGCTTCCTTGACCGGCTTCTTGCGGAAGCGGATCAGATCCTCGCCCTTGTACGCATAACGCCCATCCTCGGAGTAACTTTCGTTCTTCGGATAGAAGAAGTTGTTCACACATCGGTGATAGATCTCGTATAGTATGCGCTCCGCTGATTCCTCGTTGAAGCTTGGCCTGCGCAGGCAGATGCCCAGTTTCTCGTCGTACACTTCGCAGAACACGAGCAAATGACGCAGATCGGAGAGAAAGCCGGCGTAGAACTCCTGGACCTGCGGCTCCGCCTCTGCCCCTGCAAGAGTCGGAAGCGACTGATTGTTGAGGAAGGATTCCATCAGTGCGATTGATTGCTTCATTTTCGTGCGCGTCGTTTCACACAGTTGCTTGATATCACGATTCATCAGCGGATGCCTCCTGTACGATTGAGAAGGTTGTCGGTTTCGGACAAATCCATTTTTTATCCTAACATAAATATCGGGCGATTGTAAGAACAATAATAGTAATTCCAATCCACGAAAGTGAGGCGGTATGCAACATGCGTTTCAACTGGAAAATAGCCGCTGGTCTGGTGTTTGTCGTGGCGCTGGTCGCGCTTGCCCTGCCGCAGACGAGCCAGGATCGGGAAGAAGGCAAGGTGCAGCTGAGCAGCGCGCAGGAGATGAGATACAAGCGGCAGTTGCTGGAGCAGGACATGATCCGGACGGAAAGCCTGTGCCGCAGCCAATGCAAGCTCGACATGCGTCAGATGTTGCGCGAGTGGAACGATGGAGACAGCCATGAGAGCGACGCCGAGCATCTGAAGGAGATGCAACAGGAGCATCCGCACATGCGTTATCTCGAAGTGACACGCGGCGAGCAGACGCTCCGACAGGGCGATCTGTCCGCTCTTCCCGAGGATATCCTCCCTTACATCGAGCTGGCGAGGGAGCGCGTGAAGGCCAATCGGACTTACGAGTCGCCGCGCATCTCGACCGACGAAGGTCCATACTTCGTGGCCGCCATCCAGGACGAGTCCGCCGGGAAGAGCGGCGGTTATGTGCTGGCCGCGGTGAAGCAGCAGATCATCGAGAGAATCCAGAGCGAGCAGCGCAAGAACCTGCGTCTCGTGCCCTATCCAAGCGATGCAAGGTTTGGCATCCAGTCGGCCGACTCTGATACGCTGCGCAAGGTCGACGTGGATCACCCCGAGGAGAATGAAGATATCAGCCATTATTATGTGAACGACATCGTCGTGAGGTTCACCGATGAGCCGGGAGAAGAAGCGCTGAGCCGCATCCGCCGGGACATCGACGCAAGCTGGGTGCAGAAGACCGGATACGCCTACATCTTCCGGTCCAATACGATGACCTATGAGCAGATGCTGACCTATTTCCGCGACCACTACTCCACCAAATATATCGAGCCGCACTATATGTATGTGACCAACGTGACGAACGTGACCAACGAAGAGCCGAATGACGCCCTGTATGCCGACTATCAGTGGAACCTGCCAGCCACGCGGACGGAGTCCGGGTGGGAAGTGGCGAAGGAAGGAGAGGAAGTGATCGTCGCCGTCGTCGATACGGGAGTCGATCTGGATCACCCCGATCTGAAGAACCGGCTGGTCGAGGGGTATAACGTGTATACGGAAGGATCGGATGCCGACGATGATGTGGGTCATGGCACCCACGTGGCCGGCATCATCGCTGCGGAGATCAACAATTACGAAGGAATCGCCGGCATGTCTCCGCACAGCCGCATCATGCCGGTGAAGGTGCTGGACAGCACGGGGGCGGGCAGCACCTACGCTGTCGCGCAGGGCATCATCTGGGCGACGGACCATGGCGCCAGGGTGATCAACCTGAGCCTCGGCAACTACGCGGAGGCTCAGTTCCTGCACGATGCGATCCAGTACGCCTATGATCGCGACGTCGTGCTGGTGGCGGCAACCGGCAACGACCATACCGAATCGCCGGGGTATCCGGCGGCGTATGATGAGGTCCTCGCCGTTGGCGCCACGGATGTGAACGGACAGCTCGCGCAGTTCTCCAACTACGGCGCCTACGTCGATGTCTCCGCGCCAGGAGTCAGCATCGCCAGCACCTATCCGGGCAACCAGTATGCGGCCCTGTCCGGCACCTCCATGGCCAGCCCGCATGCTGCGGCCCTTGCGGCGATGATCCGCAGCGTCAACCCGTCGCTCTCCAATGCGGAGGTGATGGATCTCATGCGCTCCACCTGCACCGATCTCGGCGACACGGGACATGACATCTATTACGGATATGGCCAGATCGATGTGGCCAGAGCCCTGAACGCCGCGAGGAGCGACGGCCAGTCCGCGCTGAGCTGGGGCGAGAACCTGATGCGCAAGCTGGAGCGCATCATCCGGAAGTATCGGTCATAGTCTGCTGGCGGATCTGATCATCTTTCATCCCCAGCCAGCTGGTCATCTTTCATCACCTGCCGGCTGGTCATTTTCATCCCCCGTCAGCGCAAGAAGGGAGCCGCTGAATGCGGCTCCCTTCTGGGATTTGTATGGTTGTGTAAGGAAGTTTGCCATAAGCCGGGTTCTGTACTTCAGTGGTCATCGCGGGCCATGCCCTCCCACTTGTGAAGTGACAATCATCTATCTAGGCCGCACATTGCTGTACGGCTCAAGCGACCAACCCGAACGCGTACCGGGCCAGTACTGCAGCACGAAGCTGCGCGCGTTCCTCTTAGGTCTTGCTCCAGGTGGGGTTTACCAGGACATAAGTCGCCATATGTCCTCGTGGTCTCTTACACCACGGTTCCACCCTTGCCTGTTCGTGACCAAAGGTCACGTCATCGGCGGTCCATTTCTGTGGCACTAGCCTTCAACTCGCGTTGACTGGACGTTATCCAGCACCCTGCCCTGTGGAGCCCGGACTTTCCTCCCGCGGCGCGAGGCCGCCGGCGATTGTCTGTCAAACTTCCTTGGCGTAACAAACAGTATAGCACGATCGTCGAGACATGTATACTGGTTCATATTGGAAGTCTCGGGTTTCGACCGCTTCCGAACGCCTGAGACACGATTTTTTCTGCTCTCACGCCGCTTCGACCGCTTCCGAACGCCTGAGGGCCGAACCCGTCGACTCCAGGCGTTTGAAATCCCCTCATCACCGGTGCATAAAAGGATCCGTCGGCACGGTCGACGCGAGCACCTCCGTCGCATAGCCGGCATCGGCCAGCTGCTGCTTCAGATACTGCGCCACCTTCTCCTTCATCAGCACCTCGGCGTGATGCCCCGGATCGATGATGCAGATCCCGTCCGCCAGGGCATCCTGCGCCGTGTGATAATCGATGTCTCCGCTTACGTACACATCCGCTCCGGCGCGGATCGCATCGCGAACGTATTTGCTGCCCGAACCTCCAAGGACCGCGACTTTCCTGACCACCCTGTCGAGCGGCCCAACGACGCGAACATGCGACACGTTCAGCGCCTGCTTGACCTGTTCAGCGAACTCCTCCAGCGTCACCGGCCCGGGCAAGGTCCCGACGCGGCCAAGGCCTCTCGTCTTGCCGCGGGCGATCAGCTCATACAGATCATAGGCGACCTCCTCATACGGATGCGCCTTCAGCATGGCCTGCACCACCGCCTTGCGCACGCTGTCCGGCACGATCGTCTCGATGCGGATCTCCTTCACCCGCTCCAGCCTGCCCGCCTGACCGATATACGGATCCGTACCCTCCTGCGGCAGGAAGGTGCCGGTTCCTTCGACATTGAAGCTGCAATGGCTATAGTTGCCGATCCAGCCCGCTCCCGCCTCGAATATCGCCTGCAACACGCGCTCGTGATGATCCACAGGCACGTAGACCACGAGCTTGAACAGCTTCTCCGCGTCCTGCTCCTGCAGCGGTTTCACGCTCTCAAGCCGCAGGGCTTCCGCCATCCAGTCGTTCATGCCGCCTTCGGTGATGTCGAGATTCGTATGCGAGGCGTAGACAGCGATGTCATGCTTGATGAGCCGCTCCAGCTTGCGGCCTTGCGAATAATCGGTGATGAGATGGTTCAGAGGACGGAAGATGAGCGGATGATGGGCGATGATGAGATCCGCCTGCTCCCGCACCGCTTCCTCAACAACCGCCTCCGTCACCTCCAGGGTGACCAGCACCTTCTTCACTTCCTTCTGCAGCGTTCCCACCTGCAGACCGACCTTATCCCATTCCTCCGCCAGGGCCTTGGGGGCCAGGCGCTCCATCATCTGGATGACGGTTTGACCATGGGCGAACATAGCAACACCTCCATGATTCGCTCGATTTTCTTGTCCATCTTCTGCATTCCCTTCAGGCGCGCAAATATTCGTTACGGACCTCCGCCGGATCACGCATGATCCGGAAGCCGCGCGTTGCAGCACATCCGTGATCCGCTCGATCTCCGCTTTTCACCGAACCGAACACATACCGTCGGCACGGACCACGATCCGCCGGATCACGCTTGATCCATGGTCGCACACTGCAGAACCTCCGTGATCCGCTCGATCTCCCTGTCGATCTCCGCCAGCCTGTGAGCGGCATTCGGCGATTCAGCATGGGCCGCGATCTGCCTGCGGATGCGCCTGAGCTTCTCCCGCTCCTCCTGCCACTTGGCAATGAACGGCTCCTCCAGACGCTCCAGCAGATACGGACCGAAGCGCAAGGCATCCTCCGCGCTTACGCTCAGCCCGTTCGGTAAACGCCGCGGCCTATACACTTCCTCATTCGAGACCGGAGCCACCCGGGCATGCTTCGCATGCAGGATCTCATAGGTCACTCCGTCCTCCGTCAGGATCGCTTCATCCAGCAGCACATAGTCATGCGCAAGCAGCCATCGGCGCACCGCATCCTCGGCCAGATTCGGCTGGAGGATGAGCGTGTCGACGCCTTCCAGACGCGTAAGTCCAGCGGTCAAGATCTCGGTGATGAGCGCGCCTCCCATGCCGGCGATCGTCACCGCATTCACCTCACCAGGCCGGATGACGCTCAGGCCGTTGCCCCGCCGGACATCGATCCGCTGCGCCAGACCGGCGCTCAGCACCTGCTGTCGGGCTGCTTCGTAAGGTCCTTCGTTCAATTCTCCTGCCACGGCTCGCGTCACGATCTCATGCTGCACCAGATAGACCGGCAGCAACGCATGATCCGTCCCGATATCCGCAAGCACGCTGCCATGCGGTACGAATGCAGCGATCTGCAGCAATCTTCTGGATAATCTCACCATCGTTAAACAACCCACTCAATCCACTTTTTTCGAAATATCATCAGCAATATGCCCGCTGCCACGATCTTGCCGACCAGGGCAAGCTGCAGAAGGGCGGTCAGTTCGCCGCCGAAGATCGCCACCATGATCTCCGGAGCCAGCCAGGCGATGCCTCCGACGATGAAGCAGCTTCGTCCCAGCGAGCGAAGATTCCGACCCGCTGTCCGCGCGATCCAGAGGAACAGCGCCGACGCCACGATCCAGGCGAGCTGCAGCCAGGCGCCATAGAGCGGATCCAGCCACAGATTCAGCAGCCAGGCGTACACGAACAGCATGCCGGTCAATCCACTGAAACTCAAAAAAGCCAGACGCAACCAGGCACCGAAGATCGTCCAGATTAGACAACAGAACGCCAGATAACCGATCGCCCAGCCGGGTTGCCCGGAAACATGATCGATCAACAGCCATTCTCCCACAATCAGCATCAGCAAGCAACCCGCACCGAGACTCAGATAGGCGATCGGCAGGCTTCTGGACGCCACCTTGACGCCGAAGATGAACAGCGAGATGACGAACAGGAGGCTGGCCATCATTTGCAATGGCAATGGAAAAACGTTAAAATTAAGAGCAAATATGGCAATGGTAACAAGAATTCCTGTCGCGGCGATCCAGAGCAAGCCGCCACCATCACGCATGGCGGCAACTGCCGACCGTTCGCGGGCAGCGCCGGATTCCGCCTGCCCGCTGCCATAGAGATTAAGCAAGAAATCACAATAATGCTCCGGCAGTAGCCGGTTTCGCTTCCAATACTGGATCTCCCTGATGATAATGGCTCGCTTGTCCTGATCCATCGCCTGATCACCTCGCTGACCTTCAAATGCCGCTTGTCCCGCGTGCAGGTGTTGAACCGCCAGGCCAAGCGGTCAGGCTGAACAACGGTCTCATCCATCATACGGATCATCGTTGAAGTGCCTGTGAACCTGGAGCATCTTCCATCGGTGATTCCGATCGACGGTGCAAAAAAACCCTCCTGCAAGATGCAGCAGAGGGCATGCAAGACATGTTGCCTGAAACCTATTCAAGAAAATCTTTCAATCGCTTGCTGCGGCTCGGATGGCGCAGCTTGCGGAGAGCCTTCGCTTCGATCTGACGGATGCGTTCGCGCGTAACGCCGAACACCTTGCCGACCTCCTCGAGAGTTCTCGTACGTCCGTCATCCAGACCGAAACGCAGCCTGAGCACATTCTCTTCTCTCTCGGTCAGTGTCTCCAGCACGTCTTCGAGCTGTTCCTTGAGCAGCTCGTATGCGGCTGCATCGGCTGGGGCCAGAGCTTCGGAATCCTCGATGAAATCGCCGAGATGGGAATCGTCCTCCTCGCCGATCGGCGTCTCCAGAGAAACAGGCTCTTGCGCGATCTTCATAATCTCGCGCACCTTCTCCGGACTGAGGTCCATCTCCTTGGCGATCTCCTCCGGCGTCGGCTCGCGGCCAAGCTCCTGCAACAGCTGTCTGGACACGCGAATCAGCTTGTTGATCGTCTCCACCATGTGCACCGGAATGCGGATCGTGCGAGCCTGGTCGGCAATCGCGCGGGTGATCGCCTGACGGATCCACCAGGTGGCGTAGGTGCTGAACTTGAAGCCTTTCTGATGATCGAATTTTTCCACGGCCTTGATCAGTCCCATGTTGCCTTCCTGGATCAGATCCAGGAACAGCATGCCGCGCCCCACATAACGCTTGGCGATGCTGACGACGAGGCGCAGATTGGCTTCAGCCAGACGTCGCTTGGCCTCCTCGTCACCTTGCTCGATCCGCTTCGCCAGCTCGATCTCTTCCTCTGCCATGAGCAATGGCACACGGCCGATCTCCTTCAGATACATCCTTACCGGGTCGTTGATCTTGATGCCTGGAGGCAGAGACAGATCATCATCGAAGTTGAAGTCATCTCCGTCTGCATCTTCTCCTTCGCTGCGGAGACGCTCGAGATCTTCGTGATCGTTGACGATATCGATGCCCAGATCCGCCAGCTGTTCGAAGAAATCATCCATCTGATCAGGATCCTGGTCAAACGGGCTCAATCGCTCCATGATATCTTTATACGTCAATGCGTTGCGTTTCTTGCCCAGTTCAATCAACTGCTCCTTGACCTGTTCAAGCGTCAACTCCGCATCGTGTTCTGTATCTGGTTTGCTTACCATGGTCTAACTCCCTCCTCCCTAGAATAGACTTAATGCTGCATTTCTTTCAGCTGCCTTTCCAGGGTCATAATCTCACTTGCGATCTGCACCGCAGCCTGAACGTTGCCCGAACGCTCCGCGCGGTGAAGATCTTCCTTTTTCTGCTCGATAGCCAGCTGCATGGGCGCTTTCCTGATCTGGAGGATGTGATCCTCCAGGGCCCGTTCGTTCATGACCGCAGCGACGTCTTCCATCGACAGGGAACTGACCAGCCGCTCCAGCTCGTCATCCTGCAGCATGGCCAGAAAGGTCGACAGTTCCAACGTGTCATGATCATTGTAGTATCGATATATATAAGCAGCTAAAGCTGCATGAGCCTCTACATTAAAATCGGCGCCAAGTCTCTCCTGAACAAGACCGGCTATGTCCGCATCCTGCAACATGGCCGCAAGCAGATTCCGCTCTGCATTATAATATGCCGGACGAAGTGCAGGTCGTGTTATCGCATCTCGCCTGTCATTCATTCCATTATTCCACGGTTTTGCTATATTATCCCCGAATGGCTCCATTTTTTGCGAGGCTTCGATCGTCTGCAGCAGCTCCTGCTTCAGGGATTCAAGCGACACCTGATGTTCGCTTGCCAGATCCTTCAGGTAATATTCCCGCTCGACGGGCGACCGCATGCCCGCGATGATCCTGAGCGCAGCACGAATATACTTCAGCTTGCCGTCCTCGGTGTTCAGCCTGTAGCCTCGCCGCAGATGATCAAGCTTGAAGCGCGTCGAGCTGACCGCTCCCTGGATGATCTCGGAGCGAAACCGTTCGCCGCCATATCGGCTGATATACTCGTCAGGATCCATGCGATCCGGGATCACCGCCACACTCACGTTCAGTCCCGCGTTCTCCAGCATGGACAAACTCTTGGATGCGGCATTGATGCCCGCATCATCACCGTCATAGCAGATGACGACGCGCGACGCATGCCGTTTGATGAGCTTGACATGCTCTTCGGTAAGCGACGTACCCATGCTCGCCACGCCGTTGTGAACGCCGGCCTCCCACGCCTTGATCACATCGACATACCCTTCGAACAGCACGAGCTGGCCAGTCTTGCGGATCTCCGATTTGGCCTGATGGAATTGGTAAAGCAAGCGGCTCTTGTGGAAGATGATGGATTCAGGCGTATTGAGATATTTCGGCTGGAGATCTCCGAGAGCTCTTCCGGCAAAGGCGATGATCCTTCCCGCGCTGTCATGAAGCGGAAACATGACCCTGTCGCGGAATCGGTCATAATACTGATTCCGATCCTCATGCAAGGCGACAAGACCGCCTCGCTCCATCAGCGGCAGGGGGAATTCGCGTTTGTCCAGAAACTGCGTCAGGGCATCGCGCATCTGCGGGGCGTAGCCGATCTGGAAAGCGGTGATCAGCTTGTCGCTGAAGCCCCGGCTTCTCAGATATTCCAATGCCGGTCGGCCCTGCTCGGTATTCATCAATATGTAGTGGAACCATTTGGCGGCAAGCTCATGCGCCTCCAGCAGCTGCCGCCGCTCGGCGGCATGTTCGTCCTGCTCCTCAGGACGATCCACCCAGGCGATCGGCACCTCAGCTTCCTCCGCCAGCTGCCTGACGGCCTCCTGAAAGGAGATGCCTTCGATCTCCATGACGAACTTGATCGCGCTGCCGCCCTTCCCGCAGCCGTAACAGTGGAAGATCTGCTTCTCCGGAGTGACGGTGAATGACGGTGTCTTCTCGGAGTGAAACGGACAGAGTCCTTTCAGATATTTGCCCTGCTTCGTCAAGTGCACATGCTTCGATACGACATCCACGATGTTGGTCTTGCTGAGGACGGCTGCGATGACGTCTTCCGGAATCCTATGCATCCTGACCACCTTCATTACCGCATTATCCGGTTCCTCGTCCAGCTGTCTTGCCGTACAAACACCGTTCATAATTATTCGCTAGACGCTTTGAATTTCCTGCCTCTCGCGCAAAATTTTTGTCAGATGGTGTAGAAAAATCTGCCTGTCACTCTCTGTCATGGCGCGTGGCCCTTTCATCCGCACGCCGCCTCTTCTCGCCTTGCTTCGCGCGTGCCTGGAGGCCAGCAGGAAGTCGATATTGTCGGCCGTATACGGCTGTCCGCGGAACGACATGGCCAGCGCGCCTCGGCCGAGAGCCAGCGCCGCCACGCCGAAATCCTGCGTGATCACGATGTCGCCGGGACGCATGCGATTGGCGATATACAGGTCAACGGCCTGATCCGACGGGTCCACCTGGACGATCTCGACTCCTTCCTCAGGCATCAGCCGATGCGAATAGGAAGCGACCATGATGACGGGCGTGGCGAACCGGCGCGCTGCGGCCACAATCTCCTGCTTGACCGGACAGGCATCGGCATCCACCAGGATGCGCATCTTGGCATGTTCGATAGCAACCACTCGTTTCCATAGGAAATGGCGATGATCCGCATACGATGCAGGTGCGGGTTGTACGGCAAGCAGCGTATGATGATCAGCGAAGCGACGGAAAACCGTTACTATTATATACGCTCAGCAGTGAAAAAAATCCTGCTCGCCGCTTCGCTGTCCTTCCGGGCATACCGATCATCACCAGACGAGCTTGTTGAAATCCGCGATCTTGCGCAGATCCGCGTCGATCAGCGTCAGCATGCGCAGGCGGTTCGTCCGGATGCGCTCATCCTCGGCCATGACCATGACCGCATCGAAGTAGGAAGTGATCGGACCGGTCAGCCTCGTCAGCTCGCGCAGCGCCTCTCCCTCGCTTCCGCTCGCAAGCTTCTGCTCCGCTGCCTGATGGACATCCTGCCAGGCCGCATAAAGCTTGTGCTCGGCCTCTTCCTGGAACAGCTGCTCATCCGGCGCGCCGGAGAACTCCGCCTTGGCCGCGAGATTCATGACGCGGGTGAAGGAATCGCAGATCGCTTTCATATCCGGCAGCTCGCGCACAGCATCGGCCAATGCCCGGCATCTGCGCACCGTGGAGGCGACGTCCTCGAAGCCGGAGCCCATCACCGCATCGACGATGTCATAGCGGGCGAGCTCGCCGAGCACATGCTTGACGCGCAGGCCGAAGAATTCCATCATATCGCGCGCGATCTCCGCTTCGCCTCGCTTCAGCGCGGACGGGCGGGATTCGCGATAGACATCGAGGGCGATCTCGAACAGCCGGCTCAAGGACAGCGGCAGCCGATGGTCCAGGATGATCTGGACGATGCCCTGCGCCTGACGTCTGAGCGCATACGGGTCCTGCGATCCGGTCGGGATGATGCCGATCGCGAAGCAGCCGGCGATCGTGTCGATCTTGTCGGCGATGCTGACGATCGCTCCGGGCAAGGTCGCGGGAGAAGCATCGCCGGAGTAACGAGGCTGATAGTGCTCGTTGATCGCCACGGCCACGCCTTCCGGCTCGCCTGCCTTGCGCGCATAGTCCATGCCCATGACGCCCTGCAGCTCAGGGAACTCGTAGACCATCTGCGTCACCAGGTCGAACTTGCAGATCGCCGCCGCGCGCTGCACGACAGCAGCATCCGCTGCCGCCAGGCGGCAGTTGTCGCTGAGCTGATCCGCCACCTTGCGGATGCGTCTGACCTTGTCCCCGATCGTCCCGAGCTCCTCGTGGAAGACGACGTTCTCCAGCCTGGACATCGCCGTCTCGATCGACAGCTTCTGGTCTTCCTCGTAGAAGAATTTCGCGTCCGACAGCCGGGCGCGGAGCACCTTCTCATTGCCCCTGGCCACCTGATCGAGCGACACGTCGTTGCCGTTGCGCACGGTGACAAAGTGCGGCAACAGCTTGCCCTCGCCATCCAGCACCGGGAAGTACCGCTGATGCTCGCGCATCGAGGTGATGAGCACCTCCTGCGGGATGCTCAGGAATGCCGGATCGAAGCTGCCGGTCAGCACCGTCGGGTACTCGACGAGGAACAGCACCTCCTCCAGAAGGTCTTCCTTGATCGGCACCTGCCAGCCGCGTTCCTGCGCCAGCTTCTCGATCTGGCTGACGATGAGCGCTTCACGCTCCTCGATGTCGGCGATGACGAACTCCCGCTTCAGCGTCTCGACATAATGCTCCGGAGCAGGCAGCTCGACCGCTTGCCCGAGGAAGCGATGCCCGTATGTCGTGCGTCCCGAACGCACGCCGGCGATCTCAAGGTCGATCACCTCGCTGCCGAACAGCGCCACGATCCATTTGATCGGCCGCACGAAGCGCAGGTCGTAGGATCCCCAGCGCATGTTCTTCGGGAAGGTCAGGGACGTGATGATGGAGGTCAACCCCTCCGGCAGGACGCCCTCCGTCGGCTGACCAACGCTGCTGCGCTTCGCGAACACATATTCCACGCCGCCGATCTCCTTGACATACAGCTCCTCCGGCTGTACGCCCTGTCCGCGTGCGAAGCCGAGCGCTGCCCTGGTCCAGTTGCCCTGTTCATCCACGGCGATCTTCTTCGCCGGCCCCCTGTTCTCCTCGCTGATGTCCTGCTGCTTGTCCTCCACAGCCTTCAGCAGCACGGCCAGACGGCGCGGCGTGGCATACGCCTTGACTTCGCCATGCCCGATGCGCGAATCCTCCAGCCACTTGCGCACCTTGTCCGTCAGCTGCTCGATGGCCCCGCGCATAAAACGCGCCGGCACTTCCTCAAGTCCGATCTCGATCAGCAGATCCCTAGGCATCGCGATTCGCCTCCTTCCCATTGTGAGCGGCCAGCTTCTCCGCTTCAGCGCCCTTGAGCAGCGGGAAGCCCAGCCGTTCTCTCGATTCATAGTATGCCTTGGCGACCATCCGCGCCAGGTTGCGCACCCGCATGATATAGCCGGTGCGTTCCGTGACGCTGATCGCGCCGCGCGCATCCAGCAGGTTGAACGTATGCGAGCACTTCAGCACATAATCGTAGGCCGGCAGCACCAACTCCGCCTCCATCGCCCGCTTCGCCTCTTCCTCGTAGGTGTTGAACAGCGTGAACAGCATCTTTACGTCGGAAACCTCGAAGGTGTATTTGGACTGTTCATATTCGTTCTGATGGAAGACATCGCCGTAGGTGATGCCGTCCACCCATTCCAGCTCATAGACGTTTTCCTTGTTCTGGATGTAGGAAGCCAGGCGCTCCAGACCGTAGGTGATCTCGACGGCCACCGGATGGGTATCCAGGCCGCCCACCTGCTGGAAGTAGGTAAACTGCGTGACCTCCATGCCGTCCAGCCACACTTCCCAGCCGAGTCCCCAGGCGCCCAGCGTCGGCGATTCCCAGTTGTCCTCGACGAAGCGAATGTCGTGATGCAGCGGGTCGATGCCCAGACGCTCCAGGCTCTCGAGATAGATCTCCTGGATATTGTCCGGGGACGGCTTCATGATCACCTGAAATTGATGGTGCTGATACAGGCGGTTCGGATTCTCCCCGTAACGGCCGTCCGTCGGCCTTCTGGAAGGCTCCACATAGGCGACATTCCACGGCTCGGGGCCGATGCTGCGCAGGAATGTCATCGGATTCATCGTGCCCGCGCCCTTCTCCACGTCGTAGGGCTGCACGATGATGCAGTTCTGTTCAGCCCAGAACTGTTGCAGCGTCAGAATCATCTGCTGAAAATTCATCCCTAACACCTCTCATCCATCTTGACTGGAATAAAAAAACTCCCGCCCCTATGCCGACTGTCCGACATAGGGACGAGAGGTTATGCTCCCGCGGTTCCACCCTATTTGGCAATTCCTGCGAACTGCCCACCTTCATCAAGTCGCGCTCCGGAACGCCCTTCACCGACCCGCCATGCCGGGCTCCCACCGTCCCCGGCTCGCTTGGATGAGCGACACTTCGGCTACTCCTTTCCTTCCTCGCGCCGATATGCGATTAACGGTTGTGCCCTTCAGGCACAACGTGAAACATTATACCATGTTCTTCATGACTCGTCAAAAGGCAAGTGGCTGATCTGATCGAGAAAATCGCGCGACTTCCAGCGAACATGCAGATGGCCGTCCATATAGGTGCGGATCAGCTGATTCAGCTGCGCCTTGTTCGCCGCCGAGATGCTGATATTCCCGATCCGGCGCAGATCCACCTGCTGGAGAAGCCGGAGCAGCTTCAGCACCTTCTCCCCCGCCTCCATCGCTTGCGGCTCCCGGATGCGGCATGTCCGGCAGACCGCGCCGCCGTGCTCAACGCTCCAGGCGATGAGCTCGGCGCTACCGCCGCCGCACAGCACGCAGGCGTCCAGCTTCGGCATGAAGCCCGCGACCGCGAGCATATTCATCTCATAGATATTGGTGATGATCGCGGCATCCTTGCCATCCTCCAGCGCCTGGAATGCCGCCAGCAGCTGCTCGAACAGCCCGTCTATCCGCTCCCCGTCCTCGACGAGGCGATTGGTCATCTCGGCCAGGTAAGCCGCATGGGCGGACAGGATGAGCTCCTCGCGCAAGCGCTGATGCGAGCGGATGAGCTCGCCGGAATTGATCGTCCCCATCGACTGGGACGAGCTGCGGAATACGACGAATTCCCCGTATGTAAAGGGCTGTGAGATAGCGGAGAAGCGGCTCTTGACCTTCTTCGCTCCTCTCGCCATCATGCTGAGCTTGCCCGCCTGCCTGGTGAGCACGCTCAGGATACGGTTCCCCTCCCCGTAATCCACCGCGCGGAGGACGATCCCCTCGACTCTGATCAGCATACATAACTCCGTTCCTTACATATAATCAAAATCCTCGGTTTCGCTCTCATCCCAATCATCTTCCTGTTGTTCGTGCCATTCATCCCTCTGTGATTCCTTGTACAGCATGTACGCATCCACATCTCCGGTCATCGTGAATACTTTCCATGAAAAATCTTTCATTCGTATTCATCCTTTCACATCAGGATATGAATTTCGAACATACTTAGGGTGAATCGAAAGCATGACGTATATCCGATGTAATAAGTGGCACAAGGCCTTTCAAGGAAATGCATCCACGATTAATGGTACCGCATCTTTATTCTTTGTGAAAGCCTAAATCTCGCAGGACAAGCTCATGATTGCGCCAATCCTTCTTCACCTTCACCCACAGCTCCAGGAAGATGCGTGAACCGAGCAGGCCTTCGATGTCCATCCTCGCTTCGCGGCCGATCTGCTTCAGCATCGAGCCTTGCTTGCCGATGATGATGCCCTTCTGGGACTCGCGTTCGACGAAGATCACCGCGCCGATGTAGACAACGCCATTGTCCTGCACGTACATCCGCTCCACCTGCACCGCCAGCGAATGCGGCACCTCGTCGAAGGTGGCGTGCAGCAGCTTCTCGCGGATGAGCTCCGCGATGATGAACTGCTCCGGATGGTCCGTGATCTGGTCGTCCGGGTAATACCTGGGCCCTTCCGGCAACACCTTGACGATCTGCTCGATCAACGTCGATACATTGTTGCCCAGCTTGGCGGACACCGGGATAAATTCCGCGAACGGGTATTCGGTCCGGTATGTGTCGATGATCTCGAGCAGCTTCTCCGGATGAACCAGGTCGATCTTGTTCATGACGCAGTACACCGGCGTGCTGACATTCTCGAACTGCTTCATGATGAAGCGGTCGCCGCCGCCGATCTCCTCCGACACATCGATCAGGAACAGGATCAGGTCGACCTCATTCAGCGTGGACGTGGCGGCCTGCACCATGTAGTCGCCGAGCTTCGACTTCGGCTTGTGGATGCCAGGCGTATCGATGAAGACGATCTGCGCCTCATCGCTCGTATAGACGGCCTGAATCTTGTTGCGGGTCGTTTGCGGTTTATCGGACATGATCGCGATCTTCTGCCCGATCATCTGGTTCAGCAGGGTCGATTTGCCGACGTTCGGCCTGCCGACGATCGTGACGAAGCCCGATCGGAATGGGGATTTGTTCTTGCTCATCGTGATTCTCCTTTGGCTCAGCTTTAGGCTCATGACTTAGGGCTTGATGACTGCAAAGCCCTGTCCGTAAAAGCGCCGGGAAGCAGCTCGGCGATCGTCGTGCGCACCGCCCTGCCCCTGGTGTTCGCCAGGATCACCGGCATATCGGGCGCGCACAGCTCCGCCATCACCTGGCGGCAGGCGCCGCAGGGCGTGATCGGCTCCTCCGTCTCGCCGATGACGGCCAGCATGCGGAAGGCTCCGGGCTCGGCGCCCCTCGATACCGCGTGGAAGAGCGCGGAACGCTCCGCGCAGTTGGTGCTGCCGTAGGCTGCGTTCTCGATGTTGCAGCCGCCGTAGATCTGCCCGTCGGCCGCCCGAACGGCGCTCCCCACCTTGAAGTGCGAATACGGCACGTAAGCGCGTTCCCGCGCCTCTATGGCATGCTCGACAAGCTCGCGTTCCTCGCTGCTCAGCATGGATAGGTCAATGCTTGAACCGGTCAATGGGATCAACTCCTGCTCATTGATGGGCTTATTCTTGAATGAATGAGTGGATGGATGGCTGGATGTATCGTGCCCCCGATTGCCAGTATGGACACATGCGGTGACGGCCAGGGTCAGGATCATCAGCGCCGCGATTAGCGACGGGAATGTCACTTCCAGCTCGTTCCAGCTGCCGCTGGAGAAGAGCCGGATCAGGAGCGGCAGGAAGATCACGGCACCGATGATAACGGCAAAAAAAGCAGACACCATAACGGCGGCTGCAGCGATATCTTTGGCTATTTTGGCAAGCGGATTGGGGGTCGGGCTGACCATGTCGACCACCGTCTCCAGCGCCGTATTGGCCAGCTCGCAGATGATGACGGCGCAGACAGCCGCTGTGACGAACAGGATCTCCGCGGTTGACAGCGGCAGCAGCAGCGTCAGCACGGAGACCAGAGCCGCAGCCGTCATATGGATGCGCATATTGCGCTGCGTCGCGAACGAGTAACGCAGCCCGTCGAATGCATAGCTGAAGCTTCTGAGCAGCTTGCCGAGCGCCTTCATCTCACAAGCCCGGCCTTCCGCAGGATGTCCTCCTGTTTCGCGAACATCTCGCGTTCCGCCTCCTCCTCGTCATGATCGTAGCCGAGCAGATGAAGGAAGCCGTGCACGAACAGGAAGCCGATCTCCCGTTCCAGGCTGTGGCCGTATTCCTCGCTCTGCGCGATCGCCCTGTCCACCGAGATGATGATGTCGCCCAGCATGAGCGTCGGCTCTTCCTCGTCCTCATCGAAGGAGATGTCGATCTCGCCCTCTCCTTCCTCCAGCATGGCAAACGACAACACGTCGGTCGGACGGTCGATGCCGCGATAGGTGCGGTTCAGCTCATGGATCTGTTCATCATCGACGAACGTCAGCGCAACCTCGCCATCCTCCACCTGCTCGCTTGCACCCGCCAGCTCCAGAAGCTGCTCCAGCATGGTAATCCAGGCCTCGGGGATCTGGTGCTTCTCCTGCTCATTGTTGCATATCAGCGTCAACGCCATCTTCTCAAGCTCTCCTTGTCCTGTTTCAATCATGGATCGGCCCAAGTGCCCTGTTCCTCCGTCAGGACCGCAGCGCGCCTAGGCCGTATGGCTCGCGCTGCCTTCATCCTTCTTCTTCGCCAGCTCCGGGTATTCGATGCGCGAATGGAAGATGCCAAGCAGCGATTCCTTCATCGTGTTGCCGATGATGTCCAGCTCCCGCATCGTCAGGTCGCATTCGTTGAACTGGTGGTCCTCCAGCTTATCCTTGATGATCTTGTCCACCAGGGCGCTGATCTGCTCCAGGGACGGATTGCGCAGCGAGCGCACCGCCGCCTCGACCGAATCGGCGATGCCGACGATCGCCGCCTCCTTGGTCTGCGCCTTCGGCCCGGGGTAACGGTAATCCTCCTCGGTGAAGTCGATCGGCTGCCCCCGCTCCTCGGCCAGCTTGATCGCCTTGTGGTAGAAGTATTTGAGGAGCGTCGTGCCATGATGCTGCGCCGCGATGTCGCAGATCTGCTTCGGCATCTTGTGCTCGCGCAGCATCTGCTCGCCGTCCCGCGCATGGGCGATGATGATCTCCTTGCTGAGGCTCGGCTCGATATCGTCGTGCGGATTGCCCATGTTGCCCTGATTTTCGATAAAATAGCTTGGCCGCTTCGTCTTGCCCAGATCGTGATAGAAGGAGCCGACGCGGCACAGCAGGCCGTTGGCGCCGATCGCCTCCGCCGCCGCCTCGGCCAGATTGCCGACCATCACGCTGTGGTGATAGGTGCCCGGCGTCTCGACGAGCAGCTTGCGCAGCAGCGGATGATTCGGATTGGACAGCTCGATCAGCTTCAGCGGTGACAGGATGCCAAACGCCGTCTCGAAGAATGGCAGGAGGCCGATCACCAGCACCGCTGTCAGCATGCCGCTGGCCAGCACGAAGACGAGCGACAGCACGATGTGCTCCAGATTGTTCAGCTCATCCTGCAGCAGGATCAGGCTGAGCACGGCCAGGCCGCCGCTGAGCGAGATGAGCAGGCCGGTCTTCAGGATGGCCGAGCGCTGGCTGGCCTTCTGGATCGAGAACACCGACACGAGACAGACGATCAGCGAGACGAAGCCGAAGTGGAAATGGAACAGTTGCTCGGTGACCCCTGTATTGAATATGATGCTCGATAATACCGCAAAAATAAACGAACTGAGGATCGCCAGCCGCCCCTCGAGCAGGATCGCGATCAGCATGCTGCCGAGCGCAACCGGCGCGAGATAGCCGACATACAGATAATCCTGGCTCTGGCCAAGGGCCACGATCTTCATCACCACGACGTTGATGACGTAGATGAGGAGCAGCATGAGCATCTGCATGTTGTTGTGGCGGATCTGGAGATCGCTCTGATAGATATACCAGTAGAGGATGCCCACGATCAGCAGGATCAGGAGGATCAGGCCGAGCTGCGCGGCATAGTTGATCTCCGTGCCCAACAGGTCAAGGTCCTGCAGCATCTGGTACAGCTCAGGCGTGATCGTCTGTCCCTGGTTGACCAGGACGTCGTTTTTCTGGATGTAGATCGGTTCCACGCTGTTGCGTGCCGCTTCCTTCGCCTGCAGGGTCGCATCCGGATCGCTGAACTTGTTCGGCGTGATGACGAAGCGGATGATTTCCTGGGCGATCTCGCGGGAATTCGCCGAATTGAGCGACGAGGCGTTGACGAGCTCAGCCACCTTGGCCCTCGCCCGCTCCGCCGTTTCGATCGGCTCACTCATCAGCCGGTCGACGATCTGACGCGCCACCAGCTCCATCTCCTCGATCTGTTCCGAGGTCAGGCGCGAGAACTTGAAATAGGACTCCTGCGGGATGCGATATTGCTGGTCAAGCACAGCGCTGCGCATCGCCTCCAGGACGTATTCGTTGTAGGTGCCGTTCTTCTCCCAGGTGCGGATCTTCTCGTCGAAGAATTCATCGTACACCGCGGGAAAGACCTGCGGGAACAGCTGGTTGCGATCGCTGGAGGTGAAGGACGGGTCCGCATTGATCACTTCCAGCTTGTCGAACAGGGCGGCGAGCAGTTCGCCATTCTGCATGTTCACCACCGCATAGACCGGCTGCACTCGCTCGGCGGCTTCGTCCTGGGCCTTGCGCGTGGCCGCTTCATTCAGAATCTGCTTCGGTGCGAGAATCGTCGATTCGCTGACCATACCGGGCTCTATATTATACTTTTCAGGCAGCAGATTACCGCTGACTGAAACATAGATCAGTATCGCCATGCAGAGATAGAGGAAGATCCGCATGCCGAAACTGTTCTTCCAGCCATTCGGGACAGTCTTTGTGACGTTGTGACCCTGATTCGCACCTTGTCGGGCAGACTTTGAATGCATCATTGGGACAAGTCCTTTCTATACGTGATTGCTGTTCTCGTTGTATGCGGTGATGATCTTCTGCACGAGGGTGTGACGCACGACGTCCTGCTCTGTAAAATGAATGAACCCGATCTCTTCGATCCCTCTCAGGATGCGTTCCGCTTCGATCAATCCGCTGGTCTTGCCGCGAGGCAGATCGATCTGGGTGACGTCTCCGGTGATCACCATCTTCGAACCGAAGCCCAGCCGAGTCAGGAACATCTTCATCTGCTCGGGTGTCGTGTTCTGCGCCTCATCCAGTATAATAAACGAATCATCCAGCGTTCTTCCGCGCATATATGCCAGTGGAGCGATCTCGATAAAGCCGCGCTCCAACGATTTGGCCACTTGCTCTGGTCCCAATACATCGTTAAGTGCATCATACAACGGCCTCAAATATGGGTCAACCTTTTCCTGCAGATCGCCCGGCAGAAAGCCCAGGCTCTCTCCGGCCTCGACAGCCGGTCGTGTGAGCACGATGCGCTTCACCGAGCCTTCCTTGAGCGCGACGACGGCGAGCACGACGGCGAGATAGGTTTTGCCCGTGCCTGCCGGTCCGACGCCGAATACGATATCTTTCTTGCGGATGGTCGATACATAATGCCGCTGGCCGATCGTCTTCACGCGGATCGGCTTGCCGCGATAGGTGGAGGTGATCTCCGCCTTGTACAGGTCAAGCAATTCGTCAGCCTGCAGGTTCTTGCTGAGTTCGATGGCGTAGGAGATGTCTCGCTCGTTCAGATGATAGCCCTTGCGGATGAGGGTGAGCAAAACGCGGAACAGCTGCTCCAGGCTGTCCAGCTCGCGGCTGTCTCCCTCGATGACGACATCTGCATCGCGGGACATGATCTTCGCCTGAAATTGCTGTTCAATCAGTCGCAGGTGCTTGTCTTGTGGCCCGAACAAAGCCAGGCCCTCCGACATGTTCTTCAAGTCTATCTGGATGGATCTGTCTGTTCGTTGCAAACTCTCAATCTCCTTAATCCG
>Ga0310833_100112_pt1 | contig 104627 bp, 84 predicted proteins | sample SM_ome_FD_201312 | JGI IMG/M metagenome (GOLD analysis project Ga0310833, IMG submission 201312) | Sorghum-adapted microbial communities enriched on stacked mutant (SM) sorghum from Joint BioEnergy Institute, Emeryville, California... ...
AAAAAAATGTCCATCATTTGAAATTTTTTGTCCAACATGGAAAAAAATTTGTCCAACATCACAGAAAAAATGTCCATCATCCGGGAAAAAACGTCCATCATCGGGCAAAAAATGTCCATCATCCTTTCCCGTGTCCGACATCCGCTGCCCTTTGTCCAACATCAATGGCCCTAACGGTTTACAAAAAACAGAAAAGGTTCCAGTGAATAGAATGATGCGGAGAAATCCGTTTTCTTTTCATGATGGTTGAAAAAATTCCCGCCATTTCCTTCCAAGCAATCTTTTTCAATCGGTTGGATATCCGGGTATTCTTGATACTCCATGGCTTTTGCCCCTTCAGTTGTCTCATTATATTCCACCAAGTTAGCCCCCTTTTCTTGAATTCTTCTTTACCCGCCGCGCTTATGCCGGGTTCCCCCTTCAATGGATAAGCGTCTCCGATCGCTCACCTACTTGATAAGGATAAATTTTGCCCATAAATATTTTACTTATACGGGGCCGGCGCGGGCGGTGCCGGCATGGCGGATGGGATGCCGGGGAGGAGCGGCCGCAATGGCGGGAGGGGGCGGTCTTCCGTAAGCGACGGGAAAGGGAGCGGTTGGGAAAATGAGGAGGATTGACATGGCGCAGCAAGGTTTCCGCGAAGGGGCGGACCGGGTCCCGCCTTCCGCGGAATGCCGGTTCGGGGGACAAAGGAAACCGTGACGGAAACGGGTTTTTCCCCCAGCCATTTCCCGTAAAATTTTTAAAAAATTCCTGTGAAAGCATTGCATAATCCTGATTTTTATGTATAATTGATTATTGTTAAATATAAAAGTAAACTTAAAGTTTACTTTTATAAAACAATTTTTACTATGTGTTAACCAATACTAAACAAGAAAATGAGGTTATAGGATGCGAATCGGGAAAAAAATCAGGAATTTGCGCCTGAAAAAAGGATTGACCCAGGAGGAATTAGGAGAAAGAACGGATTTGAGCAAGGGCTATATATCCCAAATCGAAAGGGATTTAAGCTCCCCTTCCATTGAGACCTTTTTTTCCATCCTTGAAGTGCTCGGATGCACGCCGAAGGAATTTTTCAGCGAAGACGACGATGAGCAAAAGGTGATCTATCCGGAAGAGGAACAAACGGAATTCGTCGACGAGGAATTGGGGTACAAAATCGTTTGGCTCGTCCCGGAATCCAACGAAAATGAGATGGAACCGGTCATGCTCTATCTCGAACCGAAGGGCCAGTTTAAGAAATTCGAACCGTCCCTGGCCGAGACTTTCGCCTATGTCCTGAAGGGGAAGGTGATGGTAAGGCTGGGCAAGAAGACGTATGTGGCCAAAAAAGGGGAATCCATTTATTTTCATGCATCCGATGAGCACCAAATCGTCAACGCCGTCGATGAGGAATCGGTTCTTCTCCTCGTTGCCACCGAATCGTATTTGTAAACCTCGGTTTATCCGGTATTGGCAAAGTTCAACGTTGAAGAAAGGAGAGACCTGCCGTGGAAGCGAAGAATACCATCATTCGTTTTGAAAATGTGACGAAGCAGTACGATGCCGATGAACCGCCGGTTTTGGATCAGGTCAGCTTCGAAATGGAAAAGGGGAAATTTTACACCCTTTTAGGTCCCTCGGGTTGCGGGAAAACGACGATATTGCGCCTGATCGCAGGTCTTACGGAACCGACCTCAGGAAATATTTACATCGAAGGAAAATTGGTTAACGATTTGCCCGCCAACAAGCGGAAGGTCAATACGGTTTTCCAGGACTATGCCCTGTTTCCGCATCTGAACGTATTCGAAAATGTGGCCTTCGGTTTGCGGATTAAAAAATTGAAGGAAGACGTCATCGAAAAAAAGGTAAAGGAAGCCCTCCGCTTTGTGAATTTGGAAGGTTATGAAAACCGGGAGATCCGGGAGATGTCCGGCGGACAAAAGCAGCGGGTCGCCATCGCCCGCGCGATCGTCAACGAGCCGGAAGTCCTTTTGCTGGATGAGCCGTTATCCGCCCTCGATTTGAAATTGCGGACGGAAATGCAATACGAGCTGCGGGAGCTGCAGCGGAGATTGGGCATCACCTTCGTTTTTGTCACCCATGATCAGGAAGAGGCGCTGGCGATGTCCGATGAAATTTTTGTCATCAACAAGGGCAAGATTCAGCAAAGGGGAACCCCGACGGATATTTACGACGAGCCGATCAACCGCTTTGTCGCCGATTTCATCGGCGAATCGAACATCATCAAGGGAACGATGATCGAAGATTTCCTCGTGGAATTCGCCGGGAAACGATTTCCTTGCGTCGATCGCGGCTTTTTGCCCAATGAACCGGTGGAAGTGGTCATCCGTCCGGAAGATTTGGAAATCACCGCCCCGGATAAGGGAAAACTGAAGGTGCGGGTCGATTCCCAGCTGTTCCGCGGCGTCCATTATGAAATCTGCTGCTATGACGAGAACGGCAACGAGTGGCTGATCCACTCCACGAAAAAAGTGAAGGTCGGGGATGAGATCGGCATCGACTTTGCCCCGGAAGCGATCCACGTGATGCGGATCGGCGAAACGGAGGAAGAATACGGCCGCCGGCTCGAATCCTATGGGGGGGTCACGGGTGGAAACTAGAGGCAGAAATATCTATTTGATCCCTTATGTCTTGTGGATTGCCCTGTTTGTCGTCACGCCGATCATTCTTATCCTGTATTATTCGTTCATTGACATCGACGGGAATTTTACGCTGGCCAATTACAAAAAATATTTCACCCCCGTCTATTTGAAAATGACTTTGAATTCCTTCTGGTATGCCTTTTTGATTACGGCGATTTCCCTGCTCATCGCCTATCCGACGGCCTATTTGCTGACGAAAACGAAGTATAAGCAATTATGGCTGTTGTTGATCATTCTGCCGTCCTGGATCAACCTGCTGTTGAAGGCCTACGCCTTTTTGGGGATCTTTGGGACTTACGGCTTTGCCAACGCCCTGTTGGAAGTGCTGGGCATCGGCCCGAAGCAGCTCCTGTTTACCGATTTCAGCTTTATTTTCGTGTCCGTGTACATTTTTATCCCGTTCATGATCTTGCCGATTTTTAACGCCTTGGACAAACTGAATCCGAGCTTGGTCGATGCCTCCAGGGATCTGGGGGCCTCCCCATGGGAAAGCTTCCGCAAGGTCATTTTTCCGTTGACGATCGACGGCGTGAAATCCGGAATTCAAGTGGTTTTCATTCCCGCCCTGTCCCTCTTCATGCTGACCCGCCTGATCGCCGGAAACCGGGTGATCACCCTCGGAACCGCCGTGGAACAGCATTTTCTTGTCACCCAGGACTGGGGAATGGGCTCCACCATCGCCGTGTTTCTCGTGGTCGTCATGGTGCTGTTCATGATCATCACCGGAAACAGCTCAAGAAAGCGGGGGGTGTAGTATGCTGAAAAAAGCGAAGCTGGCAAACATCTATTTGGCCCTTGTTTTTGTGATCCTGTACGCCCCGATCTTTTACTTGGTGTATTATTCCTTTAACAGCGGCGGAAAGATGTACGATTTCCACAGCTTTACCTTGAAATGGTACAAGGAATTGTTCCAGGACACCCGGCTTTTCATCATCGTCCTGAATACGATCATCATCGCCCTTTTGTCGTCGGCCTTTTCCACCATCATCGGCATCTTCGGAGCCCTTGCCGTGTACTACGCCAAAAGGAATTGGGCGAAACAGGTTTTGCTTTCTTTTAACAATGTCCTGATCGTAAGTCCGGACGTCATCATCGGCGCGTCCTTTTTGATCTTTTTCACGATCCTCGGCATCAAGCTCGGTTTCGTGTCGGTGCTATTGGCCCATATCGCCTTTTCCGTACCGATCGTCGTCCTTATGATCCTGCCGAAACTGCAGGAAATGAGCGCCACGCTGATCGATGCCGCCCTCGATTTGGGGGCGAGCAAATGGGATGTGTTGACGAAGGTGATTTTCCCCTATATTTCGCCGGGCATTTTGGCGGGCTTTTTCATGGCCTTAACCTATTCTTTGGATGATTTTGCCGTCACCTTCTTTGTTACGGGGAACGGATTTTCCACCTTGTCCGTGGAGATTTATTCCATGGCGAGAAGGGGAATCTCGTTGACGATTAACGCCTTGTCGGCGATCCTGTTCCTGGTTACCGTCCTTTTGGTCATCGGCTACTACTTTATTTCCAACCGGAACATCCGCGCCGCGGGATTGGGGGCCAGAAAATGAAAAAACTGATCCAGTTGTTCGTCACCGTGTTTTTGGTCTCCTTCGTCCTGATGTTCATTGTCCATCGCCTGAACACATCCGAAGGTTTGACTTCCGGGAATACGATCACCGTCTTCAATTGGGGGGATTATATCGACCCCGATTTGATCAAGCGATTTGAAAAGGAAACGGGGATCAAGGTCATTTACGAAACCTTCGATTCCAACGAAGCGATGCTGACCAAGATCGAACAGGGCGGGGTTTCCTACGATGTGGCGGTCCCGTCGGAATACACGATCGAGAAGATGATTCAGGAGGATCTTTTAATCAAGCTCGATCATTCCAAAATCCCCAACTTGTCCAACATCGATCCGCGGTTTATGGACATGGATTTCGATCCGGGCAATCAGTATTCCGTCCCGTATTTTTGGGGAACGGTGGGGATCGTTTACAACAAAAAAATGCTGGACGGCATGACCTTCGAATCTTGGAACGATTTATGGGACAAGCGGCTGAAAAACCAGATCGTGCTCGTTGACGGCGCCCGCGAAGTGATGGGATTCGGGCTGGACAGCCTGAATTATTCCTTAAACGACACGAACAAAGTCCATTTGTTGGAGGCCAAGAAAAAACTGGAAAAATTGCAGCCGAATATTAAGGCCATCGTCGGCGACGAGATCAAGATGCTGATGGTGAATGAGGAAGCCCCCGTCGCCGTGGTCTGGTCGGGGGACGCGGCGGAAATCATGTGGGAAAACGAAAACTTGGATTACGTCGTGCCGAAGGAAGGCTCCAATCTCTGGTTCGACAATTTCGTCATCCCGAAAACGGCCAAAAACGTGGAAGGGGCCCATAAGTTCATCAATTTTATGCTCGATGCGGAAGTGGCCGCGCAAAATACCGAGTATGTCGGCTATGCGACCCCGAATAAGGCGGCCATGGCCCTCTTGCCGGAAGAGACGGTGAAGGATGAAAGATTTTATCCTTCGCCGGAAAAAACGGCAAGACTGGAAGTTTATAAAAATCTCGGCAAACGGATGCTGGCCTATTACAATGAACTGTATTTGGAATTCAAAATGCACACCAAATAGAAAAATCCGGCCGAAAGGCCGGATTTTTTTGCGCCGAAAAGGAAAGTGCGCCGGGCGGCGCCCCGCCGCCTCCTGCCCGGTGGTTCCGGATTATGAGCCGTTTTTTTTTCGATCAGGGCTTATGGCGAATGTTGGTGAAACTAGAGATTCGGGGACGGGAAGAAACTTTTGATTTTTTCGACCAGTCCGCTGACGAGGCGCCTTGGCAAATCATTCCTGATCTCTTCCTTGACCAGAAAGGGGCAATCATACAATCTTCCTTCGTAGATGACTTCAAAATTTTTATTGGTGAAAAAATGATTGGGCGTGATCAATTCCGGGGGCAGATCCCAAAAATAGACGCCGCTTTTCAGGAAGACTTCCGCCACGAACTGGGAACAGAAATAGGCATTTTTTTTCTTGATGGGATAACGGATCAAAACCCCGAACAATCCCGGCAGATTATAAGTGAGTTTTTCCTCGTTTTCCTTAAAATATTGGACGATCTGCCGCATTTTCATAAATTCTTCCTCGGAAACGTAGAATTTTAATAGCGTACAGGTCGTGTCTTCAAAAAAGCGGCCGGCATAGATCTCTTCCTTGATGAATCCGGCGACCCACGGATTATGCAGCTTTTTTCTCGCGAAGCTGTAGACTTCCCGCAGCTGATCGTCGAAAACGATGGAAACATGATTGTAGGGTGCGTTGGTGAACCATTTGATCGGCTGGGAAACGATGGTTCCCGTGTCTGTCAATAAGATATAGATGGCTTTTTTGTCTTTCGTCATCCGCTCCATACCCCGATCCATCCCCTTGTTCGTGAATTGAGATTTTCCGTTGAATCCGATAATATTAGTTTTATAGAATAGGAGTGCTGAAAATGCCAAAATTCTTGGTTGCCGATTTCAACGGATAAAGGGGATTGAAAGTTTCATTAACAAAATCATATCGATAATCCGAAAAAAATGCAAAGTTCTTTTTGGCGAGGCAAAATCGATCCTGGCAAAGGGAGGGACGGAAATGATGAAAAAGGTTTTGCTGGCGGCGTTCGGATGCATTCTTGCCTTCAGTGCGTTTGCGGGAGATGTTTTCGCCGACGACCAACAGGGGGAAACAAAGGCGGTGGATGAAAAGTATGGGCCGCCGATCGTTGTGTACGGGGCGAACTTATCGAAGGAACAAAAGGAAAAGACGAAGCAGCTTTTGCGGGTGGACGAGGAGCCGGAAGTGATCGAGATTACCGTAACGGGGGAGGACATTAAAAAGTATATCAACGGCGACCCGAATTCCCGGATGTATTCTTCGGCGAAAATCACCAGGCTGAAGGAGGGGGAAGGGATCCAAGTGATCCAATTGACCCCGGAAAACATTACCGAAGTGACGGACAGCATGTATGCCAACGCCTTGATTACGGCGGGGGTGAAAGACGCGAAGATCGAAGTGGCTTCCCCGATAAAAGTAACCGGGCATTCGGCCTTGACGGGAATTTTTAAAGCCTATGAAAATACCGGGGAAAAATTGGATACCGCCCGGCTGGAGACGGCCAATGAAGAGCTCAACGTGGTGACCGATCTTGTGAAAAAAGGGGGCGTCGATGAGGAAAAGGCCAGCCAGCTGTTGACGGAGATCAAGCAGGATATCGCCGAAAACAAGCCGGCCTCCAGGGAAGAAGTGGAAAAAATCGTGGAAGAGGAACTGAAAAATTTGAAGATCGACCTGACGGATGAACAAAAACGGATGCTGATTGATTTATTCGATAAGATCCGGCAGCTGGACATCGATTATAGCCAGGTGAAGGATCAGCTGGCGGATTTGTCGAAAACGATTAAAAGCAAGCTGGAAGAAGCGGGGGTGGATGAAGGCTTCTTCCGGTCGCTGTGGAATGTTATCAAGGATTTCTTCCGTTCGGCGGCCGATTTCGTGAAAGGATTGTTCGGTTGATTCCGGCCGATCGGGTTTTCCGGCGCGGGTCTCTATTCTTCCCGGGCATCTTGTCAAGACCGGGAAAAGCCGAAAGGATTTTCCGGATGCGGGGCAGCCCATCCGGGGATGGCTGATTAAAAAAACAGCTCCTCCGGCAAACGCCGGAGAAGAGCTGTTTTTCTTCAAAGGAACAGATCCAAAATCAAGTAGCAAAATCCTGCCAACAGGGCGGAAATGGGCAGGGTGATAAACCAAGTCAACACCATCCGCTGCGCCGTATCCCACTTCACGCCGCGGATGCGGTGGGAAGCGCCCACGCCGAGGATGGCGGAGGAAATCACGTGGGTGGTGCTGACGGGCAAATGGATGAAGGTGGCGCCGAAGATGACCGTCGCCCCGGTCAAGTCGGCGGCAACCCCGTTCACGGGGCGGATCTTCATGATTTTTGCCCCGACGGTTTTAATGATTTTCCACCCGCCTACCGAGGTGCCCAAACCCATGGCCAGGGCGCAGGAAAATTGTACCCAGTGGGGGACTTCGGGATCACTGATGTAGTTCCCCGCCAGCAAGGCCATTGTGATAATGCCCATGGCCTTTTGGGCATCGTTGGTCCCGTGGGTATAGGCCTGCAAAGCGGCGGTGAGAATTTGAAAATATCGGAACCGTTTGTTCGTTTTCGGGAGATTGAGGTTTTTGAAAGCGACTTTAAAAATCGAATAGATGATATATCCGACAACAAATGCGATAATGGGAGAAAAGATCAAGGACTCGATAATCTTGATGAATCCGGAATAATTGAGAATTCCAAATCCCATGCTCGCGACGGACGCGCCGGCCACGGAGCCGATGAGGGCATGGGAAGAGCTGCTCGGGATTCCGAAATACCAGGTTATCAAATTCCAGGCGTTGGCGGCGATAAGGGCGGCCAAAATGACCGTCGATCCGTCCGGCAAGGACATGGGGTCGACGATGTCCTTCGTGATCGTTTTCGCCACGCCGGTAAAACTCATCGCCCCGAGAAAATTCATGATGGCCGCCAGGAGGATGGCCTGTCTCGGTTTTAATGCCTTCGTCGATACGCTCGTTGCGATGGCGTTGGCCGTGTCGTGAAACCCGTTGATAAAATCGCAGGCTAAAGCGAAGATGACGATCAGTATGGTAACCAGCAGTCCTGTCTCCATTCGCTGAACTTCCTTTTCTATTAGTTTGGCATCCTGGTCCGCATGTTTCCGGATGAAACCGCCGAAGCCGGACTCATACGTTCTTCATGACTACCGTTTCCAGCGTATTGGCCACGGCCTGGCAATGATCGGCAACCTCTTCCAAAAGTTCGTAGATTTCCTTGTATTGGATGATTTTCAAGGGATCCTTTTCCGTCAAAAACAAGTCCCTTACCGCTTCCCGTAGCAGCTGGTCGCAGTTGGATTCGTACTCTTTGATTTTTACGGCATGCTCATGGATTTCCGTCAATTTTTTGTTGGCGAGCAATTGGATGCTTTGGTCGATTTCAATGGCGCATTGATTTAAAAGGAAAACAAAATCGAACATGCTTTTTGTCGGTGTGGTAATGTCGTACATGTGGAGCCTTGCGGCCGTCTCCTCGAGCCCGTCCAAGACATCGTCCAGCATCATGGCCAATTGCATGATATCTTCCCGTTCGATCGGCGTGATGAACGTATGGTTCAATTCCCTCGTGATGGTATGGACGAAGGAATCTCCCTTCGCCTCATGTTCTTTCACCCGTTCGGCGAAAAATTTCAAATCGTTCCCGTTTTTGATTTTATAGTCATAAAAAAAAGCGGATGCTTCCTTCAAATTGTTTGAAATGTCGCAAAGCAATTGGGAAAATTTGTCTTTTTTCCGGTGCAACGGCATAGTCTGACCTCCAAAAGCGAATTTCGTCGTCCCAACATTGAATTATAATATAGTTGCACCCAAAAAAAAATAATTTCCTTAATTTTTCACCGTTTTAATATAATAAAGCGCTTGCAAACGAATAAATGGAATTTTTTGATTTTTTTAATGATCTCCCGGAATCCTTCTTCCTGAATAGAAGTGGGCCGGAACGGCATCCGTTTCATGAAATGGGCGGATCAAACGTACCGCGGTCGATTTTCCGCATCCTGCTATCCCGCGCCGTTTCATGGTTTTCCAGGTACTTAAAAGGGCACGGGGAGTCTTCCGGCCGGAACAGCGGAAAACAAAAAAGGAAGCCGGCTACTCGCTTCCTTTTAAACAATCATAATGATAGATCATGGATCTTTTGCAACGGGTATGCCGTCCCGGCGGGAAACGGCCTCTCACAGTTTTATCCTTACGCCCGTACCGTCTTTTGCCTGAACTTCCAGCAGGACGGTTCCTTTGCAATGTTTCAGCTCTTTGATGAGGTTTTTAAACGCTTTCCTCGCCTGTTTTCGGGATACGGCCGGAAGGCCGGGTCTGGCTCCTGCGTCAAACAGCTTTTCCCAAACGAGGGGAGAAGTCAGGCAGGAAACGGAAAAATGGAGCAGGAAGTAGGGCACCGGAACGGCCAGTTTCCATTTTTCGTTTTTCACTTTTGCTTTCAGCATTTTTCCCACCTTACTCGATGACTACGGATACTTTCTCCCCTTCGGGCGATGATATGTCCACAAGCTGTCCGTCCAAATCGTTTTCCACCGCGGAAAGAATCATATCCAAATCGATATTCTCCAAGTATTTTTCCGAGGCGGGAAGGTTTGCGGAGATATGGTATCCGGTCTTTAACAATGCCTTTAGGAGACGGATCGGGATGTTGATGTTCACATTTGCGTCCTTGTCGATTACCCGGATCTTTAAGGTTTTATCCAAATAGGGGGATGCGGATCCGGTTTCCGTTCCGTTTTCCTTCAGGAGAGCAATGAGCTCCGCGGCTTTTTCCGAGTCGATCTTTCCCTCTTCGACCATTTTCAAAACTTTAAAGATTTCATTTTTCATGGGCGAGCCTCCTTATTTTTTAACATTTTTATGGCTTCATCGGCAGTAATCTCCCCGTTTTCCAAAAGCGAGATGACGTTTTTCTCCATCTCATCGTTCTCGCCCCTTTGTCGGTTTTCGTACCCGAGGGCGGCGATGATTTCGTTCAACTTCCCGCGGACGGTAGGGTAGGAAATACCCAGCTCTTTCTCCACCTCCTTGATATTTCCCCGGCAGACAAGGAAAACTTCAATAAAATGGAGTTGTTCCTTGGAAAGGGAAAAAATTTTCGGCAGCTCAAATTCGTTTTCAATGGTTGTGCCACAATGCCGGCAATGCAGTTTGGCAACGGTTAAGGTCCTTTGACAAACCGGACATTGGGAGATCAGCGGATAACCCATGGTCCCGCCCTTTCTTTTTTAAATTTCCAATTTTATTATAAAACATGGAAATCAATATTGTAAATAATGGATTTAATTATTTTTAAAAAAATACCTGAATTAATTAAAAAAATTAAATATGATATTAAAAAATTAAAACCAGTCTGACCGGGACGCCGGGCGCGGCGAAGGGGTGTCGCCGAGTGGCTGAAAGGGGAGGAATCCGGAGGCCGGCCGGGGAGCCGAACCCTGTTAGGGCGGTTGCAGCCGGCTGCGGGAGGACGACGCGAAACGCCAACGGCAGTGCGGGGCGATGCGTGAAAACATACTCCTTCCGGGGAGGGGCTGCATGGTGAGCCCTCTTGAAAACAACTGGAAACGGTTTTTCATTCCTGGCGGACGCTGTCCGTTGAATTTTCTGCCTAATGCACCGCATGGCTTTTACCGAGACGAGGAAATACGGACATTGATACGGGGGAAAGGCGGGGTTCACAGGAAACCGGAAATGCTATAAAAAGAAGGAATTTTCTTCATTTGGAAAAATAAGAAAAATATATAGGTAAAAATATTGAAATTGGCGATAGAAAATTTATAAAATAATTTATAAAACATAGGTCTTTAATCCTATAAATTAAGAAACTTTCGATAAATTTTAGGAAAGGGATCAAAACGGATGATTTACAAATTCTATCTGGAATTAAAAAACAATTACGCGCCGGCCAACCAATATGCGGTTCCCGCCATGGAAATTCGCAGCGCCTCTCTCCATTCCGCCTGCCAAGAGGTCGAAAAAAGAATCGGAGCCAAGTTGACGCACTACGAACCGTTGGAAGAAGGGAACCGTTACCGGGTCTATTTCACGAGGAAAAAATTGTTTAAGAAGACGGACGAATTCGTCTATTACGTCGAATGCGAATGAGGGAGGAACGTTCATGGAGAGGGCCGGAAGGGCGGTTTTCAAAAAAGAAAAAAGAAGAGGGTTTATCCCTCTTTCTCTTTTGGATCTTCCCCGATGATCTTCACTTCCGTTTCCAAGGTGACGTTGAATTTTTCTTTGACCGTCTTTTGCACATGTTCGATCACGCGGATGTAGTCGGAGGCGGTGGCGTTGTCCACATTGACGATGAAACCGGCATGTTTCTTGGATACTTCCGCCCCGCCGATGCGGAATCCTTGAAGGCCCGAGTCCTGGATGAGTTTTCCGGCATAATAGCCCTTCGGGCGTTTGAAAACGCTCCCGCAGGAAGGGTATTCCAGCGGCTGTTTGGCCCGGCGCCTTTCCGTCAAATCATCCATCAGAGCCTTGATTTCCTCGTATTTCCCCGGCTTCAGGCGGAAGACGGCTTCCAAAACGATATCCCCGTTTTTGCTGATGTTGCTGTAGCGATAGGAAAAGCCGAAATCCTCCGCCTTCCGTTTGACGAAATTGCCGTCTTTGTCAATGACGAGGGCATGGTCCAAAACATCTTTGATCTCTCCCCCGTAGGCCCCCGCGTTCATGTAAAGGGCGCCGCCCACCGTCCCGGGGATCCCGCAGGCGAATTCCAATCCGGTCAAACCCGCCTTGAGGGCTTCCTGGGAAGCTTCGATAATGCCCGCTCCGCTTTGGGCGATGAGATAGTTCCCGTCTACGGTGATTTTATTAAACTTGGTCAGGGACATGACGATGCCGCGGATGCCGCCGTCGCGGACGATCAAATTGGATCCGTTGCCGATCAGGGTGAGCGGAATCTGATTGGATTTGGCGAATTTGATCAATCCCTGCACTTCATCATAGATTTCCGGCGTCACGAAAAAATCGGCCTTTCCTCCCAGACGGGTGAAGGTATGCCGTTTCAGCCATTCATCCACGCAAATATTTTTTTTATCCACTATGGTAGTCAACTGTTCGTAGATTTCCTTCTTATCCATCAGGATTTCATTCCTTTATCCTTTTTTCGTCGTTGTTGGGATACACTCCTATTATATTACGCCGAATAAAAATCTAGCGCAACATACCATGAACATTTTGCGAAGCGCGCTCCCCGGGCGCTCCGGCCGTTTTTGCTTTTAAGCCGCCCGTGTCCGGCCCGGCAGGATGGCGTTTTTTTGATGCGGGGAAAAGCCCGGGCGGCATATCCCGGATGGACAAAATCGGCGGGCAATCGGGACAAGGCGGGTCTTCCCCTTGCGAAAGGCGGCCGGATCAAAAGAACTTTCCCGTCTTCTTCCAAGCGGGGAATTTTCATGGTATAATTTAAACAAATGTTTATTTAATAAACAAAAGTTTGGTGAACGGTTGATGGCAAATGAAAAGGAAAAGCAGATTCTGGCATTAATCAAAAAAAATCCCTTTATCTCCCAAAATGAAATCGCCCGGGAACTGAAGCTTTCCCGTTCGGCCGTGGCCAATTACATTTCCTCTTTGATGAGAAAAGGGGAGATCGTCGGCAGGGCCTATATCCTGCCACGGGAAAGAAAAATTACTTGCATCGGCGGGGCCAACATTGACCAAAAGATGTATCTTTCCGGGAACATCAAATGGCGGACGTCCAACCCGGTCCGTACGGAAAAATCGTTGGGAGGCGTGGCGAGGAATATCGCGGAAAATCTCGGCAGATTGGGGGCGGCGGTGTCGTTGGTCACCGCCCTCGGCAATGATGAAGCCGGAAAATGGCTCCAGGAATCGACGGGGGCGTGGGCGGATTTGAGCCCCGTGATGAACATTTCCGGGGCCAATACCGGCCACTACACGGCCATCATCGACGGGAGCGGGGAAATGATCGTCGCTCTGGCCGATATGGGGATCTACGACCGGGTCGCCGCCGGCCAGTTGGCGGAACGGTGGAATCACATCGGTTCATCTTCCTTTGTTTTGCTCGATACGAACTTTCCCAAGGATGTGATCCAATATGTGATCACAAGGTGCGGGGAGGAAAAAATCCCCCTGGCGGTCGCGACGGTATCCGTTCCCAAGGCGGAAAAGCTTCCGGAAGATTTATCCGGAATCAAGCTGTTGATCGTCAACCGGGATGAAGCGGAGGCCGTCGCCAAAACCGAGTTTTCCGAAAAAAATCCGCTCCCCCTTGCCGATGTGCTGTTCCGGCGGGGCCTGGAAAAATTGGTGGTAACCGCCGGAGAGAAGGGAGTCTTTTATTTTGACCGGTCCGGTTTCTGCGGTCATCTCCCGGCGCCGGAGGCGGAAGTCCGGGACGTGACGGGAGCGGGGGATGCGTTGGCGGCCGGAGTCATCTACGGACTGAATGAAGGGAAGGATCTTACGTCGGCCTGCCAAATCGGGCTCGCCTGCTCCTATCTGACGGTTCAGTCGGAAAAAACCGTGGCGGAAGAATTGAACGGGGAACTTTTGGCGGAAACCGTCCGGAACCTTTGGAACGATACGGAATCAAACATGGAAGGGGATTTTTGACATGACAGGAGAACAATATTTGCATTTTTCCGAGGAAGTCAGGGAAGCGAAGGAAAAAGGGAGACCGATCGTCGCCCTGGAATCGACGATCATTTCCCACGGGATGCCGTATCCGCAAAATTTGCAAACCGCTTTGGAACTGGAACGGATCATTCGCGAAAACGGGGCGGTGCCTGCCACCATCGCCGTCATCGACGGGAAGATCCGCATCGGCCTGAGCGAAAAGGACATCGAATTTTTGGCGGAACACCGGGGGATTCATAAGGCGAGCCGCCGGGACCTGCCCTATTTGATTTCCACCCGGCAGCACGGGGCGACGACGGTGGCGGCGACGATGATCTGCGCGGCCCTGGCGGGGATCAGGGTGTTCGCCACCGGCGGGATCGGCGGCGTTCACCGGGAAGCCCAGATCACGATGGACATTTCCGCCGACCTGGAGGAATTGGCCAGGACCAATGTGGCCGTCGTATGTTCCGGCGCCAAGTCGATATTGGATCTGGGCCTGACTTTGGAATACTTGGAGACCCGGGGCGTCCCGGTCATCGGCTATCGGACGGACCGTCTGCCGGCCTTTTACACGAGGACGAGCCCCCACAAAGTGGACTTCCGGCTGGATTCCCCCGGAGAGATCGCCGAATTGATCAAAACGAAGTGGGACCTCGGACTGGGGGGCGGCGTGGTCGTCGCCAACCCGGTGCCGGAAGCGGAATCCATGGACGAAGCGATGATCGGGGAGATCATCGAAAGGGCGCTCGCGGAAGCGAAAGAGCGGAAGATCCGGGGCAAGGAGGTCACCCCCTTTTTATTGGGCAGGATTAAAGATTTGACGGGCGGAAAAAGTTTGGCGGCCAATATCGCCCTCGTGAAAAATAACGCGAAGCTTGCCGCGGAAATCAGCGTCGCTTTGCATACGTTGGAAAAGGACAGCTAAGGTATTTCCTTGCCCCGGACTTACGATTCCGGGGAATCCAGGGAAAACGGACCAGCGGTCAAAAACGGGTAATTGCGGATCCATCGGCTTTTTAGGAGAAGTCTTCATCCATCCCGCAGCCGGCCATACCGGCCGGCCCTTCCCCCGAAATCTCCCCTACAATTCGTCGAACCCGTTCAAGTCCCCGACTTTTATATATTGGCGGGATTTTTGTTCGAAAAAGTCTGTCTTGGTTCCGTCGAAATTATCGACGTAGGCGCGGATCCATTTCATCGGGTTTTCCGTGCGGTTTTCATAAAGATCGCTCAACCCGAGAAGGCGGAGCATTTTATTGGCCCGGTATTGGATGTATCCCTCCATTTCCGTCAAATCGATGCCGTCGATATCTTTCAGGATATACCGGCTCCAGATCGTTTCCTGTTCGACGGCGTGCCGGAATTGGCCGTACACCCAATCGATGAACGTTTCCGTGTTATACTCCGGGTTTTCCGCCAAGGTGGCCCGGAACAATTCGCTGATAAAACGTCCGTGCTGCAGTTCATCCCGGTTGATATAGGAGATCATGGCCGATGTTCCGACCATTTTTTGATGCCTGGCCAAATGATAAAAGAAGGCAAATCCGGAATAGAAGTACAATCCTTCCAGCAGGGCGGAATACACCATGGTTTTCAACACGTTCAAAATCGTGGGATGTTCCGCGAATTCATTATAGACCTTCATGATCCGTTCGTTCCGTTTCAATAAAACGGGATCCCGGCGGCCCGTCTCGAAGGATGCGATCTGCAGATCTAAGGTGGCGACGGAAGAGAGCACATAGGCGTAACTGTGGTTATGTTCGCTTTCCTGATCGGCGATGGTCGCCATGATCGATTTTACCGACGGGTCCGTGGAATAATGATAAATGCGCATGGCAATATCCGTTTGCGGGCCGTCCAGGGTGGCGAGCAGCCCGATGATTTTTAAAAAGGCATTTTGTTCCCCGGCGGAGAGGCTCGGAAATTGCTTCACATCATGGGTCATATCCACTTCGCTCGCCCGCCAGAACAAAGCGCGGATCTGTTCCCGGTAATCGTAAAAATGGGGGTAGGCGATATCATTCCAATTTAAGATCCCGCTGGCCTTCCCGCCGAAAAGGGCGGTCGATCTGTTCGGATTTTCCGGCTCCAAAACGGTTGCTTTTTTAAGGAGCTTTTCCAATGTTCGATCACTCCCTCCGTCCATTCCGTAACTTTCTTTTCCTGGGCACCCCGGGGGCTTTGTTCGATTTTTAAAGGTTCATAGGTCGATCCGTAAAATTTGGCGAGCTTGTCGCAGGCTTTGCAAAATAACTCGTCGCCGCCGAATTGGGTGTCCCCGGTGCCAAATATGAAGACATTTGCCGGTTTATAGCCGATTTTATAAACAAAATCCTTGACGATTTCCGGAGTGGCCCCCTTTCCCCAGGTAAAGGTGCCGAGAAAGATGAGATCGAAACGGGAAAGGTCGGGGATGTCCCGGTTCAGGCGGTTGATCCGGTATTTCTCGACGGCAAATCCTTCCCGGGCCAACCGGTTTTCGATGATCTCGGCCACTTCTTTCGTATTTCCGCTGAAGCTGGCATAACTGATCAGGACGCGCACCAGGAACACTCCTCGATATCGGATGCCGTGGACCGGACGTAATAGGTGGTTTTTAGTCCCGATTTCCAGGCCTGCAGATGAAGGTCGAGCAAAACCTTTGCCCGGATATTGTGGGGAACGTAAAAATTGAAGGAAACCGATTGGTCAATATGCTTCTGTCTCGCCGCGTTTTGCCGGATGGACCAGCGCTGATCGACGATGTAGGCCGACCGGCGGTAAATGTCATAGGTGCGGTGATCCAGATCGGGAGCCACAACCGGCAGCTTGTAATCCTTCTTTTCCTCGTAATAAAAGGGTTTAAAAACGGGATCGATGCCGCCGGTGGAACCGGCGATGACGGACGTGCTGGATGTGGGGGCGACGGCCATCAAATAGCCGTTGCGGATGCCGTGCTTTTGGGCCATTTTTCGAATTTCCCCCCATTCTTCGGCATTTTCGCCCGTCAAATAACCTCTTTTGGCGAAGTATTCCCCCGTTTGCCACTCACTTCCCTCAAACAGCGGGTACGGCCCTTTTTCTTTCGCCAGTTCGATGCTCGCCCGAATGGCCAAACGGGCGATTTTTTCATACAGTCTGTCCGCCAGTTCAACCGCTTCCTCCGATTCCCAATGGATCCTTTTCAAAGCCAGCAGGTGATGCCAGCCGAAGGTGCCGAGGCCGATCGCCCGATATTTCTTGTTCGTGGCCGCAGCCTGTTTGACGCTGATGGTGTTTAAATCGATCACGTTGTCCAGCATCCGCACCTGGATGGGAATGAGCCGTTCCAGGACTTGATCGGGGACCGCTTTTCCCAAATGGACGGAGGACAGGTTGCAAACCACAAAATCCCCGGCTTTTTTGCGGGTGATGATCACATCCCCGTCCATCGTTTCCTCGTATTGAACCGTAGGCGACATGTTTTGGGCAATCTCCGTGCAAAGATTGCTCGCGTAGATCATCCCGGCGTGCTTGTTCGGATTCATGCGGTTCACTTGATCGCGGTAAAACATGAACGGGGTGCCCGTTTCCAGCTGGGACTTCATGATTCGCGCCATGATTTGAATCGCGGGAATTTTTTGTTTCGATAACCGGTCATCATGGACGCAAGCAAAGTATTTTTCCCGGAAGGAGCCGTTTCCCGGTTCCTCATCATAAAAGTCTTCCAAGGCGAACCCCATGACCCGCTTCACTTCATGGGGATCAAACAAGTACCAGTCTCCCCGCTTTTCCACCTGTTCCATAAACAGGTCGGGAATGCAGACGCCGGTGAAAATGTCATGGGCCCGCTGCCTTTCATCCCCGTTGTTCAATTTTAAATCCAAAAAGGAAAGGATATCGGCGTGCCAAACATCGAGGTAAACGCATATGGCGCCCTTCCGCCGCCCGAGCTGATCGACGCTCACGGCCGTGTTGTTCAGTTGTTTAATCCATGGGATGACACCGGATGATGCCCCTTTAAAACCTTTGATGGAGCTGCCGCGGCTCCTCACTTTCCCCATATATACCCCGATTCCTCCGCCGTCTTTGGAGAGCCTGGCCGCGTCGGTATTGCTGTTGTAGATGTCGATGAGCGAATCCGCCACCGTATCGATAAAACAGCTGGACAGTTGGCCGTGGGCCAGCCCGGCATTGGCCAATGTGGGAGTGGCGACCGTCATGTAAAGGTTCGATAATGCCCAGTAGGCCTCACGAACGAGGTGGGGGCGCCGTTCCTTCGGTTCATCTTGCATCAAATACAAGGCGATCGTCAGCCATCGCTCTTGGGGGAGTTCATAGATGTTTTTGTCATGGTCGGCGGCCAAATATCTGGTCGCCAAGGTATGTAAACCGGTATAGTCAAAAAGCAGGTCCTTGTCCGGATCGATGATCCGGGAAAGCAGGCGGATCTCCTCTTCCGTATATTTTTCCAGGATGTTTGGAGAATAAATGCCTTTCTCCACCAATGTTTTTTGCAGCCGGTAGTAATCCCCGTATTTTAACTCTTTCGCATATCCCCGGTTTTCACTCGCTTGGCGGTAAAGATCGTCCAAGTATATTTTGGCTGCGGCAAAGCTCCATTGCGGGTTCGCTTCGTCCACATTTTCCAATGCGGTTGCAATGAGCAATCGGGTCAGCCGGTCTTCCGTCAGTTCTTGTCTCTGTGCGATGGTCCGAAAGATTTTTTCCTTGTAAGCCGGAAGGCCGTTCAACGGGGCGCCGTCAAACGAAGCCGCCCAATCGATCAAGGTTTCCAGCCTGTTTTTGTCAATTCCCTGATTTTTCGCGGTCGTGATCATTCCGGTCACTGCTCCCTCTTCCCCTTTCCGTTAGGCATAAAAAAATATCCGCTCGGGGTTGAAAGCGGATAAACGACAGGAAAAGGACGAATCCCATTCGCCATCGTTTCACCTTCCCAACCCCCGAAGAAGTGAAACTTTAGGCAAGCAAGGCAGGTCTCCTGACTCATGCATCATCCTACTTGGGTCCCTTCCCGCATCGAATGGCCGGATTGGTGCGGAGGACGCGTCTTGGAGCGCCGGCCCTTCGATACAGTGGATATGACCCGTTCGTACGCATTTACAGTTGCGGGGACAGTTCCGGATTTTCACCGGATTCCCTTTTAAGCCTTGTTCAGGCACCTTGACTTGCCGATACTCAATATATTGTTTTATCATTCAATAAAAACACAAAATATAGTGTTTGGGTACATCGTAACATGGGAACCGCAGGTTGTCAATCTTTGCCGGATCATGTTTTTCCGGTTATTGGACAACTTGCAATGAAATTTTTGATGCCGCATCTGATCAGGATCATCAGCGACATCGAGTTTTTGGACAACTTGCAATGAAATTTTTCTTTAGAAGGGCGGTTAATATGACACCGGATTGCCGGTCATCCGTATTCGTAAATGGGAGTTTTTTTCGCGAAAGACCGTTCATTTTTATCAATACACGGAAGGGAAAATGGCTTAAAATATTGGTATAAGGAATCTTTCATGATGGGAGAGGGCCAGGTGGAATCTGAAGTAAAAAAGATTTTTCAAGGAACCGGATGGAAGCGGGTTATTATTTTTGCCATATTAATCTTTGTTCTTTACCTGTTGCGGGGGATCATCAACATCATTTTATTGACCTTCATTTTTTCCTTTTTGATGAACGGCCTGGAAAGGTTTATTTCCAGACGGGTGCCGCTCAACAGGAAAATTACGATTATTATATTGTACTCCTTAGCCATTTTCGCTTTAACATACGGGATCGTAAAATATACGCCGGTATTCGTGAACGAAATCACCCAGCTGATCAGACAGCTGACCGATTTTTACTCCAAGCCCCAGGACAATGTCGTCATCAACTTCATCGTCGAACAGATCAAGCGGTATGAAATTACCAATTATATCAGCGTCGGCGTTTCATTTTTGGTCAAATATTTCAGCAATATCGGCACGATCAGCCTGCATGTGCTGCTATCCTTGATTTTAAGCCTGTTCTTTCTGCTGGAAAAGGAAAGGATCATCGCCTTTACCGGCAAGTTCAAGGACAGCAAGATCAGCTCCTTTTACAATGAAATCGAGTATTTCGGGAGGAAATTCATCCGGACCTTCGGCAAGGTGATCGAAGCCCAATTTTTGATCGCCACGGTCAACACCTTCTTGACGGTCTTTTTCCTCTGGCTGATGGATTTTCCGCAATTGTTCGGGCTCGCGATCATGATCTTTTTCCTCGGGCTGATTCCCGTGGCCGGCGTCATCATTTCCCTGATCCCCTTATGTTTTATCGCTTACAGCATCGGCGGCGTCATCAAAGTGGTTTATGTGCTGATCATGATCGCCGTCATCCACGCCATTGAGGCCTATATTTTGAATCCGAAATTTATGTCGGCGAAAACGAATCTCCCCGTTTTTTATACGTTCATCGTTTTGATTTTCGGCGAGCATTTCTTCGGGGTATGGGGGATGATCCTCGGAATCCCGATTTTCGTCTTCATTTTGGATGTGCTGGGGATCAAAACCATCGAGCCCCCGGAAAAAGACGGGGCGGAAAAGAAAGAGGAAGTATCTGCTTAAAAAGGGCCGGCGTTTCGCCGGCCCGTTCCGTTTCAGTTGCCGGGCATCCCCGCCCTTTCGGGGCCCGTCCGGACGGCGGAACCTTTCCTGCGGGAGGGGTCCGGCGGGGAGCGGGCTTTTTTGCCCGGGCAAAGGAGTCACTGGTTTTCGTGAACTTATTTTTGGTCCGCCGGGAAAACGAGGCCGATCTGCCGGCGGATATTTTCCATGATCTTTGCGGTCAGGAGGGAGGTTTCAAAACTGTTCACGGCCGATTCCCGCTTCCCTTCCCGGATCAGCCGGACGAATTCCTTCACCTCATAGACCATGGTATTCTCCTCCTGTTTTCTGCCGATCTCTTCCCTTGTGCCGTCGTTGTAGACGATCGTCGCTTTGGCCGGGGAGGAGATCTTGTCGATGATGATTGTCCCTTTTTCCCCTTGGATTTCCGACGGGATGAAGGAATTGGCGATCTTCGAGTGGATCAGGACGGCTTCCATGTCCCGATAGGATAAAATGACGCTCCCTTCCCCGTCGACGCCGGATTCGAGCATGAAGGCGTTCGCCAGGACCTTTTCCGGTTCGCCGAAAAGAAAGACGGCGGGATACAGGCAATAAACGCCGATATCCATCAGGCTTCCGTTGGAGAAGGCGGGATTAAAGGCGTTTAACAGGATCCCTTCTTTATAGGCGTCATAGCGGGAAGAGTATTGGCAAAAATTAAAAAACGCCCGTCTGATCTTCCCGATTTTCGGCAAGTTTTCTTTTATGCTCAAAAAAGTCGGAATAAAGGTCGTTTTCAGGGCTTCCATGAACAGCACCCGGTTTTCCCTTGCCGTATCGATCATCCGTTGCGCTTCCCGGAAGTTGGAGGCCAGCGGCTTTTCGCAAAGGACATGTTTCCCGTGCCGCATCATGAGGACGGCCTGTTCGCAATGCAGGGCGTTCGGGCTGGCGATATAAACCGCGTCGAAAGCGTCGCTTTTTGCCATTTCCTCCAAGTCGGTAAAGATGGTGTCCACCCCGTACTTCCCGGCGAATTCCTTCGCCCGCTCCACCGTGCGGGAATAGACGGCGGCGAGCTGAAAGTCTCCCGCGAGATACCCGGCTTCAATGAATTTATCCGTAATCCAATTCGTTCCGATCACGGCAAATCGGATCATCCAATCTTCCCCTTTCCTTGTTTCGTTTGCGAGATGAATCGTTCTTGCACATGAGCCGGCCGGACTTCCGGCCGGAAGGAGGAAAGCCGAGGGATAAAGCGGATTCCCTTCTTTTACTTTACTACAGCGGGGACAAAAAGTCATGGCAGGGAAGCGGGATCAATGAAAACTTCCGGCTGAAACGGTGGCTTCAATACTTGTGCACATGGGCGCCCGCCGGTGATCATTGAAAACTTCCGGGGCGGCCCCTTTTGTGCAAAACATTTTTCCCGGATCCTGCCATTCGTCCGGGCCGTGAAAGGAAGCCGCCGGATCGGCGGGCATTTCCCGGCCGGCAAAATGCCGGCGGTGTTCCTTCCGCAGGGCAAATCTTTCAAAGGACCTAAAGGGCCGCGGAGCTTTTCCGGCCGGAGCCTCCCCTTCTAGGTCCTGCGCCTTGCCGCCCGGCGCCGCATGCCGGAAGTTTCGCCGCAGCGGAACGGCCCGTTTTAAAACAGGAAAATAAGGAACTTTTTTTGGCGCGGATAGGTTTTTCCCGGATCATTTGGTATAATTTTTTCGGAATCAAATTCTTGGGGGAATCAATGCATGGAATGGAAACAAAGAGCGGAGAGATGGCTGCGCTTTGAAAACTTGGATCCGGAATTGAAAAAACAGCTGGAAGAGATGGCGAAAGACGAAAAAAAACTGGAAGACCTTTTTTATAAATACCTGGAATTCGGCACCGGCGGCATGCGCGGGGAGATCGGACCGGGCACGAACCGGATCAACATTTATACGGTGAGGAAGGCTTCCGAAGGATTGGCGAGATTTTTGCTGGCATCGGGCGGCGAGGAAAAGGCCAAGCAAGGGGTTGTCATCGCCTATGACTCCCGCCGCAAGTCGAGGGAATTTGCCCTGGAAACGGCAAAGACGGTCGGAAAACACGGGATTAAAGCCTATGTTTTCGAGTCCCTCCGGCCGACCCCGGAGCTTTCCTTTGCGGTGCGCTATTTGCATGCCGCTGCCGGGGTGGTGATCACCGCCAGCCATAATCCGCCGGAATACAACGGCTACAAGGTGTACGGGGAAGACGGCGGCCAGCTGACGCCGAAAGCGGCCGACGAACTCATCCGTTACGTGTACGAAGTGGAAGATGAGCTTTCCCTGACGGTGCCGGGCGAACAAGAACTGATCGATCGAGGCCTGCTGCAATATATCGGCGAAAACATCGACTTGGCCTATATCGAGAAATTGAAAACGATCCAATTGAACCGGGACGTCATTTTAAACGGGGGCAAGGATTTGAAGATCGTTTTCACCCCCCTGCACGGCACCGCCGGTCAATTGGTGCAAACGGGATTAAGGGAGTTCGGCTTTCAAAACGTCTATGTCGTCAAAGAACAAGAGCAGCCGGATCCGGATTTTTCCACGGTCAAATCGCCGAATCCGGAAGAGCATGAAGCCTTCGAAATCGCCATCCGCTACGGGAAAAAATACGATGCGGACCTGATCATGGGGACGGACCCGGACAGCGACCGGCTGGGGATCGTCGTCAAAAACGGCCGGGGAGACTATGTGGTATTGACGGGGAACCAAACGGGGGCCATCCTGCTTTATTATCTTTTGTCCCAGAAACAGGAAAAGGGAATGCTTGTCCGAAACAGCGCGGTGCTGAAGACGATCGTCACCTCCGAACTGGGGCGCGCCATCGCTTCCGATTTCGGCGTGGAAACGATCGATACCCTTACCGGATTCAAATTCATCGGGGAAAAGATCAAGGAATTCAAGGAAACCGGGTCCCACGTGTTCCAATTCGGCTACGAGGAAAGTTACGGCTATCTCATCGGCGATTTTGTCCGCGACAAGGACGCCATCCAGGCGGCGCTGTTTGCGGCGGAGGCGGCCGCCTATTATAAAGCCCAAGGGAAAAGCCTCTACGACGTATTGATGGAGATATACAAAAAGTACGGCTTTTACAAAGAGTCCCTGCGGTCTATCACGTTGAAAGGAAAGGACGGCGCGGAAAAAATCCGGGCGATCATGGATGCCTTCCGGCAAAATCCGCCGGAAGAAGTGAGCGGCATCCCGGTGGCCATAACGGAAGATTATTTGACCCAAAAAAGGGTGGACAAGGCCGCCGGCCAAACCACCCCGATCCATTTGCCGAAATCGAACGTATTGAAATATTATTTGGCGGACGAATCCTGGTTCTGCATCCGGCCTTCCGGAACGGAGCCGAAGTGCAAGTTCTATTTTGCCGTCCGGGGGGATTCCGAGGCGCAAAGCGAAGCCCGGCTCCGGCAGCTGGAAAAGAACGTGATGGCGATGGTGGAAAAGATTCTGCAAAAATGACCGAAAGGGCAAAAAGGGCGTCCCGCGGCAACGGGCCTTTCGCCCGTAAGGCTTTTTTCGGAAAGATCCGAGGCATCCGGCCGTGGGCGGGAAGCTTAGGACAAGAAGCATGCTTTCATGGCACGTTCGAAGAAGGTGTCCCATCAGCAAGGGACGCCTTTTTTGTTTGCCGAATATTTTTGACGGGCCGCTTTTCCCGCCGCCCGCCGACCCGCGAAACGGGGCCTCCGGCGAAAGGGAGCGGTTCTTGAAACCCTTCTTGAGGCGGCGGGGGGTTGGTGGTATAATGAATTCGACCAGATTGGTCGATTTCCAGATTTTTTCAAAAAACTTGAGGGACCAGGCCAGAAAGGCCGGTCCCGATCCAATTTACGAAAGGGAGGATGCCATTGACGGATCCGTTTCAGAAACTCCCCGGGGAAAAGAAACAACGGATCATCCGTGCGGCCTTGAAAGAATTTGCGGATAAAGGATACGAACAGGCGTCGACGAACCGGATCGTGAAGGAAGCGGGAATCGGGAAAGGGATGCTGTTTTATTATTTCAACAGCAAACAGGATCTTTATCAGTACTTGATCGATTACAGCTTTGAAATCGTAAAGGAGCATTATTTGAACCGGATCGATGACTCGATTGAGGATGTGATCGACCGTCTCGGCCATGTCGCCCGGATCAAGTTTGAATTTTTGGTCCGATTCCCGGAAGTGACCCTGTTTTTGGGAAGATTCATTTTGGAGGTCGAACAGGAATGGCCGGAACCGTTTAAGAAAAAGTACGAAGAGATCTACGCGCTGCTTCAAGAGCGGCTTTACCGGCAAAAAAGGATCGACCGGTCGAAATTCCGCGACGATGTGGATCCGGATAAAGCCTGTCAATTGATCGAATGGGCGATGAAAGGCTATGAGCAGGATTTAAGGGAAGCCTTCAGGGGAAAAAAGCTGTCGGAAGTCGATTTGACGCCGTATTGGCAGGAATTCGACGAGTATTTGGCGGTCTTGAAAAAATGTTTTTATAAGTGACGGAGGGATTCCGATGAGCATGGTGGAAGTGAAGGGTTTAACGAAAAAATTCGGGAATTTTACCGCCCTTGACCATGTCGATCTTACGATCGAGGAAGGGGAAATCTACGGGTTCATCGGGCCGAACGGCGCGGGAAAATCGACGACGATACGGATCATGCTCGGGATGCTGAAACCGACGGAAGGGGAAGTGAAGATCTTCGGCAAAGATGCCTGGAAGGACGCGGTGGAGATCCATAAGCGCGTCGCCTATGTTCCCGGGGATGTCAATCTTTGGCCGAATTTAACCGGCGGCGAAGTGATCGATCTGTTGTTGAAGATGAGAGGAAGGGTGGATGCCCGGAAACGGGATGAACTTCTGGAGAGATTTGATCTCGACCCGACGAAGAAATGCCGGACCTATTCCAAGGGAAACCGGCAAAAGGTCGCCCTTGTGGCCGCCTTTGCCTCCGATGCGGATCTCTATATTTTGGATGAGCCCACCTCCGGTTTGGATCCGCTGATGGAGCGCATCTTCCAGGAATGCGTGCGGGAAGTGCGGGATGCCGGAAAAAGCGTGTTTTTGTCCAGCCATATTTTATCGGAAGTGGAAAAGCTGTGCGAAAAGGTGGCCATCATCCGCCAGGGGCGGATCATCGATTCGGGGACGCTGGCCGACCTGCGCCATCTCACCCGCAACCATATGACCGTGGAAACGAAGGAGCCGGTTCACGGCTTGGAGAACCTGAAAGGCGTCCATCATCTCGTCATGGAAAATTTGCGGATCTCCTTCCAAGTCGATACGGAAGAAATGGACGGGGTGATCCGCCATTTGAGCCAGTTCGGGATCCAGAAGCTGGAATGCACCCCGCCCACCTTGGAAGATTTGTTCTTGCGCCATTATGAAGGATCGGAGCGGTCCGCATCCGGAATCGGGGAGGAATGACCATGAAAGGACAACTGGCGAAAGGGACATTCAAGATCACGAAGCTGATCCTCCGCCAAGACCGTTTCAAGATCATCGTCTGGCTTGCGGGCATTCTTTTTACGACCTTGGCGACGGCGCTTGCCTATCCTCCCCTTTATAAAACCGATGAGGACGTCCAAGCCATTGCATTGACGCTGCAAAATCCGGCAATGGTGGCCATGCTGGGCCCCGGTTACCCGCCGGAGGACTATAACACGGCTGTTATATTTGGCCATGAAATGCTGTTGTTTACCGTGGTAGCCGTAGCTGTCATGAATATTTTAATGGTGGGAAAGACGATGCGGCAGGACGAAGATGAGGGCAGGATCGAATTGGTCCGCTCCCTGCCCGTGGGAAGGCTCGCCTATTTGAACGCCGCCGCGTTGGAGGTATTCCTGGTCAACGGCTTGCTGGCCCTGCTGACCGGTTTCGGGCTGGGTGCGCTGGATATTTCCGGGATGGATTGGGAAAGCTCCTTCCTTTACGGATGCGTTTTCGGCGCGTTCGGATTGGCTTTTGCTTCAGTCACCGCCCTGTTCGCCCAGCTCATGGAGACGACAAGGGCTGCGACAATGTTTTCCTTCGCCTTTTTAATCGTCGCTTACATCATCCGGGCCGCGGGGGACGTGTCGAACGAAATGGTTTCCATGATTTCTCCGCTCGGCTGGGCGGTCCGGACGGAGGTGTTTTACAGCAATGATTGGCGGCCCGTCATTTTTGCATTGGTTTTTGCCGCCGCCGCGGGGGTCCTGGCCTTTTATTTGAATAACATCCGCGACATGGGGACGGGATTTCTCCCGGAAAGAAAAGGCAGGAGCCGCGCTTCCCGTTTTTTGCAAACACTTCCCGGCTTCGTGGTTCGCCTGGAAAGAACGCAGATCGTTTCATGGGGAATCGGCGTCTTTTTGTTGGGCGCTTCCTACGGGTCAATCGTGAACGATTTGGAAACCTATTTGCAGGAATTGGATTATTTGCAGGATTTCTTGAACGCCGATTCCGGAAATTCCTTGCTTGAACAATTCCTGGGGCTGGTGCTGGCGATCCTGTCCTTGATCGGTTCCGTTCCGACGGTAATCGTCCTTTTCAAATTAAAAAGTGAAGAACAGAAAAACCGGATGGAACCTTTTTACAGCCGCCCGGTGTCCCGCTATCGCATGATGGCGGCCTTCTTTGGAACGGCCGTCGGCGTTTCCGTTTTGATGCAAGCCATGGCAGCCCTCGGCCTTTGGTCCGCGCTGTATGCGACGATGGAGGAACCCCTGGCCGCGGTGGACCTGTTCCGATCGGCGTTCGTCTATTTGCCGGCGCTGTGGGCATTGGCGGGGGCGGCTGTTCTGATCATCGGGTTCTTTCCGAAGGCGGCGAACCTGCTTTGGTTATATTTGGTCTATTGTTTCTTCGTCCTTTATTTAAAGGATTTATTGGATTTGCCGGAATGGCTGACCCGTTTGTCCGTTTTTGAACATATTCCGGATACGTTGAAGGAAAATATCGACTGGCTTTCCTTGACCGTTCTGACGGCCATTGCGGCTGTGGCGGCGGCAGCGGGGGATCGGCTACAGGCGGAGGGATCTGGCCGGCTGAACATTTTCCGGTGTGCCGGAAGCGCCGGGCACCGGAAAGGGGCCGGCACGATTTGCGCGGGATGGGAAAAAGGAAAACTGCCCGGGCCATATGGCTTCCGGGCAGTTTCCCCGTTTTCTTATATGAAGTCCCTCTTGGATGCTTCTCAGTTCACCCACGGTGCGGGCGGCTGAGTTTTGTTCACCCAGGGAGCTGGGGGCTGATGTCTGTTTACCCAAGGTGCAGGCGGTGTCAAAAGCGCGGAAGACAGAAGTTTTTTCATACAAATCCTCCCATCTTTTTTAAATTGGATTCTATAGCTAAAAACGCATCCACAACCCTGGGGTTATAGAGCGTTCCGCTACCTCTCTTAATTTCCTGCACGGCTTCTTCCCAAGTTCGCGCTTTCCGGTAAACCCGGTCCGTGGTCATCGCATCCAACGAGTCGGCGACGGCGACGATGGCGGCGCCGATGGAGATTTCCTCCCCTTTCAGACCGAAGGGATAGCCTTTCCCGTCATAACGTTCGTGATGCTGTTCCACGATGGTTGCCGCCTGCATGAGCATCGGCAGTTTGGAGTCCAGCAAAATGTCCCTGCCGTAAATCGGATGCATCTTGATGATGTCCCATTCTTCCTTTGTGAGTTTTCCGGGTTTTTGCAAGATGGAATCGGGGATTTTCACCTTGCCGATATCATGGAGAAAGGACCCGAGATGGAGGACGTACAATTCTTTTTGCGACAGATTCAGCATCTTTCCGATGCTTAAGGAAAACTCCTTGATCCGTACGCAATGGTCGGCCGTATAACCGTCTTTTTCTTCGACGATGATGCCCAGCTGTTTCAATTGTTCGACAAGATCCGTGTAATTTTTAAAAACGGGCCGTGAAGATACGTAAATGAATTCCGTCGGTTTTTGCGCCTCGAAGATGCACGTTTTCTTAACCGGGGCCAATGACAGGTTGTCACCGGCATGGATTTCCAGCTTTTTTTCGTCCACCGTGACGAGCAAGGAGCCTTTCAGCACATATAAAAATTCCAACCCGTTCCAATCGCTGGAAGAGATGATCGTCCATTTTGTCCCTTGATCCAAGGTGTGTTTGATGACTTCTGTCCCGTCATAGGAAGCGAGCAATTGAAACTGTATTCCTTTATAAGAGATATTTTCCAAAGCCTCCCCGTTCTTGTGCAGAACTAATCCGTATTGATTAAATTGCATACATTATCCTCCGCTGACTAGGGTAACCACTCAGATGATATCTGCTCTTTGAATCTATTATATTGAAACTTGTCCTTTTTTCATAGAGTTAAAAGAGGGTTTTTACGTATTTTTTTTCGAAAATTAAAAAAATGAGAAAAAAGTACTAGATCTCCATTTCTAAAACAAGGAAAAACGGACTATAATTATCCGAAAATTCGACAGGCCGGAAAACAAAACCCGCGCTTTTTTTCCGCCGTTCCGCAGAAATCGGCAAAAATAGGAAAACCGGCTCCGGCAAAATTTTTTGCTTCGGTTTTTGCAGGCGTTTTCATAGATTTCGCCGAAACCCGCCGGGAAAAAACGCGGAAGCAAAAGGCGCCGCTCCGGTCTTCGGACGGGTCGCCGGGAGGAGAGCGCCGGGTTTCCGGCCGGAGGGATTGATCGGAAATGCGGATAAGAAGGGAGATTGGGGAGAAAAAGGGCTTACTTTTCCCGGATTGAAAAGAAATGTATATAAACGAACCTTTCACAAATGGTATAATATTACGGGAATCAGAGGCCGGCAAACTTTTGTCGAAACATCAAGGATTAGGAGAGGATTGGGATGATGGAACCGATATTTTTGCAACCGGTTTTCAAAGAACGGATATGGGGCGGGACGGCATTAAGGGATCGGTTCGGTTATGCCATCCCTTCGGATCATACCGGGGAATGCTGGGCGATCTCCGGCCACCCGCACGGCCAGAGCACGGTGTTAAACGGCGAGTATAAAGGCATGGGATTGGGCGACCTTTGGAAAAAACACCGGAAGGAACTGTTCGGCGACGACCGAAACGAGGTCTTTCCGCTGTTGACCAAGATTTTGGACGCAAACAGCGACTTGAGCGTTCAGGTCCATCCCGATGACGAGTACGCCGGAATCCATGAGAATGGCGAATTGGGAAAAACCGAATGCTGGTACATTATCGATTGCAAACCGGGGGCGGAACTCGTTTACGGCCATCACGCAAGGACGAAGGAAGAGCTGGACTACATGATTAAAAACGGGGAATGGGACAGGCTGCTGCGAAGAGTTCCCATCCGGCCGGGCGATTTTTTGTTTGTGCCAAGCGGCACGATCCACGCCCTCTGTGAAGGGACCCTCGTTTTGGAAACCCAGCAAAGTTCCGATACGACCTACCGGGTGTACGACTATGACCGGACCGACGAAAAGGGAAACAAGCGGGAACTGCATTTGGACAAGGCATTGGATGTGATCACGGTTCCCCACCGGGACCAGGATTTGCATTTCGAAAAGGAAGCCCATGAAGGGGCCGCCATCACCTGTTTCATCCGCTCCAAATATTTTTCCGTTTATAAATGGGAGATCTCCGGGGAAGGGGAATTCCCGAAAACGGCGCCCTATCTCCTGGTGAGCGTCATCGGCGGGAGCGGCAGTGTGACGGTCGGGGACAAAAGCTTCCCCTTGAAAACGGGCGACCATTTCATCTTGCCGAATCCCGTCCAAAGCTTCCGTACGGAAGGAAAGATGGAGTGGATCGTGTCCCATCCTTGACGCGCATGACATTCCCGGTGTTCCGGGGATTTCTCTCCGGCCGCGGCATCGGAACAGATTCCGCGTTGGTTTGGGAGGTTTGCGTCCAACGGTTAAGGCGGAATCCGGCTTCCCGCCCGGGCGGAATCCGGCCCTCGCAATAGGGGCCTTTTTGCCTGACGCCGCTTCCTGAACCCTCCATCCGCGGGAAAGCGGGGAGGTGAACCGGGCGGAATTCTTCTGGCGGCCATTCCCGTTTTCGCCCTTGACGAGGGAACGGTTGCCCGGATCACCGAAGGAATGAACGGTTTTTGTACGAGCATCCGCGCGCGGCTCTCCGGAGGCGGAAAGCCGCGTGCAAATTCCAGGCGGTCCGGCGCCCGGGCCGCCCATAATGAATACATTGAGGAAGAGGAGGAACATTCGCCATGTTGCTCGGATCCATCGAAGCGGGAGGAACCAAATTCGTTTGCGCCATCGGGACGGAGGACGGAAAGATCTTAGACCGGATCACGATCCCGACGCGGACGCCGGACGAAACCATCCCGGAAGTCATCGCCTTTTTTCGGAAAGAAAAGATCAGCGCATTGGGCATCGGCTCCTTCGGCCCCATCGACGTGAAGAAAAACAGCCCGACATACGGCCATATTTTGAAGACCCCGAAGATTCCCTGGCAAAACTATCCGTTTTTGCAAACGCTTCAGGACGCTCTGGAGGTGCCTTGCGGATTTACCACCGACGTCAATGCCGCCGTATTGGGGGAATATGTATATGGCGCGGGCAAAGATGCGGATTCATGCCTCTATGTGACCGTGGGAACGGGCATTGGCGCAGGAGCCGTTTTCCGCGGGGAATTGCTGGAAGGGATGTCCCACCCGGAAATGGGGCATATTATCGTCCGCAAGTCGCCGGACGACCCCTTCGAAGGCGTATGCCCTTTCCATCGGGACTGTTTGGAGGGGCTTGCCTCCGGTCCGGCCATTGAAAAACGCTGGGGCAGGAAGGGAGCGGAGCTGGCGGACGAGAAGAAGGTGTGGGAGCTGGAGGCCTATTATCTTGCCCAGGCCGTTGTCCAATACACCATGATCCTGATGCCGGAAAAAATCATCATCGGCGGAGGCGTGTCCAATCAGGCCGCCATCTTCCCGCTCATCCGCCGGCATGTCCGGGAGATGATCAACGGATATATCACCGCTCCGGCCGTCGATGAAAAGATTTCCGATTATATCGTAAGTCCCGGTCTGCGGGGCGATTCCGGCATCGTCGGCGGGCTCGTTTTGGCCAAGCGGGCCTTGGAACAAGCCGGTTGAAGGCGAGGGTTACAGGAAGGGAATATTTGCATTCCAAGGGAGCCTTGGAGCAAAGGTTGAAGGCAGGGAAAAGCCGCAGGGCGGATCTTTGGCCGGGCCACCAACCCTTGGAACAAACCGATGGAAGGATTGAAGGAAAAGTGCCGTATCGGCCATTTCCCCAAACGCCGCTGCCGCTTTGGGACAAGATGGCTGAAGACAAGGAAGGATGGCGGACCGCCCGGAAGATTTGCATTTCCGGGCATTTTTTTGCCTTTTTCAGCCGCGGGCCGGGAGGCGCGGGAATCGGAGCCGGCGGCAGGAAAAAATTGTTCATTCTACTGCAAGAACTATGCCGCAGGGGTTTTTGCGGTACGAGACTCCGGATCCGGCCGGAGGAAATTCCCGATTCGGCCGCCTGAAACATGGCGCCCCCGGCGAAGGCCTCATTCGGATCCGGCATCCGACGGGGTAAAATTTTGTTCGGGATCGGCCCCTTCCGCCGGCCAAAAAGCGAAGGCCCCCGTTCACGGGAGCGCCCGCCCATCGCCTTTAACAGAAGCGGGGCGCCTCACGAAATCAATTTGCGAATCGCTGAAGGATTTCGCGAATCTGATGTGAAGGAGAAGTGACCATGAGGATTAGACGGAGAAGACGTTTTTTGGTATGGTTGAATTAACAGGGAATGAAACGGCCGTTCTCCCGCTTGTTTCTTTGGGAAACGGGGTTTTCTTTTTCATTCCGCGAATCAGCCCTTTCCGAAAACGGAAGAAAGGTTTTTATGGAGATGAGGAAAAGATGATGATCGGCTTGATGATCATTTTATTGCTGGTGCTCGTCCTGCCTTTTACGGTTCACAAAGTGGAGGCGAATCTGGAAATATTTTTGTTCGTCATGGGGATCATTTCCGTTTTTGTCAGCGATGCATTTTCCGAAGAACTGCTCCGGAAAGCCCTCGAAGATCCGGTCCATATTACGGCCGCCGTTCTCGTTGCCGGGCTGCTCTTTAAATGGTTCCGTTCCCCTTTGGAAAAAGCCATTTTATTCGTACAACAAAAATTGCCCTCCGGCGTTTTTATCGCCCTTGTCGTCATCGTTTTGGGGCTGGTCGCTAGCGTGATCACCGCCATCATCGCCGCCCTGGTGCTCGTATTGGTTGCCAGCGTGGTGCGCTACGACCGAAAATCCGAAATCCTGTTCACCATCTTTGCCTGTTTTTCCATCGGCCTCGGCGCGGCGTTGACTCCGATCGGGGAGCCGCTGTCGACGATCACCGTCAGCAAATTGGATGCGGAATTTTTTTATTTGATCGATTTGGTCGGCCTATTTGTCATTCCAGCGGTTGTCTTGTACGGCATTTTGGCGGCGGTTCTCATCCGCCCTTCCGAATCTGCCGATGGGCTGGATGCCGGCCCCCTGTCGGAAAGCTATAAGGCCATCTTCCTGCGGACGGCAAAAATCTATTTGTTTGTCGCGGGGCTGACGCTGCTCGGCGCCGGCTTTGAGCCGTTTATTAAAGAATATTTGGTGGGACTGAATCCCCTGATCCTGTATTGGATAAACATCATTTCCGCCACTTTGGATAACGCCACCTTGGCCGCCGCGGAAATCAGCCCGCTGATGGAGGACCGGACGATCCAATCCATTTTGCTGGGGCTGATCATCAGCGGAGGCATGCTGATCCCCGGAAATATTCCGAACATCATCGCCGCCGGAAGACTGAATATCACCAGCAGGGAGTGGGCCAGATACGGCGTCCCCATCGGGATCCTGTCGATGATCGTTTGCTTTGTTATATTATTTTTTATATACTATTAAAGTGTAAACCGGTGAAACGGAAAAATTTGGTTCCGGTCGTCCGGTTCGGGAGATGCCGGTCTGGTCTTCTCAGTCGGGTTGTCGTTTCTTCTTTAAATTTAGAGAAACGGCAATTTTTATCAAGGGAACAACTTCTTTTCGGAATGCCCGAGGATCAAAGGAAAATCTGGAAAACCGGAGGATACACGTATGAAGGGGAAAATTGAAACGGCCTTGCAGCAAATCCACTTTCCTCCCGAATGGTTGTCCATCCTATTAGCCGTTTGCATATTTTTAAAGTTTATTATGGTTCATCTGTTGAACGGGATCGTTTTTACCCAAGGGGCTTTCCTGGTTACCTTTGGCACCATTTTGGCGATTTACGGGATCTTTTCTTTTTTTACGCTGCAAGCGCGAAAGATCGGCCTGTATATTGTCGATTTTTGCCTGTCCGTTTTTTTGCTTGCCGAAACGCTGTACATGAGCTATTTCCATACTCCCCTGAAATTTTTCACTTTATATCAGGTCACGAACTTGAACGGGCTGGGCGGAAGCGTCTTGTATTTGCTGCATCCGTTGCACATCCTATTTTTTCTTGACCTTCTGCTTCTTTTTAAACCGGTTTTTATGCAAAGGCATGCAGGGCCAGGAAATATCAAACTCGCCGCCCTGCTCCTTCTCGGAGGATGTCTCTTTGCAGCGGCCAAACCGGTTAAAGTCGTCTGGATCGACAATATGCCCTTCCGCACGATGGACGCCTTGGATGCGGTGAAGGCCTACGGCATCGTCGGGCATCACGTGATCGACCTTTACAATGTGATCACCGATTGGCAAACCAAAGAATTGAGCGAACAGGAGAAGAAACAGATTCAAACGTGGTTTGCCGAAAAAAACCGGGAGGAAAAAAACGAAGGGCAATCCCCTTATTTCGGCATCGGTAAGAATAAAAATCTCATTTTTATACAGGTCGAGTCCTTTCAAGCCTTCGTGCTGAACCAAAAGGTGAACGGCCAGGAAATCACCCCCTTCCTGAACAGGATCGTCAAAGACGGCATGTATTTTTCCAACATCTATCCGCAGACGGTCGAAGGGAACAGTTCCGACGCCGAACTGCTGACACAGACGTCCCTGTATCCGGTGAAACAGGGGGCGACCTTCTTCCGCTTTCCCAACAACACTTACCATTCGTTGGCCAAACTGCTCCGGGAGAAAGGCTATCATACCTTCGCCATCCACGGGGATGAAGAAACCTTTTGGAACCGGAACATGATATACCCCCATTTGGGATTCGAAAAATTTTACGCCATCGATGATTTGAAACAGGATGACATCATCGGGATGGGCCTTTCCGACAAATCGACGTTCCGCCAGTCGCTGCCGATTTTGGAAAAGGCCGATCAGCCTTTTTATTCCTTGATTATTACCTTGACCAGCCACGTCCCCTTCACCATACCGGAGGACGAACAGTCGCTTTCGCTGCCGAAGGAATTGGAGAATACGCCGATCGGCAATTATTTGCAATCGATCCGCTACATGGACGAGTCCATCGCCCTTTTCATAAAAGGATTGGAGGAAAGCGGGCTGTTGGATGATTCCCTCATCGTCATCTACGGCGATCATGACGGACTTTTCCAAAAGGACAAAGGGGAAGTGGAAAAGTGGCTGAAAAGGGAGATCAGCGATGAGGAATGGGTCCGTTCCTTTATGCAGATTCCTTTCATCATCTATTATCCGGGCATGGAACCGAAGGTCATCGACACCATCGGCGGCCAAATCGACATCCTGCCGACGGTCGCCGATCTCATGGGGATCGAAAAGGAAAAGACCTATTATATGATGGGCAAAAACTTGTTTTTGCAAGAGGACGGCAAGGCCGTCATCCCGAAAGGCGACTACGCCGACGAAGGGATTTTGATCACGCGGGACAAGATCACCCCGCTGCCGGAAAATTACCCGGATTTAACCGTCGCCGACCTGGTCATTCGGAGCGATTATTTTAAAGATAAAAAGAAATAAGGGAGAAAGGAGAGTTTCCTTTTTCCTGTGGTGCGGCGTAAAAAAGAGGGCAGACCAAAAGATTTTTGGTCCACCCTCTTCTTTTTTTGGGTTTCTTCCTATTGCAGTTCCAGTTTCACATAGTCGCCGGAAACCCAGCCCTTCTTTCCCCCTGCCAAAACGATCTGATACCAATTGCCGCTTTTGGCGATTTTTCCGGAGGAATCGAGGGCGATCTGAATATACTCGTTTTGCTTCAAGCTGCCGATGATCGGATGGTTTGTCGAAGCGCCGGCCCGGATGTTTAAGGCTGTTGCCGTCACCCTGCCCAGATTTTTCACGGAAATATAGTTCCGGTAAGACTCAAATTTAATGGAATTCGTCCAATATTCTTTGTTGTTGTATTTTAGTTTGACCCAATAATCATTCGTTTTTTCCAGCAAATAAAAAGTGGTTCCTTTTTTGATCGTCAGCTGATTTTTGGCGTCGATTTTTTTGCTTGGGAACAGGGTTAAATCGCTGTTGGCTACAGACAAAATGCCGGGCGGGAATACATCGGAACCCGCCGGAATGGCCGGTCTGTCCGGGACGTTCAAATTGGGATCAACATCGCTGTAATCACTCGCCTTGTAAGCCAGTATGTTTTGCATATGGGTGGCGATTTTGATTCCCCATTGGGGATCTGAGGCGTAGTAAAAATTCATTCCGGTACTCAACGAATCGATCCTTATTTTTTTCTTTTCCGTAACCGCTTTGTAGCCGAGATAAGGGCCTTTAAATTTCCAATTTTTTTCGTTTAAATAGGTGGCTTTTAATTCCTGGGCGATGTAGTAAATGGCCTCGTCGACGGAGGGGAACCGGTAAGCGGCTATGTACGGCGCCGCATCAAAGGCCCCGAAACCGAAAAGGTTATTTTTTCCCAAGGACAAAGGAGATGTCCCGGCGCCGCTTTCATGAATGGCGAGGGCCGCCAAAAACAGGGCGTTGACCCCGTATTTTTTCCCCGCGTCAATAAAAACTTTTCCTTTATTCAAAAGGACGCTCGTATTGCCCTTCGCCTTAGCGGCAATATATTGATCGATCTGTTGGGCGGTTACTTTGGAAGGTTTCCGCAGGTCAAGGAACAAATACGGTTTGATGGTTCCGCTGTAAGCGGGCACGATAATTTTGTCCAAATAATCCCCGGAAACGTATCCGATTTTGCCGTTGTAACTGATTTTAAACCATCCGTTCGACGTTTTATGTGTCGGTTGAACAATGGTATTTTTGCTGATCGTAACCAAAATTGCGCTTTTTGTATCCGGCAACTGACGCAAATTTAAATTGTCTGTTACCAGGTAAGACTCATTTGCTATTTTTGTTTCGGTAAATCCCGGGCTGTATTTGGAAAACTGCCCTGCCTGCACGAAACCGGTTTTCCCGCCATAACTGGTTTTATACCAGGAAGCGACGGACAAGCTGCTGCTGATGACCGCGTCCTTCGGTATTTTTACCAGTTTTGCAGTGTTGATTCCGGGAGATTGATATAACCATGTGTCTGTATTGGCTTTATATTTGGTTTCCGAAAAAACCGCAGGGGAAACCTTTTTTACATCACCGGAATGAACGTACAGGGTTTTTCCGTTGTGAGAAACTTGATAGAATGTTTGCCCGATGCTGTTGATGACTTTTTTCGTCGAGTAGAATCCATTGTCTTTCGGTACGGAAGCGGCCTTGCTTTTCGTATTCGGCCCCGAATAAAGATTGGCCGTTTTTGTCGTAAAATAATAGGTTCCGGCGGTGTTGATATATTGGTTGTATTCCTTTAAATAACTGCTGCTGACCCAGCCGGTTTTCGTATAGGATTTCCCTTTCGATGTGTAAGTGTAGGAAACTTTCAGCCAGCTGCCGCTTTTTTCCGTGGCGCTGACCGTTTTTCCTTTCGGAATGGTAAAGATCACCTTATATTTCGTCCCCGGTCCGGTCCGCATATTGAGATTGGCGGTCGTTTGATAGACGGTTTTGGTAATCTTTGTTGTTCCCGATGCCGAAGCGCTTGAACCGGATGTCGGCGCCTTTTTCAAATAGGATCCGGAAATCCAGCCGGTCTTTGTGTATTTTTTGCCCTTGGAAGTGTACGAATAGGAAACTTTGTACCAGCTACCGGATTTCTCCGTTGCGGTTACTTGTTTCCCTTTAGGGATGGTTAAAATCACTTTGTACTTTGTCCCTGGCCCGGTCCGCAAATTGAGGTTTGCCGTCGTCTGGTAAGGAACCTTGTTCAGTTTTACCGTTCCCGCCGCTTCCACCGTCCAATGATATCCCGGCAGTGCCGGCATTGCGGTTGCCGAAAAGAACAGGATGGCGGAAACGGCGGCGATTTTCCAAAATCGGTTCAATCGTTCACCCCCCTACCTTTCTATTCGTCTGAAAAACTTTTTTCTCAAGTGGGAAATCATGCCAGTTCGAGGCTTGTTTATTGGCCCCGGCGCCTCATTTCGTTTTAAATAAAAACTGCAAATCAGGTTTTATGAAAGGCCCGGTCAATTTCCGCACGAGCCGGTGGGAGGAAAAACCGCAAATGAGGAAGGAAAGGATGCAGGAAACCAGGATCAGCACCCAGGCGTTCGCATATACCGTTTCGGGAACGGTAAGACGGAACACCCGGACGAAAAAGGTATGCAGCAGGTAGATGTTTAAAGAGAAAAGACCGAATGTATGGAAAAGAAACAGTTTTTTCTTTTCCGGCGTCAATAAGAGGATGGTTAGGGAAACGGCCCCGGATAAACCATAGAATAGCAGCTGATAGAAGGCGCCCTGATAAAAGGGCCAGGAAAAGTGCCGGTACGATTGATCCAAAAGCAAAAGATCCGTGATCTTCGGATACTCGGCCGTAAGATAGACCATTCCCGCCAAGAAGCTCAGGAGTACAAGGAGCGGGAGGCTCAACACCCCCTTTTGGCGTTTCCGCAAATTTTCTTTCAGCCGGTTCAACAGATTTTTTTTCGATAAATAATGGCCGATCAGGAAATACGGGTAAAAATTGGCCAATTTCCGGAGAGCGAACCAGCCGGTCACATCCGCGGAATAGCTCAGCAAAAAAGCGAAGACGATTGCATAAACCAAAGGATAACGGAGGCGGGTAATATAAGGGGTGATCATATACCAAAAAATCATTCCGAGCAAATACCACATCGTCCAATAGGGGTCGAACACTTCAAACAGCCGGTGTCCCGGATCGATCACGACCGGCTTCCTTTCCTCGATGAAATTCACAAACATGCCGTTGATCAAATGCCAGAGGAAAAAGAGAAAAAGAAATTGTATGACTTTTTTGTATTTCCCGTCGCGGTAAAAATAACCGCTGATCATCACAAACAGGGGCATATGGAAAACATAAATCACATTATATATATACAGCACCGGTTCGTTTCCCGGGATTTTCTTGAAGGTGGAAATCAAATGGCCGAATACGACCAGGAAGATCATGATTCCCTTGACGTTATCAAACCAAGGGATTCGATTGGAATTCATTGGAAAACCTCCCGCCGATTCTTGGATGTTCAATTATTAGAATATAAGAACCGGGGAAAAAAGAAAGCGGGAGGAGAAATTGTAAAGGAAAAGAAATGGAATTGAAATAGAAGGAATAATAAATGGAATTTTTTCACAGATTGAATATATCTAATCAGGCTGCGCAACTGCTCGTTTGGGGAAAATACGTTGGATGCCCCGGGTTATCGGCGATTGAAACATTCATCGGTATTTTCCTTTAATTTTTTATTCGTTCTTAAAGATTGATAAGAATTTATAAAAGATTGGGGACGAATAAGCGATAGGCGTTGGAAACCGTAAAATTTAACAATATTCGGACGCATAAAACCAACTAAGGAAAGGGAAAATTGGAAAATAGTTGAAACATGCTTGTAAAAAAGTGATTTGAAAATTTTTTTAGTTTCGTTTTATAATATTTAATAAAATGATTTATGAATAAAACATGCGGGATTATTCCTCAGGAACGAAAAGCAAGTGAACACTCTATATGGAGGTTAAAAAATGAAAAAGGTCATAACTTATGGTACCTATGATTTATTGCACTGGGGCCATATAAATTTGTTGAAAAGGGCAAAAGAGTTGGGTGACTATTTGATTGTGGCATTATCCACCGATGAATTTAATGCGATAAAAGGGAAAAAGGCTTATTATCCTTACGAACAAAGAAAGTTTATTTTAGAATCCATCCGGTATGTAGACAAAGTTATTCCTGAAAGAACCTGGGAGCAAAAAATTGAGGATGTAAAAAAATATGATATTGACATTTTTGTAATGGGCGATGACTGGAAAGGAAAATTCGATTTTCTCAAAGAATATTGCGAAGTTGTTTACCTGCCAAGAACAATTGGAATTTCCACGACAAAGATTAAAAATGACTTAAGAGTAAAAAATAATTAATAATTTTTAGTTTTAAAACCGGTTCCTGTGCGATAACGATTTTTTTTCACAAAATTGAGGACCGGCTTTTTTCATGACTTGAAAGGAAAGGGTCAGTAAAATGCTGGTAAAAAAGAAACTTAGTAAAATACTAAAAAATATAGGAGCAAAAATTTATAGAATTGCTTTTTTAACGGCTGCCACTTTTCTCCCTGTTAAAAAAAATTTGGTCATGTTTGAAAGCTTTTACGGAAGAACATATAGCTGCAACCCCAGGGCGATATATGAATATATGAAAAAACATTGCCCGAACTATCATTTGTTTTGGAGTGTGGATAAACGGGCCGAGAATTATTTTCTGGAGAACCATATCCCTTACATCAAACGATTTTCCTTCAAATGGCTTTTATATATGGCAAGGGCGGAATATTGGGTTACCAACAGTCGGATGCCCCTTTGGCTTCCAAAGCCTAAACATACGAAATATGTCCAAACCTGGCACGGGACCCCTTTGAAAAAATTGGCATTGGATATAGAGAAAGTTCATCTGCCTGGCACAGATACCGAAAAGTATAAACTCGAGTTTATGAAAGATGTTGCAAAATGGGATTTTTTACTTTCACCCAATGCATACTCATCGGAAATCTTCCGAAGGGCATTCCGTTTTCAAAAAGAGATTATCGAATGCGGCTATCCAAGAAATGATTACTTATATAATTATAAAGCCGAAGATGTGGAAAAAATAAAAAAACGGCTAAATCTCCCGATGGATAAAAAAATTATATTGTACGCACCAACATGGCGCGACAACCAATATTATCAGATCGGCAAATACAAATTTGATCTCCGGCTCGATTTGGATATGATGAGAGAGAGGCTTGGGGATGAATATATCCTGTTGCTCCGGATGCATTATTTAGTATTTGAATCCTTTAATTTAGAAGAATACAAAGGTTTTGTCTTCGACGTTTCCAAAGAACAGGATATCCGAGAACTTTATGTTATTTCGGATCTTTTAATCACTGATTATTCATCTGTTTTTTTCGACTATGCAAATTTAAAGCGGCCGATTATTTTCTACGTTTATGATATTGCTGAATATCGGGATATTTTAAGGGGGTTTTATTTTAACATCGAAAAAGAAGCCCCAGGGCCTCTTGTTTCTACAACGAATGAAATAATCCAAGCTATTATTGATTTCAAGAATCAGGATCGTTTGAAGGATTCATTTGTTAATTTTTACAATAAATTTTGTTATTTAGAGGATGGAAATTCAACAGAAAGAGTGGTCAAATATCTTTTTTCATAATAGAATAATGGTTAGTGTAAAAAATTGTTAAAGTTTCTCAGAGATTTCAAGCAGGAGAGATGGGATATGAATTACAGGTTGCTAAAAAAAGTCACAATAAGGAGAATAAAGTTTTTACTTAATCCTATTAAAGATTATTTATTTATTAAAGATATAAACATAAGAACTAAATATGCAAGATATTATAAAAATCTTAAATTAAAGGATAACTATGTTTTGTATGAAACAAGAGACGGGAAATCGATGACAGATAATCCTTATGCCATATTTAAATATCTATTAAATAATGAAAAATTTTCAAATTTGATCCATGTATGGTCTCTTGCGGATAAAAATTATTTGAAGGAAATGAAATTACAATATAAACAGTATAAAAATGTAAAATTTGTTTTGAGAAATTCAAGTAAATATTGGAAATACTTGGCCACATGCAAATATCTTATTAATAACTCCACTTTTCCAAACTTATATACAGTAAAAGATGAACAAGTATATATTAATACTTGGCATGGGACGCCTTTAAAGCATATGGGGTTCGACATACCTGGACAGCCTTTGGCGTCGGGAAATGTGTTGAGGAACTTTCTCAGCGCAAGGTATATCCTGAGTCCGAATCGCCATACAACAAATATTTTTAATAAAAGTTTTAAATTAGAAAATGTATATAATGGGACGATTCTTGAAAAAGGTTATCCACGGATTGATCTGACCATTAACGCGGATAAAAAAGAGGTAAAGAATTTATTGAACATGCAGGGGATAAATGTAGGGAACAAAAAAATAATTTTATATGCACCTACTTGGAAGGGAAGCAAAGTATCAAGCCCCAGAAATGATGTCGATCAGATCATTAATGATATTGAGAAAATAGAGAATAAATGTGGGGATCAATATACCGTTTTAGTAAAAGTCCATCCATTTTTATATAATGTGGCAAAAGAAAATCCGTTATTTCATGGAAAATTGATTCCTGACACTTTTGACACAAATGAACTTTTATCGATTACAGATCTTTTAATCACAGACTATTCAAGCATATTTTTTGATTTCTTGATTACGAAGAGACCCATCCTGTTTTATATGTGGGACTATCAAGACTATAAAGAAAACAGAGGAATGTATATTGATATTAAAGAGTTGCCGGGGCCGGTTTCTACTGATATTGACACATTGCTGAATCATATATGTAACATTGACACTATATTCAAGGACTACCATGATAAATATAATTCCTTTGTTGAGAAATTTTGCAATCACGAAGACGGTAGAGTGACAGAAAAAATTGTAAATATCATTTTTAATCAATCAGAATTAAATAATGAAACCGAAAACGACCAAAAACGGAAAAAGGAAAAAATATTAATCTACCCTGGCGGTCTAAAAAACAATGGAATTACAGGCGCATTATTAAATTTACTTGAAAATATTGACTACGATAGATATGATGTCAGCTTGTTGGTTAATTATACAAACAATCAGGAAGCCATTTCGAACATGTTAAAAATTAATCCCAATGTCAGACTGATTTTTAAAATAGGAAGAATTAGTAATACCTTTCTGGAAAAATACAAAAATTATTTGGTGGTTAACCGAGGGATTTCATCCAAATTTTTGGAGTCAATATATCCAACTGATATGTATAAAAGAGAATTAAAGAGGATATGTGGCATATCGACCTTCGATTATGTGATTGATTACAGCGGATATTCAATGTTCTGGCCAAATTTGCTGTTAACAGCGGATGCCAAGAAAAAAATGATCTTTATGCACAGCGACTTGTTTGCGGATATGAATAAAAGGATTAATGGCGTTCGCCCCCATTTTATAAATTTAAGAGGAGTTTTTACCCTCTACAAATATTTTGACGAATTAGTGAGTGTATCCGAAGCAACGATGAATGTTAATAAGGAGAAATTAAAACAATATATTGGCAATACAAAAATCAGCTTTGTTAATAATTGCATAAGTCCCAAAAAGATTAAACAAATGGCTAATGATAAAAATGAGTTATATTACAAAGAAGACAAACCGGTATTAATAAATGCAGTAAATAACAAAGGTGTAATAAAGATCGAAAACATTCCTTTTCCGGTTAAAGATGATGGTTATATTAATTTTGTAAATATGGGAAGATTATCTCCGGAAAAAGGACAGGATCAACTAATAGAGGCCTTTGCATTATTGCATAAAGAATTTCCGAATACCAGGTTATATATTATCGGTGATGGAGTTTTAAAAGAAAAATTGAAAAATATAATACAAGACCGAAGCGTAACCGATTCGGTTTTTCTGATGGGCCACAGGGAAAATCCTTTTTTCATCATGAACAACTGCGATGCGTTCGTTTTATCTTCCCATTATGAGGGACAACCAATGGTATTGTTAGAGGCTTTAACTTTGGGTTTGCAGATTGTGGCAACGGATATCATTGCAAACCGGCATCTGTTGGAAAACGGCAAATACGGTATATTGGTTGAGAACTCTGTTGAAGGGATATATAAAGGAATGAAATCCATTGTTGAGAAACAGTCCATAAATGCCAAATTTGATGCGGAAGAATATAACAGAAAGGCTATTGAAAGTTTTTATGAAAAGCTGAAAGTCAATTAATAAAGAAATTTGTCGATAGAATGAAAGGGGGGATATTATAATTTTTTATAAAAAGGGAGGGAGATTGTTGAGGAAAATATTAAATATTTTAATTGTTTTTTTGCTGCTGTTGGTTTATGTTCCTTCTTCCGGTTCTTCAGCATACGCAGCAGAAAACATCAAAGAATTCAGCACAAGTAAGTTGGGGCACATTCAAAACTCGACAACTAAGATTTACAGGGTTTTGGGAAACATCGGCTCAAGCATTCAAGCAGGAACGAAATATACAAATAAGGTATTTTATATCAAAAAGCTGGCGTATGCTGACGGAGAAAAGTATTACCTGATCAGCACGGTGGCCAGCAGTACAAAAGGAGTGATCGGCTGGGTCAGGGCAAAAGACATTTGGGTCCAGGATCATGTAACGATCGATTCAAAGAGCAAAACGTTCTATTTAAGAGGGACCGGATGGGCGTATACGAATCCCTGGGGCGGAAAGCAGGATACAATATACACCGACTTGAAGCCGTATCAAAATCAAAGATTCCAAGTGAACCTGACGGAAAGAGTGGGGCAATATATCTGGTATCGCGGGAAATTGCCCAATGGGAAGACGGTATGGATCCAAGCCGGGAATACGGCCGATGTTCAAGAAAGTAGTACTAGCAAGCTGGGACAAATTCAAAATGCATCTGCAAAAATATACAAAATCCTTTGGGATTCCGGATCAAGTTTCCAAGCGGGAGCAAACTACACGAATAAAGTGTATTACATTAAAAAGCAAGCGAAATATAATGGCGAGAACTATTATCTGATCAGCACGGTAGCAAGCAGCACAAAAGGAGTGATCGGCTGGGTCAGGGAAAAAGACATCTGGGTTCAGGATCATGTAACGATCGATTCAAAGAGCAAAACGTTCTATTTAAGAGGGACCGGATGGGCGTATACGAATCCCTGGGGCGGAAAGCAGGATACAATATACACCGACTTGAAGCCGTATCAAAATCAAAGATTCCAAGTGAACCTGACGGAAAGAGTGGGGCAATATATCTGGTACCGCGGGAAAATGCCCAACGGGAAGACGGTATGGATCCAGGCGGGGAATGTCGGAAGCGCGAAAGAAAGCACAACCAGCAAGCTGGGCCATATACAAAGCACGTCCGCAGTGATTCAAAATGTGCTGGGAGATCCCGGATCCGGAGTTCAAGCAGGGACGGCAAATACAAACAAGGTATTTTACATCAAGAAACAAGCTGATATTAACGGTGAAATTTATTACCTGATCAGCACGGTGGCCAGCAGCACAAAAGGAGTGATCGGCTGGGTCAGGGCAAAAGACATTTGGGTCCAGGATCATGTAACGATCGATTCAAAGAGCAAAGCATTCTATTTAAAAGGCACCGGCTGGGCATATACGAATCCCTGGGGTGGAAAACAGGATGTGGTATACCAGGACTTAAGCCCGTATAAAAGTCAATGGTTTCAGGTCAATTTGACGGAAAGAGTCGGAAACTATATCTGGTACCGCGGGAAATTGCCCAATGGAAAACAAGTTTGGATTCAGGCATCAAATCTAACAGAGAATGGTTATGTATATCTTGATTTAAGGAAACCATCCGATTTAACCGTACAAGATATCATAAATTTTCTGAATAAAAAAGGATACAGCGGCGACAATATTTTGAAAATGAATGCAGGAGTTTTTATAGAAGCGGAGAAAACATACGGAGTAAATGCAACCTATCTATTCGCCCATGCTGTTTTGGAATCAGGGTACGGCCAGTCAAATCTCTCCAAATTTAAAAACAATGTTTACGGTTTTGGTGCATATGATGTCTGTCCATTTACATGCGCCTACTACTTTCCGTCTGTTAAAGATTCGATAAATTATGTGGCGTATTATGTAAAAAAGAATTATTTAAGTTCCGACGGTGCGTATTTTGAAGGCTTTGACCTGAATGCAATGAATGTCCACTATCCGACTGATCAAAATTGGAAATATAAAATTGCAAATATCATGCAAGAATTAAAACCGTATAATCAAAGTTTTTATAAAAACCAAAAACCGGTTGAGAAAAATGGTTTTGCCCCTCCCAGCTATGGACGAAATATACCAAAAGGCAAACCTGTTCCGAAGGATATCGTTTTAACATATCAAAACGAGGTTAATGCCAGGGTGAAAGTTGAAGGCACTGTCAACTTCAGAAGTTTGCCCTATTTGGCTGACTGGACAAAAATTGGTGCAGGTATTCCCGATGGTGCTAATGTGACCATAGTCGGTTATAATACGGACGTCAAATTTGATCCCAATAGACAAGATCCCTACGGATACAGATGGTATAGGGTAATTTATAATAAGCAAGAGGGATGGATCAATGGACAATATTTGGAATTTGTTTCCTCTAAACAAATCCGCGCCCAAGTTAATATTACCAGTGGGGAATTGATGGTTCGCAACGGTCCTGGCAAAGGTTATTCGGTAGTCGGAAAACTAAATAAAAACCAATACGTCAACTGTGTTGTAGACAGTAAAGGAAACGCTGTATCTTTAAACGGATGGTACCAAATCGTTTTGCCGGGATCTAAAGCTACCAATACCGGCTGGGTATCGAAAGACTACATAAAAATTAATTAATGGAAATCAGCTATTGTTCCGTATTTCCCCTTGAAGCAGGCAGATATGACGCAATCTGCCGCTTTGAGGGGGTTATTGTTTAAGGGAAGGTTAAGGAAAAGCGGGAGTCGTAATCAGGAGTCGCAGCATATATCGTAGAGGATATTATTTTTTTCCAATAATTTGTTCATTTCCAATTAATGGATTTTAAAATTCATATTTTTGGATGGGTAATTTTTTATATAAAAACCCAATATTAAAATAATGTAGTATGTTATTATAATGAATAGTCTGCCTCATATTAAAATCGGAAAAATTGAACAGGAGCTGTGTGTTATGACCAAAACAATCTTAGTCACCGGCGGAGCGGGTTATATTGGTTCACATACAATCGTGGAGCTTTATCACGCAGGTTATGAGGCGGTCATTGTCGACAATTTTGTCAATAGCCACCCTCATGTCATCGACCGCTTGGAAAAATTGATCGGTGCCAGGCCGCCAGTGTATGAAGTCGATTTATTAAATAAGGATCAGCTATATGAAGTTTTTCAAGAAAATGCCTTCGACGGGGTCATTCATTTTGCCGGATTGAAAGCTGTCGGGGAGTCAAACGAAAAACCTTTACTTTACTATAAAAATAATATTATGTCTACAATTAATTTATGTGAATTGATGAGCGAGTTTAACGTTAAAAATCTGGTGTTCAGTTCTTCGGCAACCGTATACAATCCGGAAAATCAAATGCCGGTTACGGAGGAAAGTTTGTTGGGGCCGACCAACCCCTACGGCAGAACAAAGCTGTTCATCGAGGAAATCCTGAAAGATCTCTATCAATCGGATCAAGAATGGAAGATTACCATCCTCCGTTATTTCAATCCGGTCGGGGCGCACAGCAGCGGATTGATCGGGGAGAGCCCCAGGGGAATTCCGAATAATTTAATGCCGTACATTACCAATGTTGCCGTCGGAAATTTGGAAAAATTGAAGGTTTTTGGGGACAATTATGATACGAAAGACGGTACGGGAGTCAGGGATTATATCCATGTGGTGGACTTGGCGAAAGGACATGTCAAAGCCCTGGAAAAAAACAAGGCTCCCGGCGTAAACATTTACAATATGGGAACGGGAAGAGGATACAGCGTCTTGGAAATGATTCAGGCCTTTGAAAAAGCGACGGGCCGCAAAATCCCGTACGAAATTGTCGGGAGAAGAAAAGGGGACGTTGCCATCAGTTACGCGGATGTGCAAAAATCGAATAAGGAGCTGGACTGGAAAGCGGAAAAGGACATCCATGAAATGTGTAAAGATGCCTGGAATTGGCAATCGAACAATCCGAATGGATATGAATAAGAAGATTCGCTGCGGCGTTCCGCGCGGGAGGCGACTTGGACGGGGGTTCCCCCAAGAGGCGGGGATCCCTTGTTCTATTGTTTTTTTCAGCTTGAACGGGTATAATTTTTTAAGCGATAAAAACCCCGATTTTTTCTTTTGAAAGGACCATTTTATGAAATCGGCATTGTTGGTATTGAGAGAGCAGATCAAACATTTTTATTTGATCCGAAGGCTTTCTTGGTATGAGTTGAAGAGCAATAATAAAAACAATTATTTGGGCATCGCCTGGGAAGTGATCAACCCCACCATTCAGATTTTGATCTACTGGTTTGTTTTTGGCAGCATCAACAGGCGGGCGAATATCGAAGTCGTTCCCGGCAAGGATGTTCCTTTTATCGCATGGCTGGTGGGCGGTTTTATCCTTTGGAACTTCTTTTACCAGGCCACGATTCAAGGGTCGAAGTCGATCTATACCCGGCTTGCCATGTTATCGAAAATGAATTTTCCCATGAGCATCATCCCGAATTTTGTGATTTTCTCTCAGTTTTATGTCCATTTGTTTATGTTGCTGGTTACGATATTGTTGGTCAATGCGATGGGGATTTATGCAAATCTCTATTATTTGCAGCTCATTTATTTTATATTCGCTACATTTTCGTTAGTGTTTTCCCTGTCTTTGATCACGTCTACCCTTTCGACCATTATACGGGATGTCCACATGTTCCTGAATGCGACATTAAGGATGTTGTTATATTTGTCTCCGATATTATGGCCGATCGCGGGGATCATTGACCATCCGACCATCTTGTTCATTATGAAAATCAATCCCTTGTACTATATTATCGAAGGCTACCGCGCCGCCTTTTTCGGGACCGAGTGGTATATGATCACCCATTGGAAATATACCGTCTATTTTTGGGCATTGGTTCTCGCGCTCTTCACTTTCGGTTCGATGCTGCACGTGAAGTTCAGGAGACATTTCATCGATTATTTATAAAGGCTTGTGATCGATCATGGAAAAGGCAATCATCGCAAAAAACGTGACAAAAAAATATAAGCTCTATAAAAACATGAAGGAAAGACTGTTGGATTTAATCACTCCCCTGAGCTACGGGGAGGATTTTTACGCATTGGCCAATGTCAGTTTTGAGGCGGAAAAGGGAGATGTGATCGGGTTCATCGGCGTCAACGGATCCGGCAAGTCCACCCTTTCCAATATTATCGCCGGCATCGTCCCGGAGACATCCGGCACGGTTCAAGTGAACGGGGAAGCCTCCTTAATTGCCGTTTCCGCGGGATTGAAAAACGATTTGACGGGACGGGACAATATCGAATTAAAATGTTTAATGCTCGGTTTTTCGAAGGAAGAGATCAAAAGGCTGGAACCGGATATCATCGAGTTTTCGGAGCTTGGAAAGTTTATCGATCAGCCGGTCAAGTCTTATTCCAGCGGGATGAAATCGAGGCTGGGGTTCGCCATTTCCGTCACCATCAATCCCGACATTTTAATTATTGATGAGGCCCTTTCCGTCGGGGATAAGGCCTTTGCCGAAAAATGCCTGGAAAAGATGCGGGAGTTCAAAAAAAGGGGTAAAACCATGATCTTTGTCAGCCATTCCACCGGCCAAGTGAAGGAGTTCTGCGACAAGGTGCTGTGGCTCGAATACGGAATGGTCAAAGACTTTGGCCCGGTTTCTGAAGTTGTTCCGAAATATGAAGCGTTTATAAAACAATGGAGAAAAATGTCCGCGGAAGAACGGAAGGCGTACCAGGAAGCCGCGCTGCAAAAACAAAGGGAAATATTGGCTCAAGTTCATTGAATCCGTTGGTGGAGAAAACTTCTTTTCCCAATAAGGAAAGAGGGAACTTGCCCCCGGGTTCATCATTCGTGATTGGAGGAAAAATCTTATCCGGTCGGACCGGACCGTTTTCTTTTATGAATCCATGATTGGAGAAAAGACTGCGTGAGGCATAATTTAGACGGGTTATTTTATCAGGCGACCTGTTGGGCATGAGTCCATATCGCACCGGGCTCATGCCTTTTCATTTTGCCTTGATCCGTTGTTGTTTTAATCCTCCATATCGTTTTCCGGTCCTTTCCAGAAGTGTTCCATGCTTCTAGATTCTTGTAAATAAAGGCATATGCGGAGATCAAATCACAAAAAATCGATATTCAAGAAATTGGACCCCAATTGTTGATCGTGTCCGACATTTGGGGTGCAGTCCGGCATTGGGCGATGAAGTTCAAGAATTTGCGTAAAAGAAGCGAGCGCAAAGCTGTTTCATTTCCGGGAGGCTATGTTGTCCGGGCTGGGGGCAGGATTTTACACAATGAAACATGAGGAACGCGAGCGGCCAGACGAGGGGCGCTATGGAAGTCCAGCAGACGTTGGTCCATTGGGCAGTAAAATTTAACAATGCCGCGGCGCGCACAGGACCGGTTCCCGGGTCTTGGCTTTCCGTTCCGGTTGCGGGCACCGGGGGCTGTCCGCGTTTTTTAACATCTTTTTTACGGAAAAAATTAGAGAAATTTAACAAAATAAGTATACAATACTAATAAATGATTCAAACCGGTATGGTTCTTTGCCAAAAATTGAATAATGATTAATTACAGAAGGAAATGAATGGCCAAGTTTATCTTTCCCGCATTTCTCCGGATCATGGAAAATCCCTTTTGGGTCCTGAACGGATTTCCGCTTCAGGATGAATAAGATTTCGGGTGATTCGATGCAAATCGTGAAAAAATATGCGTTCGTCATGCAGATCGTTTTTTTGCTGGGTTCCCTTGTTTTTCAACGGGCTTGGGCCGGCTACGGGTTATCGGCGGCCATTTTTTTGTTGGCTTTCCTCAATCGGAAGGCGGGATTTTATTTTCTTTTCGTCTATTTTTCCGTCCGCCCGTTTGTGATCGAGCTGAATCCCTGGATGAAATTTGCCGGAGATCTGGCCATTCTCGCCCTGTTTTTCCCTTTGTTCTATCAAAAAGGATGGGGAAGAAATGCCGATTGCCGCCGCTATCGGTTTATCGGTTATTTCCTCGCCTTCAGTTTCATCGGGTCGCTCGCGGCTTTCCTGTCCGGCGTTGACATTTTCGCCCTTTTCTTTCAATGGAGGGCGTATTGGATCACTTTGCTCCTCGTCTTTATCGTGGCGGAAATGAAATGGACGAAGAAGGAGATCGCGAATCTTCTCCTTCTGACGGTGGGCATGGCGGATCTCCTTGCCGTCTGCGGATTGATTGAGAAGATTTCGTGGCGCACCCTCCTTTTGCCCGAAAGCTGGCAGAATTGGCAACTCTCGGGGACAAACCGGATCCGCATTTACGGCCTTCTGGCCAATCCGAATGTTTTGGCCGGCTATTTTGTCATTGCTTTTGTTTCGGCGATTGCGCTCCTCCGGCGGAATCCCTCCGCGAAATCCAGATGGTTTTTCATGGGAAGCGCGGCCTTGATTTTCGGCGCCTTTCTCCTCACCTATTCAAGGGGAACGATGATCGCCTTCCTGCTGGCGGCCGTCTTCTATTATGCGGCAAAAAGGGAATTTTCCGCGGCAAAACCGGTTCTTCTTTCGGCATTATCGGCCGTTCTTCTGGTCTACTTGCCGGCCGTTGCCTTAGCGGATATGGTAGGGAAAAACTTCATGGAGGGAAACGGAAGCTTCCGGGAAATGCCTGTTGGTGAAGGAGGAAAGCGGTATTCCGATCTCCTTTCCGGGGAGATGATTGAGGAAAGCGCCCAGTGGGGAAGAATATATATCGTGAAAAAAGGACTGGAAATCTTCATGGACCACCCGTGGATCGGGACGGGTTTTGCCACCTTCGGCGACTCAGCGACGCTGGTCCGTTCGTCCCCCATCTATGAAAAATACCGGCTCAGCGAAGGCATATATACCGACAATCAATACATACAAATCGTTGTCCAATCCGGATTGTCCGGCACGGCCTGTTTTTCCCTTTTCATTTTCGGGATGCTCCGGGCCGTGCGGAGATATGCCGGCGGAAGGGAAGCGCGGCTCCTTTTTTACGCCTTTTTTGCCATGGCGGCGATCGGCAGCGCTTTTTATAATATGTTAGAGGACAAAATTTTTACCTTATACTTCTACAGCTTTCTGGGCTATCTGTTGAACCGGCGGAAAACCGGTTTTCCGGAACGGCGGGAGGCGAAAGGCTCAGGGATCGGTTGAGAATTCCGCCTGCCTGGAGCTGAGGATGGAGACGAAAAAATCTTCAAATCTTTTCAGCTGAGGGCGGCCGGAAGCGGCTGCGGAATTCGTCTGCCTTTGGCGGGGCAAGTTTTCAAATTCAGCCGGGACCGGGGGATGGGAAAGCGGCCCTCCGTCCGACCGGGAAAAATTCCTTCGGATTGGATTTTCCCCGGTAAGCGGAGAGCGGCCGGCATTCCCGATTTCCATGAAATGATGAAGCCAAAAAATTGGAACAGCCTATGGGAAGAAAGCTGTTCAAATGAGGAATCGAAAATGGGAAAATGGCCAGCAATCGTCAAAGCGGCAGGAATCGTCACTGCCATAACGGCTATCGGGAAAATTCTCGGTTTTTTGCGGGAATCGATCATCGCCGCCTATTTCGGCACGTCTGCGGAAGCCGACGTATTTTTCGTGGCGAGCCTCGTTCCGACCATCCTGTTCACCGCCCTCGGGACGGCGATTCAGGCCGGCATTGTTCCGATTTACCTTCAGGAGAAGGAAAAAAACGCGAAAGAAGCGGCTCATTTGATCGGTTCGCTCGGCGCCTTTTTTGTGTTCGTTTCCATTGCCGCGGCGATCCTCGCGATCCTGGCCGCCCGGCCGCTCGTCTCCTTCCTCGCGCCCGGGTTCTCTGCGGACCAATTGCGGTTGGCCGAACGGCTGACCGTCATCCTCGTCCCCGCCATCGTGTTCATGACGCTCACTTCCGTTGCCTCCGGGGTTTTGCATGCCAACCAAAAGTTTGCGATGCCGGCCCTTACCTCGACGGTGCAAAATCTCGCCGTCATTCTGTCGGCCCTTTTCCTTGCCCGTTCCTTTGGCGTCATCGGTTTGGCCTGCGGTTTTCTCGCCGGGACGGCCCTGCAATTTTTTATCCAATGGCCGGGTTTGAAAAGATACCAGGTCCGGTTTCCTTTCCCGCCGCAAAAAAGTGGGATTTCCTTGCGGGAAACCTTATCCGGATTTTATCCCGTCATCATTGCCTCCGTGGCGGTGCAAATCAACGGCGTCACCGACCGGATGATCTCTTCTACCCTTGACGAGGGCAGCATTTCCTCTTTAAATTATGCCTATCGGTTGTTATGGCTGCCGTTAAGCGTCATGATCGGCCCGCTGATCACCGTTTTGTATCCGTCCATCGTCGGATCCGCACTCAAAGGGGCGAAGCCCTTCGGCCGGATCGTCGGGCAAGGGTTCCGGACGATCATCTATCTTTCCATCCCGTTTATGCTCGTGATGATCATCAGCGGAAAGGCGTTGATCCGGCTCGCTTTCGAACGGGGCGCCTTCGATGCCTCGGATACCGCCCGCACTTACGGGGTGTTTATTTGCTACGGGATCGGCCTGGCTTTTTTTGCCCTGAGGGACTACTTGATGAATTGTTTTTATGCTTTGAAGGAAAACCGGCTGGTGATGCATTCCTGCCTTTGGACGGTATTGCTGAATATCGGGTTCAGCCTCCTTTTGTCCCGTTTTTACGGCGCGGCGGGGATCGCCCTTGCCGGGACGATGGCCATGCTTTTTCAGACGGTTTATTTGCTGGTCTGTTTCCGGCGAAAGAGCGGGCTCGTGATCAGCGGGGCGGAGGGATGGCGGGATTGGGGCAAATATGCGTTGCTTTTTGCCTTCCCCCTTTCGGTCCTTCTTCCGGCCCGCGGAACGATCGAGAAGTTTCCCGATATTGCCGAACTTTTTTTGGTCAGCGCCCTGGTCTTTTCCTTTCATTTTTTCCTTTCCTGGCTGTTGAAAATGGAAGAGCCGAGAAGGTGTCTGGCCCTCTTGGCAAAGAACAAATCCGTTACCTTCGGTGAATAAAGATTGCAAAGAAGGGAAAAAGCTGATGAAAAAGACCGTTGAAATTTTGGGGATTTCCTTTTTTCATACCACAAGGGAAGAATTGAAAGACATCATTTTGCAACGGGCAGTCCGCGGCGAAAAATGTTTTATCGTAACGGGGAACCCGGAGATTGTCATGCATGCGAAAAAAAATCCGGAATACCTGCATGTCATCCGCTCCGCGGATTTTGTGATCCCGGACGGTTCGGGGATCATCCTGGCGTCGAAAATTTTAAAGAGGCCGCTCGCCGAACGGATCGCCGGCTTTGATTTTATGGGTGACATGCTGAGGATCGCCGCAGAGCGGTCCTTGTCCGTGTATTTGTTGGGAGCGGAGGACGGGGTGGTGAAAACAGCGGCCGCCAACATCCGGAAGCAATATCCGAACATCCGGATCGCGGGCTTCCATCACGGCTATTTTGACCTTCGCGATGAAGAAGTTGCCCGCCGGGTTGCCGCGGCAAATCCCGATTTCATTTTCGTCGCCTTAGGTTTTCCCAAACAGGAGATTTGGATCCGTCGTTATCTCCCCATGTTTGAAAAGGGCGTTTTTATGGGGGTCGGCGGCAGTTTTGATGTGTTGGCCGGGAAGGCGAAGAGGGCCCCGGAGTTTTGGCGGAGGCTGAACTTGGAATGGCTTTACCGCCTGATCCAGCAACCGTCCCGCTGGCGGCGGATGCTGGCCCTGCCCGAATTCGTATTGGCCGTGTTGAAAGAAAGATTTTAAGCGGTCCATCGGCTCAGGCCGCCGGGAAGCCGGGCAGGAAATAAGCGGGAAAGAAGGACGGGAGAAAGTCCGAAAACGGCAGAAATGCGGCAGGAAGGACGCATCGGCCCGGAAAGGCGGAACCGAAAAGAGCGGAGGAATCCGGGGCGACAGGCAGCTTCGTGAATTCCCGCGTGAAGCCCATGAATCCGGAAAGGCCCGACCGGATTTTGCCCGCAAGGATGGCGATGTGTAAAAGCGGGGCTGTGGAAATAACGGTCCTCGGTTCATGGCCGCCATCCTGATCGGCACGAATATTTCCCCATACTGGGGCAATTGCTTTCTTTGGTCAGCGGCCGGCAGCGGAAAAAACAATGACCTGCCATGATACGTGACCTGAAGGGCAATTGCTTATCAAGATGCGGATCGCTTGCCTGGCCGGCGCAGGGGCGACCTGCGACGGGAATTTTTATCCGGCAAAAGGCTGTTACAGAACCTCCGTTTTCCAAATCGCCCGCTTGCCCGATGTGTTCGCCATCCGAAGCTATGATAAAGCGGGCTTTTTCCAAATTTTTTATAAGAGGGTAGGAAAATGCATATTTTACATTTGAATGCGGGCAATGAAACGGGCGGAGGCATGATCCATATTTTATCCCTGTTGAATGAGTTCAAGCGGAACGAGTTCACCCTCGGATTGTTGGAAGAAGGTTTGATGCAAAAGAAGGCGAAGGAACTCGGCATCCGCACCGTGCTGTTTAAACAGCGGGGAAAATTCGATGTTTCCGTCATCCGATCGGTTTGCCGGTACATGAAGGAGCATCATGTCGATATCGTTCATACCCACGGTCCGCGGGCGAACGTATTGGGGATGATCATCAAGAAAAAAACCGGCTGCAGATGGGTATTGACGGTGCACAGCGATCCCCGGGACGATTTTTTGGGCGGGGGATTGAAAGGAAGATGTTTCACGGCCGTCCATCTTTTCGCCATCAAAAAGGCGGATCATTGTTTTGCCGTATCGGAGAGATTTAAAAAAATCTTGACGGAGCTGGGGATGGAGGAAGAAAAGATCACGGCCATCCTAAACGGGATCGATTTTCGGCGAACGCCGGAACCTTACGACCGGAAAGCGTTCCGCTTCCGGGACAATGATTTTTTAATCCTCATGGTGGCGAGGCTGGAAAGGGTAAAAGGCCATGAAATGGCCCTCCGGGCGTTGAAAAAGGTGGCGAGGGCCCATCCGAATGTCCGCCTGCTCCTTATCGGAGACGGCAGTTTGCGGAAGGAGCTGGAGGACAGGGCAAAAAAAGAAGGCATCGGCGAAAGGGTGCATTTTTTCGGCTACCGGCCGGACGCGGAAAGATTTTACCCGATGGCGGATGTCGCCCTGCTCACCTCTTACAGCGAAAGCTTTCCCTTTGTTTTGTTGGAGGCGGCCCGGGCGGGCGTGCCGGTCATTACGACGGACGTGGGCGGGGTGCGGCATCTGGTGCCCGATCGCCGGTACGGATGGGTGATCGATGTGGGGGACGAAAACCAATTGGGCGAAAGCCTGATGGAAGCCGTGCGGTTGAAAGGGGAACAGAAATTGCGGGAAATGGGCGAACGGTTGAAAGACCGCGCTTCCCGGAGGTTTTCCGTCGGGCATTTTGCCGAAAGCGTATATGAGGTTTACCGGAAATGGGTTTGAAAGGGGCGAGCGGCCCTTTTTTTATTTGGTGGAAAACTACCGCCGGCGCCAAACCTTAAATACCCGGGAGCCGCGTTCCGGAATTGGCGGGATCGGCGGCCGTGCCGGTTTGAAAGCGAGGATGCGCTTTGGGCAAACAAGGGATCCGGGAAAAATGCCGGATGCATGCGGAGAAATTTTGCCCTGGCGGCGCAGTCCGTGACGGTCCCGACACCGGACGGATTCTTTGGAAAAAAAATCTTCGCGGCTCGGCGTTCGAGGAGACAGGCTTTTTCGCGAATCGCCCTGCCGGTCTTTTTCTGGTTCATATCTGGACAATCTTATAAAAAGGAGTGGAAATCATAAGATTTTATTAAAATCATATATTTTTCAGAAAAAACCGTTGACATTATGAAAGCGATTACTTAATAATAAAGATGTAAACCAGATTTAAACCAGAACTTAGGGGTGGGAGAAATTGAAAAAGAAGTGGTTAGGCGTATTTTTGGCCGTTTTGTTGGTCCTGACGCTGTTCAGCGGCTGCTCATCCAAGAAAAGTTCAAGCGAAGAAAATTCAGGGGGAGAGTTAAAAGGGGAATTAACCGTTTGGATCCATCCTTTCGTTGAAGGGGACTTGAAAGCGAAGCAGACGGAAATCTTCAACAACATGGCGAAAAGCTTCAACGAAAAATATCCGAAGGTAAAAGTCAAATTCGAAGAAATCCCTTGGGCCAACAGGGAGCAAAAGATTTTAACCGCCTTGGCCTCCAATCAGGGACCGGATGTTTTCTACATTATTCCGGACATGATGGCCCAGTTTGCCGAAAAAGGGGTGCTCACGCCCATCACCGATTTATTGGGTGACGACTGGGATAAGGAGGATTTTGCCCAAACGACGCTGGATTCCGTCACTTATAAGGGCGAAATTTACGGCCTGCCGATCCTGCGGGAAGTCCAAACCTATTTTTACAACACAAAAATATTGAAAGAAATCGGCGGCGATCCGAATCACCTCCCGACCACCTGGGATGAATTCAATGAATTGGCGAAAAAAGCGGTGGAAAAGGGATACTTTGCCAGAACCTTCGAGGGAGGGAACACCCCGAATGCCAGCCTTTATCCGCTGATATGGCAAGCCGGCGGGGACATCATCGATAAAGACGGGAATGTGGTGATCAATCAGCCTGAAGGGGTTAAAGCGTTGGAATTGATTCAGGATTGGTATAAAAACGGTTACATTCCCAAAGATTCGATCAACTCCCTTGACCATTTCACCCCCTTTGTCGAGAACAAGATCCTGGCCGCCTGGGGAACGGGGGTCACCGTCAACCTGATGAAGGAAAGGGGCTTTACGGATTTCGTCGTCGGTCCTCCGCTGAAGGATAAGGAGACCGCCACCTTCGGAACGACCGGGATGTTCGTGGTAGCCGCCAACAGCAAAAATAAAGAGGCGGCCGCCCAATTGATCAAGGAAATGACCAGTACGGAGCACGCCAAGGCCTTCAATGAACTGACCAAATATATTCCCGCAAGACTGTCCGCCCTGTCGATTTACGATAATGACCCGGTGATGAAACAATTATCGGAATATGTCCAATATGCCCGGCCCGGCGTCATCCATCCCGTCGCCCGCACCGTGATCCCGAAGATCCAAGCGGAAATGCAATCCTTCTTTTTCTTTTTCTTCTTCGATCGCCTTGGCCATGTCATCCGCAGCCTCAAGCGATGATGGAAGGGAAGAAAACGCCGAAACAGGTGTTGTTTTCCCTTTATTATATTTTGCCGACCATGGCATTGGGTTTGCTCCTGGCCCTGTTGATTCAGACCCATGTCCCAAATGTTTTTTGCCGCGATTCTCGGGTATATTTTTGCGAAGAAGCGGTTTTTCGCCAGGGAATTCATTTTCTGGGTGATGATGGCGGTCATCATGGTTCCGAACCAATTGCTCATCATTCCCCGCTACATCGTGTTCAAGAATCTGGAATGGATCAACACCTATTGGCCGTTGATCGTTCCCGAATTATGGGGGATCCTGGGCGTTTTCTTCGTCCGGCAGTTCATGATGACCCTGCCGAAGGAGCTGGAGGAGGCCGCCTATATGGACGGGGCCAACGATTTTACGGTTTTCTTCAAAATCCTGCTTCCTTTGTCCAAGCCGGTCATCGCCACGGTCGGCACCTTCGCCTTCATCGGCTGCTGGAATGACCTGCTGACGCCGCTGATCTACACGACGAGCGAAGAGATGTATCCCTTGACGGTGGGGCTGGCGTCGATGCTGACGAAGGAAGGGAACTTCGGCGTTGAAATGGCCGGATCGGTCATATCCTTTATCCCCACCTTTCTCATCTTTCTGTTCTTCCAAAAATATTTTGTGAAAGGCATTGCGCTGAGCGGCTTAAAATAGGCGGAAACGTTTGAACAAATCCATGTTCGGAAAGGAATATGCGGCGATGTCGGAAAAAACGAATCGGGAAGAATTTCAGGCCAAATTGGAACATATGATTTCGACGTTAAGGAACCAAATCATGAACGAAGAGATTAAAGTCGGGGAATATCTGCCGTCCGAACAAAGCCTGGCCCATCGGTTCGACCTGAGCAAAAATTCCGTCCGCAAAGGGTTGGAAACCTTGGTTTCCGAAGGGTTGATCGTCAAAAAGTCGCGGGTCGGAAATCTGGTCGTGTCCAACAAGCCCTATGATCAGGTCATTTTGTGGGTGGGCTATTATCCCTCCCTTTTAAGGGAAGCCAAGTTTTCGGAGATCGTGAAACAGTTTGAACAAGGCCACCCGAACATCAAGGTTCAAACCATCCCATTGCCCTATACCCAGTATCACCGGACGGTGCTTGACTTTTTCAAAAATGACATGATCGACGTGGTGTCGGTCAACTATAACGATTTTTGCGAATTTCCGAATCCCGGGGAGATTTTCGAACCGGTGGAGCAAGACGAAAACATCTATCCCTTTTTGCAGGAGCCCTTTCGGTCGCCGGAGGAGGGCAAGGCCTTTGTCAGGCCCTTCATCTTTTCACCGATCGTTCTGTGTTACAACCCGAAACATTTTCAAGACAACCGGATGCCGCTTCCCGACAGCAGCTGGAGATGGGCGGACGCGTTAAAGGCGGCCAAACAACTGACGGAGGAAAGGGCCGGGGAACGCCATTTCGGGGTCTATTTCCATCCCCTTTCCCTGAACCGCTGGCCGATCTTCCTGTTGCAAAATCATGTGTATTTCAAGCGGGATGAAAACGGCGGCGTGTCCTTTGACGGGGAGAAGCTGACGGAAAGCGTGAACATCATCCGGCAATTGTTCATCGAACAGGATATTTTGCAAACCTTTTTGTCCGACAACGACAGGGACGCGGAAAAGTTGTTCGTGCAGGAAAAGGTTTCGATGATCGTTTCCTCCTATTTCAGTTTGAACGAGTTCATCGAAACGGATTTGCGGTATGATATCGCCCCGCTCCCCTATCTGAGCGAGCCGCAGACCTTGCTGTTGATCATCGGCTTTGCCGTCAACAAGCATTCCCGTAAGTTCGGGGCGGCGAAAAAATTCATCGATTTTCTCGGCTCGCCCGCCGTTCAAGGTTATATCCGGAGGAATACGTTGAGCATCCCCGCCGTGAAAACGGAAGCGGAAAAAAGCGGGGACGAGGCCGTTTACAAACCGTCCCGGTTTCATCTTTTCCGCGAGATCATCCCGACCTACCGCTTATATTCCCATCTCGGCGTGACCTATGAGGAACTGGGCGAAATGAACAATGAATTGCGGCTGTATCTGTCGGGAATGCTCCCGGAAGAATTTTTTGTCCAACGGGTTCGTTCCATCTTAACAAGGCGAATGAAATCCAACAAGATGCGGAAAGGAGCAAATTAAATGAAGGTTGTCGTCTCAAGTGACAGGACCGTCCGTTTGGAGGAGAGGGACATCCCGAAAATCAAGGATCACTACGTTTTGATCAAAACGAAGTATTCGGCGATCAGCCCCGGAACGGAATTGTCCCAAATTGAAACGAGCGACGGACGGAAGGTTTGCCTGGGTTACAGCGCGATGGGGGAAGCGGTGCAGCCCGCGGTGGGCGGCCGGTTGTTGAGCTATGAATTTTGGCGGGAAGCCGCGGAAATCGAGAATCTGTACGCCATCAAAATCGCCCCGTTCAACCGTTACCAAACCCTCGATGTGGTCCGGGCCGTCTGCGCGTCGGAAAGGCGCGGGGACATCGCCTTATATACCGGGAACGACGATCATATCCTATTGGATTTATTGACGACCTTCCGCTTTACCATCGACGGAAAAACGGTGGAAAAGCGGATCGTCGGCGGGCTTTTGGGCCAGTGGGCGGTCTGGACGGCCAAAGCCGTGGAGTTGTTGGAAGAAATCAAAAAGGTGCGCACGAAAGACGCCATCCCGGCCGAATATTTGGCGCTGGCCAACGAATTGACCGATGCCAACGGGGCCGTTTTTGACGCGAAACACCGTTTTGCCGGATGCATTTCCGGGATCCATGAAGTATTGCGCCGGCAAGGATTGCTGAAAACCGCCGTCTGCCTGAGCGAAAAGGAAAAATTGTCTCCCGGCCAGGCGGAAGAAATCGACCGGATTTATGAGATGTATCCCCATTTGAACGATGATGAATTTGTGAAGAAGTTTTTATCCGACGATTAATGATCTGTGTCCCTTTTGTAAAACGGAAAGTTTTCCGGACCGCCAAAAAAGCGGTCGCCGCAAGGCCGGAAAATCGGAAAAAGGCTGAAGCCGTCCGGGGTTTATGGACGCGCCGAATCTAGAAGGGCAGCGCCGCATCAAAGGCCCTATCGGCCCTTTGGCCTCCGGTCCCGCCTTTGCCCATATCATCCGGGGCAGGATTTTTCCAATCCGCCGGACGCGGGTTTCCATCAGTTGATACGTCCGAAGCAGTCTTGGCTGGCGATATATCTTTATCTGTTGCATCCCTGTTGCCTGGAAAAAGCAACTCAGACCGTTTCAAGGCGGAACAATGATATTGCGGGAAGAAGGAAGCGGCCGTGGCGGGAGCAGAAAGTCGGAGAAAGGCAAAAACCGGTTCTCTTGAAATGGTGATCTGTCCGGATACAAGTCCAGCCGGGAGATTGGATTCTGGCGATTTCTGCCAATTCCGTTCGAAAGCATGTCTTTTTTAGGGCGGGGAATCTTTCCCGCCCGTAATATTTTTCGAGGTTTCATCTATGTCCGAGAGGGTTGATAAATGGGATAATTTGATGCAAGTTTTCAACCCGTGAAAAAAGGGCGTTAAACTTGGATTGGAACGCGGGAAATGAGATTGATCAATTTAAGAGGGAGGAAAGGAACGGAACGATGTCTTTCCTTTTATTTTTTATTGCAGGTTTGGAAGTAAAGGTGCCGATTCAATGAAACGAAAGGAGAGGCTCGTAGAAGGAATATGGTCACTGGAATCGGGAGAAATCGAAGTGCGATGAAAAGAAGGGGGAAGGGGCGCACATCAGCCGAATGTTGGCTTATGAGACAGCCCCTTCCCGATTTGGAGGTGGAAAGGTTAGCCTTTTTTTATATGGGATTCCGAAGAGATGACGGATATGGTTTCTTCGTATGTGGATTTTCTTGCCGGGTCGGCCAGCAATTTTAAACTGATCAAATCGATGAGATAAAAGGTGCTTAAATCGATCCCTGTGGAAAAATATCCGTTTTTCACCGGATGCATCGTCCATAAGGTGACATCGGACGCTTTGGTCAAAGGCGTTTCCCCGTAAGCGGTGAAAGAAACGACTTTGACGCCTTTTTTCTTGGCTTTCTCGATCGATGTAATCAGATCTTTCGTCTGTCCGGAACGGGAAAAAGCCAAAATCAGATCCTTTTCCGTGCACAGGGCGCTCCGAATCAGCATCAAATGGCTGTCCGTTATCGACTGGGAAGAAAGACCCATCCTGCTCAAACGGTAGTTGAATTCTTGAGCGGCCAGCCCGGAACTGCCCAACCCGTAAACGTAAATATTTTTCGCTTCAACGATCAGCTGGGTAACTTTATTGATCTGTTCATTTCTGTTCAAGTTTTGGATGTTATCGAACATATTTTTATAATGGTTTCTTAAAAAAACATGGATGTCATCATGGCTTTCATATTGCAGTTCTTGGGCCAGCTTCACTTTTAATTCGACAAAATTCTTGCAGGAAACCTTTTTTGAAAATCTTGTGATGGTAGAAGTGGAAGTTTTCGTTTTCTTCGCTAATTCTTTAATATTGCATTTGGTTGCTTCTTCAGGATGGGAAATTAAAAAATTGGCGATGCGCTTGTCTTTTTCGGACATAGAGGAATATTTCATTTGAATCTCTTTTAAGAGGGTGCTCATTATAGGCTCCTTTCCACCGTTCATAAACTGCCTGCAAAGATATTCCTCGTTATAAGTCATTTTTCAGCGCGCATTTGATTTTTAATGGAATTCACAAAACGCTGCGTGATCAATTGGGGCCTTGTGATGGCCCCGCCTACGACGACGGCGTGGGCGCCTAAGGAAATGGCTTTCGCGGCCATTTCCGGGGTGATGATGTTCCCCTCGGCAATCACGGGGATGCGGATTTCCTTCAACAATAATTTCAAGAATGAAAAATCGTCATCATAAATACGTTTTCCGGAAGTTTCTTCCGTATATCCGTAAAGGGTTGTAGAGATGCAATCAAAACCCAGTTGTTCCGCTTGCAAAGCGTCTTCCAAACCGGAGACGTCCGCCATCAATTTGACTTCGGGCGCTTTTTCCCGCGCATAGGCCACTAAATCGGCCAGTGAAACTCCTCCCGGTCTTTTTCGCTGCGTAGCATCTAATGCAATCATATCACAATTTGCCGCAAATAACTCATCCATTTCTTTTTTTGTCGGGGTAATAAAAACTTCGCTGCCGGGGTAATTCCTTTTTACGATGCCAATCACCGGGAGCGGCACTTCCTTTTTGATCGCCAAGATGTCTTCTTTGCTGTTGGCCCTTATTGCGGCCGCACCCCCTTGGAATGCGGCCAGTGCCATTTTCGACATGATGTAGGAACTGTGCAGCGGTTCGCCCTCCAGGGCTTGGCACGAGACAATAAGGGAATTTTTGATTTGATTTAGCAATCTACTCACCTACAATTTCGGAAATTTCATTTTTGATGATCGTCACTTGAGGTCCGTATATAATTTGGATTCCTTTTCCTTTCATCAATACCCCTTTTGCCCCGGTCTTCTTCAGCAGTTCTTCATTGACGGCGCCGGGGTCGTTGACCGTCACCCGCAGACGTGTGGCGCAGCAGTCGACGTTCACCAAATTTTCCTTGCCGCCCAACGCGTCGATGATCCTTTGGGCCCTTTCGGCCGAACCGGTGATGACAGTTGTTTCTTCATCGTCTTCCCGCCCCGGGGTTTTTAAATCGAATTTTTTGATAAAGAACGTGAACAAGAAATAGTAAACGAAAAACCACGGGATACCGATTAACGGAACGAACATCCAATTGGTTTTGTCGTTCCCTTGGAGAATGCCGAACAGGATAAAATCGATGAAACCGCCGGAAAAGGTTTGCCCGATGGTGATTTTAAAAATGTGCGCCATCATGAAAGCCAAACCGTCTAAAAAGGCGTGCAAAACATAAAGGAACGGTGCAATAAACAGGAATGAGAATTCGATCGGTTCCGTAATCCCGGTCAAGAAAGACGTTAAAGCGGCCGAGCCCATTAACCCTGCAACAACTTTTTTCTTTTCCGGTTTTGCCGTTTTATAAATGGCGTAGGCCGCCCCGATTAAACCGAACATCATCGTAATGAATCTTCCGGACATGAAGCGGGCAGTTCCGATATAAAATTTTTTCGTATCCGGATCAGCCAACTGGGCGAAGAATATGCGCTGCGTTCCTTCGACGAGATTGCCGTCAATGATCATGGAACCGCCCAAGCTCGTCGTCCAAAACGGCATGTAAAAGATGTGGTGTAGGCCGAAGGGACCAAGCAAGCGGAGAACAAAACCGTAAATAAAAGTTCCGACATAACCGGTCGCTTCCACAATTCCTCCCATTTTATAGATGCCGGACTGGACAAATGGCCATACGATAAACATGACCGCACCCAACAGGATGGCGGCAAAGGAAGAAATGATCGGGACGAATCGGGAACCGCTGAAAAATCCCAAAAATTGGGGGAGCTGTTTCTTATTATACCGATTGTGAAGCCATGCGACTAAAATACCGGAAATTACGCCCCCGAAGACACCCGTTTCGAGGGAATGGATGCCGAGGACGGATCCTTGGCCGACCGAGGCGGGATTTTCCGTATTGATTTGGCCGGTAATCGTCAACAGGGCGGATATCGTCGCGTTCATCACAAGAAAACCGAGCATTCCCGCCAGACCGGCCGTCCCTTTGTCGGTTTTTGCCAATCCGACCGCCACCCCGATGGCGAAAAGAAGGGCAAGATTGGCGAAAATGATATTTCCGGCACTGGACATAATGGTAAAGATCCCTTGGAGCCATGCGATATCCAAAAACGGATAGGCCTTAACCGTATTCGGATTGGACAGGGCTCCTCCAATTCCCAATAATAACCCCGCCGCAGGCAATACGGCAATAGGAAGCATAAACGACTTCCCGAATTGCTGGGCTTTCTCGAAGAAACTATTCATCAAAATACCTCCTGTTATGAAAATTATTTTCACATTAATTTTATATCATGTCTGGAAACGAATACAAGATGGCTGATGAACTTTTTGAAAATATTTTTTTAAGAGTACGTCGAAATGGGGGATTCGTTGGCAGAAAAGCGGTGATGGAACGCCTTTAACCGGTAACGTTCTCTATGGTTTTTCCATCGGCAGGACATGGATTGGAAAGCGAAGGGCGATCGGGGATTTGCAATCCTGGAAAAAAGGACAAAAAAGAGGACGAACCTTGCGGAATCGTCCTCCCATTGATGTGATTATTGTAATCCCATATTCCCTTTTTCCACGGATGCTTCCATCAATAAATCCGCAATATGCACCGCGCGCATCGTTCCGGAAAGGCCGTGCCGTTCGATTCCCATTTTCATTTGCATGAGGCATCCCGGGTTGGTGGTGACGATGGTGCAGGCATTGGTCATTTTGACCTTTTCCATTTTATGATCGAGGATTTGATTGGCCATCTCGGGCTGCAGAATATTATAAATCCCGGCCGAACCGCAGCATTTGTCCGCGCCTTCCAGTTCCACGAAGGCGGCCCCTTCGATCGCCTGAAGCAGTTTCCGGGGAGCGTCATGCACCCCCATTACGTTCCGCAAATGGCAGGAATCCTGGTAGGTGAGGATTTGTCCGGGCAGATGCAGGGGGACGTTTTTGTGAAATTCCAATTCCACCAAGATTTCCGTCATGTCTTTTACCTTGTTTTTGAAACGTTTTGCCCGTTCGCGCCAGTCTTTTTCATCTTTCAATAAATGGTCGTAATCGACCAAGTAGCCGCCGCAGCCGCCGGCGTTGAGGACGATATGATCCGCATCCGTTTGTTCGAAGGCCTCAATATTTCGTTTTGCCAATTCTTTCGCCTTTTCCTTTTCGCCGCTGTGGCCGTGGAGCGCCCCGCAGCATCCCTGGTTTTCCGGAACGACGACTTCACAGCCCGCCAGCTGCAGCAGGCGGATCGTATTTTCATTGGTTTTGAGAAACAAAGTATCCATTAAGCAGCCGGCGAAAAATGCGACGGTCGCCTTCTTTTCCCCGATGGGCGGGAAATGCCGCCTGCGGCCTTTCATCTCTTTTTTCTTCGGAACATACGGCAAAATTTTCTCCATTTCCGCCATCGTTTTCGGGAACAGCTTGAGAAAACCGATTTTCCTCGCCACTTTCTGCAATCCCGAACGCTGGTAAAAGCCGACCAGGCTCGTTGCCGCCTGCATCCGGCTCTGATGGGGGAACAGCCCTTCAAACACGGTTTTGCGGACCGCTTTGACGGGCAGGGAGCGGGCTTTGTGCTGCTCGAAGATGTGGCGGGCTTCCTCCAAAAGATGTCCGTATTTTACCCCCGCGGGGCAAACGGGTTCGCAGGCCCGGCACCCGAGGCATACGTTCAGGGTATGCTCCACTTCCTCGTAGGCGTCGATCACGCCGTCGCGGACGGCTTTCATTAAGGCGATCCTTCCCCGGGGGGAATAATATTCTTTTCCCGTTTCGATATAGGTGGGGCATGCGGGGAGGCAGAATCCGCAACGCATGCAGTTTAACAGTTCGTCCTCGTCCATTTTTTCCCGAAAGTCCTGCCGGACGGATCTCTGTTTTGTCAAGGAGGACATTTGCTTCACCACGCTTTGCTAATTTTTCAAGGCAGCTTAAACGACGGCCGACCGCAAGGGCGATTTTGAAGGAAGTTCGTGACGGATTTTCATAAGGAGCCGAGCCCCTGATCCTGCAAGCAGGAATCAGGAGGTTGCCCGGTTTTTCTCCGGGGCAAGGGTCTGCGGGCGTGATCACAGCTGCCGCGCGTTCAGGACCGGTGCAGGATCACCCTTTTCCTCGTTTCTTTGGCGAAGATTTTTCCGGGGTTTAAAATATTGTTCGGATCGAGGGCCTGTTTGATTTGCTTCATCACCCGGATACCTTCTTCCCCGAGCTGCCATTCCAAATAGGGGGCCTTCATTTGCCCGACGCCGTGCTCGCCCGTTATCGTGCCGCCGAGTTCGATCGCTTTTTCGAAGATTTCCGCAAAGGCCTTTTCCACCCGTTCCATTTCCTCTTTGTCGCGGATATCCGTGGTGCAGGTCGGATGGAGGTTCCCGTCTCCCGCATGGCCGAAGGTGGCGATGGTGACGTCGTATTTTTTCGCGATTTCGTTAATGGCCTTTACCATTGCCGCTACTTGGGAACGGGGAACGGTGGCATCTTCCAGAATGGTCGTCGGCTTGAGCCGGGCCAGGGCGGAGAGGGCGGAACGGCGGGCGGCGCTCAAGGCATGGGCCTCCTGTTCCGATTTCGCCGTTTGCACGGAGATGGCGTGCTGTTCGTAACAAATGTTTTCGATTTTTTCCATGTCCTTTTGAACGGTTTCGGCGTCCCCGTCCTGTTCGATGAGCAGGACCGCCTTGGCGTCGGTGGGCAGACCGATCTTCGCAAAATCTTCCACGGCTTTTAATGTCGGCTGATCCAAAAATTCCAGGGTGGCGGGAATGATCCGGGAGGCGATGATTTTGGAGACCGTTTCCGCCGCCCGGTCGATGTCGTCGTATAAGGCGAGAAGGGTCTTCTTCGTTTTCGGTTTCGGCAGCAGTTTCAGCGTCGCTTCCGTTACAATGCCCAAGGTGCCTTCCGAACCGACGATCAACTTCGTCAAGTCATAGCCGGCCACGTCCTTCGCCAGCTTTCCGCCGGTGCGGATGATGCCGCCGTTGGCCAGAACCACTTCCAATCCGAGGACGTAATCCTTCGTAACCCCGTATTTCAGCCCCCTTAAGCCGCCGGAATTTTCGCTGATATTGCCGCCGATCGTGGAGATTTTCATCGAGCTTGGGTCGGGAGGATAAAACAGCCCTTTTCGCTCGACGAATTCGATCAAATGCTGGGTGATGACGCCCGGTTGGACCGTTACCGTCAAATTTTCCTCATCCAGCTCCAAAATTCGATTCATGTGCCGGAAATGCAGAACGATGCCGCCGTTTACCGGCGACGTGCCCCCCGACAAATTCGTGCCCGATCCCCGGGGGACGATCGGGATTTTGTGCTCGTTGCAGAGCTTGACGATTTCCGCCACTTCCTCCGTATTTCTCGGAGCCACGACGCAATCCGGCATCGACTGGTACAGGGGAGTCGCATCATAGGAAAAGACCAGTCTGGCACTCTGGGAATCTTCCACATTTTCCGGCCCGACGATGGAGATGAGTTTTTCTTTGAAATCTTCGGTCAAGAGAGGCATACGCTCACTTCCGTTCTTTAATGGGATTTTTTCTGATCGTTGGCTGATCCTGTCTTTAGGTGATCCCTCTTTAAAATGAGAAATCGGCATGCATGTGAACAGGTTGCATATTGCAGGCATGTTTGGCATACAAATCCATCTGGGCAAGCGTTTTGACAGCCCTTTCATTATTTTGCAGAAAGAAAACCCGTGTTCCACGGTAGCTATTTGGCTATACTTCATTATATATAACTTTGAAATTTTCTTCCAAACAAAATTTTGAATGAAGCTGAATTGATTTTAAGCGTTTTTTCTTTGATAATTATTTAAAAAGGAATTTCGTCTTGCCGATTATCATGTTAAATATTGAGCAGATTTCTCCCCGGTTCTCCGGCCAAAAAATGCTCGGGAACATGGAACGGCCGGTCCTTACGGAGCCGATGAATGGGGTCGGAAAATGAAAACAAGCCAATAACTGCTGACGCTTGGAGGAAAACGAAATGAGCTCATTGTTATCGAGAATTGAACAAAATTTATCGAGGCTGTCCGATGCGGAAAGGAAAATCGGGCAATATATTTTGGAGCATCCGAACCTGGTGCCGCATATGACGACCAAGGACTTGTCAAAAAACAGCGGCGTCAGCGAGTCCAGCGTCATCCGCTTTTGCAAGTCCATCGGGATCGGAAGCTTCAAATCCTTTAAACTCGAACTCGTTAAAGAATTGACATTGACCGAGATGAATTTGACCGACTTTTCCATTCTCCATAAAAAGGACGGACCCTATGACCTGTTTCAAAAAGTGACGTACGTGAATAAATCGGCCATCGAGACGATCCCCGCCTCCCTCGACCGCAAGGAGTATGAAAAGGCCATTGATCTGATATTGAACGCGGAAAAGCTGGTTTTTTACGGTGTCGGCGGATCGGCAACCGCCGCATTTGACGGTTATTACAAGTTTATGCGGCTGGGCTACCATTGCACCTTTACCCATGATTTCCATTCCCTGTTGTCGTTCATTCCGTACATGGGCAAAAACGATGTGTTTTTTGCCATCAGCATGTCCGGGAAAACGAAGGATGTGTTGGAATTGTCCCGTTTTGCCCAGCGCAAGGGAGCGAAGGTGATCGCCATCACGAATATCGGGAAATCGCCGCTGTATAAAGAGGCGGACATCCGTTTGTGCACGCCTGTCGTCGAGTCCGATTACCGAATCGGGAGCATCCCGTCAAGGATGACTCAGCTTACGATTATCGACGCCCTTTATTTAAGCATTTTCCAGGCAAAGGGAGAATCGATCCTCAGCCAGTTCCATGAGGCGAGAAATGAAGTCGTTCGCTTGAGAAGGTAAAAATTAAGGAATATGGCGGAAAGGGGGATTTCTGCCCGTTTAGAAATTAAATTTCATAAAAATAAAGAAATAAATTGACAAAAAATTTCATTAGAATTACAATTTAATTGAAAATAAAATTCTATACAAAGGAAATAAAATTCTATAAAAGAGGGTGGCCGGATGCTCGAGCAACTGACAACAGAAAAGAGAAACCCGAATACGATGGATATAGATCAGATGTCCATTAAAGAAATATTGCAGATTATGAATAAGGAAGATCAATCCGTACCGATAGCCATCAGCAAAGAGATTGACAAAATTGAAAGCGCTATACAAATGGTGATTGATTCCTTTCGGCGCGGGGGAAGGCTGATCTACATCGGAGCGGGAACAAGCGGACGGCTGGGGGTTTTGGACGCGGCCGAATGTCCGCCCACCTTCGGAACCGATCCCGCCATGGTTCAAGGGATTATTGCCGGAGGAAAAGAAGCCTTTACCCGCGCCGTGGAGGGAGCGGAAGACAATGAACAAATGGGAGGTGATGACCTAAAGGCGATTCGGCTGACAAATCTTGATACGGTGGTTGGCATTGCCGCAAGCGGAAGAACCCCGTATGTGATCGGCGCCTTGAAATACGCCAAATCCATCGGGGCGAAAACGGTAAGCATCAGCAATAATAAAAATTCGATTATCGGAACATTGGCAGATGTGGCCATCGAAGTCGAAACCGGCCCGGAAGTGCTGACGGGTTCCACCCGTTTAAAGGCCGGTACCGCGCAAAAATTGATTTTGAACATGATATCCACAGTCTCCATGATCGGAATTGGGAAAGTGTACAAAAATTTAATGGTGGATGTCCGCCCGACCAATCATAAACTGATTGAACGGTCGAAGCGGATCATCATGGAAGCCACCGGGGTCGACTATGAGACGGCGGAAAAATTTTTCGAAGAAGCAAAGCGCAATGTGAAGGCGGCCATTACCATGATTTTATTAAATTGCAGCTACGACGAGGCAGTGGAAAAATTGAAAAAGGCAAAAGGATTCATCCGAAAAACTTTATAAACGTTTGGGGGGTAAAAATTGAAAAAAGAGGAAAGATTGGCCAAAGAGATATTGGAAGCGATCGGGAGCGGGGAAAATATCCAATCTTTCAACCACTGTATGACGAGGCTGCGTTTGCAATTAAAAGATTATCAAAAGGCAGATATCAACAAAATCAAAGAAATTGACGGCGTCTTGGGTGTCATCGAAGATGATACGCTGCAAATCGTCGTCGGTCCGGGGACGGTGAACAAAGTCGCCGACGAAATTGAAAAATTGACCGGGATTCGGAAGGGAGAAACGCTGAACGTTAACGAAGACGACATTGCAAAACTTACGAAAGAACAAATCAAAAAGAAAAACAACACTCCATTTAAAGCGCTTTTAAGGAAAATCGCTTCGATTTTTATCCCGTTGATTCCAGGGCTGGTTGCTTCCGGTATTATTAACGGAATCGCCAACTTCGCCATCAACGCCGGAGTAAGCAGAGAAGAAACTTGGATGAAAATTTTGCTTCTCTTGGGCGGCGGAATATTCTCCTATTTGGCCATCCTCGTCGGCTGGAATACGGCCAAAGAATTTGGCGGAACGCCGGTTCTTGGGGCTTTGGCGGGCATCATCATCATGAATCCGGCATTGGCGGAAATCACGTTGTTCGGTTCGGCATTGACCCCGGGACGGGGCGGATTGATCGGTGTTATGTTCGCCGCCTGGTTGATGGTCTATTTTGAAAAGTTGTTCCGAAAAGTGGTCCCGAGTGCAGTGGACATTATCTTTACTCCCTTATTGGCCTTATTGACGGTAGGATTGATAACGATTGTCGCCGTGCAACCCATTGCCGGGGTTTTGTCTGACGGCATTACCAACGGGATCAAGACCATATTGGATGTCGGCGGTGTGGTAGCGGGCGCCATTCTAGCGGGATTCTTCCTGCCGCTTGTCATGGTCGGATTGCATCACGGATTGACGCCGATCCACCTGGAACTGATAAACACGCTGGGATCCACCCCGCTTTTGCCGATACTGGCGATGGCAGGAGCCGGTCAAGTGGGTGCCGCGATCGCGGTCTACGTCAAAACGAGGAACAAACGTTTGCGGAACATCATCAAGGGCGCTTTGCCCGTCGGATTCTTGGGTATCGGTGAACCGTTGCTGTACGGTGTAACCCTTCCCTTGGGCCGTCCCTTCGTTACCGCCTGTTTGGGAGCCGCCGTCGGAGGGGCGTTTCAAGCGGTCATGGGCACTGCCGCAAAAGCGATCGGTGTTTCCGGATTGACGTTAATTCCGTTGATTGTGGACAACAAATTTCTCATCTATTTCTTAGGCCTTGTCATTACTTACATCAGCGGATTTATCTTTACCTATCTGTTCGGATTTAAAGAAGAAATGGCAAACGATATCTAATCCTCATATATGGAAAAAGGGAGAAATGCCTTCGGCTCTCCCTTTTTTCTTCCTTTACCGAAAGGAGATGTGGCGATGCTGGGCATATCCGTTTATTTGGGGGAACCAAGCTTCGAGAAGCAGGAAGAATATGTGGAAAAAATGCGCCGAATCGGGTTTTCGCAGATTTTCACTTCTTTGCATATCCCTGAAGACGATCAGGCCGTTTACAAAGAAAGGATCCAATCGCTGGGGAAGATTGCAAAAAAATTGGGCATGGAATTATATGCGGACGTTTCCACAAAATCTTTGCAAAGATTGGGTTTATCATGGGATGACGCGGATGTCCTCTTGGATTGGGGGCTGACCGGTTTACGGATCGATTACGGGATCCCTGAAAAAACCGTTGCCGAACTCTCCAAAAAGGTGAAGATCGCCTTAAATGCCAGCACCCTTTCCCAAGAGCAGCTGGAGCTTTTGGACCGGTACGGAATGGATGTCCGTTCCGTGGAAGCGTGGCACAACTACTATCCCCGTCCGGAAACCGGATTGGGCAGGGAAGGGTTTTCGGAAAAAAATGAATGGCTGAAAAAACAGGGCTTGAAGGTTATGGCCTTCGTTCCCGGAGACGGGGAAAGGAGGGGGCCGGTCCATGAAGGATTGCCGACTTTGGAAGATCATCGGCATCAATCCCCTTTCGTTTGCTTTCTGGATCTTCGCCATCACTTTGGTGTCGATAAAATCTTTATCGGCGATCGGTCGATCGGGGAACATACTTACAGGCAATTTGAGGCGTACCAAAACCGGTTGATCATCTTGCGGGCCAAATATTTTTTGAACGATATAGATTTGAAGGAACGGTTCTCGGTTCCCCAATCGAACCGTACGGATGAGGCGAGGGACGTGGTCCGGTCCGAACAGTCCCGTGTGGAAAAACTCGCCGGAAAACCCGTCCGTCCGGAAAATACGACGGAACGGCCGGTTGGCGCCATCACGCTGGATAATGAAAGATACGGACGATATGAAGGGGAATTGCAGATCGCAAAAAGAAACTTGCCCGCCGACGAAAGGGTGAATGTGATCGGAAGGGTGATTGATGAAGACCTGCCGCTTCTCTCCTATATCAGAGGCGGGACCAAATTCCAAATTATTTGGGTATAACCCGGTTTAAAAAACCCGCAGAATTTTGGCACATTCTGCGGGCTGATTTTTTTCTCTAGCGGTTTCGTCGAGGCCATCCGCCCATCGGTTCGCGTATTAAAAAACGGTAAAAAACCGCCCGTAATTCAACTGATCTCCAAATGCTCCTTCAACAGCGTCTGCAATTTTTGCCTTTCGGCCTCCGGGACGATGTAATAATAAATCCGGTCGATCATTTTGCCTTGTCCTTGGATTTGATGCTGGTGGATGTTTTCGGCTGCCTGTTTATAATTTTTTTGAATGGAGACCATCTCGGAAAAGGTCAAGTTCGTCCGGACGTTTTTCCCGAGGGCTTGGAAAATGTCCCCGTAACGGGCGAGGGTGCTGAGACTGGCCCCTTCCTTGATCACCTGTTCGATGATTTTCCGCTGCCGCTCTTGCCTTCCGAAGTCCCCCCGCGGATCCTCGTACCGCATCCGGGAATACTTTAAGGCCTGTTCCCCGTTCAACGTGATTTTTCCCGCTGGGAAATGTTCCCCTTCATAAGTAAAGGCGAAATCGTTGTCGATGGCGATTCCGCCGACGGCATCGACAATCTCTTTAAATCCTTCCATATTGATTTGAATGAAGTAATCGATGGGAATGTCCAAAAAATTTTCCACTGTGTCGATGGCCATCTCCACACCGCCGTAGGCGTAGGCGTGGTTGATTTTATCCTCGATCCCTTTTCCGACGATTTCCGTCCGCGTATCCCGCGGAATGCTGACCATTTCGACGGATTTTTTCTCCGGATTGACGGTCATGACGATGATCGTATCGGAGCGGCCCCGGTCGTTTTTCCGCTGGTCCACGCCCAAAAGCAGAACGGAGAAGGGATCGACTTTTTCCAGCTGGACTTCTTCCTCCCGTTTTTCCGAAACCTTGCGGATCGGCTGGTGCATCGATTCCATCGTTTTCGAAAGGGAGTAGTAAATATGATAGAGGTAGGCACCGATGGCGATCAAGAGGACCGCCAGTACGGACAGTAAAATTCGCCTCCATTTTCTTTTCTTTTTCTTCGTTTTTTCCAAAAAAATTCCCCCTGTCAACAAAAGATGATTTGAAATCTGTTCCTTTTTATCAAATGTGTCAAATCATCAATTGATATAGACGAATGCTTTAAAAAAATGTTACAAACGGTTTTTTATCGGACGGCTTATCGAGCACGTTCCCCCGCACGGGATGTATCCCCTCCATCCGCTCCCTGTTCCGCCTTTCCCCTTCCTTTCCTCCTTTGCATGCAACCGAAACAAACTCATGTACATATTTTATCAAAATTTGTATCATTATCGCTGATTTTGCCAAAATTTCGGAAAACCGTTATCCCACGCGGGCCAAATCAAATTCGCAGAAAGTTCCTCCCGGGTAAGTCATACAAGATTAATAAGCTTGTTGAAAAATGGTGAATTCTTTTATAAAATATCATAAAATATGTAATTTTTAATATTTACATAACACTTCCATTATGATAGTTTTTAATTGTTACAAAATTATAATTGACCATTATAGGGATAAATGGGGAGGGGTTGAAAAACGGCGGAAAGCATTTCTATTAATTCTGGTATCCTTAAAAAAATATGATAAAAGGAAAGGAGCAGATGAATGGCGAAGAAAGTTTTTAACATACTTTTCGCTTTTTTGTTAATTTTTTCAGCCTTTTCCATCCATTTGCCCGCCTATGCGAAAACCGGCGATCTGCCGGTGAAAAAGGTGGATGGGAAACGGCCGGAAATCAAACACGGCTGGAAGCTTTCCAAGCCGGAAGACCAGCGGCACGATCCCAATGAAAAGGTCCGCATCGTCGTGGAATTGAAAGAGGATCCGGCGATCGTCAGCTTGGCTAAGAAAAACGTAAAATATTCAGAAATATCAGCATCTTCTCGAAAAAGCTTGGAACAAAAAATCCTGAATGAACAAAACCAGGTCAAAAAGCAAATCAGGGATAAAAATATCGCCGTTAAATTTTTACATGAATTTACGACGGTCTATAACGGTTTCAGCGCGGAAGTAAAGTACAAGGATATCGCACAAATCGAAAAGATCAAACAGGTGAAAAACGTCTTCATTTCCAATAAATATGAACGCCCGAAAGAAAAACCGGAGATGAAATACAGCAAAGAATTGGTCCAAGCCCAAAAGGCATGGCAGGCAACAGGTTTTAAGGGCGAAGGGATGGTCGTCGGGATCGTCGACTCGGGCATCGATTACACCCATAAAGACATGAAATTGACGGATCCCTCGAAGGCCAAATTGTCCAAGGAAAAAGTGGAAAAGCTGGTCAAGGACAACGGGCTCCCCGGCAAGTTCTATACGGACAAAGTCCCTTACGGGTACAATTATATGGACCAATCGGATGAAATCCGCGATCTTGGTTCGGCAGCTTCCATGCACGGCATGCATGTTGCCGGGATCGTCGGCGCCAACGGGGATGAAGCGAACGGTGGCATCCAGGGGATCGCTCCGGAAGCCCAGCTTTTGGCGCTGAAAGTCTTCGGCAACGATCCGGATGCCGGATACACCTACGGCGATGTTTATGTCAAAGCGATGGACGACGCCATCAAATTGGGGGCCGACGTCCTGAATCTGAGCTTGGGATCTCCCGCCGGGTTCGTCTCGCCGGATGATCCGGAACAGCAAGCCGTGAAACGGGCGGTGGACAGCGGGGTCCTCGTTTCCATTTCGGCCGGGAACTCCAATTATTTTGGAGATGGATATTTCTATCCTTTGGTCTCCAATCCTGACTACGGGTTGGTCGGCTCGCCGGGGGTAGCCTATGAATCCCTCCAAGTCGCCTCCATTGAAAACAGCTTCATCGATTTGGATGCCTTTAAATATGACATCGATGGAACGAAGGGAACCGTCGGCTATAAGTCCGCTTCTAGCGCCCATCCGAAGGATTATTACCAGAAAACCTTTGAGCTGGTCCATGTCGGATTGGGATACCCGGAAGACTTTAATGGGAAAGATGTGAAGGGAAAATTTGCGTTAATCCAACGGGGAGAAATTCCTTTCGCCGAGAAAGCGCTGAACGCCCAGATGGCGGGGGCCAAAGGGGCGATCATTTACAATGATAAACAACATCAGGATGGTTACGTGGACATGGCCACGGACCCGAGAATTACCATCCCGCAGCTGTTTATTACCAATGCGGATGGAGAAAAATTGGCGTCCGCCCTCGATAGCGGGAAAAAGGTTCAAATCACCTTTGGTGATGATAAAGTCACCATTGCCAATCCGGAAGCGGGGAAAATGAGCGCCTTTTCCTCCTGGGGCTTGACGCCGAACCTGGATTTCAAACCGGAAATCACCGCTCCCGGCGGGAACATCCTCTCCACCCTCAATGACAACCAGTACGGGATCATGAGCGGCACCTCCATGGCGGCGCCCCATGTTGCCGGCGGCGCGGCGCTGGTCCTCGGGCGGGTGGATAAGGAATTTAAATTGACCTTGGCCGACCGGGTGCATATGGCGAAGAATCTGTTAATGAACACCGCCAAACCGGTGAAAGACGGGGAAAACACCTATGAATCCCCCCGCAGGCAGGGGGCGGGCCTGATGCAAATCAACGCGGCCCTGTCCACTCCCGTAGTCGTGACGGAGAAAAACACGGGGGAAGCGAAGGTCGCCTTGAAGGAAGTCACCGAAAATACGGTTACCTTCCGGCTTACGGCCACCAACTTTTCGGACGAAAATGTGAGCTATCAGGTGAAGGGCACGGTGCAGACCGATGCGCCTGCTGATGTTAGAGGAATCTACGTCGTGGCTCCCGATCAGTTGGAGTCTTTGGATCTGGCCGAATACGGGGCGACGGTCAAGGTGAACGGTCAGGAAGAAGCCAGCATCAATGTTCCGGCCCACGGTTCCGTTGACCTTACCGTCACCGTGGACGTTTCCAAAGTGGATGGAGATTTGAACAAATCTTTCCCCAACGGTTATTGGCTGGAAGGGTTCATTCTCTTGACCGATCCTTCGGACACAAACCCGGCTCTCTCCGTGCCCTATGCCGGCTTTAAAGGGAAATGGGATCAGGCGCCCATCGTTGACGCGCCGGTCTGGGATCTCGAAACCTATTACGGATTCACGGGCGTGCTCACCCCCACCGAAGATGGAGACTATTCCTACTTGGGATACGATCTCGCTTTGAAAACTTACAATCCGGAAAAAATCGCCATTTCTCCGAACGATGGCGCCTACAACAAGGCAGTGCCGGTCCTTTCCCTGCTCCGGAACGCCAAATCCTTGCAGGTGAATGTCCTCGATGAGGACGGGAAACTGCTTCGCGTGCTGGCGACGGAATATAATCTTCCGAAGAGTTACGACGCGACTGCGCCCTATTATTTGTCCGATCTCTGGGGATGGGACGGCCTTGTGAACGGGAAACCGGTGCCCGACGGGCAATACTATCTGGAAATCGTGACGGTCATCGATTATCCCGGCGCGAGACCCCAGTCTTTAAAATTGCCGGTGAAGGTGGACTCGAAGGCGCCCGAGATCCAGGCAACTTTCGATACGGAAACGGGAAAGATTGCCGCCGAATTTTCCGATGACAAGGGCGTACAATATTGGGAAGTGCTTGTCGACGGACAATCGGTGTTTGGACGAATCCCGCCGGCGGTAAAGGAAGTCCAACTGGAAAAGATCGTGAATGAAAAACAAAGGCTGGAAGTCGCCGTCTTTGACGATGCCGGCAACCAGGCGAAGACCGTTCTGCAGGAAGGCGAAGACAAGATCGGGCCGGAAATCTTTTGGGTAGCGCCGGAAAAACTTGCTGTTCTCAATACTTCCCCGGTGGAAGTATCCGGATTGGTTTCCGATCCGTCCGGCGTGGAAGCCGTTTACGTGAATGGGGAACCGGCGGAACTGGAGTATAATAATTTCTTAGGCAGCTACGTCTTCTATAAGGAATTGGAGCTGGACGACGATTACCACGAAATTAAGATCAAGGCCGTCGACAAGCTGGGCAATGAATCGCAAATCGTGCGCAACTTTATCGTCGATACGACAGGGCCCGAATTCGATCTGACCCATGTGCCGAAGACCGTCAGCCCGGAAACGGTGAAAGCGAAAGTAACCGTCGGCGTCAAAGACAACTTTGACTCGTTAAGGGTGTATTTGAACGACAGCGAAATCTTCCATAAAGATTTGAGCGCGCCGTACGGCAAGAAAGAATTTTCGCAAACATTGGAACTGACCCTCGACCTGCCGGATGACGAAAACACCTTCACATTGAAGGCGGTTGACGTGGCCGGGAACGAAACCGTCCAATCCTTCACCATCGCCAAGAAGGAAGACGGAGATGACAACGGCGGCGGTGATGACGGCGGCAACAACGGCGGCGACAACGGGGGCGGCGATAACGGCGGAGGCGATAACGGCGGCGACAATGGCGGTGACGACGGCGGCAACAACGGTGGTGACAATGACGGCAACAACGGCGGCAATGGAGGCAATGGCGGCAACAACGGCGGGAACAACGGAGGAAATAACTCCGGCGGGAACGACACCGGAAATGGGAATGACAGCGGCGGCAACAACCAAGCCGGCGGAAACGACAGCACCGGCGGAACGGATACGGGAACAAACGGTTCGTCGGGCAGCCTCCCCGATACCGCGACAAACCATGGAAACCTCCTGGCCGCGGGACTGCTGACCATCCTCACGGCCTCGGCGCTTGCCGTTTACACCCGCTTCCGAAACCGAAAAAAAATAACGGAATAAACGGATGAAGAGATTGTCCCAAAAGTGTTCGCGGCGCGTTCGCTTTTGGGACGCTTTTTTGTTCCGAAAAAAGAAAACCGTTCCCTTTTAGGTCCCTAACCCTGCCTGAAAGGAGGGTTTCTAAACCTGCAGCTACTCATATGCCAATGAATCTTGAATTCTCATCCCCGTACATCATCTTTCCCGGATCGCGGTTCCGGCGGAGGAATAGCGGATCCGGCATGCTCGTTCCCCGCGATCTGGGCGGAAGCCGCCAGGCCTTCCATCCGAAGGTCCGGTTTCTTTGCCGCCCGGTTTTTCGTGGACCTTGCTCAATCATTTGGGGGTGTCTTAAGTTCACATAGTTCATCTTCGCCGGATTGCGGAGGGAGCTGAGGAAGCGATGACTGACCGTCTTAAGTTCACATAGTTCATTCTTGCCCGTTTTTTTCGCGCGCCCGGAATGGCGCAAACCTTCGGAAGGAAATTAGCGGTACTAAGGCCCAGCGGTCTTTTCCGCCGGCTGAAAGGAAAGGGGCTTTCCCGGGGGGAAGCCGAGGAAACCGGAGGCAATCCCGAAGACAACGGGGGCACGGATCCGGAAAGGCTTTCCCGGCGGGGCGGAAAATCACGTATAATAAAACCGGCAAAGGAAAAATTGAAAAGAAAAGGCATTTTCTTTAATTGGAGGAAAAAAGATGAAAATCTTGATGGTCACCGCCTTCGCCTATCCCCACGGCGGCGGGCTGTCCTCCCATGTAAAAACATTGAAGGCCGGGTTGGAACATCGCGGCCATGGGGTGGATGTTCTCTCGTTTTCGGATGTTCCCCTTGTCAAGCGGTATTGGGTGAGGGGCGGCAGCTATCTCCGCAACCGCCGGGAACACGGTGCGGGGTTTTATTGGAGCCAACAAAAACGCAGCGAAATTTTGCGAAAAACTTTGGCGGAAGCTTCTTCCCGTTACGATCTGATCAATGCCCAGGATGTGATGGCGGCGGCCGCATCCGCGGCCTCCGGCCTTCCCGTGGTGCTGACCGTCCACGGCTATCTGGCGTACGAAGCCGTCAGCAAAGGAAGCGTCGAACCGGGCGGCATCTACGAAAAACGGCTGCTGGAGATGGAAAAAAAGGCGTACCGGCTGGCGGACCGATTGGTGGCGGTGGACAGGCGCATCCAAGCTTATGTGAAAAATTTAAGCGGAAAAGAAGCGGCGGCGATCCCGAATTTTATCAACGCGGAGGAATTCAAGCCAGATAAGGAGGATAATGAAAAATACCGGGAAGAATTGGGCTTTTCCCAAAAGGATTTTATCTTTTTTGTCCCGAGAAGGTTAACGGAGAAAAACGGGGTCATTTATCCGGTTTTGGCCTTCGCCGCGGCAAAAGAGGACTTGCCGGGAGCGAAACTCGTCTACGCCGGGGCGGGGGAGGAAGCTGTACGGCTGAAAAAGGAGATCGGCGGAAAAAAATTGAACGGCCGCGTCCTTCTTCTCGGCGAAGTGCCCCATGAACAAATGATGAAATATTATACGATCAGCGATGCCGTCCTGATCCCGAGCGTCCATTCCGCCGGGGTGGAAGAGGCGACGAGCATCTCCGCCCTGGAGGCGATGGGCTCCGGTTCTCCGGTCATCGCCTCGGCGGTAGGGGGATTAAAGGAAATCATCGCCGACGGGGAAGACGGTTTGCTTGTGGAGGAAAAAAACGTCCGGGAGCTGTCCCGGGCGATGACCGCCCTTTTTCGCGACGCGGAGTTGCGAAAACGGCTGGCCGGCCGGGCCCGAAGGAAGGTGGAACAATCCTTTTCCCATCTGGCGGGCGCGGAAAAATTCGAACGGGTATACATGGAGGCCCTGCAAGAAAAGAAACCCTTGCGCGGTGCGGCGGATCAAAACGGGGAAGCACGCCCATAAAGGAAAAAGGGCGGGACGGAATTGAAATGCCGGCCCGGCCCTTTATCCTATCCGTTTTTCTTATAAACCGGCTTGGCGTAAAAAATGAAGCGTTCCGGCGCGTTTCCGATGTAGCGGAAAGGATAGCAGGTGGTGACCGTCAATATTTCCTCGGGGGCGGTGGAACGGATGACGGAAGTATCATCGGCGTCCACGATTTCGGTATCGTAAATTTGATACTCAAAACTGCCGTAAGGAAGCTCCAAAATGAAGGAGTCGCCGATTTCCAATTGGTCGAATTGCCGGAAGACCGTATCCCGGTGGCCCGATAAAACGATCTGGTCGTTTTGCAGCGGAAGAGCCGTCCCTTCGTAATGGCCGACGCCCCTTTCCAAATCGTCCTCATCCGTGCCTTCGACGATCGGGAGCTCCTTGTTCAATTTGGGCACGAGCAACAGGCCGATCGTGTCTCCTTTGTTAAAGGCAAGCTTGTTCACGTCGATGGATTCGGCCGGCACTTTTTTGCCGTTGACGGTGATTTGCTTCTTGTCGATCAATTCTTTCGCCTCTTCTTTTTTCGCTTCCACCTTTTGCTTGCCGTCCCAGATTTGAAACAGGGAATAGCCGACGAGCGCCGCCCCGGTCAGAAACAGAAGGGCGGCGAAAATTTTTAAAAATTTGTTCAAACCGATCACCCGCAACCAAAGATTTCGAATTATTCAAAATTCCCTCGCCATTATTTTACTATAAGCGGCTTCAAAAATAAATCCGGACATGGAGGGCGGCTGCCCGGGAAAGCGCGGCAGAGATACGACGCAAACGACGGAATTTCTCCTTCTTTTCTCGGCAATCTTCGGCAAAATAAAAGGCCCGGCGGACTTTCACGTCCGTTCCGGGCCCCTTCCGCTTTTCGATCGCTCGGATGGATGTAAAGGCTTCCGTTCAGCTGATTTCCAAATGATCCTTTAAAATTTTTTGGAAATCGGCCAGTTCCTCTTCATCCGCGAAATAGTACCAAATATTTCCGATATATCCCCCCGAGCCTTTTTTAAACTGCAATTGCTCTACGTTTTTCCGGGCGTTGCTGTAGTTTTTCTGGATATTCAAAAGGTCGTTGAAGGTTAAATTGGTTTTTATGTTGTCTCCCAGCGCAGCAAACATGTCCTGGTAATTCCATAGGGTGGAGACGCTTGCCGTCTTATTCATGATCGCTTGGATGATCAATTTTTGCCGCAGCTGCCTGCCGAAATCTCCCCGGGGATCCTCTTTGCGGATGCGGGAGAACACCAGGGCCTCTTTTCCGTCCAGCGTCACTTCCCCTTTGGGGAAATGGTAGCTGCCGTGCCGCAAATCCATGTCATTATACACGGTGATTCCCCCGACCGCATCCACAATTTCCTCGAAGCCCTCCATGTTGATTTTGATATAGTAGTCGATCGGGATATCCAAGAAGTTTTCCACGGTTTTTACCGACATTTCCACACCGCCGAAGGCATAGGCGTGGTTGATCTTGTCCTTCGTCCCGCGCCCGACGATTTCGACGTAGGTATCCCTCGGAATGCTTAACATTTTGACTGATTCCGTTTTCGGATTGACGGTCAAAACGATCATCGTGTCCGAGCGTCCCCGGTCGTTCGGCCGTTCGTCCACGCCGAGGAGCAGGACGGAAAAGGGTTCTTTGTCTTTCAGGGACAACTCCGTCTGCCGTTTATCCGATTTGGCAATCGGCTGGTGCATCGTCTCGAGGGCTTTGTTGGCAGAAATCAACATGGATATTAAATAGGCGGAGACGGCTAAAAAGAGGACGGCCAAAACGATCAGGAATATTTTCAGGCGCCGTTTTTTCCGTTTTCGTTTCCACTTTTCCGAGCGCATGTTCCTTTCCCCGTTTCTTTGGATTATCGTTAACCGTTTGAGGCAAAATTTGACAACAAATGCATGTATAATCTTATTCTTTTTTCCTCTCAGCGTCAATATCGTTGAGAAGATTCCGGATTTTCCATTTTTCCGGGCTTGCGATGCCGGGTTGGAATGATTTCCCTGTTCCCATCCCTTCCCGTCCCATTTTGACCGCCGGGAATTTCGCGAGAAGGCCGCCGGGTCCGCTTGTCCGGGCCGCTTCCCCCGAATCGGCCCTATAGGATGGCCGGCGCAGGTTTTCGGCATGATCGGCCGGATATTGTTCCGCATAGGACCGGTATGTCCGTTCTTCAGGGTCGGAAAATGCGGCATCGAGAAAAACGCATAGTCCCACAAGGACGGATTCCGGCATCTGGAAATAGTCGTAAGACACCCCATGGGACGGTCCGCCATCTCCAACCTTTTGTTTTTCATTTTAACACTTACGTTCAACAAGGGAAAAAATTTGTCCGGCATAAACGAAAAAATAACCGTCATCCCGGAAAGAACGTCCATGATCGCGGGGGCAAATGTCCATCATCGCATCCGTTGTCCGATTAACCGGGGCGGTTTGTCTAACACGACACAGTTCCCTTTTCAATCATGGCGGAGTTCGAACGGACATGCCGATCGCTCGTCCGGTGACAACTGCTTTTTCCGGCGGGGGTTGCGGGACATGCCGGTCGCTTTCCCGGCGGCAAGCGCTTTTTTCCGAAAGGTCCCGGATGCGGGACTTTCCTCATGGATTCCCGCGGCCACCCAAATCTTCCTTTTTCTCCGATCCGGGCCGCACCTTTCCGAACATGGCGGGCGGTCCCCGATTTTGGACAAATTGGCAAATTTTTTTGAGCGCCGCCGGCAGCATGCTTGCATTTACAAAATCTTAATCTAAATTTAGAATAGATTAATAGAATCTTTAAGGAGCGAATCCCGATGGAAAAAAATACATCCTGCGGCCGTCGGCCTGTTCTGTTTCGCAAGAAAGCCGCAGCCGAATTCACACGGAAGAAAGCTGCCGACAGGGGAAGCGGCCTGGGCATGCCCCTTTTGGCAAACGCCGGTTTTCCCGGCGAAGCCGTTTCCGGGACCGGCAGGGAACAAAGGGTTGACGGACGACCGGGCAATCGCGGGGAAGCAAGGTCCCATTTTCGGAAGGGCAGCGGGGAAGCCGTCCACTCGCCGGCAGATGCGGCAAGTTTGCTAAAACAGCGGGAACGGGTTGGCTGAAGCGGCGATGGCAAGGGAGATCTTGATCGAAATCTACCTGGCTTTTTTCAAAGCCGTTTTTGCCCTTTTCAAGTGGCTTCCCCTGCAAGAAAAGGTGACCTTTGTCGTATCCTTTAAAGCGAATCCCCTGGCGGTCTATAAAGAAATGGAACGGTTAAATTTCCCAGGAAAAGTGGTTTTCCTTTGCAAAGGAAACTGTTACCGCTCCGTGAAAAATACGGTGAAGGAAAAGGTTTACCGAATCGAGTCGAACCATTTGTTCCATGAACTGGCTGGGATCTACCATCTCGCCACCTCAAAAGCGATCATCGTCGACAATTATTACGGTTTTTTGGCGGCGGCCTCCTTTAAAAAAGGGGTAGAGTGCATTCAGATTTGGCATGCCGCCGGGGCCGTGAAGACCTTCGGCTTGAAGGACAAGACGATCCGAAATCGGTCAAAGCGCGCGTTGAAAAGATTCAAAAAGGTTTACAAACAATTTCATAAAGTGGTCGTCGGCTCGGAGGAATTCGGGAAAATATTCCAGGAAGCCTTCCAGCTTTCCGAAGCGAACATCCTGCCCACCGGCGTCCCGCGGACGGACTTTTTTTATGACCGGGAACGGCATGAAGAAATCCGGAAGGATTTTTACCGGAAATATCCCGAATTAAAAGGAAAGAAAATCGTCTTGTACGCCCCCACTTACCGGGATTATGAGGAAGAAAGAGCTCTCTCCCTAGACGTCGGCCGTTTGTATGAACGCTGGAAAGGGGAATACGCCCTGCTGATCCGGCTGCATCCTTCCGTGCAAGACCGGCTGGATTTCGACGATTACAAAGGATTCGCCTACGATTTTTCCCGCTATCCGGAGATCAATGACCTGCTGGTAATCGCCGATTATTTGGTTTCCGACTATTCTTCGGTTCCTTTTGAATATGCCATCCTGGAAAAGCCGATGGTCTTTTTCCCTTACGACCTGGAAAAATATGAAAGGGAAAGGGGCCTGTGGAAAAAATATGAGGAATTGGTTCCCGGGCCGATCGTCCGGTCCACGGAGGAACTGATCGCCTGCATTGAGAACGATTCCTTTGACAGGGAAAAGATCAGGGCATTTAAAGAAACATGGAACGCCTATTCCCAAGGTTTTTCCAGCCGGAATCTCGTCCTGTACCTGTCCGATTCCCTGGCGCTCCCGCAAGTCCAGAAACGGGGCATGGAAACGACTCCGCTTTAATAGTTTCCTCGGACGAAAATCGCGGTTCCCAGTTTGACGCGGGGGAGCCGCTTTTTTTTTGAAATTTTCCATGCCGGCCAAGCTTGTCCGGCGAAAATGGGGCGCCCCTTTGAAAACGGTCCGTGGTTCCCGTCCGATCGGATATTTTTTGCGCCAAACGTCCCGCTGATGTACAGGGCGAAAAGGACCATGGATGCTGGCCAAAGCTGCCGCAACCAAAGGGAACGGATACAAGATTCTTTTGCCCTGGGGCACCCGATTGGCCCTTGCGCAAAGGAGATTTTCCCGAATGGAATGGGGATCAGGGAACAAAACAACATGTTTGCGCAAGAAAAATATAAGTTTTGCCGGCGGCAGGCCTTTGCGCCTCCCGCTTTTTTTGATGGAAAGGAAAACGGCCGGGGACAGCTTTGTCGGGGTTCCACAACCGTTCAACAAAATAGGACACGCGGGCTCCGGCTGGTATAAAAAACTGGGGCCAAGTTTGGTCGGACTTTTGACAAAAGTTCGAGAAAAGCGATGCGATCGGTTTCCGTTCAAAAACCGTTCAAAAAAAGAGTTCCGATTTCAATTATACTAGTGAACGGGGACAGCATAGACGATGGAACGACGCGGGTTTCTTTATGGAGATACGGAAGTATCGCCTCCGGACGAAAGGGGACGGAAATCAGAAAGGCGAACCACGGAAAGAGTTGATCGGCGGGGGGAATTTTTTCCGCGGTGCCGGACCCGAAGGATGCGGTGTTGAAGATGACCTGAAAAGCAGGTGGAAAGCCTTCAACGGCACTTGACCCTAAGGATGCGGCGTTGAAGATGATCCGGCGGAAAGCATGAGCGAATCGGGGCCTATGATTAACAATGGATGCGGCGTTGAAGAAGATCCGGACCGTGGCTGTTTGCGCGCAAGGTTGCACGAAAGCCTCGCGACGGAAGCCGGTCAGGGAGGCGGGGTATTTCCGATAAATAAATTCCAATCGCCATGTAACATAATCGTGGAAATTTCGTCAAAAAATGTTAGGATAGATAGGGAAAGATTTTCCGGTCGGCTGCTTCATTCCCTGATTAACGGCGCCGCCTTTAGGGAACATTGACTATAGGCAATATTGCGGTAAGATAGATATAACAGATTTTTTCCTTTCCTGTTTTAAGGAGGATCATTCATGGCCCTTTCGTTTTTGGCAAGCTTCGTGATTTCATTGGTTTTGACGCCGTTCATGATATTCCTGGCCAAAAGATGGAAAATCGTTGACCGCCCGAACGAAAGAAAGGTGCATCAACATGAAATCCCGTTGCTGGGCGGCCTGGCGATCTATCTCGGTTTTTTGGTTTCCATCCTTTTTTTGCAGCCTTCCCATCCGGTCCATTTTCCGCTTTTGCTCGCCGGCCTCGTCATACTCATTACGGGGCTGATCGATGATAAATATTCCATCCCGGCGTGGCAAAAGCTGGCCGGCCAATTCATCGCCGCAACCATCATCATTTTTTTCGGTGACATTACCGTTACCTATATTAACGTTCCGTGGGGAGGCGTTTTGGAATTCGGCATCTTCAGCATTCCGATCACCTATTTATGGATCATCGGCGTGACGAATGCCATCAATTTGATCGACGGATTGGACGGCCTTTCCGCGGGCGTTTCCGCCATCGCCCTGCTCGCCATGAGCGGCATGGCCTTCATCATGGAAGATGCTTACGTTTTTTCCATGGCCGTTCTTCTCGTCGGCAGCATCCTCGGGTTTCTGCCTTACAATTTTTATCCGGCAAAGATCTTCATGGGCGACACAGGGGCCCTTTTTCTCGGTTTTATGATCTCCGTCTTGTCGTTGTTGGGATTTAAAAACATCACCTTCATTTCCTTCATTGTGCCGATACTGATTCTGGGGGTTCCGCTTTCAGATACGATCTTTGCGATCATCCGGCGGATCGTCCACAAAAAGCCGATCAGCAAGCCGGACCGGTCCCATCTGCACCATTGCCTGCTGAATCTCGGCTTTACCCACCGGCAGACGGTGATCATCATTTATGCCATCAGTTCCCTGTTTGCCCTGTTCGCGTTCATCTTCTCGATGACGACCGTTTGGGGATCGATCCTGCTGTTGGCCATCGTGATCGTTTCCCTCGAGATTTTCATTGAGAAAATCGGCCTCATCAGCCAGAGCTACAAGCCGCTATTAAGGATATTCGAAGGATTGCGGGATTTCGGCCGTTCCCGGAACCGGTAAAGCCCGGTCGGCATACCGGGCAGGCAGGCGTGGGCGCCCGCCTCAAATAATGGTTTGCGGGAGGCGCCCGATTTCGCCATGCATTCCTTCAGCAATTTTGGATTGAACCGATTCGGACAAGCTGCGGAAGATTTTTCTGCGGCTTTTTCTTTTTTGGTCCTTTGTCAAATGTTGGGGGGGCATACGGCCTTACCCCACATGGCCGCCGATTCTTTTATACTTGTATGTAAGCAGTATCCTGGCCCTTGCGGACCCGCGTCTCGCCGTAACAACCTTTGTTCATCCACTCATCTTGGACCTTGTCCATTTCCGTTTCCATGCCTTAAGAAAGGGCCGCCGGTTTATGTCCGGCGTCCCTGAAAAACATCACCGCTGCCGATGGATGGGGATGTGCACCGGGAAAGGACCGCAGTTCCTGCGACATGTTGCCTTTGCCTATGGCTAAGGATTTGCGCCGGGCAGGGTCCGCCGTCCTTAACGGGCAAAACATCGATGCCGCCTGCGGGATGGGGCGCTGCATATCGGGAAGGGCCAGGTCCTTGATACGCAGAATAGCCAACGGATAGAGCTGTACGTGGGGAAGGGATTGCTCTTCCTCATCTGTCAAACATGGATTTTGCCGGTAGGGTCCATTGGGAAAGGACACGCCCCGGTCCGCCTCTTTCCGCTTTGCCCCTCGTGACGGGGGCCGTTGCCGTCCGCTGTCCTGTGAATTTTTGGTCCGGAAAAAGCCAATGAGCGGAGGGCGTATCCCGAGACGGATGCGCCCGCCCGGCTTCGGACACCGTCCGCATCCCTTACTTGGCATCCGGAGAAGAAAAACGAAAAAATGGAAAAAAGTGTATTGACAGCCGATGTGTATTAAGCATATAATACACATGAAGTGTATTACACGCTTAATACATTTTTTTATGCCGGCGGTGTATTAAGCTGTTAATACACCAAGGACGGGATCCAGAAATCCAATCGACCGGGAGTTTTGCCAATGACAGTGAATTTCAATAATCGGGAACCGGTATATGTCCAAATCATCCGGTATTTCAAGGAACAGATCGCCAAAGGGGTTTTTGAGCCGGGGCAGGAAATCCCGTCCAGAAGGGAGCTTGCCCATTGGTTGAAGGTCAATCCAAATACGGTGCAAAGGGCGTATAAGGAAATGGAAAATCAAGGATTAATTTTTACCGAAGGAAATTTGCCAAGCCGAGTCACCAGGGACGAGAAAATTTTGCGGTCGGTGCGGGAGGAGCTCATAATGGAGGCGGTCCACGCCTTCGTATCCACCGTCCAATCGATCAATGTCCCGGTCGAGGAGGCGGTCGCGCTGGTCAGGGAATTTTACGGGAAAACGGGAGAGAAAGAGGGGGACCGGAATGATCGAAGTGAAAAATATTAAGAAAAAATTCGGCCGGAAACAGGTCCTGAAAGGGGTCAGCTTTACGGCGAAAAAGGGAGAGATCACCTGCCTGATCGGGGTCAACGGCGTCGGCAAAACGACGATCCTGAAGGCGATCATGGGGCTCACCCCCTATTACGGAGGGGAGATCCTGATTAACGGGAAAAGAATCAATAAAACGGCGTATGAAAAAATCACCTTTATTCCGGACGCCTTCATCATGCCGTCCTCCATGAAGATTTCCGAGGCGATGGCGTTTATGAAGGATTTTTATGCCGGCTGGAATGAAGAGAGGGCAAGGGAGCTGCTCGAATTTTTCCGATTGAGGGAAGAAGACCGGATCGCCAATCTTTCGAAAGGGAATGTGGCGAAGGTCAACCTGCTTCTCGGGCTGGCCCTCGACGCGGATTTTGTGCTGATGGATGAACCCTTTTCCGGCATCGACATTTTCACCCGGGAACAAATCGCCGAAGTGTTCACCAGCCATCTGATCGAGGATCGGGGCGTCATTATTACCACCCATGAAATCAATGATATCGAACATCTCATCGACAAGGCGGTCCTGTTGGATGAGGGCGTCGTCGTCAAGGAGTTCGCCGTGGAAGAAATCCGCGAAAGGGAAGGAAAATCAGTCGTTGACGTGATGAGAGAGGTGTACCGGCCGTGAACAAATACTTGAAACTGCTCAATTTTGAACTGAACCGTTTTTTTAAAATCTATTTGGTGCTGATCGTCCTGACCGTCGTTCTGCAAATGACCGCGGTCATCGTCGAGTGCAGGCAATATTTGAAGCAAGCCAATGAAATGATATATGGGATGAATGCATCGAAGGAACAGTTTTTGGCCGATTATGGACAAATGTCTTTCGTGCATATTGTTACGAACGGATGGTTTATGTGGTCGATCGCCATCTGCGCCGTTACGTTGATCATCTATGTCTTCTTCATCTGGTATCGGGATTGGTTTGCAAGGAACACGTTCGCCTACCGGCTTTTGACCCTCCCGACGGACAGGATCAATGTTTATTTGGCCAAAGCCACCGCCATCTTTCTGATGGTGCTCGGGCTCATTTCCCTGCAGCTGATCCTTTTTCCGGTTGAACAAGGGATTTTCCGGGCGATGATCCCGGACGATTTCAGGCAAGATCTGTCCACGGCGGACATTATTACCTTCTCCAAATACTTGACCGTTTTATTCCCCGGGACGTTGATCGAATTTGTCGCCCGCTACGGCGCCGGATTGATGGTGGTCTTAGTCTTGTTTACCGCCATCTTGTTCGAACGGTGCTACCGGTTCAGAGGGATCTTTTTCGGGGCCGGATACTGCGCCCTGGCCGCCGGCATCTTTCTATCGCCGATTTTGATCGAGATGTTCACGGAAAAAGTGTATTTATACCCGATTGAAAGGTTTTTTGCGGAAGTGGCCCTTGGGCTTTTCGTGTCCGGCATGTCGATTTTTATAAGCCGATTTCTATTAAACTACAAAATAAGGGTGTGACAGGGGATGCATGTGAAAAAGTATTGGAGATTGATCCTCCTTGCGACGGTCATCGTTTTTTCGGTGGGTGTGTATTACGTTCAAGCCAAGATAGCGGCCGACCGCTTTCCCGATTTTGCGATCAGGAAGGTAAGCGGGGATGAAAGGGAGGCCGAGCCCATCTACATTGACGGCTTTTATAATGAAGGCAATAAGGAGGAGCCCCTTTGGATCCGCGCCGGAGGATCGGAATATTGGCGGCAGTGGTCCTATTTCGATCGGTTGGAAGGGGGAAATTTTATCTCCTTCACCAAACATCTGCAGAAAAAATACCGGAATTTCATGCGGGGAAAGGAAGAGAACGACGCTTACTATTTTGAAGACCGGGATTTTGTCGGCTATGCCGCCATCGAAACGAATCTGCTCCGCGGTTTTGAACCGACCGATTTTGCCTTTACCGTCGCCTGCCTGGACAAGAAAAGGAAGGACACGGTCTCATTCCGTCTGCCGGTTCCGGACAGGGAACGGTACACGATGGTTTATGTGGAAAAGGTCCACGTCATGAACGGGGTGATGAAAGTCATAACGACCAATCAATCCTATAATTCTAATTCGATCGAGTCCCATGTGTATACCATCGATTGGAAAAGGAAAAAGATGCTCAGTGACGAAACCGTTTTTTCCGTTTCCCAAAAAAACGGCGAGATGTTGGTTTATCCCGTGAGCTTTGACAGGACGAAGCTGGACCGGTATGTGGTGTTTTCAAAAAGAAGCTTGGAAGAAGTGCCGGAGAAAGACGGGGAAGGCGATATTACCACGCAGGAAAAAACCGTGGAATTGGCCGCCTATGACCTGGAAACCGGCGAACGGAAAAAGATCGGCCTTCCCGAAAAGAACGTCGCGGAAGCGGAACCGGCCCTGGTCAGCGGCTCCACTCTTTATTTCCAAAAACTCGCGGAAAACGGCATCCAAATCATTGCTTATGACTTGGAAAAGGGAAAGATCATTTCCGATCGGGTGTTTGCGGTCCCGCGTTCGGAAAGAGACTCTTCTTTGCGAGACAGCAAAATCAAATTGACGAACGAGAAGATTTATGTCGCCGTTCCCGATACGGATGCGAAAACCGGGAAAATCCTGATCGGCGATCTGAAATCGGGGAAAACCTTGTATGAAGGAAGAATCGCCGCAAAAGAAGGGGAAGACCTTCCGAAAGGTTACCGTATTACGCTTTTGGATCTTAATGTGGAAGGGTCGTTCTGACCGCCGGGGGGAAAAGCGATCCGGTTTCGGACGGCCTGCCCCTTTCGGCCTTGCGGCGCTCGCCTCCATCCCGCGGCAAAAACCGCCCAAGTGCTGCGCTTCATCCGATGGAAACGGCAAATGAGACGGTTCCGGCGGAACGGGCGGCCGTACGCCGGCCGAAGGGCAAAGGGAAGTTTTCTGGAGCAAGGGAAAAAGGAGCCGGAAACTGTGAAAGTTTCCGGCTCCTTTGCCGATTACGGTAAATGTTTCGGGAATCCAAGGATCCGCCGCCGATTCTTTTGATCTGTGCCGGCTTTTTCCGGGATTTCCCTTCGGAAAAACGGAACGGATGCCCCGGCGGAAAGAACCCGTCCTTTTGGTTTAACGGGTCCGTTGCGGGTTCCCCGGTTTAAGGCGTTCCAAATTTTTTATGTTTTTGGGGGGACCCTGGATCAGGCCTTTCCGAATTTAATGCTGCACCAATTGGTCTTCGTCGGCGATGCCGAGATGTTCTTTCAGCTCCCGGGAGATCTCGGCGACGGACTCCTCATCGAGGTCGTAGTAATAAATATTGTCGAGATACAGGTCTTTTCCTTCCAGCTTCAACGTTTCGATCGACCGCAAGGACCCGGCATATTTATGAAGGGCCACAAGGTTTTGGAACGTAAAGTTCGTGGTCAAGTTATCGCCCAAGCTGTTCAAAATGTCATCGTATTTCGTGATGGAAGAGATCGAGGCGCTTTTTTCGATGATCGCTTTTATGACTTGTTGCTGTCTTTGCCCCCTGCCGATGTCGCCCAGGGGATCTTGCTTCCGCATCCTGACATAGGCGAGGGCCTCCTCGCCGTTCAAGGTTTGCCGGCCGGCATGGATCGTAATGCGATTTTTCCGGTCTTTGCTGTCCATTTCCGAGAAGGTTTTTTCCACATCAACGGTAATGCCGCCGATGGCATCGACGATATCCATGAAGGCTTCAAAATTCAATTTGACGTAATAATCAACGGGCACGTCGAACAGTTCCTCGACCGTTTCAACGGCCAAATCCACGCCGCCCCAGAAATGGGCGTGATTGATCTTCGTTTCGTAATAGCCCGGAATATATACCCTGGAATCCCTTGGGATATGGACCATCTTGATCGTTTTGTCGTCCTTGTTGAAGGTGGCCAATATCAAAACATCGGAGCGGCTTTGTTTTTCTCCTTTCCGTTCATCCACCCCGATGAACAGGACGGAGAAATTGTCCTTTCCGGGGTAGACGGCTTCCACCCGCTTTTCCGATTTCTCGCCCCGTTCCAGCTGCTTATGGGCTTTGTTCGTTACGTTCGCGGCGAGGGTGGACAGGTAGATGCCGTAAGCCACGACGAGGATCAACAAGGCTGTCAGGGCATAGCCAAGCCAGCGCCACTTGCTTTTTTTCTTCTTCCTTCTTCCGGTTCTGCGATTTCCTCTCAATGCACGGGTTTCCTCGACCATACTTTTTCCTCTTTCGCAAAAAATTCGGTACAGCGCCCACTATTTCGGATTCACGATTTCCCTTTCCACATAATCGGTTTCGCCTTCGCTGATGAGCGCTTGCCCGTTCGTTTTCTCGGTCATCCATTGGCGGAAAACGTCCTGTTGTCCTTCCTCGACGTAAGTCTCAATTTCCACCCGGTCAAAATAGCGGATATCCTTTATCGGATAAGGTGAATTTCTCAATTCGTTTTCGATTTTCCCCAACCAGCTGTAATCGATGAAGGTGTGCATGATGCGCATCAATTTCCGTTCCACTACCCCGGCGGCGTCGATGCCCGACGATGCCGCCCGGCTGTAGGCCCGGACTAAACCGCCCGCCCCCAGTTTAATGCCGCCGAAATAACGGGTGACTACGACAACGGTATTTTTCAAGCGGCGTTTTTTCAGCACTTCCAGCATTGGGATTCCCGCCGTACCGCTCGGTTCGCCGTCGTCATTGGCCCTTTGGATCTGATCGTGTTCGCCGATGATGAAGGCGGAGCAATTATGGGTGGCGTCCCAATGTTTCTTTTTGATGGCCTGCAAAAATTGATAGGCCTTTTCTTCGCTTTCCGCGCGATCGACGTAAGCGATGAAACGGGATTTCTGGATGACGATTTCGTCCGTCCCGAATCCTTTGACCGTATAGTAGCAGGAGAGCACCGAATGTCCCCTTTCTGCAAATGCAAAAACGTACTTCAATTATTATAATTCTTCCTTTTGTTTCGCGCAATGAAGAAACGGGATCCTTTCATCCTTGCTGGCCGGGGAAGCGTTGCGGTTTTTTGCCCCTGTCCGGTTCCGATTTTTTTCCCAGGAAAAAAAACCAGAAATAAAAAAATGAAGAAATTAATGGTAATATAAAGGGAGGGAATGCTCCCCGAATTGGGACTTTCGGCCTACTGCGAGGGGTTAAACAAATGGCCGTTTTTCCTTTATTATATATAAATAGAAAGTTTTCGGGATTGATCGCTTCTCCTGCCTTCGTCATCCTTCAACGGAAAAATGCATTTTTTTACCAATTATATAACAGATTTCGCTCGATGAAAAGGCGGCTTTTTTCTTCTTTCTTCTTTTTAAAGGGGAGTAACATCGATGGGAACAAAATATTTGAATCCCAAAATCTTTGATGAAATTCTCGATAAAATGGTGCAGACCGTCGATAACAGCAAGAAGGAAATCATCTACATCGGGGAGCAATGCCGGAATGACTATCAATCCATCCTGGAAGAGCTGAATCGGGTAAAAACGATACTGCTGGAAACGATCCGGGAAGGGGATGAGCTGGAGAAAAAAACCCGCCAGGCAAGGAAAAGATTGGCGGAGGTCAGCCGTCAATTCAACAAATACACCGAAGAGGAAGTACGGGAGGCCTATGAATACGCCCATTCCCTGCAAGTGAAGTTGACCGTCACCCGGCAATTCGAAAAACAATTGAAGGAAAGACGGGATGAAATGGAAAGGCGGATCGCCGGATTAAAGGAGATGATCCAAAGGGCGGACAACCTTGTCTCCCAAGTCAATGTCGTCCAAAATTATCTGACCGGCGATTTGAAAAGTATTTCCGATTACATCCATGACACGAGCGCCAGGCAGGAATTCGGCCTGAAAATTTTTGAAGCCCAAGAGGAGGAGCGGAAAAGGCTGTCCAGGGAGATTCACGACGGCCCGGCGCAAATGCTGGCCAATATGATGATGCGGGCGGATTTTATCGAAAAGATCTATACCCATAAAGGAATGGAAGAGGCTTTAAAAGAGATCAAGGAATTGCGGAAAAACGCCCGGGACGCCTTGTATGAAGTCCGCCACATCATTTACAATTTGCGCCCGATGGCATTGGACGATCTTGGGCTCGTCCCGGTTCTGAAAAAATATTTGAACACCATTGAGGATTACCATAAAAAACCGAAGATCAACTTTGTTTACATCGGAAGCGAGGAAAGATTGCCGAGCAAAATGGAGGCGGCCCTCTTCCGCCTCATTCAGGAATCGGTGCAAAACGCCCTGAAGCATTCGGAAGCCGACACGATCGAAGTGAAACTGGAAATTACCGGCGGCAAAGTGAACGCGTTGGTTAAAGACGACGGAAAAGGATTCGACGTCAACCAAATCCAGCAGGGAACCTTCGGGATTTTGGGCATGAAAGAACGGGTGGAATTGCTGAACGGGACATTTCGGATCCAATCCAAAATCGGCGAAGGGACGACGGTTTTCATCGGGATCCCGATCAAAGAGGACGGATGACGGCCTGCCTTCGATCCGTCAAGGCTTGAAGGATTCGGGACGCTTCTTGGGATTTTATCCTTGACGCCCATGCCCCGATCCGTCAAGGATCAAGGGAATCCCCATCCGGACCGGTCCCGTCGCCCGGCAAGGATATCGGCAATTCTCCGGAAAGGGCAAGCGCATTTTTACCCATCATTGCCACGGCATGGCGGTCGAATATCAGTTGTCCGGCCATGGGCCGGACAACGCGAACGGTGCAAAGGGAGGGATCGATTTTGAAAACGAAAATCCTCATCATTGATGATCATCAATTGTATCGGGAAGGCATTAAAAGAATTTTGGAGTTCGAGGAAGGATTTGAAATTGTCGGCGAAGGGGAAGACGGGACCCAAGTCATGTCCCTCGTCCGCCGGCTGAAGCCGGATGTCGTCATTATGGATATCAATATGCCGAATATGAACGGCATTGAAGCGACGAGAAACCTGGTGCGGACATTCCCCAATACGAAGGTCATCATCCTTTCGATCCATGACGACGAAACCTATGTCTCCCACGCCTTGCAAACCGGTGCCAGCGGTTATCTTTTAAAGGAAATGGATGTCGAGGCGATGATCGAGGCGGTAAAGGTGGTGGCCGAAGGTGGGTGCTATCTCCACCCGAAGGTCACCAACAACCTGGTGAAGGAATACCGCCGGCTGATGGAAACGATCGTTAACAACAACCAGGGAAGCGGCCAGCGGCTGAACAGTTATCATGTCCGCCGGCCGTACCATCTGTTGACGAGACGGGAATGCGAAGTTCTCCAATTGCTGGCGGAAGGAAAAAGCAACAAGAAGATCGGGGAAATTTTGTACATCAGCGAAAAAACGGTAAAAAACCACGTTTCCAACATTTTGCAAAAGATGAATTGCGTCGACCGCACCCAGGCGGTTGTCGAGGCGATCAAACGGGGCTGGGTGGAAGTCGGATGATCGTTTTCCAGGACAGGCGCCGATGTGCCTGCCCGGTTTTTTTGTCCGTAAAAATCACCGGAATAAGAAGGAGAAAGATGGCTGAAAGGGAATATTAAATAATGGGTTTTCGCACCCGGACGACAAACCGACAATTGACAAAGGGGGATGGTACATGAAAACGGCCATCGTGACTGACAGCACCGCCTACATCCCGAAGGACATCCGGGAAAAATTGAACATACATGTGATTCCGTTAAGCGTCGTTTTCGGAAATGAAAGTTACAAGGAAGAAGTGGAGATCACCATTGATGAATTTTATGAAAAAATTCGCCGGTCAAAGGTTCTCCCGAAGACGACCCAGCCTTCGACGGGGATGTTTACGGAGTTGTTTGAAAGACTGGCCAAGGATTATGACGCGGTCATCAGCATCCATTTGTCCAGCGGGATCAGCGGGACATACCAGGGCGCCGTTACCGCCGGAAACATGGTCGATTCGATTAAGGTTTATCCCTTTGACTCGGAAATCAGCTGCATGGCCCAGGGGCTGATCGCGATCGAAGCCGCGGAGATGGCGTTGAAAGGGGAGGAGCCGGAAACCATTCTGCGGCGGTTGGAGCAAATGCGGGCCAACATGCGGGCCTATTTCATGGTGGACGATTTGTCCCATCTGCAAAGGGGAGGCAGGCTTTCCGGAGCCCAGGCCCTGATCGGAAGCCTTTTGCAAGTGAAACCGATCCTCCATTTCCAAAACAAAGTCATTGTTCCTTTTGAGAAAGTCCGCACCCGGAAGAAGGCGGTCAGCCGGATTTTTGAGCTTTTCGGGGAGGATGCGAAAACGGGGCGGCCGATGAAGGCGGTGATCATCCATGGCAACAGGGAGGAAGAGGCATTGAAATGGAAAGAGGAATTGTCCGCCCTGTACCCCCATGTGGAATTTTGGATCAGTTATTTCGGCCCGGTGATCGCCACCCATCTGGGCGAGGGAGCCATGGGCCTGTGCTGGATCAAAGATTGAGTTTTTATTTCCGCTGAGGGAAGCATATCCGTTTTTCCCGCCGGATCTTTCTCTCCTTTGCTTAAGGGCTCCTTCTTCCGGAAGATCCGTGCCCGCGTGATGCGGCCGGAAGGTTTCGGACGGAGGAAACCGTTGTCCGCTGGCCGCGGCTTCCTGTCCGTATGCCGTGGCGGGAGGTTTTTCCTCTTTCGCGCCGTTTGACCGCGTTTGACCGCATGCTTCGTGCCAAGCAGGCGATCGGAAAATATCTTCGCTTTCTCTGTCAAGGCCGCCGGCTTGATGGGTTTCTGCTTCCGGATGGTCAGCCCATTATCGGCCGCTGCTCCCCTCCGGGTCCTCCGGCCTTCCCGGGACTGCGGGTTTCCCATTTCCGGGCGGATGGACTTCATCCCCGGACCTGCAGCCGTCCCTTTTCCGGGGCTGATTTTTTCCGGAGGCTTTCCGTACCGGGCCTATGCGTTTTTGGCCGGTTCTTTGCCCGGATGCGGCCGATTTTCCTTCCGCCGGCCGCCGGATCGTGGCCCGTTTTCCCCGCTGCGGTCCGAAAGCCTTTTTCCTGCCCGTCGGCAAGTTTTGTCCTCCGTTTCATTTTCCCCAAGGAAGGTCCGCCGGGGGTCGATTTTGCCGCTCTTTTCGTTCCCCGCGATCCGGAATGGACGATCCCGCCGGCTGCGCAAGAAGCCGTGCGGATCCTCAATCCCTCCATCCCTCCATCCGATCCGGGATGGTCCTCTTTTCCCTCTTCTTTTGATCCGAAAACCTTCATTCCCTCATTTCGTGTTGAAAACTTCCGAATTTCCATATCGAACCGGGGTGATGGTCTTGCGCTTTTGCCTGGAGGACGGATTTCTCCGTCCGGAGCTCCTGTCGAAAACGAAAGGGGAAACCGCTTTTTTCCGCATCGACGATTTGCGGGAGATCCCCGTGCGGGAGCGGGATGCTTCCTTTCCCTTTGACCGTTCCCTGCAGCTCCACCTGGCGGGGAAGAAACTGCTTCTCGAGGAGATCCCCTTTCCGTTGGCGCTCGTCCATTTCCATGCCGAAAGGGGCTATATCGCTTATGGAAAAGGGGTGGAAAGGCGGAGCGGAGGTTATTTTTGCCACCGGTGCCACAATGAAAATCCGCGCCTTTTCCACGTCTTCCCCTGCGCCCGCTGCCGAAGGGAATGCGCCTATTGCCGGCGATGCCTGATAACGGGCAGGATCAGCCAATGCACCCCCCTTCTCGAATGGCGGGGGCCTGAACCTGCCGTTCTGGGCCGGGGGCAGTCCGCCTGGCAGGGGGAATTGCAGCCGGCCCAACGGGAAGCGGCCGGCCGGATTGTCCGGGCCATCGAGAAAAGGGAGGCGCTGATCGTTTGGGCGGTATGCGGAGCGGGAAAGACCGAGATGCTTTTTCCCGGCATCGGGCGGGCTTTGAAGGAAGGGATGCGGGTGGCGATTGCCACCCCGAGGACGGATGTGGTCTTTGAATTGGTCCCCCGTTTGAAACGGGCCTTTCCAACCGTTCCGGTCGCCGCCTTGTACGGCGGCAGCCAGGAACGGTTCCGCTTCGCCCCGCTCTCCGTTTCCACCACCCATCAGCTGCTCCGTTTTTACAAAGCCTTCGACGTGCTCATCATCGACGAAGTGGACGCCTTCCCCTTCTCCTGCGATGAAATGCTGCAAACCGCGGCGAACCGGGCAAAAAAGGACACGGGGGCGCAAATTTTTTTAACGGCGACCCCGAGCAAAAAATGGAAAAGGGAATGCCTCCGGGGATTGAGAAATTGTGTGATCTTGCCCGCCCGTTTTCACCGCCGTCCCCTTCCCGTTCCCCGTTTTGTCTGGTGCGGAAACTGGCGGAAGGCCATTCGGAAAGGGCAGCTCCCGGCCAAAGTGGCCGATTGGGTGAGGGAACGGGTGCGGCGCGGCAAACGATGCCTCGTCTTTTTTCCCGATGTCGAGCGGATGGAGCAGGCGCTCCCGCTGTTTCTTTCCTTCTGCCCCGGCGCCTTGTCCGTCCACGCCAATGATCCGCAGCGGAAAGAAAAGGTGGAAAAAATGCGCAAGAAGGAAGTGCTTGTTTTGCTGACGACGACCATCCTCGAACGGGGCGTCACCTTCCCCGATATTGACGTGGCCGTGGTCGGAGCGGAGGACGATATTTTCACGGAAAGCGCCCTCGTCCAGATCTCCGGACGGGTGGGCAGGCATCCGGACTATCCGGACGGGGATGTCGTCTTTTTCCACTACGGGAAGACAAGGGCGATGATCGAAGCGAAAAAACACATCATGTGGATGAACCGGGAAGCGGAAAAAAGAAAACTTTTGAGCCGATATTAATCGAAAAGGAGGAATCGGGATTTGCCTTTCTTCCGGTCCTGCGATTGTTTGTTGTGCGGTTCTCCCTTCGTCCCGGATATCGGCTGGAACACCTTTTTCCTCGGAGAAGCGGAGGAGGAAGTTTGCCGGGAATGCCGGAAAAAACTCGTGAAACCGGAGGGGCCCCTTTGCCCCCTCTGCAGCAGGCCGTTAAATAAAGCCGGGGAAAAATACCGCCGGGGGAACCGGTGCCGGGATTGCCATTTTTGGGAAAAAAGCGCAAAATTCCGCGGCGTCCTGGAAAAAAATATTTCTCTTTACGAATACAACGGCTTCCTCCAAGAGGTTCTGTACCGGTTCAAATACCGTGGGGATTATAAAATCGCCCGCGCCTTTTCCCGGGATCTGAAAAACGCGGTGAAACGGCTTCCCTTCGATGCCGCCGTTCCGATCCCGTTGAGCGAAGAGAGGCTTTACGAGCGGGGATTTAATCAGGCGGAAGCGCTGATCGCCGAAGCCGGCCTTGAGCCGCTGCATGCCCTGACCCGGGTCCATTCGGAAAAACAGGCAAAGAAATCGAAAACGGACCGAATCCTTCTTGCCGGAGTTTTTCAGCTCCATCCGGCATCCGGGGATGTCAAGGGAAAAACCCTTTTGCTGGTCGATGACGTTTATACGACCGGCTCCACCGTGCGCCATGCGGCGCGGGTGCTGAAAGAGGCCGGAGCCCAAAAAATCCTTTCCCTGACCTTGGCAAGAAGTTAAATTGTTAAATTTTTTTCCAATTCCTGTTTTCTTTTTTTTATAATGGAAATGGACGGAATATTTTCCAGAGCGTATGCGCATGAACTTGGAATGTGAAATTATTTCCTTTCGTTTATCCGGAAAAAATGTTCGTCTGCGGGGGAGTGGAGATGAATCTGTTGAATTGCCCGAAATGCGGCAAATTATTTGTGCAAAACGCCGGCCAGGAACTTTGCCGGGAATGCTTTTTGGAAGAGGAAGAGGCCTTCCAAAAAGTCAACAATTTTCTTCGCGACCGGAAAAACCGGATGGCTACGATGATGGATATCATTGAAAACACGGGTGTAAGCCAGGATCTCATCATCAAATTTATCCGGAAAGGGCGGATTCAGGTCATCCATTTTCCCAACCTGGCCTATCCTTGCAGCCGCTGCGGAAAATTGATCAGGAAAGGGAACCTGTGCGAGGATTGCATAAACGAGCTGCGCAATGATTTGGAAGTTTTTGAGAAGGAACGGGAGCGGCAGGAAAAGCTGCATCTGAACACCTACTATATTAACAGGGGACCGGAAAACATGAAAAAATAACGGGGACGGCGCCGGCGGGATCTGGCCTTCGAAAGATCATTGGCGGTTTTGCGGAAGACCGGTTGAAAGCGATTCCGAAGCCGCCCTTTATTTTTGGGGGCCTGCGGGGCCCCGGGAAATTCCTGTCCGTCGGGCCTCGGTTTCAAAAGAATCCCGGTTTTAAAAAGCCCGCCGGCAGACCTCCGCTGCGGCATTCGGATCCTGCCGGCGAAGTCCGAACGGGCGTTTCACATGGCGCAGCCAGAGGAAAATCCGAAACGGAGGATGACCTTCCTGCCAAAACGGGCCCTTGCAGCACCCCCTTCTTCCGGGCCGGGAAGGATTCGCCCGCGGGCGGGCCGGTTGAAATCGGAAGAAAAGAACCATTAAACATTGGGATGATGATGACGATATATATGCTAGATGAACGGAGCGGAAATGAAAGAGAGGGTTGGATATGAAAATCGATCCATTCGGTCCGACCGGAATTCACCCTTACAAACAGCCTTATCCCAGGGCCTTATCGGCCAATCATAAAAAAACGAAGGACCGGCTGGAAATCTCCAGCGAAGCGATAAAGCTGCAGCAACACTCCTCGGTGATCGCCGACCGGAAAAAGAAGGTTTCCGAAATCAGGAGCCAAATCGAGAGCGGGACGTACAAGATCGATGAAAAGGAACTGGCCAAGGCGATCTTTCGTTATTATTTCGGCGATCGCTGAGCCGATCAACATTTTCCCGGGAGGTGAAGGGGATGGACGTGCAAGGGATCATCGACATATTGGCCAAACAAACGAGGATCTATGAAAAACTTTTCCAGCTGGCGAAGGAAAAAACGGAAGCCATCAAAGTGAACGATATCGATGCCCTCAACCGGATCACCGAACAGGAACAAGTCCATGTGGCCGAGCTGCAACGATTGGAATCGGAACGGGCGGGACAGATGGAAAAGGCGGCCGGAGGAAACGGTTCCCTGACGCTGTCGGAATTGTTGCAAAAGGCGGATGAAAAGGACTTGCTGCAAAAGACGGCGGAGGAACTGTCCGGCGTTTTGAAAAAGCTGAAAGAAGTCAACGAATTGAACCAAGAGCTTTTGTATCAATCCTTGCAGTTTATCCACTTTTCGCTAAGCCTGGTCCGGCCGGGGGAACCGGCTTCCGGGTATGGCCCGGAAGGTCAGCATAAAGCGTCCGGAAGGCGGCAAAGCAAACCGTTGCTCAATACGAAGGTGTAAAAGGTCAGGAACGGAGGAAAAGAAGATGATTCCCACATTCCACGGTTTAGAGACGGCAAAAAGGGGACTTTCGACCCAGCAATCCGCTTTATTTACCGTCGCCCATAATATCGCCAATGCCAATACCGTCGGTTATTCGAGGCAGCGGGTAAGTTTCACCCCGACGAATCCTTATCCGGGAACCGGGCTCAACCGGCCGGAGATCCCCGGGCAAATCGGGACGGGGGTAACGGCGGGAAAAATCGAAAGGATCCGCGACGCCTTCCTCGATCGCCAATACCGCCTGGAATCCAATAAACTCGGCTATTACGCCACGCTGGCGGATTCTTTGGGAAAAATTGAGGAGATCATGAACGAGCCGTCGGAAAGCGGCCTCCATTCGGTGATGGAGAAGTTCTGGAAGGCCCTGCAGGATTTGGCGAACCATACGGAGAACACCGGCGCCCGCGAAGTCGTTGCCTCCACCGGGGAGATGCTCGCGGAAACGATCAACTACTATTACAATTCTTTGGTCCGGATGAAAAATGAAATCGGAAATCAAATCTCCGTCAAAACGAAGGAAATCAATACCCTCCTTTCCCAAATCGATCAGCTGAACAAACAGATCGCAAGCATCGAGCCGAGCGGCCAGTTGCCCAACGATCTTTATGACCGCCGGGATTTGCTCGTTGACCAGCTTTCTTCCTTGGTCAACATCAAAGTGAAGACCGTGGTTCCGAAAAATTACGGAAAGGCCGATCCTTCGGCGGTCGGGGTCTATCAAATCGAACTCGTCAAAAACGACGGTTCTTCCTACGCGCCGCCGGTTTATCTCATCCACGCCGACCCGGCTTCCGGCAGGACCGCCGTCAATGAGGTCAAGGTGCTGGATGAAAACGGGCAGTCCGAATCCCTGTCGGGAAGCGTGCAGACGGTCATGGTCGGGGAGCAAAGTTTGCCGGATTTCTCCTTCCTTGGGGAATTGGGGGCCTTGATCGAGAGCTTCGGCTATCAGGACAGCGGCCAAGTGAAAGGGATTTATCCGGAAATGATTCAAAAACTGCACAATTTCACTTTGGCCTTCGCCAATGAATTCAATGCCGTCCATCGGGCCGGATACAGCTTGGGAGGAACCGCCCCGTCCGGTCTGGACTTCTTTGTATTCGACAGCGCCAATCCGGCGGGAACGATCCGGGTCAGCCAAACGATCTTGGATGATACGAGCAAAATCGCCGCCGGGCTGAATTCCGGCGATTCCGGGGACAACGGGAACGCCGCCCTCCTTGCGGCCATCAAATCGAAGAACTTTAACGATTATATTACGAAGGCCCAACTGCCTCCCAACATGAATGGAACCATCGATTCCTATTATGCCGGCATTATCGGCAAATTGGGCGTCGATGCCCAAAACGCCATAAAAGACCGGGACAACGTCCAGGTCTTGGTCGATTCCGTCGATTACAACCGGAAATCGATCAGCTCCGTTTCCCTGGATGAGGAAATGACGAACATGATCACGTTCCAGCATGCCTATAACGCATCGGCAAGGATCATCACGGTCATTGACGAAATGATCGATAAAATCATCAACGGCATGGGCATCGTGGGACGTTGAAGAAAGAAATAGAGGGCAGGCCCGGCGGCGGGCACACATCGCCGCCCGCCGGGAGGGGCGATAAGGATTTTCAGAGAATTCGAGGATAGGTGGTGAACGCGATGCGGGTAACCCAATCCATGTTATCCCAAAATATGATCCGGAATCTGTCGACAAGCTATAATCGATTGGAAAAACTGCAAAATCAGCTGCTGACCCAAAAGAAAATTACCCGTCCTTCCGACGATCCGGTCGTGGCGATGCTCGGTTTAAGCTACCGGACGGATGTGAACCGTATTGAGCAGTATCAAAGAAACATCGGCGAGGTTACCAACTGGCTGGACACGACCGATGCCGCCCTGGAAGAGGCCGTCCAGGTGCTGCAGCGGATCCGGGAACTGACGGTGCAGGCGGCCAACGGGACGTATGAAGAAAATCAAAGGGGCTTCATCGGGAAAGAGATCGAGCAGCTGAAGGAGCAGCTCTTGCTGATCGGGGACACGGATATCGCCGGAAAATATATTTTTAACGGATCGAAAACAAATGTGCGGCCGAACGGGACGTTTGCGACAGGGGATATTGAAATTGAAGTCTTTAACGGCATCCGGATGAAGGTGAACACGGACGGGCAGGCCCTTTTCGACGATTTATTTGAGGACACCGGCGTCCTTCAACGGCTGATCAATGATCTGAACAATCCCGCGGTTCCGGACGACCAGCTGGACGACTATATCGGTGAGATCCAATCGGTCATCGACCGTTTCCTGGCGGAGCGGGCCAACATCGGCGCCAAGCAAAACCGCGTCGAGCTGATGGAGGATCGCTTGTCGAAGCAGGAGGTCTTCGCCAAGGACGTTTTGTCCGCGAACGAAGATGTGGACGTGGAAAAGGTGATCGTGGAACTGACGACCCAAGAATCCGTCCATCGGGCGGCCCTTGCCGTAGGTGCCCGCATCATCCAGCCGACCCTCGTCGATTTTCTGAATTAAGCTATTCCTTCGCGGATAGCTTTTTTCTTTATGTGCCTGCCCCGTCGTTTTGCCTGCGGGGGTAAAATGTTTGGGAAACAAGGGGCTGATAAACCCCGCGCCGTGGTTTAAGGCCCCCTTTTTATCCCGCCGGTCGAGGGAACCGAATGGAAGCGCGGCGGCTGAAAAGGGCATGGGAGTGCGGGCGATTGGTTTGACTGAATTTTTTCCCGCCGCAGGATGATCGGCAAAAAAAGAGAAGGCTCAGAAAATAAAAGTTCCCACGGACTTGCCAGAAGCAGGCGCCTTCTCTTGCGCAAGATTCATCAAAATTTTTTTCAAGGATTTCGTGAATGCGATTGAGCGCTTTTCATCACAACTTGGCGAGAAGACTCCAACTTCTAAGCGTTAGCGAAAGTTGGAGAGGAATCGCCTTCTCTCCTTTCTACATATTTTATGTAATACTGTATATTAGTGAAAGGAGGTGTAATGATGAATTTAACACTGACTGCTAAAATCAAAATAAATCCTAC